>BNJU01000357.1_pt1 | contig 312182 bp, 388 predicted proteins | sample 8539281 | NCBI WGS metagenome assembly BNJU01 (sample SAMD00202456, study PRJDB9452) | human saliva metagenome | isolation source: human saliva | place: Japan
CACCTTCAGGGCCCACCCTTCCTGGTGTCAGCATCGCCGCCTCTCATGGCCGGGGACATTCCACGCCCAGGGGCGCACCGCAGCCCCCTCCGGGGTGTACTGGCAGTCCACCCCAGCCAAGAGAGCCGGTGGCTATCGTTGAGGACATGGAGCATCGGGCACAGGTCGCGCAGTTCCTGCACTCACGAAGGGACCGGATCACTCCCGAGCGCGTCGGAATCGCCAGCGGCGGGCAACGCCGCGTCCCGGGTCTTCGTCGGGAGGAGGTCGCTCTGCTCGCCGGAATCAGCGTGGAGTACTACGCCCGAATGGAGCGCGGCAACCTCGCCGGGGTCTCGCCCGAGGTCCTCGACTCCCTCGCCCATGCACTACAGCTCGACGAGGCGGAGGCCTCCCACCTGGCCGACCTCGCCAAGGCCGCCGGCCCGGCACCGTCATGGCGGCCCGGCAGCGCGGGCCTCGAACCGGTCGTCGATCCGAGCTTCCAGCGATTCCTCGATGCCGTGACCGGTGCGCCGATGTGGGTCCGGGACCGGCGCCTGGACTTCGTGGCTGCGAACACCTTGGGTCGCGCCTTCTACGCCCCTCTGCTCCAGGACCCGGACAGCCTGGGGAACTCCGGCAGATTCACCTTCCTCAACCCCGCCTCGCAGGACTTCTTCCTCGACTGGGAGGACAATGCCAACGACCTGGTGGCCACACTGCGTTCCTATGCCGGGCAGAGCCCCTCGTGACGAGCGGCTCAGAAACCTGATCGGCGAGCTCGTCACCCGCTCGGACGCCTTCCGTGACCGTTGGGCCAGGCATGACGTGCGTCAGCACCGTCCCGGGGTCAAGCGTGTCCACCACCCGGTGGTCGGCGACCTGGAGCTCACCTACGAGGTGATGGAGCTTCCCAGCAACCGCGACTGGTTCGTCTTCGCCTTCACCGCCGAGCCCGGGTCCCCGAGCCAGGCGAGACTTGAGGCGTTGAGGGAGCTGTGCGCTCCGGTGCCCGACGACGGGGCAGGAGGGATGGCCGCCGAGGCGAGGGCAGAACGCCACCCGGAGGACTGACACGCACAGTCCGGAACCGGAGCCACGATCCCATCAGCTGCTCGACGACGGCTGCTCAGGACTGCTGCTCTCACCCAGCACCGCTGCCAGGGGTGTCCTGGGAGACGTCGAGTGCCTCCCTACGGCCAGCACGGCACTGAGGACGACGAACAGCCCCATCACCCAGGCCATGGTGCGCGGCGTCCCGCTGGAGAAGACGGCCAGAAGGAGGGAGGCCACGACCCCGCTCCCGTACTGAAGTGAGCCGAGAAGCGCCGCACCCGAGCCGGCCATGGCGCTGTCAATACTGCCCAGGGCAGCGGCATTCGTCGTGGCGGCGATGACGCCGTTCATCGAGAACATGATGAAAGACCGGAATGATGACGCCCCAGATTCCGCCGAATCCGGTGAAGGCACAGATAACCAGGCAGACGGCCCCAACAGCGGCCACCACGGTCGCCACCCGGAGAAGTCCAGGCAGGGAGTACCGCTTGACGAGCTCACGGTTGACCGCGCTCATAGCGGCGACCCCGACGATGTTGACCCCGAAGAGGAAGCCGTAGAGCTCCGGGTTGACGTGGAAGTAGGTGATGTAAACGAATGACGAGCCGGTGATGAAGGCGTAGACCGCGACGTAGAAGCAAGTCACGCACAGGGTGTACCGGAGGAACGTCGTGTTCCTCAGGAGGCTCAGGTAGCTCGTGAAGGCCGCCCCAAGAGATGCCGAGGCGGCCCGTTTCTCTGCCGGCAACGACTCGGGAAGGGTGAGCACGGCCAGGAACAGGACCGCTCCGATAGTGGCCATTAGCCAGAAGATCATGTGCCATGAGGCGAGTTTGAGCAGCCCGCCTCCCGCGAGGGGACCAGCGATCGGCGCCACCGCCATAATGACCATGAGGGTCGACAGCATTCTCGCCGCCTGGGTGGAACCGTAGAGATCGCGAATCATCGATCGCGAGAGCATGGGCCCCACGCACGCACCGACTGCCTGGAACATCCGCCACAGGACGATCTCAGCGATGCTCGACGACAGCGCGCACCCCACCGAGCCGATGGCGAACAGCGCCATGCCGATGATGAGGGGCTTCTTCCTTCCGATGTGATCACTGATCGGCCCCCAGATCAGCTGGGCCAGCGCGAAACCGACGACGAACCCGGTGACGGTCAGCTCGGAGTCCCCGTGGAGATCCGCCTCCATCGCGGGCAGGGCGGGCAGGTAGAGATCGGTCGAGAGCGACGTACAGGCCATGAGGGCGCTCAGGATGATCATGAAAGACAGGCTCGCCTTGTTAGCGGTCACAGTGCTCCTTGGAGTTGACGTGGGGCTCGCGCCCACAACGCCGGGATCGAGAGAGGACATCGTGACACCTGCCGCTGCAGGCGGCGGTCGTGTCCACAGCGGACAAGGGTACGGCCGCAACAGTCTCCCAGGGAGTCACTGGCAGTACACCCCAGGAACAAGTCTGACGCTCTAGTTTGCTCACGCTGCTGAAAGGCACTGTCCAACCGAGTACCTCCACCCGCTCCGAGGAGACCACATGCCGGCCAAACCACCCATCGTCGCCGATCCTCTGACCAACCGCGGCACTGCTTTCACCGAGGAGGAGCGGCGTCGGCTCGGACTCATCGGCCGCTTCCCCTCCACCGTCGAGACCCTTGACCAGCAGGCGACTCGGACCTACGCGCAGCTGACCGCCCAGCCCACGAACCTGGACAAGTACGTCTTCCTCGACCAGCTCCACAACCGCAACGAGGTCCTCTACTACCGGGTGCTCGCCGACCATCTCTCCGAGCTGCTGCCGATCGTCTACGACCCCACGGTCGGCGAGGCCATTAAGAAGTGGAGCCGCGACTACCGCCGGTCGCGCGCCGTCTACCTGTCCGTGGACCGTGTCGAGGACGTGCGCCCCTCCCTGGAGGGCCTGGGACTGGGGCCCGACGACGTCGACCTGCTCGTGGTCTCCGATGCCGAGGAGATCCCTGGGATTGGGGACTGGGGCGTCAACGGCACCGACATCTCCGTAGGCAAGCTCGCCGTCTACACGGCGGCCGCCGGCATCCACCCCGAGCGGACGATCGCCGTCAACCTGGACTGTGGCACGGACAATGAGGCCCTCCTCAATGACCCCGCCTACCTGGGCAACCGTCACGCGCGCGTGCGCGGTCGGCGCTACGACGCGCTCATCGACGAGTACCCTGTCCGTCGCGGCCGAGCTCTTTTCCCCGCGCGCTGCTCCACTTCGAGGACTTCGGTCCGTCCAACGCTCGCCGCATCCTCCTGGCCAACCGCGAGAAGTACCGCATCTTCAATGACGACATGCAGGGCACCGGCGCGATCGTCATCGCCGCGGTGGTCTCCGGTATGAAGGTCACCGGCAAAGCTTCGCCGACCAGCGCCTGGTCGTCTCACGGCGCCGGTACCGCAGGAACCGGCATGGCCGACCAGATCCACGCCGGCATGGTCCGCGACGGGCTCAGCTCCGACGAGGCGCGATCCCGTATCTGGCTCATCGACCGCAACGGCCTCGTCACCGATGACATGAAGGGCCTGCCCGACTACCAGCAGGCCTACGCGCGACCGGCCTCCGAGGTGGCAGGCTGGACGGGCGAACACGGCCGGATCGGCCTGCTCGAGACGATCCGTCAGGCTCATCCCACGATCCTCATCGGGACCTCCACGGACCACGGGGCCTTCACCCGTGAGGTCATCGAGGAGATGAGCAGCGGCGTCGAGCGTCCCATCGTCCTGCCGCTGTCCAACCCCACCGAGCGGATCGAGGTCATGCCAGCCGACGTCATCGCCTGGTCCGGAGGCAAGGCGCTCGTCGCCACCGGCATCCCGGTGGAGCCCTTCAAGTACGAGGGGACCACGTTCACGATCGGCCAGGGCAACAACGCCCTGCTCTACCCGGGCCTGGGCCTGGGGGCCATCGTCTCCGGCGCGAGCCAGGTGACCGACGGCATGCTGCTCGCCGCCGCGCAGGCCGTCGCGAGCCAGGTCGATCCCACCAGCCCGGGTGCGTCCCTCCTGCCTCCGGTGGAGAACCTGCGCGCGTCCTCGGCGACGGTCGCCGTCGCGGTCGCCCGCCAGGCCGAGGCCGACGGCGTCGCCACCGCGAGTCACGACGACCTCATCCAGGCGGTCCAGGACGCCATGTGGCAGCCGGTCTACCCCGAGGTCGAGGCCTGAGCCGCCAGCTGACGGGAGCAGAAGGACGGCGTGCGGCCGGGCTCACCGCCCGGACCGCCGCTCTGCTCCTGGACTCAGGCCAGTCCACCCACGCCGCAGTAGCCGCCGTTGAACGGCTCAATGAGTTGTTGGGCACCCGTTTCACGCTGCTGCCCACCTGGTCACAGGTCACGCTCGCCGACGCCAACGGGACCGTTGCCGCGGTCCAAGCCATCCGCCCTGTGGTGGTGCACATGGGGCGCGCGACCCTCATCCAGCGACGTCTGAGTGCCACCAGTTCCCTGAGCCTCGACGAGCTGGAGGACCTGCTGGAGAAGGCGGAGGCCCAGCCCTCCAGCCCTACCTGGATGTTCGCCCTGGCGGCGGGCCTCGGTGCGAGCCTACTCGCCCTCATCTTCGGGGCCCACCACCCGCCGTCAGTCGCCCTCGTCTTCGCCGCGGCGGGAGCAGGCGGCCTCGCGCGGCGCGCGCTGGCAGAACGGACGACGGCAGTCACCCAGACCTTTGCCGCTGCCCTCATCGGCGGTCTGGTCGGCGCGCTCGCCGTCCACCTCGGCTGGACCGGCACGGCTCGGCTCGTGGCCGTGTGCCCGGGGATGGTGCTCGTGCCCGGCCCCCAGGTCCTCAACGGCGCTGTTGAGATCGCCGGGCACCGCCACGACATGGGTCTGGCACGGCTGGCGGACGCTGCGCTGACGATCCTGGCCATTAGTGCGGGCATCGTTGGAGGCCTGGTCATCGGCGGCACCGGCCTGCCGCTGACCGCGACAACCGACACGATCCCGCTGTGGCTCGACGTTATTGCCGCCGCCGTTCTCGCCTTGTGCTATCCGGTGTACTTTTCTATGCCGATCAGGACCTTCGGCTGGGCGTTCCTGGCCGGCGGGCTCGCGCACGCGGCGCACTGGGTCGCGCTGACGTGGTGGCACTGGAACGCGCCCGCTTCCTCTCTGCTGGCCTGCCTAGTGGTGAGCGGCCTGCTCACGCCGGTGTGCCGTTCACGGCACATTCCGTTCGCGGGGGCGGGTTTCGCCGCAGTTGTGGCCCTTGTGCCCGGTGTGTACCTGTTCCGCGCTGCTGCAGGGACACTGAACCTGGTGGGAGAGCGCACACGGAAACGGTATTGGAGGCGACGGCGAGTGACCTGGCCACGGCCGTCGTCATTGTGCTGGCGATGGCAGTCGGATTGGTGGTACCCCACCGGATATGGATCCACCTCGCTCGATAGGACGTTCGGTGCGCCAGGTTCCCACAGCCTTCCGGCGGGGGCATGTCGCGCAGATATCCCCCCAACGGCGTCTCATGTCCTCGCCGGGCCTGAGGTCCCGACGGGCAGGACGAGCCCGGCACCCGCAAACTTGACTCCCTGGCACATCCGACGCCGTCGGAGCGGAGCGCGAATCCAAGACCGCCCCGCCGTCATGTTTCGAGGAAGGTGACCCATGGCGATCTACGCCCGACCACGTCCGACCACCGGCATCAAAGCGCTCGGATGCCTGTGCGCTCTGGCCGCCGTCGGTCTTTCCGCCCTTTACCCACTCGTCCTGTTCGGTGCCTCCTGGACCCTGGGGAAAGTCGACGAAGCCATGATGGCCGACCCGGGCGAACCAAGTCGGGCGGTCACCCCTGCGTCGTACTTGATCGCCTGGACGACCATCTACAGCTTCATACTGACCACCCTCTGCTTCGGCGCGGTCTTCTGTTTCGTGGGCATCGACCGGTGGCTGCCCAAGGATGCGACGATGACCCATCGCAACGTCATGGCAGCGCGATTCCTCCACGTCGCGCAGGATCCCAGCAGGCGCACAGCGGGCCTGCTGTGGGCGATGCTTGCAGGCGTGCTGTTGGTGGCATGCCCGATCGCCCTGATGGCGGTCCTGAACGTCCTGATCTACATCGGGATCTATACCGAGATCTATATCGAGTCCGCCCGGGAGCTGGTCGATGAGGCCACCTTGGACCTGCTCCTGCTCCACATCGTGCTCTTCGTCGCCCTGATGCGAACCGCCGTGCGCCGCCGGTCGAGCGCAGTGCGCATGAAGCCGCACGGCATGGCGGTTGCGGACCTGAAGTCCTTCATCCTCCCCTGCCCTCCGGCCGCGACGACCTCAGGGTCCAGGAGGTTCCGACGCGCCGCGGCCGCATTGAGGTACAAAGCCGTTTACACCCCACCCACCAAAGGCGCCGAGCCGGGGCGGCCGGTCATTATCCCGCGGCTCAGTCTGACGGCGAGGCTCTCGCAACTCGACGGCGCCCGCGCACAGGTCGAGGCCCGGCTCGACGAGGTCTGGCGGGCTGCTCAGCTGGTGCGCACCCCACACGAGCACGATGAGGCGGCCGCCGCGGCGGCACCGACGTCGGAGTCCGAGCCGCAGTCAGCCTGAGAGACGTTGCCCTCGTCCTTGCTGACGGGGACATCCTGCACGCCCGGGGACAGGGTTTTTCGGTCCCCGACGGCGTCGAATGCCCCCGTCCACAGCGAACGCCCCCACGGCAGCGGTCGCCCCAGCATCCACCCACACATGGCGGTTTCCAGACACACACCCACCCATGATGTTCGACAAATCGTCAATATATGCAATGTTTCATCTTTAGATGTCACGCAATGGCCATTAGACTGACATCATGGACGTGACCATATTCGTCAACGACACCATGGGGAAACTGGTCGACATTACTGGCTCCGACCCGGTGACCGGCGACTGGCAGCACAAGGCCTTCGTCCCCGCGCCACTCGGCTCCGACGAGCCACCTATCAGCGGAGGCACCTACCGGACGGTGGCAGCAGCCGGCCGCGCACTGGCCGCCCTCGACGCTACGGCCCAGCAGCTGCCGACCCCCTTCCTGCTGCGAACCCCCTCCCTGCGGCGCGAAGCGCAGTCGACGTCAGCTTTGGAAGGGACATACGCCCCCCTGCGCGAGGTGCTCACCGCCGACGACGACGCCCCCGCGACCGCCGAGATGACAGAGATCCTCAACTACGTCCGCATGGCCAACAGCGGCTTCCTGTGGGCGCAGGAGGGGCGTCCCATCACCCTGTCGCTCATCGAGGACCTTCAAGGCGAGCTCATGAGGGGCACTCCCCTTGAGGCCGCTTCAGGTCGCCTGCGCGACAGTCAGGTCATGATCGGCCGCCGCCCCGGTGCGCACAGCGCGGCCCCGATCCATGCAAGCCGGTTCGTTCCCGTACCGCCTGGAGATCGTCTTCGCGCCGGCGTGCGCGCCCTCGTCGACTGGCTGCATCAGGACCACGCGGGAGACATCGACCCGATCATCGCTGCGGGTATGGCGCACTACCAGTTCGAGACCCTTCACCCCTTCCGGGACGGCAACGGACGCCTGGGGCGGTTCCTCATCGTGCTCACCCTCCTGAGCTCGGGTGTTCTCAGCGAACCCACGCTGACGGTCTCGCCGTGGTTCGAGGAGCGTCGCGCCGAGTACTACGACTCGTTGCTGCGAGTCAGCACCCACGGCGACCGGGACACCTTTCTCACCTTCTTCTCCCTGGGCTGGCCGCGGCCGCCACCAACACGCGCCACCAGATGCTCGCCCTGGCCGCTGCGCACCAGAACCTCAAGGAAACGGTGCGCGCCTCCAGCCTGCGGTCCGCGCACGCCTTCGACCTCGTCGACTTCGCGGTCGCGAATCCGAGCTTCACGGTGCGCAAGGTCGAGGCGGCCCTCGGCGTCTCGTATGGACGAGCCAACAGCCCTCGTTGGCCAGCTGACTGACATCGGAGTGCTCGACGTCGTCGAAAGAGGTTCGCAGCCTCGCCGCTTCACTGCCCCTGCCGTCCTGAAGGTCCTGCTCACCTGACTCGGCCGCTGCCCTTCTCGCTTCCCACCGGCGTGAACGGTACCTATAGGCAGGAGACACCCACCGACCGCAGAATTGACTCGCCGACGGCACCCAACGTCGTCGGCCGAGCCCAAGGGGCTGCAACCGGCCTGACGGCAGACTTGAGGAAGGTAGCCCATGGCGATCTACATGCGTTTACGTCCCGGCGCTGGGGCCAAGGCGCTCGGATGCCTGAGTGCTCTGGCCGCCGTCGGCACCGCTGCTCTCTATCCGCTCGTCCTGTTCGTATCCGGTTGGGCCCTAGGGTCCCTGGACGAAGCCATGGCCTACCCAGAAGAAGGCCGCCCGGGACTTGAGATCCTATCCACCCTGGTTGTCATGACCACCGTCCACAGCTTCATACTGACCACGTTCTGCTTCGGCACGGTCTTCTGCTTCAGGGCACCGACCGGTGGCTGCCCAAGGACGCGACGGTGGCCCATCGCGATATCGTGTCGGCACGGTTCCTTCATGTGGCCAAGAATCCCGGCAGACGCGCTATGGGCCTGCTGTGGGCGATGCTTGCGGGCATGCTGCTGGTGGCCTCCCCGATCATTCTGATGGCCGTCCCACACTCCCTGATCTATAGCGAGTCGACCCGGAAGCTGGTCGGTCAGGCCACCGTGGCCCTGCTCCTGCTCCAGATTGCGCTCTTCATCGTCCTGGTTCGCGCGGCTGCGCACCGCCGGTCCAGCATGGTGCGCCTATCCCAACACGGCATAGCAGTTGCGAACCTGGAGTTATTCAATCTTGCTCTCCCCTCTGGTCGCGACAACTTCCGAATCCAGGAGACACCAGCGCGCTGGGGCCGCGTACACCTGCAGGCCGTCTACGCCCCACCCAAAGAAGGCGCCAGACTGACGGCACCCGCCGTCATCCCTCGCCTCAGTCTGACCGTGAAACCCTCTCAGCTCGACGACGCCCGCTCGCAGGTCGAGACCTGGCTAGACGAGGTCTGGCGCGCCAGTAGCTGGCGCGCACCCCGCCCGGGCAAGATGAGGCAGTCGCACCCGCACGGAAGGAGCCGGTTCAATGACGACCGCCCTTGCCGCCGTCGCCTCGTCCTGGGAGTCGCGCGGCTGGCCATGTTCATCGCCCTTCACCTCGTCCCCAGCGACTACAACATCGTGCAGCACGCCGTGAGCGACTACGCCGTCGGACCGACCCGCCGGCTCGCGACCGCCATCACCTGGACCTCGGCGGTGTTCTGGGCCGTATTCGCAGGCGCCGTCGCCCTCGGGCCACCGACGCCGGAGAAGGGCGTGGCGCTCTGGTTGACGATTCTGGCCGTCATCTTCGCGGCGCTGCCGTTCCTGCCGACCGATGTCGAGGGGCAGCCGACCACCCTCATCGGTCGCCTTCACCTGGTGGCCGCCATCGCGTGGTTCGCAATCGCCTACTCATGCATGGGCAACATCGTCCGGCTGCTGGCTCCGCTCGCACCGCAGGGTCTGGTGTCCTTCCTCGGGGCGACCCGCTGGGTGACCGCCGCCGCGCTCATCGCCCCTGGTGACCGCACTGGTCATCCGTCGCCTGAGGCCCTACGCCTTCGGGATCTCGGAGCGGATCTTCCTCCTGGCCGTCTACGTCTTCTACCTCGGCACCGCGGCCGGGCTCCTGCTGGTCTAGCCCCCCTCACCTCACGTCGCCCGTCGCACCGGCCGGGACATCCTGCACGGTCTCTGCCCCAAGCGCCGTCTACCATCGGAGCATGCCGATCGAAGACAGCATGGGCACTCGGCTGCGGGCGTGGGAGCGAGCCACGGAGTGGCCGCTGACCGGCGCCGCCATCGTCTTCCTGGGCGCCTACGCCTGGGAGGTGCTCACCAACGCACAGGGCGGGGCCAAGAACGCAGCCGAGCTGGTGATCGACGCCGTGTGGGCGCTGTTCGGCGTCGACTATCTTGTCCGCCTGGCACTGGCGCCGAAACCGGGGTACTGGTTCCTCCACCACCTACCCGACCTGGCGGTCATTGCCCTGCCGGTCCTGCGGCCGCTGCGGCTCCTGCGCCTGGTGACACTCGTGAGCATCATGCAGCGCAGCGCCGGCACCGAGCTGCGCGGGCGCATCACCCTGTACACGGCCGGCAGCGCCTCGCTGCTGATCTTCACCTCGGCGCTGGCCACGCTGGATGCGGAGCGTCGCGAGCCGGGCTCTCGATCCGGACCTTCGGCCAGGCCCTGTGGTGGGCGCTGACGACGATCACCACCATCGGCTACGGCGACACCGTCCCGGTCTCCACGGAAGGGGCGTTTCATCGCGGCACTGCTCGCGATCGGCGGGGTGGCGCTCATCGGGGTGGTCACAGCGACCCTGGCCTCGTGGATCGTCTCGCTGGTCGAGGAGGAGAACGCCGAGCAGGAGGCCGCCACGCAGGCGCAGGTGGCCGCCCTGCAGCGGCAGGTCGGCGAGCTGAGCGAGCGCATCGACCGTCTCCTGGAGGAACAGGGAGTCGGGCCACTGACTGCGCCCACTCGCCCCGGTCCGACGTCGTGCACTGTGCATATCCGCGCAGACGCCGAGCCGGGCATTTCTCGCGTGGCCCGACCGAAAAACGGTCACCCTACGCGAAAAATGCCCGGCTCGGCGCGAAGAGAGGAGAAGAGGAGAGGAGAGTCCCGTCAGCCCCGGATCTCGGCGGCCACCAGCTCGGCGAGCTCGACGGCGTTGAGGGCCGCGCCCCTTGCGCAGGTTGTCCCCGACGGCGAAGAACTGCAGGCCGTGGCCCGGCGCGAAGGCCTGGTCGGCGCGCAGGCGCCCCACGAAGGTGCCATCGCGGCCGGCACCCTTGAGAGGGCTGGGCACGTCCTGATAGGTGACGCCGGGCGCCGCCTCCAGCAGCTCGCGGGCTCGCTCGACGCTGATCTCACGCTCGAACTCGGCGTTGACGCTGAGCCCGTGGCCGGAGAACACCGGGATGCGCACGCAGGTCCCGGAGACCAGCAGGTCCGGGATCCCCAGGATCTTGCGGGACTCGTTGCGCAGCTTCTGCTCCTCATCGGTCTCGCCGGAGCCGTCACCGGCGTCGCCACCGGCCCAGGCTACGGCGTTGAAGGCGATGGTGTCGACGTAGACCTCCGGCGCGGGGAACTCGACGGCCCGCCCGTCCAGGGCCAGGCCCTCCATGTCCTCGTTCACGACGGCGCGCACCTGCCCGGCCAATCTCGGCCACCCCGCCCGCCCCGGAGCCGGAGACGGCCTGGTAGGTCGAGACGATGAGACGGACGAGCCCCGGCCTCCTCGTGCAGCACCTTGAGGGCGGGCATGGCCGCCATGGTGGTGCAGTTGGGGTTGGCGATGATGCCCTTGGGGCGCTCACGCAGGGCCTGCGGGTTGACCTCGCTGACCACGAGCGGCACCTCGGGGTCCTTGCGCCAGGCCGAGGAGTTGTCGACGACGACGGCCCCGGCCGCGGCGAAGCGGGGGGCGTGCTCGCGCGAGGCGGCGCCCCCGGCAGAGAAGATGGCGACATCGATACCCGCCAGGTCCGCGGTGGCGACGTCCTCGACCTCGATCTGGGCGCCACGGAAGTCCACGACGGTCCCGGCGCTGCGGACCGAGGAGAAGAAGCGCACCGAGCGGGCGGGGAAGTCGCGCTCGGCCAACATGGCGCGCATGACACGGCTGACCTGGCCGGTGGCCCCACGACGGCGACGGAGACGCCGTCGGCCACCCGGTGTAGGTGTTCACGGGATTGCTCATCGTCCGGTCCCTCCGTAGACGACCGCCTCGGCGGCCTGGGCGTCGAGGCCGAAGGCGGAGTGGACGGCGCGCACGGCCTCGTCGAGTGCGGCAGTCGTCGACCACCACCGAGATGCGGATCTCGGAGGTGGAGATCATGCGGATGTTGACCCCGGCCTCGCTCAGGGCGCCGAACAGGCGCGCGAGACCCCCTGGGTTGGAGCGCATCCGGCCCCCACCAGGGACAGGATGCCGATGTCGGGGTTGAAGTGCAGGCTGCGAAGCCCAGCCTCGCGGGCGCCCTCCAGGGCGGCGCGGGCGGTGGCGGAGTCGCCGTCGGGGCAGGTGAAGGAGATATTGGTCAGGCCCTGTGCCCTCGGCGGAGACGTCCTGGACGATCATGTCGATGTTGGCGTCGGTGCCGGCCACGATCGCGAAGATGCGGGCGGCGGCGCCGGGGACGTCGGGCACGCCCACGAGCGTGATCTTGTCCTGGCTGCGGTCGTGGGCGATTCCGGAGATGACGGGGCTTCCACGTGGTCCTCCTGGCGGACGGGCGGGGCGGGCCTGAGCCCGCGCGGCGATGGCGTTGCGGTGCGCGGTGTCGACGACGGAGGCCGAGGGCCCGTCGTCGAGTCCGGCAGGGTCTGAGGGCGAGGCCGGGGCGGCGGGGCGGCTCCCTGGCTCGCCGAGCCGGCGGGAGTGGCGGCGCTGGCCGGGGAGGCAGGCGTCGCGGGACCGCCCGGCGTCGCGATGTCGGCGGCGACGACGTCGTCGAGCTGAGCGGCCACGACCGAGGGCACGAAAGGCGCCCTCGCGGCGGCCGTCGTAGATCCAGGTCCCGGTCTTGTCGGAGAAGGAGGAGCGCACTGCAGCGGCACCCCGAAGCGCCGGGCGTACTCCACGGCGCGCAGGTGGAGGATCTTGGCGCGTGGGCGGCCAGCTCCAGGGTCTCCTCGCTGGAGAGGGACTCGATGCGCTTTGGCGGTGGGGACGATGCGGGGTCGGCGGTGAACAGGCCGTCGACGTCGGTGTAGATCTCGCAGACGTCGGCGTTGAGGGCGGCGGCCAGGGCGACGGCGGTGGTGTCGGAGCCGCCGCGTCCCAGCGTGGTGGTGTCCTCGACCTCGTTGATGCCCTGGAAGCCGGCGACAATGGCGACCGCGCCGGTCTGGATGGAGCGGGCCACGCGCTCGGGCAGCACCCCGACGATGGAGGCCTTGCCGTACTTGGAGTCGGTGAGGACGCCGGCCTGGGCACCGGTGTAGGCGTGTGCCGGCACGCCGAGCTCGGTGACGGCCATGGCGAGCAGGGCCATGGAGATGCGCTCACCGGCGGACAGCAGGATGTCCATCTCGCGGGCGGGGGCGTGGGTGGTCAGGGCTGCGGCCTGGTCGAGGAGCTCGTCGGTCGTGTCCCCATCGCGGAGACAACGACGACGACCGTGTTGCCGGCCTGGCGGGTGGCGACGATGCGCCGTGCGACGCGCCGCATCGCGTCGACGTCGCTGACGGACGAGCCGCCGTACTTCTGGACGACCAGTGCCATGTGGCGCTCCTCGGGTCCTGGAATCAGTGCGTGTCTAGCTTCAGGTGCTCCGCGCCGGTGCGGGCGTCCTGGCAGGGGCTTCCGGGGTCTGGAGCCGTCGCCGCGCGGCGCCCACGACGACGTGGCTGGGGCAAGCATACGGTGCGCCGTGTTGCCGACACATCACGAGGCTGTGGGCTCACGGCCCACACTTCGACAAATTCTTCAAAAATGACCCGAGCCGCGTCATTTCTGAAGTTTTTTTGTTGATGTTTGAGGGCGGACTCAGGCACGCCCCCATCTCCGCAGCCCACGTCGTCCCCGAGTTCCGCCCGCCAACCCCGGCCGACGACGTAACCCTGCTCGCATGAGCATTGAAGTCTCTCAGCTCACCCGATTCTTTCGGTCGGGCGCCGGCGGTGCGCCAGCTGGACATGTCGGTGCCCGGCGGCTCCGTCACCGGCCTGGTCGGCCCCAACGGCGCCGGCAAGACCACCCTGCTGCTCATGCTGGCGGCCCTGCTGGCGCCGGACTCCGGGACGATTCGTGTGGCCGGCCTGGACCCGGTCACCCAGTCGCGCGAGGTCCACCGCACCGTGGGCTGGATGCCCGACGCCTTCGGCACCTGGGACTCCCCTGACCTGCACCGAGATCCTCCTGACCTTCGCCGCCGCCCAGGGGATGGACGCCGACGCCGCCCGCACCCGCGCCGTCGAGATGCTCACCCTGGTCCATCTCGACGAGCTGGCGCGCACGCCGGCCCGGGTCCTCTCCCGCGGCCAGAAGCAGCGCCTGGGCCTGGCCCGCGCCCTCATCCACGACCCCAGGTCCTGCTCCTGGACGAGCCGGCCGCCGGCATGGACCCGCGCTCGCGCGCCGACCTGCGCGTCCTGCTGCGCGACCTGGCCGCGAGCGGCACCACGGTCCTGCTCTCCAGCCACATCCTGTCCGAGATGGAGGAGATGGTCGACGGCGTGGTCTTCATGTCGCGCGGAACCGCCGTCGCCTCGCCGTCGGACCAGGTCCCGGCCGAGACGGAGGGACCCTGACGGCGCCGTCCGCCCGGCCCCGGTGCGCCGGACCTGGCGGATGCGGGCCCTGACGCCGGACGCCTGGGTGAGTGGGCGCACTCGCGCAGCTGACCGTCACGCCGGAGGGGGACGGACGGCTGCGCATCCCGGTCGCCGACGACGCGGCTGCGGCCCACCTGCTGCGCGAGGCCGTCGAGGCCGGGGTGGAGGTCGTCCTTCGCCCCGCTGTCCGGAACCCCTGAGGAGACCCTACCTGGCCCTGGAAGGAGAACGCCGATGACCTGACCGGTATCCGCACCATCATGGTGCTCGAGCTGCGCCAGCGGGTGCGGGCCACGCGCTGGCGCGTCATGCTGGGAATCTGGGTGGCCGTCCTCATCCTGCTGTGCGGCGGGCTGGCGATCGCCGTGGAGACCGCGAGCCCCGGAAAATGCAAACCAACGAGTACCTTCTGCCCCTCTACGACGTCGTCGTCTGCTTCGTCCTGGGGATCGGGCTCATCGTCGCCCCCACGCTGTCAGCGACGTCGATCAACGGAGACCGGGCGGACGCGACCCTCGCGCTGCTGCAGGCCACGGCGCTGCGCAGCCAGGAGATCGTCGTCGGCAAAGCTGCTGGCGGCCTGGGTCGCGGCAATCGCCTTCCTGGGCGTGGCGGTGCCCTTCCTCGTCATCCTGACGGTCGCGGGCGGCTCGCACTGGCAGGCGCTCGTCGCCCACCTGGTCATTCTCGTCTTCACGTTGGGCGCGGTGTGCGCCATCGGCCTGGGCTTCTCGAGCCTGACGGCGCGGCCCTCGGCCTCGGCGGTCCTGACCTACATCGTGGTGGCCGCTCTGACCGTCGGGACGCCCCTGGCCACGGCGATCGCCTCCTCCGTGGTCACCGGTACGCAGACCGAGGTGACCTACCACGTGGACTACGACAAATCGACCGACGACAAGATCGTCTGCCAATCAGAACCCGAGATTGAGACCCATGAGGTCACCCGCACCGACCGGATCTGGTGGATCCTGACCCCCAACCCCTTCGTGGCCCTGGGTGACGCCACCGCCCACGCGCCGCTGCAACCGGCCTCAGCCGTCTTCGGCGCCCCGGACTCCTTCCTGTCCCTCACCGGACAGGGCGTTGACTTGATGCGCAACCCCCAGCCCAGTCGGGATCGTCTACAACCGTTGCGAGGACCGGGACGACTCCTACGACGGTCCGTCCAGCTCATCGACCTCCTCGGATGACCACAGCCCTGTGGCGCAGCACCTGGCCTTCTGGCCCGCGAGCCTGGTGGCGCTCATGGCTCTGGGGGCCGGCGGCGTCATCACGGCCAGCAGGCGCCTGCGCTGCCGGCCGGCAGGCCGCCGCGCGGCGTGCGCTGGCCCTAACCACCTCATCGAGCCGGGCACGTTTCGCATAGCCTTACCGTTTTCCCGTTTGGCTATGCGAAACGTGCCCGGTTCGGCGTGCCGTGGGCGGGGTCAGGCCGTCTTCCACCGGAACAGCCTCGCCCCCAGCAGACCGCAGATCACCGTCATGCCGACGAGCACCGCGAGCGCCGTTCCGTAGTCTGTCCAGGACCGGCCGGCCCACATCCCCTGGAGGAGGTCGACCAGGTAGTGGAAGGGCGAGTACCGGGCCACGCGCTGGACGCCCTGCGGGATCTGGCTCTGGGGGACGAAGGCCCCGGAGGTCATCATGATGACGATGAACAGTCCGTTGCCGATGCCTGTGGCCGCGCGCGAGGAGGGGTAGACGGCAGCCAACATGTAGCCCAGCGCCAGGAAGGCCACCAGCCCCAGGGCCGCAGCGGCCAGGACCGCCAACGGACTGCCTTGGAGCCGCACCCCGAAGCCGAGGGCTCCCACCAGCAGCGCCAGAACGATTCCCACCATGCTGATGAGGAAGTTGACGGTCAGGTCGGCCGCCACGAAGACCCGCGGGCTCAGCGGTGTGGCCCGCAGACGAGTCAGGGCCCCGCTCTCGCGCAGCTGGAGCTGGTTGGTGGGCAGGATGATGATGCCGGTCATCCCCACCACGAGGCAGGCGCAGGCGGGCAGCGTGGCGTCCATGAAGCCGCGGCCCCCGAACTGGGGACTGGGGTCATTGCCGAAGAGCACCCCGAGGACGGCCACCAGCAGCGGGGCGAGGATGAGGGTGAAGAACAGCCCTGACGGGCTCGCGCAGGGTCGAGCGGGACAGCATGACGAGCAGGGTCGCAAAGGTTCGGCGGGTGCGCGCGGTCGGCGCGGTCTGCATGGTCGGCGTGGTCGGCGTAGTCGGCATGGTCGTGTCTCTTCTCGGCGCTCGGTTTGTCGGTAGCGGTTACTCAGCCGGATCTGGGCCGGTCAGGCTTCTCTGAGGGCGCGTCCGGTGAGGTTGAGGAAGACCTCCAGGCCCGGCGAGTGGGTCTCCATGCCCTGCACGACGACGTCGGCCTGGGCCAGGTGGGACAGGACCGCCTGGGCGAAGGCGCCCGTACCGCCGACGACGGTCACGGCACCGTCGGTCCGCACGGAGGTGACTCCCTTGACGTCGGCCAGCGTCCCTAGGGCGCCGGCGCGCTGAGGGTGAGGCGGAGCGTGGCCTGGCCTCCGTGGGCCGCGATGAGGGCCGGGATCGTATCGAGGGCGATGAGGCGCCCGTGGTCGATGACGGCGACCCGGTCGCACAGGACCTCGGCCTCCTCCATGTAGTGGGTGGTCAGGACCACCGTCTTACCGCGCTCGCGGATGTCACGCACGACGTCCCACATGGCCAGGCGCGCCTGCGGGTCGAGGGCGGTGGTCAGCTCGTCGAGGAAGAGCAGCTCGGGATCATGAACCAGGGCCAGGGCGATGAAGACGCGCTGGCGCTCCCCGCCGGAGAGCCGGGCGACGTCGGTCTTCTCCTGGAGGCGATGCCGAGGCGCTCCAGCAGCGGGCGCCAGGGCACGGGGTGGTCGTAGAAGGAGGAGAAGAGCTCCAGGGCCTCGCCGACCCGCAGCCGAGGCAGGAGTGCGGCCTGCTGGAGCTGGATGCCGGTGCGGCGGGCGAGCTCGGCGGCGTCCTTGACGGGGTGGAGGCCCAGAACGGCGACCTCTCCGGAGGTGGGCTCGTCGAGGCCCTCGATGCTGGACAGCAGCGTGGTCTTGCCGGCGCCGTTGGGGCCGATGATGCCGAAGATCTCACCATCGGAGACCTGGAGGCTGATGTCGTCGACGGCGGTCAGGCTGCCGAAGCGACGGGTGACGTGGGTGCAGGTGACGGCGTTCATCGGGACTCCTGGTTGATGGTGTCCGTCGAGGTGGATCGCCTCAGCGGGAGGGAGGGTTCTGTGCGTCCTCGCATCTCCTATGATCACACCGTATAACTTGTTTTACAAGTCTTATCAGCCGTCTTGGTTGATTTCCCTCACCCCGCCCCTCGCCCTCTCAACCGCCCGGCTCGGTGAAGAAGATCAGTCCTCGACGCGGCGGCGGCCCTCGAAGGCCCGCCCGAGAGTGACCTCGTCGGCGTACTCCAGGTCCGCCCCCACCGGCAGGCCGGAGGCGAGCCGGGAGACCGGCACAGCCATGGTGCGCAGCATGCGGGTGAGGTAGGCGGCGGTCGCCCTCACCGACGACGTCGGGGTCGGTGGCCAGGATGACCTCCTCGACCTCGCCCGTCCCCAGGCGGCTGAAGAGCTCACGCACACGCAGGTCGTCGGGACCGACGCCGTTGATGGGGTCAATGGCGCCGCCGAGCACGTGGTAGAGCCCCCGGTACTCGCGGGTGCGCTCGATGGCGACGACGTCCTTGGGCCCTCGACGACGCAGATGACGCGCTGGTCGCGGCGGGGGTCGCGGCAGATGGCGCACTGCGGGGCCTCGGCGATGTTGCCGCAGGTCTCGCAGAAGCGGACCTTGGCCTGACGGCGCGCAGGGCCTCGATGAGGCGCTCGACGGCGGCCGAGTCGGCGGCGAGCACGTGGAAGGCCATGCGCTGAGCGGACTTGGGGCCGATGCCGGGCAGCTCGCCGAACTCGTCGATGAGGTCCTGGACGGCGCCTTCGTAGACGGCGGGCATGTCAGCGTCCTTCCTGAGTCACGGTGACCTCTTCGATGACCTGGGCGCCGAGGATCCGTTTGACGACTTCCAGCCCGACGACGCCGGCGTCCTCGGCGTCGGGGTCGTCCTCGCTGGGGTGTCGTCGGCCAGGGAGTCGGTGTCGGTGTCCTGGGCCGCGGCGCGGGCGGCGGCCATGGCGGCGGCCAGGCGCGAGCCCGCGATGCCCGACGGCGCCCAGGTGGCGTCGTCCTCGGGCGGGGCGCTCGAGGCGCTGGGCTCTCGGGCGCCGGCCCCGGACCGAAGGCTCGACGACGTCCCTCCCAGGTGACGGGGGCCAGGCCGGGTGATCCGACAGCGGTCTCGGGGCGCTGGGCGCCCCGACGCGCTGCTGGCGACCGGCGCCTGCGGGGACGGGGAGGACGGAGTCCGCTGGAAGGACTGGGGTGCCGCCGAGCGACGCGGCCCCGCCGGGAATCTCCGGCAGGGCGCGCAGACGGTGGACGGTGGCCAGGGCGCCTCATCGGGCGCCTGCGCGGCGGGAGCGGAACGTGACTGCGCGGGAGAGGACGAGGCCGCCGGAGCCGATGTCGGGGCCGGCACGGACTGAGGACTGGCGGGACTGGGGTACAGGGCCGGAGGCGGTTTGCGCTGAGTAGGGAGAGGATGCCTCGGGCGCGGGGCCTGCGGGTGCTGGCGAGGAAGGGGAACCGCCGATCGCAGGGGCCGACGGCGCAGAGGCCGGCTCGGCCTGGGTGGGCACGGTTCCTCCGCCGGGGACGGCCACCGGTCCCCAGCCGTCATCCGCGTCGGTGCTGTCGGGGGCGGGAACGGGCGCTGAGGCGGGCGCCGGGGCCGAGCCTCCGCCAGGGATCGCGACCGGCCCCCAGCCGTCGTCGGGATCGGCGGGATTCGTGGGAGCCGCCGACGCCATCGGGGCGGCCTGGGCTGCGGGTGCCGGGGGCGCAGAGGAAGCGAGGACCGCCGGAGGTTCAGGGGAAACCGCCTGGAACTCGGAAGCCCCAGGACCCGCAGACGCCGTGTGCGGACCGGGAGACGTCATGGAGTCCCGCCCGCCGGGCTCCGGTACGCCGTGGTGTCCGGCGGGACCGGTGCGCTGAGCGGAACCCCGTGGGCTCATCGGCACCGACGTACCCGGAGTCCTCGGCGTAGGGATCTCCACCCCAGTCGTCCTCGGGGGCGGCTCGGCAATCGGGGAGCCGTCGTCCCAGGTGGTGGAGGCAGGCCGATGCTCCTGGACGCGGTCAACGGGCTCTTCATCGGCGGGCCGAGCCGGCGCGGCTACCGCACCCTGCGCAGCCGGTGCCTGCGCGGCCGAGTCGAAGGCTCCCCCATGCGGGGCAGGACCGCTCGGCCCCGCCCCGGGCGCTGCGCCACCGTAGGAGCCCTGCGATCCGGCGTCACCGACGTCGTGGCCGGGAGCACTCGGACCGGGAGAGCCGAGGTGGCCGGCAGGTCCCTGTGGGCCACCGCCAGGACCTCCAAGCCCTCCAGAACCACCTCCGGGACCACCTGGCCCGTCGTCGCCGGCGACAATGGCGCGCACCTCGAGGCGAAGGCCGAGAGCCTGGTGAAGGGCCGCGGAGAAGATAGGGCCGTGCCCACCGTTGTCGAAGGCGCCCACAAGGCCGGGCGCGGTGAACAGCAGGGTGAAGACGCCCCCGGAGACGGTGCCCGGCCGGGAGTTGGGGCCGACCAGCGCCCAGGTCGCGCGCCGCGAGCGCTTGGCCGCCTCGAGAACCTCCTCCCAGCGGGTGCGGATCATCTCCGCGTCGGCCGCCTCGGCCCCGCCCGGGCCGACGGCGGCGCCGACGCCTCCCTGGGCCGCAGGTGCCGCCGCGCTCAGGGGCCGCCGGGGCACCGATCGGACCGGTTCCGCGCGAGGGTTGCTCGACAGGTCGCGAGGGCGTGCAGCAGCAGCCGACGGCGCGGAGACACCGGGCGCGGCGGAGGCGGCAGAGCCCTGTCAGCCCCTGGGACGGGACGCCGTCATTCGGACCGTGCCCAACTGACGGCGGGGCCGGTCCGCGGGGCCTGCGCAGCCGACGTCGGCCCCGCGGCGGGTGCCGAGGCCGCGGCCGGAGCTGATGCTGACACTGGCGACGCTGCCCTCCCGGGGCGCCACCGGGCTCACTCCAGCCTCCCGAGTTCGAGTCCGGTCCCCCGACCGGCGTCGGACGGGGAGCCTGAGGGGCCGAGGCGGGCGCTGCGGCCCCTGCTCCCCAGGGCCTCCCGGCACTCTAGGCTGCTGGCCCCTGCGCCGCCCGGCGGCGTCTGCGGAGGCCTGTCGAGCGATCTGGGCGGCCATCTCGCGTCCGGAGCCTGCGGGCATGCCGCTGGGCGCACTGCCAGGCGCACCGGCGCCCGCACCACCGGGGGCGGGCGACGACGTCGGTCCGGCGCTCCCAGCCGGTCCGGCCGGGCCCTCCCGCGGCCGCGGCACCACCGGCCCTGGCAGCACTGGCCCTGGCACCGCCGGCCGGGATGAGCAGGCGGGCCACGAGCAGCCTCGAGCTGAAGGCGCGGGGATGTGGCGCCGACCATGGCGGTCAGCGCCTGGGCGGTGGTGTCGGCGGCACGCGAGAGGGCCGCGGCCCCCATGGTGCGGGCCTGGAGGTCCATGCGCTCGAGCTCATCGAGAGGCATGGAGCCGAGCGCCGCGCCGGCCTCGGAGCCGGCCAGGGCAATGACGAGGAGGTCGCGCAGCCGGGTGAGCAGGTCCTCGACGAAGCGGCGGGGTCGTGCCCGAGGAGACGACCCGGTCGACCACCCGGAAGACACCGGCGCCGTCTGCCGCCGCGATGGCGTCGACGCACTGGTCGAGCATGGTGGTGTCGGTGTAGCCCAGCAGGGCGACGGCCCGCTGGTAGTCGACGCCGCCGTCGTGCGCCCCACCGATGAGCTGGTCCATGACGGAGAGGGTGTCGCGCACGGAGCCGCCGCCGGCACGCACCACGAGGGGGAAGACGCCGGGGCCGATCTCGACGCCCTCGGCCCGGCACAGGTGGCCCAGGTAGCCCTCGAGGACGTCGGGCGGGACGAGGCGGAAGGGGTAGTGGTGGTGCGCGAGCGGATGGTGCCGATGACCTTCTCCGGCTCGGTGGTGGCGAAGATGAACTTCACGTGCGCGGGCGGCTCCTCGACGAGCTTGAGCAGCGCGTTGAAGCCCTGCGCGGTGACCATGTGGGCCTCGTCGAGGATGAAGATCTTGTAGCGGTCGCGGGCCGGGGCGAAGGCGGCGCGCTCGCGCAGGTCTCGGGCGTCGTCGACGCCGTTGTGGCTGGCGGCGTCGATCTCGACGACGTCGAGGCTGCCGGGGCCGCCGGTGGCCAGGTCCCGGCAGGACGGGACAGGTGCCGCAGGGGGTGTCGGTGGGGGCCTGGGCGCAGTTGAGGCAGCGGGCCAGGATGCGCGCCGACGTCGTCTCGATGCAGCCGCGGGGGCCGGAGAAGAGGTAGGCGTGGTGACGCGGTCGGCCCGCAGCGCCGCCATGAGCGGAGCGGTGACGTGGTCCTGCCCGATGACCTCCTGGAAGGCGTCGGGGCGGTAGCGGCGGTACAGAGCGGTGGTCACGGGCCGAGCCTAATCGGCCGGGCCGACCCCGTGCGAGGCACCGGGCGAGTCGGGTTCCATCTGGCACGATGAGAGGACTGACCCGTCGGCAGAAACGGAGGAACCATGCCCGTCACCGAGTCACTCCTGGCCCGGCACCACGCCTACTCGGCCGAGGTCCGCGCTCAGGGCGGCCTGGCGGCTCAAGGGCACTCAGAAGGTCGCCGTCGTCGCGTGCATGGACTCGCGCCTGGACGTCTTCGCGGCCCTGGGGCTCACCCCGGGGATGCCCACGTCATCCGCAACGCCGGCGGCATCGTCACCGAGGACACGATCCGCTCCCTGGCGATCAGCCAGCGCCTCCTGGGCACCGAGGAGATCATCCTCATCCACCACACCGACTGCGGCATGCTCTCCTTCACCGACGATGAGCTCTGCCGCGCCCTGGAGGAGGAGACGGGTGTACGGCCGGCCGGGCGCCGGGCTCCTTCACCGACCTGGCCGGCAGCGTGCGCCAGTCGATCGCCCGCATCAAAGGCGTCACCGTTCGTTCCTCGCACCGACGCCGTGCGCGGCTTCGTCCTGGACCTGGCCACCGGCCGCCTGGCGGAGGTCGACGACGCCAGGGCCTGATCCTCGGGGCACTGCACGAGGTGCAGGGGCTACTGGGTGAGGGTCGGGTGTGCTCCCGAGGTGCGGGGGCTGGTGCAGTACGCACACCCGTGGCCAGTGCACCCCCACCCTCATGCAGTACAGGCCGGGTACAGGCCGGTGAGCGCAGCAGGCCGCCCTCTCCTCCGTCGGGCACGTCAGGACCCCCTCGCGCACCCGCCAGAGCCTGCTTACCCTTGCTACCTTCCGGTCCTGGGGGATTCGCTGGATGACGCCGCACGAGGGGCCGAGCGAGAGACTCACCCGATCCGGTCCCCGGTTGCGAACCGGCCCCGACCGATTCCACCCGCCCCTGCTCTGAGCTCAGGACGCACCGTGGGGCCTCGAGGACTGTCCTGGAGGTACGTCCTCGAGCCCCACGGTGCGTCCATACGGGGACCGATGCAGCAAAACCGGCCTGCGTGACAGATCCCACCGCCCCCGGGCTGGCCCCGAGATGGGCGGTCCGATATATTCCTTTCTCGTTGCACGTGGTTGTCGCCGCGTGAGCGCCTGGAGGATTCGCCCTAGTGGTTTGATGGCGCACGCTTGGAAAGCGTGTTGGGTCAGCCCTCAGGGTTCGAATCCCTCATCCTCCGCTACTACCCCCGGAATCTGTGCGATTCCGGGGTTTTGTCGGCGTGAGCAGCAGGATCCTTGGGCGCTCGACGGCGCAGCGCTCAGGAGTACTTCTCCTCGAAGTGACGCTCGAGGGACTCCAGCGTGTGCCCGAAGGTCTCGGGCAGGAACCGGACGTAGAAGGCGAGGGTGAGCGCGTTGATGACCGCGAAGACGAAGAAGGTGTTGCCCCTGAACCGCCGCGATGAGGTTGGGAAGGCGAAGGCCACGATGACGTTGCCCATCCAGTTGCAGAACACAGCCACACCATTGGCCAACCCGCGCACCCGCATTGGGAACATCTCAGCCAGCATGAGCCAGAAGGTCGACGATGAAGCACTGCATGGAGAACAGGAACGTCAACATGAACAGCAGCACCAGGTAGCTCCGGACCGTCGACGCCTGCAGCAGGAACATGAATCCGAGCATCACCAGGGAGGCGACGACGCCGGTCTGACCGATGATCACTGAGCTTGCGCGGCAACCGTTTGAGGAAGCCGATACCGATGGCGACGGCGACGACGGAGACAACCCGTTGGCAATGAAATGGCTGAGCGCAGCCCGCGTTCCCAGACCGGTGGTCTCCAGGATCGTCGGTGCGTAGTAGCATGATGCCGTTGACCCCGGTCAGCTGGGACAGGGCGGCCAGCCCGATACCGATGAGCGTGATCTTGCGGATCCACGGAACCTCGAAGTCGCTCCATGACCCGGAGCCGATCCTGGTCTCCTCCTCGACCCGGCGCACGATGTCCTTCCCTCGACCTCCACCTCATCGGGCATACGAACCTCGTTGAGGACGGCCCACATCTCCTGGATACGCTGCTTGTTGGCGAGCCAGCGCGGCGACCCGGCAGCAGGTGGATACCAATCCAAAGCGCGATCGCAGGCACCGAGCAGATGACGAGCATCCAGCGCCACACGTGGGCCTGAGGGCCAGCATGATCGCGATGAAGGCGTTGAAGGAGTAGGCGAGTAGCTGGCCGGTGACGATCATGAGCTCGTTGCGAGCCACCATCGTGCCGCGGATGGTCACGGGCGCCATCTCGGAGAGGTAGACGGGAACTGTGGCGCTGGCGCCTCCGACCGCCAGGCCGAGCAGGAAGCGAAACAGACGAGCACCGCGTAGTTCGGAGACAGGGCGCAGCCCAGGAGGCAGGAGGAAGATGACCGCGACGGTCATGATAGTCTTCTTGCGACCATATCGGTCGGACAGGCGCCCGCCGATCACGGCTCGAAGGCCGCCCTGAGGGTGAGGCTGGACGACGATCGACTGCTGGAAGGCACTGAGTCCCAGTCCTCCCTCGGACGGCCCCTGGCGAGAAAGGGAAGCGCGCCAGAGATGACGCCGTGTCGTACCCGAAGAGCAGACCGCCAAGGGTCGCGATGGTGCGGACGGTGAACAGGCGCTTATCGACCCTTTGACGGTCTGAGACCGTGGCTGCGGCGCTTTGCGAGAGCTCCTCCCCTGATGCGGGACGGAGAAGGTGGCAATGAACTCGTCGAGAGCGGCTCTCAGAGACGGCCGTCGAGTCGTCCTGGCCGTCTCCGACGGCGAAGGCTCCATGGCCACAGTGCCGCGGTACCCAACGGCGGCGAGGGCGTTAGCCACTGCCCGGTAACTGATCTCCCCGGTGCCGGGCTGGGCGCGACCGGGGAACATCGGCAACCTGGATCTCACCGATCAGCGGCAGCTCTGCCGGCACAGCTCGATGAGGTTCCCCTCACCGATCTGCGCATGGTAGAGATCGAGGTTCATTCGCAGGTGGAGAGTCGACCGCCGCGACGAGGGCCTGGGTGTCACCGGCCCGGGCGAAGGGCAGCCGGGGTGATCGACGGCGGTATTGAGATTCTCCAGGGTGAAGATCCGCCCGTGCCGTTCGCCGAACTCGGCCAGAGCCGGCAGGTGTCGACTGCGCGCAGCCAGTCGCTCGGGAGGGGCGGGTTGGTGACGACCGGGATGCCGCCCTCGCCCAGGCCGGTCCCGTGAAAGTTGAGTCGAGGGCAGTCGATCATCTCAGCCGCCCTAAGGGAGTCCTCCGCAGTGGACAGTATCCCGCGATCCCCTCGTCAGTGGTCAGGTCACCTTCGACATAGCCGGTCATGGAGACGATCTCGACGCCGTCACCGCGTCGTGCGGCGAGCGCCTGAGGTCCTGGCAGTCCAGTCCCAGATCTCCACCTGAGACCTCGGGCGGCGATGGCATCGACGCGCTCGAGGAAAGGCTTGTCGAGGTAGATCATCTCCGCGCATGCGGCGAGCGTGAAGGCGTTGTCGGCGGAACGGTAACGGGGCTCATCGGGCGACCTCTTCCAGGGTGACGGTACGGGACTCTGAGACGGAGACAATGGCGGCGCAAGCGATTTCCAGGGATCGAACCCCGTCCTCGCCGGTCGGGATGGCGGAGGCATCGGAGCCGTTCCTGATCACGTCGACGAAGGCGGCGAACTCGGCCACATAGGCGCCGTGAAGCAGCTCGGTGTCGGCGCGGGCTGTGTCATAGCTGACGCCGGCCGGACCGTAGTAGTCCATGTCGCTCGTGCGAGCGCTTCCGGCGGTGGCCATACCGCCATCGCCGAAGACCTCACCGCGCACGTCATAGCCGTAGCTGGCGGAGAAACTGGCCTCTGCCGTGGCGAAGGCGCCGTTGTCGAAGCGGAGGGTGACGACGGCGGTGTCGAGGAAACCGGCTTCACGCGCGTCGGGGCGGATGAGGGCGTCTGCGTGGGCGGTGACCTCGACAACCTCGGATCCGGGGTTGAGCCAGCGCAAAGTGTCGAAGTCGTGGATGAGGGTCTCCAGGAAGATCGTCCACTGCGGGGTTTTTGTCGGGATCCCCACCATAGGGGCCGGGATCGCGGGTCAGGGACCGCAACAGCTGCTGGCGTTCAAGGCGGCCGTCGTCGACGGCGGTGCGGGCCGCTACGAAGCTAGGGTGCGAAGCGGCGGTTGAAACCGATCTGGAGCACGACGCCGGCCCGCCTGGCCGCAGCAACGCACTCATCGGCCTCAACGAGATCGGTGGTAATGGGTTTCTCCGCGAAGACGTGCTTGCCGGCTGCGGCGGCTTTGACGATGAGGTCTCGGTGGAGAGCGGCCGAGTCGTTACCACGATCGCGTCGATGTCGGGGTCCGCGAGTACACCAGAGGCATCGGCCCCGGCGCGTGCACCGAGGCGTTCGGCCAGAGTCGCCGTGTCGATACGAGGATCGACAACGGCGGCGAGATGGGCGGCGTGAACATCATGGGCGATGGCGGCGGCGTGGTGGGAACCGATCCGACCGGCACCGATGAGGGCCAGGCGGGTGGGTGAAGCGGGCGGGACGATTGGCACGATGACTCCTTCGTCATGAGGGCTGTGGACGGCTTCTGCGCCGCCTCCTGACGTAAGGAGACTATGACGTTCTAGTCTTTCAATGTCCTTGAAGATCACAAGACTGCACAAGGATGGCGACATAATCCATGTATTGCAAACCATATTGATCAAGCATTTCTCGAAAGAACGTTCTAGAATTCTAGGTGTTACAACCCACTTCGGGCCCACCGTGAGAGGAGGAGAACCATGGCACGAGGGCGCAGCAAACGGTGACATCTCGACGTCGCGAAGGAGGCAGAACTGCTCGGTCTCGTTGGCCTCGATCGTCATGCGCGACGCAACCGGGCGTCGGCGGAGACCAGACGCCGGGTCAAGGCCGTCGCGACCCGCCCGGGCTATCGCCCCGACCAACGGGCCCTGAGCCCCTGCGCTCAGCGCGATCGGGCCTCATCGGCGTCACCCGGCGTCCACCAGCCCTTCCACGCGGAGATCGTCGACGGCCTGTACTCGCAGCCGAGTCCGGCGGCACGAGCTGGATGCTCTCCGCGTCGTCGGAGGAGTCGACGACCGCAGGGCTGCGGAGACGCTCCTGCGGATCGCTGAGGCCCCTGATCGCGATCGCCCCTCCCTCGGGGATGGGACGGCTACGAGTGCTGGCGGACGAGGTCCCCATCGTCGCCGTCGCACGCCCTGCTGTCCCTGCCCTGGCGTCGACGTCGTTCGCATCGACGACCAGGGGCGGCATCGTCATGGCGGTCGACCATCTCGTCAGCCTGGGCACCGACGGATCGTGCACGTCGACGGCGGGACCGCCCCGTCGAGCAGCGAACGACGCGACGGCTATCTCAAGGCGATGGAGGTGCACGGCTTGCATGGGGAGGCAGTCATCATCCCAGGGAGGCCTTGAGCAGTCCCACGGCGTCCCGCGCGGCCGAGGCGATCCTGGCCGGTGGGCCCTTGCCAACCGCGATCACGGCCTTCAACGATCGGCTCGCCTTCGGAATCATTCAGGGACTCTTCATGGCAGGCATCAACGTCCCCAAGCAGGTGAGTGTCGTCGGCTTCGACAATGCCCGCCGGCACGACGCCGGCCTCGTGCCGCTGACCACCATCGACCAGAATCCTTCTCCTCATGGCCCAGTTGGCACTGGAACGTGCAGTGGGGCGCCGCGGACCGCTACCTGCCCACCCAGCAGGTACTGGTACCGCACCTGGTGGAGCGAGCCTCGACCAGCACCGTCTCCTCCTGAGCCACCCTCGGCGAGCGGCCAGTGGTACCTCTCCCCATGGACGCCACTGCGCGCCGCCTGCCACGGTTATCTCATGCGCACAAGAACCCCGCCCTTATCGCCTGCCCACCGCACTCCTGCTCGCCCTGAGCCTCAGCGCCTGTGACGAGGGACGCGGTGAGCACCACCCCACCGGCTCCTCAACGTCGAGCAGCGACAACTCAACGGACTTCGAAGGGCAATGAGGATTCCAGGGACCCCAAGGACAAGGACTCCGACGACGCCTCGACGCCCCTCATCCAAGGCCGGCTCCAGCGCCAGCGCCGACGGCAAGACCGTCGCCATCGGCGACCTCAAAACCGGTGACTGCGTCACCGAGGATGGTCGACGAGACCAGGGGCGGCGAGACAGGCACCAGCGAGGCGAAGGTCGTCGACTGCTCCGCCCCCGCATCAGTACGAGATGATTGGAACGGCTAAGTCCGAGGGCCTCCAGCTACGCCGACTCGAACACCGCCGAGGAGATCTCCACGATCTGCGAGCCGCTGCTCCAGTCCCTATGTGGGTCGTCCTCCGCTGCCGAGGACTATGCGGTGGCCGCTCACTCCCAAGCAGCCCTGCGTGGGACCAGGGCGATCACGAGTTCACCCTGCTTCGCCCAGAACGCGGATGATTCCCATTGAACAATTCCATCAAGAACTCCTAGTCTGTCCCCGTCGAGCAGGACACCGGAGGTCAACCGGCGGACAAGCTGCCGCGCAATAGCAGCGGCTCATCCCATGAGCCCCTTGGCACGATCCGACTGCTCTCCACTCCGGCCGGGTGGCGACCATCCGTCTCTCCGTCTCACGTCGCCACCCGGTCCTTATCCCAGATTTTTAGCCGCCTCGTCCGCAATCAGAACCCCGCGGAAAACCGGCATAATCTCGCCAGAGCAGAATGTTACGGTTCAGTACATGCGCACCTGACCACCTTCCTCACCTCCCAGTCGCCGCCACCCTCGTCATGGGGCTGTCTCTTGCAGCCTGTTCTCCTCGGGCACTTCCACCGCCACCAAAGATCTTGAGGTCGGGAACTGCTACAACACCGTGAGCAAGGAGTCCGGCGGACAAAGCCGGTCGGTGAGGTCACAGTCGTCGACTGCGCCAAGACCCACAGTACGAGGTCATCGCCCAGACCACGTTCGGCGAGGACGTCAAAGAACTCCCCAATGAGGACTCGATCAAGTCCCTCGCGAGGGCTTCGCCAGGGCGAGGACTTCACCGCGTACGTCGGAGTCGAGGCCGGCAAGTCCAGCTATCAGATCGAGTACCTCTCCCCAAGCGCCGACACCTGGGCCAAGGGCGACCGCAAGATCAGCTGCGTGGTCAGCCAGGAAACAAGTCGGAGGTCAAGGGATCAGCGAAGGGCTCCAAGAAGTAGTCCTTCACCGAGACCGGCGCTCTCAGCGGCTGCGGACTCGGCTCCGTGGGCGATGCTGCCCGCCCCGGCAACATCCGGGGATGATGGCGTCCCATCGGGCACCGGCCGAGTCCCGCCAGCAGCTCCTCACCCACCATGCCGGCCAGCGTCGTCCGGTTGCCGGTCTGCCTGCTCGGACGCCCCGGCTCGGTGCCGTCCCTGCGCCATGAGCGCGGTGGAGATCATGAGCTTGATGCGGTTGAGCTGATTGACTCGCTGCGCCAGGGGTCGTAGTCGATGGCGACGATATTGGCCTGGGGTAGCGACGTCGGACCTCGTGGAACATGCCTCGCCCACCACGTGGTTGGGCAGGCAGGCGAAGGGCTGGCAGCACACGATGTTGGGCACACCGTGCTCGATGAGCTCGATCATCTCTCGGTGAGCAGCCAGCCCTCCCCGGCCTGGCTGCCCAGGGAGAGCACCTTTGAGGCCTGCAGGCCAGCTCGACCGTGGAGGGCTCGATATCGAGGTGCCGCCGGCTGCGCAGGGCGGCATCGAGCCGGGGCCTGGAGCTGCTCAATGAACCAGACGGCCGCCTTCTTCTTGGCCACGGACTCCTGCCGATGCCGTAGGCCTCCGCCTCCCACTGGGCGGTCACGCAGCCCGGACAGGAAGAAGGGCAGGAGTCCGGGGACGGCGGCCCGCAGCCCTCGGCCTCGATGACGTCGATGACGTGGTTGTTGGCGTCGGCTGGAACTTCACCAGGATCCGCCGACGACGCCGACGCGTGGGCGCCGGGGCTCGTCGCGCCGGGGCAGGTCGTTGAACTCGCGGACCATCTCACGCAGGAGGCGGCGGTAGCCGATGCGCCGCCCCAGGTGGCCGAGCGTCCCTTGTGCTCGAAGTACTCGGCGATGATGCGGTTCCAGCGATCAACGAGCTCCTGGGCTGGCGCCTTCGACCGCCTCGTGAAGGGCGAACCCAGCAGGCAGGTGTTGAGGGTGTCACCGATGATGATGCCCTGGAGCATCTTGAGGCCCATGGTGGCGGTCAGCTCGAATCGGGGTTGGACTCGATGCCCTGCAGGAGATCGCCACGACCGGCACCTGCGGTGCCGGCCTCGCGCAGGCCCCTTGCGCAGCATGGCGGCGTAGTTGGTGGCGCGGCAGATGCCGCCGGTCTGAGAGATGGCCACGACGCAGGGAGTCAGGGGTCATGGCTGTCGGTGAAGGCGCTGATGAGCTGGCCGATGACCATGATGGCCGGAAGCAGGCGTCGTTGTTGACGTAGCGCAGTCCCACCTCGAGGTCGTCACGGGTGGCGGACTCAGGAGCTCGACCCGGTAGCCCAGGCGCCGCATGAGCGGCTCGAGGGGCGGAAGTGCAGGGCTCATCTGCGGCATGAGGATGGTGTGGGTGGCGCGCATGGCCTCGGTGAAGACCGGGCCAGGCCCCTCGGCAACTCCCTGTCCTCCGACGGCGCCGCCCGCCTCGCTCCGATCGGCCGCCTCCTCAGCGCGGGCCTCGCCCTCTCAGCGGTCCTCGCAGCAGATCTTTCGGCGGGGCGGTCGTGTCGATCTCGACGGCGTCGTCGACAGCGCCGTCGGCCTCGTCGCTAGCCTCCCTGACGGCCTCTGGTGTGAGCCGCCTCTCCGGCAGCGCGGCCTCGGAGGCGGCGGCCAGGGAGCGCAGGCGGATGGTGGCGGCGCCGAGGTTGGAGACCTCGTCGATCTTGAGGCTCGTGTAGACCCCTCCGGCGGACTCCAGGATCTCCTGGACCTGGTCGGTGGTCAGGGCGTCGACACCGCAGCCAAACGAGTTGAGCTGGACGAGCTCGAGGTCGTCGCGGGTGGTGACGAGCTCGGCGGCCTGGTAGAAGGCGAGCGGTAGGCTCCACTGGTCGCGCACCCGCAGGCGCCCAGTGACGCCCTGGTGCCACGGGCTTGGGAGTGGGCAGGCCGACGTCAGTGACGTCGGACCAGTCGGCGGGCGCCTGCGGGTCGGGCGAGCTCGTCCACCCGACGGCGCAGCGCGGCCACGGCCCGGCTGAGCGCCCCGGTGGCGACGGCGTGCTCGGCGCCGTCGCGCGTCGGGGTCTCGTCCGTGCCGGGTAACGAGCCGGCCTGGCGGGCGATGGCAGCCCAGTCGGTCTTCTTGGGCTTCTTGGGTCTGGCCGGCCTGGCGGGGCGCCTTCCGGCTCAGCCTTCCCGGGCCGGCTGGCCTCGCCGGCGTCCGCTGTCTCCGCGGTGGTCCTGGGCTCCCCGGCCCGCTCTGCGGTCGCGGCGGTCTCGGCGTCGGGCTCGGGCAGGAGGGAGTCCTCGGACAGGACGGCCAGGCCCAGGGTGTTGATGACGTCGGGGACGCCGTGGTTGATCTCGGGTCGATGTGGTACGGACGTCCGGCCAGGACGATTCCCTTGCGGCCGTTGTCCTCCATCCACCTCAGGGCGCGGCGGCCCTCGGCGCGTACGTCGGCCTTTGAAGGCGGCGTCCTCGGCGAAGCCGGCGGCCACGGCCCGACGGGCCTCGGGCAGGTGACGCCCCAGTCGGCGAAGACCTCTGACGAGCCGCTCGGCCAGGGTGGTCGGTCGGCCAGGTTGAGGAAGGGGAGAGCATCCGCACCCCGAGCCCCCGGGACCCGCGCCCCCTCGGCGCTGTCGGGTCCTTCCTGCTGCCCTGTCGCGCACGGCCTCGACGTTGTTGCGTGATGACCTCGGGGTAGTGGCCACGATCGGACAGTTGAAGTGGTCGGCGGCGCCCTGGACGAGCTCGCGCTCGTAGAAGACGCAGGGGAACCAGATCGTCCTGATGCCCTTGGCGATGAGGGCCTCGATGTGCCCTGTGGGCGAGCTTGGCCGGGTAGCAGACGTTCTCCGAGGGATCGTGTCCATGCCGGACTCGAAGAGCTCGTGGCTGGAGCGCCTCGAGATCATGACGCGGAAGCCCAGTGAGGTGAGCACCGTAAACCACAGAGGTAGTTCTCGTACATGCCCAGCACCCTGGGGATGCCGATGTCCCTGCGCGGTCCGCGCCCTCGAGCAGGCGCCGGTGAGAAGGCCCGCTTGTACTTGTAGTCGTAGAGGTTGGGCAGGTCGGACTTGGTGGCGCGCCGCTCCTGGGTGGCGCCTCGCTCGCAGCGGTTGCCGGAGATGTGGCGCTGTCCGTCGTTGAAGGTGGTGATGGTCAGCTGGCAGTGGTTCTGCACAGCTTGCAGGTGGCGGTCTCGGTGGTCAGGCTGAAGCGAGAGCTCGCCCAGGCTCATGAGACCGGAGGGCACGCCGTCGTAGGTGGCCCGGGCGCTCAGGGCCGCGCCGAAGCAGCCCATAAGACCGGCGACGTCGGACGCACCACCTCGCGGCCCGGTGAGCAGCCTCGAAGGCCCGCAGGACCGCGTCATTGAGGAATGCCGCCCTGGACCGAGACCCGCTCGCCGAGCTGGTCGGCGTCCTTGAGCTTGATGACCTTGTACAGGGCGTTGCGCACCACCGAGTAGGACAGGCCCGCACTGATCTCCCCCACCGTGGCCGACTCACGCTGGGCCTGCTTGACCGAGGAGTTCATGAACACGGTGCAGCGGCTGCCCAGGTCCACCGGGCCGCTCGGCGTAGGGCAGCCTCGGCGAACTCACCGATCTCCAGCCCCATGGACCGGGCGAAGGTCTGCAGGAAGAGCCGTAGCCGGCCGAGCAGGCCTCGTTGACGCTGATGGAGTCGATGGCGTCGCCCTTGATGCGCAGGTAGCTTCATGTCCTGGCCGCCGATGTCGATGACCGAGTGACCGGGATTGAGGTAGGCGCCGCCCGGTAGTGCGCCATCGTCTCGACGACGCCCTCATCGATGCGCAGCGCCGCCTTGACCAGGGACTCCCCGTAGCCGGTGACGCAGGAGCGCACGATCCGCACACCATCGGGCATCTCGCGGTGGATGCGACGCAGGATCTCTACGGCGGCCGTCACCGGGTCGCCCTCGTTTCCGGCGTAGTGCTCCCACACGATCCGCCCGCGCCCGTCCAGGACCACGCCCTTGATCGTCGTCGAGCCGGCGTCGATCCCCAGGAAGCAGTCACCGTCCCGGAACTCCCGGTCGTCCCCGACGCCGACGCCGCGTGAGGCCCCTCGTCGTCGATAGCGTCGAGCTCGTCATCCGGGCCGTCCGGCTCAGTCCGCTCTCCTCGGGGGACCTCGGTAACCGCCAGTGGGCCCGCTCAATACGCGCGCGGGCGTGGCGCTCACGGAAGGCCTCCAGCTCGGCGGTGTCCTTGAACAGCGGACGCATCCGGGAGGTCCCCAGGGACAGGGCCTTGCGGGTGGCCAGACGGGTGGACAGCTCCGAGATCGGCGTCGGCTCACCTGAGGAGAGCAGGGCGGCACCGATGGCGACGTAGAGCTGGGCGTTGTCGGGGCAGGGTGAAGGAGTCGACCTGGTCCGCCAGGGGTCCGCTCGAAGGCGCGCAGCTGGGGCAGGAAGTGCAACGGCCCGCCCAGGAACATGACGTGGCTGCGGATGGGGCGCCCGCAGGCCAGGCCCGCGATGGTCTGGGTGACGACGGCCTGGAGGACGGGCGGCCAGGTCCCCTGCGGCGCCCCTGGTTGATGAGCGGCTGAGGTCGGACTTGGCGAAGATGCCGCAGCGCGAGGCGATGGGGTGAGCGTCGCGAGCGCGAGGCCATATCGTCCAGGCCGCCGGCGTCGGTGTGAAAGGAGCTGGGCCATCTGATCGATGAAGGCTCCGGTACCACCCGCGCAGGTGCCGTTCATGCGCTGCTCAGGGGGTGGGGTGGAGATAGGTGATCTTAGCGTCCTCACCACCGAGCTCGATGATGACGTCGGCCTGCGGGTCGCACACACGCACCGTCTCGGTCTCGGCAATGACCTCCTGGACGAAGGGCAGGCCCATGAGGGTGGTTAGGACAGCCCGGCGCTGCCGGTGACCGCCCCGCGCACGACGGCGCCGGATAGGCCCGAGCAACCTCGCCCAGCAGCCGGGTCAGCTCACCGCGCACATCCGCATTGGCGCCGGTACTCAGCAAACACGGGAGACACAGGCGACGCCGACGCCGGGTCAGGCCGAGCACCGGCAGGGGCCTCAGGCGAGTGCTCGGGAAGGAGAACGAGCTTGATGGTGGTCGAGCCGATGTCCAACCCCATCCGCAGGACTGTCGGCGTGCCGTCGACCCCGACGCCACCGGCTGCGCAGCCGACCCCGCGGCCGCGACGGCATTCGGGCCTCCTTACTCTGGAGACCGGATCGGGAACGGACATGTTTCACCTCGGCAGTGCCTGTGCCGGCCCTCTGCGAGCCGACGACGATGTGGGCTGAGCCCTCACCGTATCGAGCAGACACGCAGAGCCTCAACGGTGTTGAAACTACCCGCTCTCCCCACCGTTCCGCATCACACCTCTTGGCGTCATAACGCCAAGAGCTCACCACGAGCGCCCAGGACTCACACCGAGCTCTGAACGCTGTTGAATATCGCACAGATAGACTTTTCTAAAAATACGGCGCTCGTCACACATCCTCGATGCCACTGACCCCGACCAAGCGCTGCATTTCCCGGAACTTCTCCACTCTCTGTCGGGCCGGCAGCCAGAGGAGACGGGAGCACTCGTAATCTCCAGGAGTGACCAGCGATGCCCCCAGCGCTCCGCCGTCGACGGCGTTACCCGAGGAGGAGCCCGAGCCCGCCCTCTCGATCGCGCACGCCGTCGTGGGCCTCGACGCCGGCCGGACTCGCCGGCACCCAGCCGCCCTCCACACGCGAGGCCATCCTGACCGCTGCTCGCGAGTCGTTCCTCGCCCAGGGCTACGAGGGCACGACGATCCGGCAGTGTTCGCACGGCCGGAGCTGACCCGGCACCGTCGTCGTACTACTTCGGCTCCAGGGGGACCTGTTCGGGGCGGCCGTCAACCCTGCGAGTGCGGGCGAGCGAGAGATCGCCGCCGCAGTCAGCGGAGACCTGCGCTCAGCCGGCCCCGGCTGGTGCGGCTGTCGCTGACCGCCTGGGACGACGCTGCGGACGGCGCCACCTTCCGCACCCTGCTGCGGTGGATGGCTCACGGATGTCAGCGCCCCGGAAGCGATCCAGAACTACGCCACCGAGCAGATCGCGGTCCCCCATGGCCGAGGCTCAAGCAGTCGGGCCTATCGGGCGTCTCGGCGCGAGAGAGGGCCACCCTGGCCGGGTCCCAGCTGGTAGGGGCTGGCTATGATCCGCTACGTGCTGCGACTCGACCCGATCGCGAGCGCGAGGCGTCGAGCATCTGGTGGAGGTCGTTGGGCCGACGATCCAGCACTACCTCACCGGCCCGCTGCACCCCAGGTGATCCACTCGGCCCGGAGCGCAGTGCCCGTCAGCACGACCATCACAGTCAACGCATCACGTCACCACCAGACATGCGCATGTATACGTAGACCGTCAGAAGGAAGATCATCAGGGATGACCACGAGCAATCCGATGACGGTCAACACCCCGGCAAAGTAGAGAGGGATGATGACGAGCGCCAACAGCGGCGCGTTTCCCCTGCTGCATGAGGCGGCATGAGCGGCCGATCGCCTGCAAGCAGGAGCAGCCCTCGTTCGTGGTAACGACCACTGCCACCCAGAAGAAGCAGCCGGCCAAGCCGCCGAGGGGGACGAGGGAGGCGATGGTGCCGTAAGACCGACGAGCACAACCGCGGCAGCCGCGTCGAAGCCATGGGGCGGCGCAACGAGGGCCGGACCGTCACCTTCTCCCCACGGGCGATCCGAGCGCAGCAGTGTAGAGCCCAGCGTCGTCATCAGCACCCAGAACAGGGCCGCCGGGATCCCGATCGCGGCAATGAGTGCACCGTTCTCCTCACCGACCATGCTGACGACTCCGGGCCATCAGCACTCCCATCACCAGGCAGCTCAGCGGTATCCAGGCGATGATGAGGGGGTTGGCGAGGGTCTGGACCAAGCCCATTTCACGGCGTCGCCCACCTCGATCTGCGGCACCGGAGGCCGCGGGGACCATGGAGGCGGGTGGCTGCTGGTAGCCGTAGGCCCTTCGACACCCGGTGCTGGGGGCACGTCGCCGCCGTAGTAGTCACTGTTTAAAGCGCCAGGAGAGTCTGAAGGGACTGAGAATCGGACACGAGATCTTCCTTCGAGGTGGACGAGGATGCGCAGGCCGAGGTCTAACGCGGCTGCAGGGCGAGAGCGGCCCAGCGGGCGCCGAAAAGCTCTTCCCCTCGCCGCCCGAGTCCACCCTGAGGAGCTGTGTCCTCGACGTCGTCGGACTGGAGCCGCGCCATCCAACCGGGGATCCGGCCCGAGCCACGGGGAAGAGCCGTTGCTCAGCCGCACAGTCGTCCCGGGTGCACGGCGGAACGAGGTCGGGGCGGCGCTCATAGTCGAAGTCGGTGGTGAGCTCCCCGTCTCGCGTACTGATTGACAGGAAGGCCCAGGTTCAGGCGGGCGCCATCGGCGCGGGTCGTGGCGCCGCGCAGGGCGACGGCATCGTGAACGAGCGCATCGGGCACGCCGTCCCACCCACGTGAGCCGGCGTAGAAGGCCGGTCTTGCGCAGCACCCGGTTGGCGCAGGTGACGCGTTCCCCAAAGCCTCGATCTCGACGACCATCTCAAGCGAGTCGGTCCGCGCAGCCAGGCGTTCCAGCGGCTCGCGAGCCCGTCGAGGGCATGTGTCGCGACCTCGAGAGGCCTCATCTGCTCACTCACGCGCATACCTTCCTGTTCTCCGGCGAACTCGACTCACGGACTCGGCCTACGCTGCCCCGGCTCCGTGCCGGGCGCAAAGCGCATGGCTGGAACCGGCTGGTGCCGGCTCAGAAGGTCTCGTACCGAGCGGAGCTGAGGAAGACGCCGTGCTGGTCTCAGTGTTGCGGGCAGGTCATGCCTGTCTCTCAGAGCTGCACACCCAGGAGCCGTAGGTAACGGACTGGCCGTACTCAACCACCTGGGGCGCGGAGCTGTCGCCACGGAATGCGGCGTCCAGCGAGAAGGCGCCCTCGCCGCAGCCGCTGATCTGAGGCGTGTTACCACCACTGAGATCGAACCACCAGTTGGGCGAGCCCATCGCGCTCTGGCCGTAGGGTGCCGTCGGAGCGGTAGGACAGGACACCACATCCCGCGAAGTGGGCGGACAGGTCCAGCCGATGTTGCCCGACGGAGAGACGATCATGGCGGTCTTCCGTGACGAGGTTGTCCGAGACGAAGCGACGTGGCCTGGGTGGCCTGTGAGCGGCGGGCGCCGCGGGCTCGCTGGGAGCCGGCTCGGGGCTGGACTGATTCGCCTTGTCGCCGGAGTTGTCGACGGTGCCTGAGTCGGCTGCGCGGGCTCGGGCGAGGGCTGACTGGGGAGCCGCTGGCTGCGCAGGCTGCGCCTGCTGCGTGGTCTGGGTCTGCGGCCGGCTGAGCCGGTCGCGTTGCTGCTCGCCTCAGGAGCCTTGAGGCATCGCCGCCGTGCTGGCCAGCAGCATCTGCTGCGGCTGCCTTACCGAGTGGCGGGCTTGCCGGCACCAGTCCCGCTGGCGGCGGGCCGGGGCTCACTGGCACGCGGGCTCGACGGACGGGACTTGGATCCGGAGGAGCCTGCGGCGTGACGACTCGCCTGTGCCCTTACCCGTGGGGGCTCTGGGATGCGAGGCATGTCCGGACTTCTGCCCGGAGGTCTCCTTGAGCCGGCCGTCGACTGGGACTTGGCAGAGGCCGAGCCTGCAGTGCCCCTGCTGATTGGCGTTCGAAGCACCACCGGACTGACAACCGGCCAGGAGCATAGCGGTCGAGGTGAGGACAACGAGGACAGGGGATGGTGAAGCCGCTTCGGCGGACCGTGGCGGTCATGACTGCGGCATCCTTTCGGTCGAGGTCGGTGCAGCCAACACCGTACTAGAGCCCCCGAAGTGAAGGGGAACCGTCTGAAAGTCAGACATGGCGCCAGTTTCCGCATCAGACGACCCTCCTTCCCAGTGAACCACTAGATTTCGTAGAGATAACGCCAATCACAACAAGATGACAAGACGATCGTTCTGCGGACCACATTCCAACTAGTGAGACATGATAACGTGCCGGCACGCCGGTCTCGAGGAGGCCGGATCAGCCTCCGCACCGCGGACGAACCGGATGTTGGACCGCCCACGGTGCTCTCCATGCGCCCTCAGGCCGCTTCATTCACTAGGATGTTCACGTGATCTTCAAGGCGGTGCGAGAGGCCCCCTACCTGACCACGGGGTCACCACTCAGCGCGAGTGGGCCGTCATCGCTCCCCGACAGATCCGCCTCGCCGATCTCACCACGACCCGCGCGACTCTCGACCTGCGCAGCCTCTTGGATGACGACTCCACCTTCTACGGAGACCTTTTCGCCCACGTCGTCTCCTTCAAGGGAGACCTGTACCTGGAGACCGGGCTGCACCGGGCGCTACGCGCCGCGCTCCAGGGACGCACGGCGATCCACGCCCGCATCCTGAAGTCACCGAGGACGGGGTCCCGAGGCTCGCACTCCTGCACCGCCGAGCGCCTGACACTCAACGGCGACATCCGTCCAGGACCTCGAGGGACCGCAGCCTCGGAGCACGGTCCCATGTCACATCGAGCCCACCACCGCCCGATGAGCGCCATCGTCCATTACCCTGGTTTGCGTGAGTAGTCCCGCAGATCCGCGCACCGAGTACCGGCGGCACTGGCACCGTCAGGCCACCGTCATCGGCTCCATCCTGGCGGTCATGGTCCTCGCGGTCACCGTGAGCCTCCTGGTGTCGTTGGGCATCCTGCCCGCCTACAACCCGGGCTTCGCAGCCCAAGAGCACCGCCACCTACGTACCACAGCCATGCCTCGCCGAGCGGGGCCAAGACCGTCGACGTCACGACTCTCACGATCAACGCTACAACGGCTCGGAGACGGTGGGCCTGGCGACGGAGGTTCAGCAGGGCCTGGAGGAAGCAGGCCTGAAGGTAGCCTCGGCGAGCGACTGGCCTGGGGCATCTACAACGGCGAGGGTCCAGATCTCTCCTCCAAGAGCAGTCTGACCAACGCCTACTCCCTGGCACAGGTCTTCCCCAACTCGACGGTGCAGATCGACTCGAGCCTCGCCGACGACGACTCCACGGTCTCAGTGGTCCTGGGCAACGGTACCGCAGAACGCGCTGAGTCCGACGAGATCAAGCTGCTCGGCGCCGACAAACCCATCACCGCCCCCAGCGACTCGCGTCCCGGCCGACAAGGCGCCACGAAGCAGTCCAGCTGAGCAGCCGGGACGCTGCCGGGGCTGGTGACCGTCAGTCTGTGACTCGCCCTCGTCTCACGGTCGCCGTCGGGGCCCCGACGGCGTCGAGGCCACCCCGGGAGAGGCGGCCGACGGGGAGTGGGCGGCGCGGCTGAGGCAGGCCGGGCCCTCCAGCTCGGTGCCGGCGGGGCTGAGGCCGGGATGCCTGCTCCAGGTCGTGCGCGCGCGCAGCTTCGAGATCCAGCGCACGTGGTAGATGCCGATGGCAGCCTACCGAACCGAGCGCAATGCCTTCAGAAAGGTCATGCCGTTCCAGGCCAGGGTGCTGGCGATGGCCACCACCGCGGACACGGCCGCCGTGTTGAGGTTGACGGGGTCGGAGAAGTCGACCCGGTTCTGCACCGCAGATGCGCACGCCCAGCATGCCGATCATTCCGTAGAGGACCGTCGCGGCACCGCCCAGGACGCCTGCCGGGATGGTGGCGATGACCTCCCCGAACTTCGGCAGCAGGGACAGGCCCAGGGCGGTCAGCGCCGCCACCACGTAGGCAGCGCGGTGGAGTAGACACGGGTGGCCGCCACGACGATGCTCTCGCGTAGGTGGTGGTGTCGAGCCACCACCGGCACCTCGGCGAGCATGGTGGACAGCCCATCGGCGAACAGGGCGCCCGGTGACGCTCGTCAAGGTCCTCGCCGGTCATCGCCGAGACCGACTTGACGCGCCTGATGTTCTCCGCGACCAGGACGAGCACCACGGGATGAACAGGCCCAGGTAGCTCACGTCGAAGGCCGGAGGGTGGAAGTGCGGCAGGCCCAGGACCGGGGCGTCGATGACCTTGGAGAACTCAACCTCACCGCGAACCACGGCGGTGACGTAGCCGATGAGCACGCCGATGAGATCGCCAGCGCCTGATGATGCCCCTTTGAACATGACGGGTGATGGAGCAGGATCGAGACGATCGTGACGACGCACGTCACCGGGGCCTGCTGACGTTGTTCCAGGGCCGAGGCGCCAGATTGAAGCCGATGAGGAGACATCGCCCGGTGACGATCAGCATGAGGCGATCGATCCAGCCGCCCCGCCAGATGGACGACGACGCGCGAGCAGCAGAGACAGGCCCGCCGCGATGATCCTGCCCTGAGTCAGGGACGCCTTGTGGGCGTCGATGGGGGCTTCCGCGTCGGCCATGTGCTGTCACCGCTCCGATGGGGGCGATGAGCGCGAAGGAGGAGCCGTAGCTGGGCAGGGCGCCCTGAGGGTGATGCCCAGGAACAGCAGAGGTTCCCACTCCGGTGAAGAACAGCGTGGTCGCCGGGTCGAAGCCCGTCAGCAGCGGCACCAGGAAGGTGGCGCCGAACATGGCGACGACGTGCTGGACACCGATACCGATCGTGCGCGGCCAGTGAGTCGCTCACCGGGGCGACGACCTCGCCTGGAGCGATGGACCGGCCGTCGCCGTGAAGGCGCCAGGCTCGGGAGAAGGAGAAGAGGACACAGTGGTCTCCTGCCTGAGCAATGGAAATGACTGTGTCCCGTGAGAAGCTCCACTGCGGGAGGTCCGCGGGACGCTCGGCAGGTTCCGGCAGAGCCTGCTGACTTCAGCATAGCGACCCCGGCGGGGCCGCGCCGATCGGGCGCCTGAGGCGAGGCACAGCCTGCAGGCTCCGTCCGTCTCCTCGCCGGACGATGCCGTATCCGGTATCGGCGGGCATGATGGTGTCATGAGCAACGCCCGGCCCGCACCTCCAGGACAGAGCGCACCGACCTTCTCCCCGGGTTCGGATCAGTACGTCAACGGCCTCCCGTCGGATTCGTCTTCCTGCACCGAGCATCTCACCCTGCGGAGATCTTCTCCGCCTCGGCTATCGGCGCCCTGTCAGTGCGGACTCAGGGGGCCACAGCCGCCCTGACTTGCGGCTGCTGTGCTCATCCCCTCGTCGGTGTTCATGCCGGACGATCCTGGGCATCGTTGCGCTACGGCGCCTGCGCCACAGCATGACTCCGGCGAGGGCATGGCCTGGCTGGGGTTCATCCTCGGCCGGCTTCACCCTCTGCGCTCTTCATCGTGCCTCGTGCTGTTCGTGACCCAGGAGCCCTCGCACTCGGCCGGTCCCCTGACAGTGGTCCCGTGAAGCCTCTTCATCATGGTGATCGACGCGCCCGAGCACGAGGCGGCGCTGCGACGAGCATTTCGAGGTCCTCCTGACCCAGAGCGAGCTGCCGCGCGGCGAGACCTGCAGCACATCGCCCTGAGAGGGAGTCGACTTCCTTGCCTCCTTCACCGCGGCCGATGTTCCCGGTGCTGATCGAGCCAGCCCCTCACACGCGGACACGCGACGGCGGGAGAAGACAGCAGCCAGCAGTGCATGTCGAGGAGCAGATCCGTGAGCTGCCTGCGGTGGTCCTCAGAGGGGATCCTGCCTCGCCACCGCGCGATCGCGCTTACAGGTCCTGGCCGCCTACCTCGGGACCGGAACCCACGAGGAGTTCGGCGAGGAGCATGCCGTCGACCTGTTCCCTGACGGCGGAGGGCTGCGAGGACCCGATGCTTGCAGGACTCCCGCAGTCACGTCACCGTTCGCCGGTCACTACGAGGGCGTCGGAGAGGTGCCCGCACACGCGACCTGCTGGCCAGCTCCCCGACTCGCCCCTGTCCAGATGCTGCGCGTGGGCAGTGGAACGTCTACGCCTGCTCAGTTCAACCCCGAGCTCGACGCCGTTCCGTTTTCGAGCGGCGCGTCAGCATCTCGACGAGGCCGGATACGGTGACCGGACATGAGCGAGGACATCCTCACCAGGCCCGGTCCTCCGAGGCGCACGACGCCGGACAGATCATCATCCGAGCTTCGTCTGCACACTTTGCACGCAACTGAGGTGACCAGGGCTCAGGAAGTGAACCTTGAGACTCGCCGAGATCAGGCCTCAGGGTCTCAGCCACGACCATCAGACCACGCCATGACATACCCTATCGCCCCTATCCCGGCCGCCGCGTAGGTCAAGGCGGTCACCGAACTCGCCGTACGCCCCGTATGCCGCGTACGGCCAGCAGCCGGCGAATGCGCCATATTCCGGAGCAGTTTACGGGCAGATGCCAACGCCAGCCGGTCAGGTCTCCTACACGCACTCGGAGCAGCTCGCGATCCCGACCCAGTCAGTGCGTCCTCGCCCGAGCTGCGGCTATCCCAGGCCAGCCGTATCCGCCTGCACAGGCCTGCACCACAATATCTGGCCGCAACAGCGATACCTCAATACCAGCCGTACCAGCAGGGGTATGAGAGCTCTGGGGCTGCTTACCTGAGCGGAGCGGTGACGGCGCCGGGCTACTCCGCCGGAGGCCAGATCCCAGCTCTGGGCCACCCAGGCACGCAGACGACCTCGCCACAGAGCATCGGTATAGGAAATTACGTACCATGGCGCGGCGAGAAGGCCGCGGCACTCATCATGATGCTCGTTGCCTGCGCCCTCGAGTTCGTCATTTACATAACCTTCGTCCTCACCCTCAAAACGAATAGCGGATGGGTGGACGTCTTGTTTATCACCGCGATGTTCCTCGCGGTCACGCCGGCAATATGGGCTCACTACTTCGGATTGCGCCACCTGGTCCGCAATCAGCCAGTCTCCGAGATGGTCGGACTGTCATTGTGGTTCGGCGTAGGAACGCTCACCGCAACAAGCGGAACCCAGAACAGTTCTTACAGCGGCTTGCAGAGCATCTGCATCACCCTATTATTCATCGTTAGCACTGTCTGCAGCATTCTCAACGCCCGGATCAACCAGCGCCTGAAAACCCCACAGCTATGGACCACCACCTTAGCCCTGGGCGCCTGTCAGTTTATACTCCTCAACAATGTATTTCGCCTGGCAGAACTCACACTAGTAGCAGGAACGTCAATAGCGCATGGCAAAAGCATCAGCCAGTACACATCCAATGCGTGGCTCATATGGTCTGACTCAGAAGGGGCCGGCATCTCTCTAGCGCCAGGACTACTTGTTACCGTCGCGATCACCTCCCTAGCAGCCGCCAGCCTCTTCCTGGGAATGCGATCACCTCGCAGCAAAGCATTTTTTACCACATCGATGAGCGCCGGCTGCCTCCTAACCCTCCACAACCTCCTCGTTGTTGCGGTCTATGGGCTTCCCAAGAGCGGCGAACATGCCTACACACCCTCCGACGCTCCCGTGGAGGTGCTGACCGTCATCATCGTCGGAGCCGCCCTCATCGGGGCACCTCTGCTCGCAGCATGTCGCGGTGCCGCCACGGCGCGCTCCACCAGCGGCCCGCACGGCTCTTATGTTTCGAGCAGCCTTGGCACGCCGGGCACGCAGAGCCGCTTCCGTCAGTATCGTCGCTAGCAGCCACCTATGGCCGATGGCGCCGGGCCCCCACCCGCCCTCAGTACCACTGGGATGCACACAGGTGCGGTCCGACAATAGACAGGTGTAAGCATATCAAGCACAATACCACCATGCGGCAGCCATTCCGATCCCCACGAGGGCGGTACTGCCCCCTACCGACCCCGCCAGCTCGCAATTCCTACCCAGTCAATGCAGGTCGTTCGAGCTCCGCCGTCGTCGGAGCAGCACCTTCACCTCCACCCGCACAGGTTTTCGGCATCGCAGCACCTCGCCAACCCGGCCGAAGCACCACAATATCCGACATACCAGCCTTACTCAGTTTTCCACCCGGAGTGCCTGACCGAAGCGGCTATCACGCCAAACCATGCGGTGCCTTCCACTCCGCTTCTTCATCCTGCTGCCGGAACGATGGTCGGCACCCCCGCAGGCGCTGGAGTATCGATCCCATGGCGCGGAGAGAAGCTGGCAACGTTGGTGCTGATTCTGACTACATGCGTTTTGCAGACCATACACTTCTTTTTCTCGGCAGATCGTCAGAACCAACCCCAGCTGGTTGGTGATTCTGCCGATGATACTGAACTACGTGTCGACCTTTCCTCCAGTCTGGTGGCTCCTCCTAGCCATGCGCAATCTCTTCAGGAATCAAGCAGACTCGAGTATGGCCGCCATGTCGATATGGTTTACCCTAGAGACGATAACACTGACATCAGGCACCCAGAAGATGTACAGCCACGAGGTATTCGCCGTCCTGACAATATTCATGCTGTTGACAAGCACGGTAGGGCAGTTCTATGACACTCTCAATAAGCGCCTCTCCTCCCGGACAGCACCAGTCACACTCAGCTTCGCATCCCTGCCAGTTCTGTTCCTGTCATCGGCGTGCTTCACATCATTGAGCTGGCTTGGTACGGTTTCGTGGCGCGGAGCCAGTGGTATCAGCATCTCTGAGTACTCGACAGGATCTGGCCCATCTGGTTGAATTCCGGAGGCCCTAGGACTCGTCCCTGACCCAGGCCTGGTCGTCACGTTCATCTTCATCTCCCTGTCACTGAGGGTGCCTGTTCAGAGGGCTAAGACACCACACCGGTATGCGTTCATGATCATCGCCGTTGCGACTACATCACTCCTGACCGCCTACAACCTTGCGATAATTGCTGTCTACGGTGTCAGCACTCAAAACACATACGCTCACTGGCCTTTTCACACGGGGCCGGAGTTCCTGGCGATCTCGTCGTCGGGGCGATCCTCATCGGATCTGCAGCCGCAGTGGGGCATCGCAGCACCATCGCGTGGTTCAGCCGCCCTATATCAGCTCGTGGCCCACATCCAGGATGATAGGTGTCCCCATACCTCGGTGGCGGACACGGGGATCAGGGGGATGCCCCGGCTGGGGCCGTTGGGGTCACCAACGGGAGAGTCGTCCTCCTCGATGACGTAGACCATGGTGCTCACCCCCAGGGTCATCAGCTGATCGGTCAGGACGAAACCCTCATCCCCGGTCCCGGTCCTCCCGGCTGTGAAGCACGATCGTCCACCGCCCGTCACGAGCGTCCCGCACGAACTGAGAGGCCCTCGGCCCGCCGTAGCCGATAGCATCCATGTTGGCCCTCGGCGTGCGCACCACCAGGTTCGGCGCATAGCACGGGTCCCAGGCACAGTGTGTTGTCTCATGACTTCAGAGAGTTTCGGATGTCATGACATCCGAGACACTGGTTGAGGGGCTTGCCGTGGGAGCGTGCAGTACGCACAACCCCTGACCGGTTCAGCTCCGCCCCTGTGGAGTAGGTCGACTCGGAGCGTGAGGGGGCCGGAGCTGGCGTTGAACCACGACCTCGGGCCCCCTGCACGCGAGCCGGAAGGCGCCCGTGCAGGGAAAATACAGTCGACCCCGGGGTGCGAGTCTGGCTCCGCCACCATGCCCCCGCAGAGTCGATCAGTCCCACGACTCGTTGTCCACAGCGCTGACATCAACGACCCCGCCGTCAATGCACGCAGCGAGGATCGTTGGAATGCTGCGGTTTCTCCCCGACGCGCATCGCCGATGCAGGGTTGATGTCAGCACCATGGACACCGACACCCCGTCACGCCTCGTCCCTTCGGCACCACCTCGCCTCCAGGACCACAAGCCCGCCCCGGGGTCCCGCCCAAGCAAAGTTGTCTCAGAAGTGAGGAGACAGCACAGGGTCCCAGGCACAGCCGCCGCGATATAACGCACCGTGTCCTCAGTACCCCGCAACAACCCCTCAGGCAGCTCATCACGCAGTCATCGGCCGCCACCCCCGGCGCCAGCTGAACACCACCGACTCACTCATCCGCCCCGCCTCCCTGGCCGTCACTCGCTGCGGTTCACCCTGCCCCGGCAATTCACCACCATGCCCAGCACATGCTTCCGAGTTGTTTCTGTAAAAAGTCCTGGGACTGAGGACTTTCGGCTCTGAAGTGCGCTTCAGACCCGGCTGAGAAGGAGGCGTCACCCCGGAGCCCACTCGCTCAACCACTCCAGCAGCCCGTGCAGCCTCCTCCGCCCGACGACGCCTCGCCAACTGCCACTCCGGATACATCCACGGCATCCGAAATGAAACAGACCCAGCATGACGAAAACCATACTCAATATAAATATCACACCCGAGCAGGTTAGTACCAGCGCTTTCAACTCCTCCTTCGGCCAAGAACAAAAAGCAACTACCGGACAGCATCATTATTCCACTAGCAGGAGTTATTAGCGACTCTGTGTTACGTCCGAGGTTGAACCAAACTGAGAGATCCCGTTGGAAGTGGCCGTTCCAACTATCAGAGAACATGACAAACACGCAGTTCACCAACGTCACACTACCGGCAACCGCAGCCGTAACGCCTGCCACCAACTCAGAAGTAGTCAATTCTAAAGCCTGCGCGATCGTCATTTAAGAACTGTATTGTTGAATGCATTGGCAATTGTCTTTCCGGCCCAGGAACCCGACTATCCCTCCGGCGATACCTCCGACGACTCCTCCAACAGCGACTCCAATAGGGGCCGCCAGCCACCAATCGTCGCCCGATGGCTGCGCCGGCCTTCGCCCCAGCCGCTCCACCCACTGCCGCAGCGGCTCCAGTCGTTGCTGCAGCGCAACCTTCTTGCCCTCGCTCAGGAGGGAGGGATGAGTCCTTCTCCCACTGCTCGTAGCCGCTGACAGCAAAGTCGACCGCCACGAACCCCTTTGCTGACCTTGTCCAGGTACGGCGCTGCCTTCTTCAGCAGCGACAGTCTCGCCTCCCCAGCCGCCGCTCTTACCCTTAGGGGACCTCCCAGTTACTGAGATGGCGATCATTTCGCACCATGTAGGGCTTCACACCCTTGGGCGTGCCCCTCCTGGGGTCATGGGACGTCACCCACTTGTTGGGCTTGCCCCGCATGGGATGCTTGACCACAGCATCAGTCGCCTTGAGGCCCGCACCCTCAGCCAGAGTCGCAGTGCTCTGTGCCACGGAATTCACCCAGATCGCCGCCTTACCCGCCGCGACACCACCGCCCGCCGACAAATCCGGGAAGAGAGCACCCCTGAGCTCCTTCCACACCGGATTGCCAATGACCGCGGAGCACGCGTCCGCAAAGACCTGACGCGTCTCGGTCTCTCTGGTACGGACATCACTGGCCTCACTGGCCAGCGAGTTATACAGCGCCTTCTGAGTATTGAAGTTGTCAACCAGGGCCTGATGAGTCCGCCGATCCTTGTCCCACTCGACGGGGTTGTTCTCCGGAAGCGCGGCGGCGCCTGAGGCTCCAGAACCTTCTCCCCTCGACACTCAACCCAAGGGTTGTTTTCGCCCTCGAACCCTGCTGGCTACGAGCCCCAGGGCCAGGCCCACCATCCCCACGGCGCCCGTGGCCCCCGCTATACGCGCCCGGCGCCCGGGCGCCGGATCAGGAACGATCGGTCTCAGCGAGCTCGGCGACGGCGTCGGCACCGGGTGGGCGCCGCGCGGGTTCTCCGGTCCCACCGCCGTGCCGTCATTAACGAAGTTCAAAGCCGCATAAGGCGCTATCGGTCCCCAACCAGTGGCTGGGTTGAACTCGCCGGCTCCGGTCGGATCGCCGTCACCGTCAACCGGTACTTCCAGTCCGCAGGCGTCTCCCCTGGGTGCGCCGCCACTACGAGGGCAGCCACACCTGCCGCGTACCCAGCCGCCAACGAGGGCGAGGGGCGGCTCTGGGAGACCAGACAGTCCCCTCATCGAAGAACTGGTGGGAACGGCCTGAGCCGGAACCGCCACATCAACGTGAGAGCCCTGCAGCACCTCCTTCGAGACGCCGCCGCTGGCATCCAGGCTCGTCACTCCGAGGACATTCGAGTAGGCGGCTGGGTAACGCAGCTCGGCCCCGTTCGCGTCGGTCGCGGGAGGCGCGGTGGACGCCGTCGCACCGCTGCTCGGGCGACTCGTGTTCTCCTGGCCCCAGCCCGGCCACCACCATGGCCCCCGGCCGCGGTCGCATGGTTCACTGCGGCCTGGACCTCGGGCTCATCCTGCGTGAGCATGTGGCCGACGACGATCACCTTAGCGCCGTTGTCTGCCGCCCACTGAATGCCCTGGGCGGTACGCGCGGGCGTCAGGCCGACGCCCCTCTTCACCTGGTCCTCGGAGACCCCCTGATAGACACGAACCGGCATGATGGTGGCACTCTTGGCGATCCCCACGACTCCGGAGCCCTCCACCTGGCGGGCAGCGATCATCCGGCCACGGCCGTTCCGTGGCCGTCCTCGTCACTCTGCCCGTCTCCTGGCCAAGGAGATCGATTCCCGGAGCCATCGCTCCCTGAAGGTGGGGGTTGGTCGCATCCACGCCGGAGTCGACAACTGCCACCACAACGCCCTGCCCCTCTGTCACGCTCCAGGCGTGCTCCACACCGATCTGCTTGAACGCCGGTGGGCGCTCTTCAGCAGTGACCCCTGACCATGCTGGCAGTCAGCGACATCAGCATTGATCGGTGGAGGACCGGTCTGGACGGGCTGGGTGGCAACCGTCGGCTCGGCTCCGGCTCCGGTGTTGGCGACGGCGTCGGCGACGGCGTCGGCGATGGAGTCTCCGGCGCCGCGGTTTCGGAAGGAGCGGGGGCTGAGCGGGCTCCGGCGTCGGTGACGGTGACGATGAGTAACCTGGCATCGGAAAACGAGGCAGGATGGTTCCGCCGGCTGCGGCACCGACTCCTCTGGCCGCACCAGAACTCGCGAACGATGCCATCCCCATGATGGGGAACGTGACCAGCGCGACCATTGCGAGAGCACAGACTGCGAGGAGACGAGGGGAGCGCTTCACTTGTCCGACACGTCCTTCCAGACGGCAGCTTTCGACAGCTCCGGCCCCGACGGGAACAAGGAGATCCACGGGGAGGGAATGTCGGAGACATTGCTCATGGAGTAGCCAAGCTGCTTGACCGTGTCTGCGCTGGTGCCTCCCAGAGCCCAGACGCGGCCTGCATCCGTGAGAAGGAAGATCTGGCCGGCGGAACCTCCCGAGGTTGCCCGCACCAGGGCTCCCCTTCCTCCCTTGACCGTCACTCCTTCCTTCTCAATCTGATTGCTCGCGCTGATCGTTGAGGTCGCCTTACCCGAGGCATTGACCTGGAGGACAGCACAGGCGCTCTGATTCTCCGAGACGCCCTTGCCCAGCGTGTCGGGCCAGTCCGAGGGTGCCGACGACGACGTCGTGCTGGTCTGGCTCAGGTCCGAGGCGTTGACCTGCTGCTCACTGACGCCGGGGGAACCGAGCTGGTACATCGCGAGCTCGACCTCGTTGAGACGAGCCAGTCGGCCGTCAGCCCGTACCAGGTAGTGGCGCTGAGCCCCCGATCCGTCAGAGACCACCAGCAGTGAGCCGGCGGTGGGATTGGTGATCGAGGAGGACAAGGTGCTCACTCGGGCACCAGCGTCCGACAATGAGAAGGGCTTGATCGTACTGCCCTGGGAGAAGAGGTTGATCCAGGTGGCATCCACCTTCAGGACAGGGGCGGAGTCCAGTCCCAGGGCGAGAAGAATGGCGTCACGATTCTCAGAGGGAATCGGATGGCGACTGCCATTGGCGATGAGGTAGTAACTCCCATCCACCGAGACCAGCGCATGTCCTACTGCGCCCATGCCTGAGGGCGAGGAACCGACGAAGGTCGACGTCGCCCCTGAGGTGGAGGAGCACGCGGCCCATCCCTCGAGAGACCAGTGACTTGGCGGCGGGAAGCGACTCAGGAGCGTCGGCGAGCCCCACCTGCGAGCCCCTCTCGATCCCGTCAAGAGCGTCCACACCGGTCGTGGTCTGCTTGAAGGATCCGGGGTCTGACAGGAGCCGGGCACTGGCGATATTCGTGATCGGACGCAGACGTCCGCGGATGGTGACATAGCGCGTCCCCTCGCCCTTGACCACCACAAGCGTGTTGTTCTGCCAGCCATTGGGCAGAGGAGAGGTGAACCGGCCCATGGCCAATGAAACCAGCAGGATGACGAGTGCCACCGCGATCCCGCCCAGCACCGGCCGGAGCATATTGCGCGGCTCCAGCTCTCTCCCCTCAGGCGTTCCCGCACTGAAGGCCATGACGAGGCGCTGCCGGTTGAATCGCTGCGCATTGAGGATGTCCTTATTGGAAGCCATCACAGTACCCCAATAACAAGGGCGGCCAGGGGCGCGATGAAGAGAAGGACCAGGATCTCGATGACGTCAGTGACGCGCGCCAGTCTCGGGCGGTAGCTCGGCCCAGGACGTTCAGAATGAGGACCACAACGCCTACGACCCCGACCAGCACCGCCATCGGCATGATGAAGTTGGCTCGACTGAGAACGATCACGAGCACAAGCGTCGCCAGAATGAGCATGCCGCCCCACGACTCCGGCTGTCACATCCGCGCGCGACCGGACCGCTCGCGTGCTCAGCATCGCAGCGACCGCGATTGCGGCGACCAGAGCGACACCGTCGTAACCGACCGAGGCCAGAGAGGGACCGAGGCCAGCACGATCACTGAGCAGGCGATGCGCACGGACAGCACTAGTCCGTGCATGTTCAGGATGCGAGATGTCAGCGCCGCCTTGATCGGCCCCTCGTCCTCGGCACGGTGATACCCCTCGGGCTGGTCGGGCAGGCTGATGGTCACAGGAACTGAGGCGAGCGCGAGCCACGGGGTCATCAGCGAGGCGCCTGCAGCGGTCGCGCTCACCAGTGCCAGGACCGGCGCCAGCTGATAGCCGAGCGCCTGAGTTCCCAGTCCAGTCACCATCATGGCGACGCCCACGAGCACCGGGCCAGCAACCAGTGGACGATCGCGGTCCAGCATCGGGATGCAAGCGCTCAGCACTGTGACGCCAGCAGCACCCGCCGCAGCCATCCTCATTCCAGTAGGCGGCCCCGGCATCCCAGTATGAAGCGCCACGCCGGCCAATGCCGCCGCCGTCATGACCAGCGCCCAGGCACCTTTTCCCTTCATCTGCTTGATGGCCAGTGATGCCAGGATCAGCAGCACTGCGGCAACCGCCGCACAGGCCGGTGTTACCCACCCTCCAGACCCCTGGCGCAGGAGAAGTGCGCCTCCAGCAGCAAAGAGCAGGCATGTCGCCCCGACCGACAAGGACATCGTGTCCTTGGGTTCCCACGCGACCTGCTGTCGTTCGACGGCGGCCGCAACCGCTTCAGTGAGATCGTCATAGCGGTGCTCCGCCTCCGTGCTGCGCAGGTCGAGCGTCAGAACATCACCCGCGTCAACTCGCTGATCCGCCAGCGACAGGGAGTCATCCAGAACAGCACCCGACTGCGTGGTCAGACACAGGCCGTAGGTCGAGGCATCCTCCCCCAGCCCCTCAAGCCTCTCTGCCAGCGCCGGAACCACCTCAACCAGCGGCAGGTCGACCGGCAACGAGACATCTGTCGGGATGCGCTCGTAGACGACGGTAACGGGCATGAGGGAGGAGCCGCGCCGGACACGTGAGGCGGGAGGAGGCAAGGCGATTCTCCTGGAGAGCGGGACGAGGACGGGTCAACACCAACTGCGGACGCAGCCGAGAGACACTCCATCGTAGATCACGAATCGGGTGTCAGGCCTAGGGGATCAGGGCAGACTCCTGCGGCGAGACTGCCCACACCGATCTCGATCACATTACGTGAATTAATGTCGCGATCGGTTGCCATACGCTAGTCTGGGCGGGCCAGAGAGCAGCATCTGAACAATTCGAGGCCCTTGTCACAGGGCCGTTCCCCGTCAACGCTGCTCACCCGCAGCGGCTGTCACAAGCAGTCCTGAGAAAGAGGAGCCTCATGGCCGAGAATCTAAAGTCAGAGAGTGGCGTACTTGCCAAGGCGAGCCAGACCGTGGACACGCACCGCGCCGAGCAGAACGCGATCAGTCAGCGGGTTCAGGCCGCAGCCGCCGATTCCCAGTCCGGCTGGCAGGGCCAAGGTGCGGCCGCCGTCGCTCAGGTCGTTCAGCAGTACGCAGAGGACGGCCGCCGGATCGACCAGGCGCTGGCCAAGCTCTCCGACGCTCTGAAGTCAACCGACCAGGCGTACCAGAGCACTGAAGCGGAGTCCGCAGCCGGTGCCCAGCGCGTTGGCGCCAACGCCGGCGGCTACCACAACCTCCCTGCCTGACCCCCTCGCACCCACACCTAATTCTTACTGTCAGGAGATAATTATGTCGGACATGCTTGTTAACTACGGATCACTGGACACGCTTGCCGCTGCGATGGCCCAGGGCTCAGCCCAGTCCCAGGCCGACCTGGATGCTATGGATGCCGAGTTGCGTCCCACCCAGAGCGGCTGGTCCGGTGAGGCACAGTTGCAGTACACCGCAACCATGAGCGAATGCAACGCAGCGATGTGTGACCGGCCAGCTGATCCAGCAGCTCGGCACCCACGTGAACACCTCGTCCGAGAACTACAACACGACCGATCACCAGGCAGCAGGCACCTTCGCCTGATCTCTCCACACCCCGACAGACTTCGGTGCCCTGAGCCTTCTTCGAGGCTCAGGGCACCCTTCTCGTGCTGCATGAAAAGAACTCGGCTCAGGGCGCCTTCACGCCCCTCGACGTCAAGACTTTGCCATCAGGACACCTTGGGACGACGTCGTTGAGCATCGGATCTCCCCGGTCGGCGAGCAACGGGCTGCACCGAGATCGGTCCAGAGGGGATAGAGGAATCCAGTCTTCCGGGGCCTGGAGGCGTCACCGGTGAAGCAGCAGCCAGGGGCGGCACCACCGGAGACTGGTCCTGCGCTGAACCGGCCACCCTCCGGAGACGGGCGAGGCGCCGCTCGGAGCCCCTCCTCGGCTGGTGGAATGAGCTCCACTGACTGAAGGTGATGCCGGCGCATCCGAGGGGAGACGGGGGCATGGGCAGCACCTGCCGTCGCCCCGGATGAATCCGTGGTGGGAGTGACGGCGGCAGAGGGGCGCTCGCCTCAACCGGAGCCGACGGAGGGATCGGGCGTTGGACGAGACCGACCGAGTGGCGGAAACATGCCGGGTAGGCATCGACGACGTCGGAGGAGGCCCAGGAGGCGCTGTGAACACTGACGGAGTAGCGGAGATGGACCGGACTCCGCGGGGACAGAGGATGGGGGCGGCGAGTCCGGTGGCGGGATCGGCACCGCCGGAGAGGGGCTGCGGGCGGCGGCGCAGGAGAGAGACAGGCGCCGCAGGAGAAGAGACAGGCGGCGCAAACCGCGACCGGCCAGCACCTGAGTCGGAGACGGCAGCCGGGCCGGCCAGATCGGGACGTTCCCGCACCGCTGGAGCCTGAGGCTGAAGCATGGGAGAGCCTGCGGCCACTGATCCAGCGGAGGGTCGTCGCCCTCCGTCTCTCATGCGCCGTCTGGTCGCGGCCTCAGGAACCACGGGCGACGGCGCACCGTCCTTCGAGCCTCGCCTGACGCGACGCGGCTCTGAGCGAGTCTGCACCGCTGAGCGTCGGCGCTCCTGCTTCGGCGTGGGCCGACGCGTCACAGTCATGGTCCCGGTCAGACGATCCAGGAGGCGTTCCCGATCCTCGTCCTGCTGACCCGCCGACGTTCGGCGACCAATCTGAAACGGGAGAAGGATCGGGAGAAGAACTCGCGCCAGTGCTCGTCCGATCCCCGGAGCGACCCCCTGCTGCGGGACCACCACCGTGGCCGACACCGTTGCCAGTCCCGCCGTTCTCCCGAAACGCGCCAGAACCAGGCTCTGCACCGCGATCACCTGAGTGAGCAGGATCCAGGGCAGCGCCCTGACGTTGAGCGCCAGCAGCGGCACGAGAACGACGACGACAAGCAGGAGGAAATCGACGACAACGGCGACCACCGCCTCCCCGGTGGTGAGAGGGCGCCAGTCGCGGCGAGCCAGCACGCGCTTGGGCGCGGACGCGACGGGTGTTGGCGTGATTCTCATAGTTGCCCTCATAACGTCGATCAGTCCTGCTGCGATCACGGCCGCTGGGAGAGTCCCCAGGGCGGCGAGGGCCTGGAAGATGTCACCAAGCCGACCCCACCATGCCGACCGAACGGTACTGAGGAACATCCCTATAGCGAAAGTGCCCGCTGTTGTGAGGAAAACTATGAAAGCGACTACCTCGCTCCACGTTCGCGTCATGACTCCTTTGCCGCCGTCGACCCAGAACAGGACCAGCACCAGGACCACGGCCATGCGCAACAACCAGCCGCGGCATCAGGCGCAGCACCCGGGAGTGCGCAGTGCGAGGACGTGAAGGAGAAGCACCATGACGCACACGAGCTCAGCGAGCCCCCATCCCGTCACGCCGCCGGCCATCGCCGCCTGGATCGTCGTCGGCAGGCCGAGCAGCACCAGGCTCCCGAAGGCGATCTCCAGAGCAACTGAGGACACCGCCGTCTGATCCACGGACTGCGATACCAAGCGAGGAGACACATCCTGAGAGACAGGCGCCTCAGGCTGACGTACAGAACGTCCCATGACTCGCAACTGCGTCATATCCAGCAGCTGCTGGTTGGGGACCCGTACAGCAAAGCCTGGGATCAACAGCCCGCCGATGGCCCCCACGGCCACGAGCACTACCAGCACGGGAACACGCGAGATCCCCGCAGCCGGAACCATCGTTCCGACAGAGGCCAGAAGAGCCAGGCACCCGCAGAAACCGCTTCACCGACGCCTTTGCGAACGATCCACAGCACCAGAGCAGCAACTCCCGTTCCCCACATCGTGAGCAACGCGACCAGCAACCGGGAGTCCGGACTGGAGACGGGCGCAAGCAGGGCACCCGCGGCTCCCCCTGCCAGAGGGACAGTCAGCGCCCCCAACGCCTCGCGCACTGCAGGTCTTCGCCCGGAGGGTCTGAAAGCCGCAGCGACCAGAAGAACCACCAGAAGGCAGGCTCCCGCAATCTGCAACGCGGTCGGGAGCAGCCGGCCGTGCCCGATCAATGGCGGCAGCCCTCCAGGAAAAACAGAGAACCGCTACCAGGATGACCGCCGTCTCCCCGACCGATGAGCGCAGAACGTTCTCGAGGTCGGAGTCCGTCGTGCCATGACTCCGCAGACCGGCTCGAGCCGGCGTCGTGACAAGCACAGCACCCTCGAGAACGTCGGTTCCCACGGCCGCCTCGGCGTCCACCGCAGCTCCATCGGCCGTTGTGATGAGGAACCCACTGGGTTGGTGAGCCTTCGGCGGAGGTATGAGCTCACCAACCGACACACCTGCGCGTGCCGCCACATCGAGCCGTTCGCCCTCATGGATGAGGGTGACACGGATGCTGGTCGCATTCATCCGAGGATCAGAACTCCGGGGGTTGGGGAGAGGGTCCGCCGAGGTGCAGACAATCGTGACTCTATCGATACTATGACGTCAGCACCCAGTTGGGCGGGCTTCACTTCGGTCGGCTACTTCACGACACCCTGCCCTTCCAGCCCAGGGACAGCACACCCTCCCCGCCCCATGAACACCGAGGAGCAGAACGGACAATCGACACTTCCGAGGCGTCGACCCAGACGATCGAGCTCAAGGCCCCACCGAACGCCATCACACCGCAGGATGCCAGCAGCTCGCTGACGATGGTGCTGCCGCTGACGGGCTCGATGGGCGTCATGGTGTTCATGGCCATCTCCAATAACAACAACACGCGCATGCTGTTCATGAGCGGCGGGATGGTTGTGGCCATGCTCTCGATGGTCGTGCTCAACGTGTACCGCCAGATCCATCAGCACCGTAACAACGTCACGAACCAGCGCCGCGAGTACCTCGGTTACATCTCCGAGGTGCGTTCCGAGGTCCGGGAGGCGGCCAAGGTCCAACGTCGCACCGCTGTCGGTCATCTGCCCGAGCCGGAGGCGCTGCCGTACCTGGTTCAGCACGGGGCCAGGGTGTGGGAACGGCGCCAGGGGCAGGACCACCTGCTCATCCGCGTGGGCCGCTCCTCGCAGCCGCTGGCGGCAACCATTGAGGCCGAGGAGGTCGGCCCTCTCAACACTCCTGACCCGGTGTGCCTGTCAGCAATGCACCGTTTCGTGTCCACCCACACCGAGGTTGACGCCCTTCCCTTCGGCATCGACTTGAGCGCCTTCTCTCACATCGAGGTGGTTGGCCCGTTGAGCGAGGCTCGCGCCCAGGTCCGGGCGATGCTCGCGCACATCCTGGCGCTGACCTCCCCCCAGTCTGGTGCAGTTGGTCGTTCTCACCTCTCAGGAGGCGGGGCCCGAGTGGGACTGGGTGAAGTGGGCGCCCCACGCCTGGTCCGACTCCGTGTCAGACGCCGTCGGGCCATCACGGCTCATGGCGCACTCGCTGGACGAGCTCACGGACAAGCTCCCCGAGGACCTCAGTGCGCGGGGCACCTTCTCCTCCGCTGCAGGAGAGTCACCTCTGCCTCATGTCATCGTCCTGGTCGACGGCGGCACGCTCCCTCCCAGCTCCCCGATGACGGCCGACCGTGGGCTTCAGGGCGTGACCGTCATTAGCATCTCCGAGCGCGCCGAACAGCCCCTGGTGCTGCCGAACCGCCTGCGCCTGGTGCTGCGTCCCCTCCGGCGGTCAACCGGGTTCCGCGTTGAGTGGCTCTCTCGACGAGACAGCGGTCCCCATGAACATCGAGCTCGCAGGACAGGATCCCAGTCCGGCGCTGGCAGATGCCCTCAGTATCAATGGCGCCGAGGCCGTCGCCCGTCGCCTGGTGGCGCGTTACCAGGCGGCAGGGGAGGACGTCGCCTCCTCGGCGCCAGTGGGAACGTCCGATCCCGAGCGCGCCGAGGACCTGCTACGGCTCCTGCGCCTGGGAGACGTGAGGACTTCAACCCAGACACCCAGTGGGTCAAGCGCACCGGCGCCGAGCGTCTCAGCGTGCCCTTCGCCGTGACTCCCGAGGGCGAGCCAGTGGTCCTCGACATCAAGGAGTCGGCAGAGAACGGCATGGGACCTCACGGTCTGCTCGTGGGAGCCACCGGTTCGGGTAAGTCGGAGGTGCTGCGCACGCTCGTGCTGGCACTGGCGCTCACTCACGGGCCCGATCAGCTCAACTTCGTCCTGGTCGACTTCAAGGGCGGTGCGACCTTCGCCGGAATGTCCGACCTCCCGCACGTCTCGGCGATGATCTCCAACCTTGAGAGCGAGCTGGGGCTCGTCGACCGTATGGCCGAGGCGCTGCGCGGTGAGATGAACCGTCGTCAGCAGATGCTCCATGACGCCGGGAACTACGCCAACGTCATGGACTACGAGCAGGATCGGGTCAAGGGCAAGCACAACGGTGACCCGCTTCCGGCGCTGTTCATCATCCTGGATGAGTTCTCCGAGCTCCTGTCCGCCAAGCCGGACTTCATAGACACCTTCGTGGCCATCGGACGACTGGGACGATCGCTGCAGATGCATCTGCTCCTGTCCTCTCAGCGACTGGAGGAGGGCCGCCTGCGCGGCCTCGACTCGCACCTGTCCTACCGGATCGGTCTGCGCACCTTCTCCGCCAGCGAGTCCCGCACGGTTCTGGGCTCCCCCGACGCCTACCACCTGCCTCCCCTGCCGGGAAGCGGCTACCTCAAGAGCGACACCGAGACGATGACCCGTTTCGCGCCTCCTACGTCGCCGGCAAGCCCCCGGCTCGACGCGCCTCGCGGGCGTTGCAGCTACCGGGAGCCGCCAAGGCGGCCGGCGTGCCCTGAGGCGCCGTCGAGGTTCTTCCATTCACCGCCCAGGACGTCGAGGTGGAGATCGCTCCTGAGGAGATGGTCATTGAGGCCGAGGAGCCCGCTGCGCCGGAGCCCGAGGCCTTCCCGCAGGACGCGGCCTATAGCGACAGCACCACCATGGACATCGCAGTGGACCGGATGACCGACACGGAGTCCCGGCTCACCAGATCTGGTTGCCGCCGCTGGAGATCAGCGAGACCTTTCGACTCGCTTTGTGCCCGATCTGGTGGTCGACCGCAACCTGGGCCTGACCTCGCCGTCGTGGCGGGCGCGAGGCGATCTCGTGGTGCCGTTGGGCGTCACTGACGTGCCTCTGGAGCAGCGCCGAGAGACGCTCACCGTGGACCTGTCGGGCGCCGGCGGTCACGTCGCCGTCGTCGGCGGCCCCCTGTCCGGAAAGTCGACGGCGTTGCGCTCACTGGTCATGGCGCTGGCCCTGACTCGTACACCCGCCGAGGTGCAGTTCACGCCATCGACCTGGGCGGCGGGACCTTCTCGACAATGCTGGACCCTGCCCCACCTTCCGGGATGGCCACGCGCGACGAGGCCCGACATCGTGGCTCGGACCATGGCGGAGATCGCTTCGCTGCTCGACGATCGCGAACGGTACTTCAGGGACGAACCGGATCGACTCGATTCAGACCTATCGGCGCGAGCGGGCTGCGGGGCGCGTCGACGACGGGTACGGGGACGTCTTCCTCATCATCGACGGCTGGGCCACCCTCAAGACCGATTTCGAGGACATCTCCATGGAGGTGCAGAACCTGGCACCGCGCGCACTGGCGCTTGGTGTGCACTTCGTTCTGTCCACCAACCGATGGATGGACCTGCGGGCGGCGATCCGCGATGCCATCGGAACCCGGATCGAGCTGCGCCTGGGTGACCCGGCCGATTCGGAGATCAACCGGAAGATCGCCCGTCAGGTGCCCGAGGGCAGGCCGGGGCGCGGACTGGATCGGCAGGCTCGCCACATGCTTTTGGCGCAGCCACGCATCGACGGAGACCACGACGACTCGACCCTGGCACGGGGATCCACCATGCCCTGCCAGCAGCTCGCCAACGCCTGGCAGGGCGCGCCTGGTCCTAAGCTGCGGCTGCTGCCGACCCAGATCGACCTGACCGAGCTTCAGGCCATGGTTCCCGCCGACGCCGGACCTGTCATCGGTATCGACGAGGCGCGTCTGGAACCGGTCACGCTGGCCATGCAGCAGGACCCCAGCCTCATCGTGCTGGGCGACGCCAAGAAGGGAAGACCACCTTCCTGCGGGCGCTGGCCCGCGAACTGGTTCGCGGCAAGACGCCGGACCAGGTGCGTATTCTCGCCATCGACCTGCGCCGCAACCTGCTGGGAGAGATTCCCGAGGAGTTTCTGCTCGCGTACCTGTCGGTCCGCGATACGGCCGTCTCCGAGATCAACGACCTCACGGGTTACCTTCATGGGCGTCTGCCCGGCCCCGATGTCACGGCTGAGCAGCTGCGCAACCGCTCCTGGTGGAGGGGGCCGGAGATCTATCTCCTCGTGGACGACTACGACCTGGTGGCGACGAATACGTCCAACCCGCTCGCACCTCTGCAGCCCCTGCTGGCGCAGGCTCAGGACATCGGTCTCCACCTGGTGCTCACGCGCCGCATCGGCGGAACGATGCGCGCCATGTACGAGCCGATCATGCAGACACTCGGCGATCTGTCCACGCCGGGCATCATGCTCCCCGGCAACCCTGATGAGGGGCCGCTGCTGGGGCGGCAGAAGCCGCAGCCCGGTCCGGCCGGGCGGGCACGGCTCATCAGCCGCGACGGTGTACGCACGCTCCAGCTCGCCTGGACGCCACCGACCATGTGAGTGGAAGCCATGCCTGCCTGCACTTACCAGATGCGGATCCAAGATGTCGAGACGGGTGGGGCGTTATCCCCCTGTTAATAACCTGACAGGTTGGGAGGAAGTCCCCGCATCGGGGTTCTGGTTAGGGTGGGTTTCATGTCTGATCGGTTGGTTGAGGAGCGTCTGTCCCAGATTGCTGAGCAGGTGGCTCAGGCGCAGCGAAATAACGAGGGCACTGAGCGCGTACGCGAGCAGGCCGACTCACTGGAGGCTGAGGGCACGTCCAAGGGCGGCGAGGTCACAGTGGTGGTCGACGCCGCTGGGCGTGTGCGGATGTGCGCTTCACGGCGGCGAGCCAGGTGTTGAACCCTGGCCAGCTCTCCGAGGCGGTCGCGGAGGCCATTGACACTGGCCGGCGTGAGGCCGCCAGCAGGATCCGGGCGATCGTGGACCGGCACATTGGAGTGGACACCGGACTTGGCCGGACGATGCTGGAGGCCTATGAGCAGATGGCCGGCCCGAAGGTGGGAGTGACCCGACGAGCCGAGCGGGCCGAGCAGAACAAGAGGCGTGAGACGCCTCCTGGTCTGGTGTTCCCAGGTAGGTAGCTCCAGGTGACCGATACCGCCTGCTCAGGAGGATCTGGGCGGGCTGGTGCGGTGCTGACTGTTGTCAATGAAATGACGTCAAAAAGCGTAGGAAGAGATCTGTCGCGACTGATATTCGCTGATGGTGGGACGTTGCGTTCCGGGTGCTGGGGATACGGATGCGGTGGCCGCTGGTGTGGCTCAGGCCCGACGCCTCGGGTGCGGCGCTGGGGACAACGCCTTTGGTCTCATGTGCTCGCCGTTGTTCCTGCCGGCCTCACACGCTGGTGAAGACCGCGGCCGACGCAATGATGGTCTCGGCTGAGAAGGGGCTGCGTAACAGCGCCACTGGTCTGCGGGCACGGCCACCGCCCTGAGGGCGCCGACGCTGACGCTGCTTCCGGTGCGTACCAGGTGGGGGCGTGATCGGTGATGGGTAACGATCTTGTCACCGAGGTAAAGGACTCGGAGAACATCTGGACCGGCTCGCGTCTGCTGGAGGATGGCCTTGATCTTAGGAGGCGTTTGAGTCCAAGAGCTGGGTCGCCGGTGGCCTGGCGGTGGCGGCCACCACCGCTGACGCCGTGTCGGCTGCGATGGATCCTCTGGGTGAGGCGATGTCCGCCGGGGTAGCGTGGGTCATTGAGCACCTGGGGAGCCTGAACAAGTGGCTCAACGAGCTCACCGGTGACAGTGACGCGGTGGCTGCGGCCGCCTCGACGTGGACGAACATCGCACCAAGCTGAACTCGTGCGCCGATGACCTGGAGACGGTGTGCACGGGGCGTCTAGCCGGGCAGGAGTCCGTGGCGGTGGCGACGTTCAAGTCCCTGCAGGCCGGCTCCTCGTCCCACCTGCGGATGACTGGTGGTGTGGCTGGTGCGATCTCGGGTGGGTTGACGGTGGCCTCGGTGATCGTGCGGATGGTGCACGACCTGGTCCGCGACGCGATCTCCGATGTGATCGGCAAGCTGCTGTCGAAGGCGACCATCACGGTGATCACCGCGGGTCTGGCCGCCCCCTGGGTGGTCCAGTCGGTCATCTCCGACGTGGCCTCATGGGTGACCCGCCTGTCCAGGACATCGCCAGCACCGTCCTGTCAGCCAAGAACCTCAAGAACCTGCTGGACAAGGCCACCACCCTGCTCGACGACGTCGGTGAGAAGTTCGCCGGCATGGCGGCCATGGCTCTGGGGTATGGTTCTCAGAACGCCGACAACGCCGCTAAGGGAGCCAAGCACGCCGACGACGCGGCCGACGCCGCTAAGGGGCTGACGGCGCCGTCCCACCCAACAAGGGCGGCGGCGACGGAGGAGGAACCCCACCAGGTAAGGGCGACAAAGATGGTGGCGGAGGAGGTGACGATCCCGCCAAGAAGTCCCAGGAAGCTCATGAACGCGCTCGAACAGCAAAAAATGAGTTACCTGCTGGTAATGAGCAGAAAACCACTTCTTCCGACCACGTCAAGACCCTCAGTGGTTGGAGCAAGGATCGCCCCGACGGCTTTCAGGAACCTAACGTGGATGATGTTTTGGCCAAGCAGGAAGAGATTGGGCACCCCGTTAAAAGCTCAGGCTGCAGAGATCATGGGGTCGACGGCCAGCAACTAGCTTCGCACGCAGAAAGACAGTTATCGTTGACCGCAAAAGAGCCATACATTGGGGTCTCTAAGAAAGTCTGCTCCGACTGTCGCGGATACTTCAGTAAACTGGCCCAGTACGAGAAGCGGGATTGGTATGTGACCGACCCTGACGGGACGTGGATCTTCCGCGCAGACGGAAGTGTGGACTCCCCCAACTAAAAGCTCGCAACCAATGACCCTAGCCACTAAGAAGGAGCACCACCATGATTGACATTGATTCCATAGATCGCGAGATTCGGTCGGCTCGACTAGAGTTAAATGATTCGACCAACGTTAAAGGAATTCTACCCTTGAGGGTTAGGAAACGAATTTGGAAAGCAATGCTAGACCCGAAGGATACTGAAGGCACATACCGCCGAAGGACGTCACTGAGGATACTGTGCGTCGAGCACGTAAAACCCTACTGGTACCGCGCTTTTCCGCACGACGGGCGTGTTGACGAAATGATATCCCTTGCCCAAGATGTCATCGAGCAAAGAGAGGAGGCAGACGTTGCTCAACAGCGCGCCGAAAACTTCCTGGTGAACGTACTCGATGAGATTGATGACTTCAATTCTGTGACGGAGCCGGCATCATTTGTCGCAGACGCTGCGTCAAGTACAGTGATTTCAGCCTGTCATCGTTATCTTGACTATGATATTGCTAATTCAGCTGAAGAGGACGATGAGAGACTTCCGGACGCACTTGATACGAGTTACTGCTGCGCCAGCGCCGCAGCCAAGGTGTTGAACTGGATGCCGGCGGAGGAGACTGATGTGGCTGCGCGTCGGGCGTTCTGGTTGTGGTACCTGGATGAGGCGATCCCGGCAGTCCTTGCCAGCTGATCACACCCGGAAAGTTTGCACCACCCAGCCTGCGGACGAGCACCTCACTGACCGACCCACCGACGGTGGGGCCGAGCCCTCCGACTCGCCCCCACCGTTTCACACTCGCACGCGGTGGCTGCGGCCGCCTCGACGTGGACGAACATCGCCACCAAGCTGAACTCGTGCGCCGATGACCTGGAGACGGTGTGCACGGGGCGTCTGGCCGGGCAGGAGTCCGTGGCGGTGGCGACGTTCAAGTCCCTGCAGGCCGGCTCTGCGTCGCACCTGCGGATGACTGGTGGTGTGGCTGGTGCGATCTCGGGTGGGTTGACGGTGGCCTCGGTGATCGTGCGGATGGTGCACGACCTGGTGGTGACGCGATCTCCGACATCATCGGCAAGATCGCCTCCAAGGTCACCATCAGGGGTCCTCACCGCGGGTCTGGCCGCCCCCTGGGCAGTGTCCTCGGTCGCCGCCGACGTCACCTCCTGGACCACCCGCCTGGGCAAGGACATCGCCAGCACCGTCCTGTCAGCCAGGAACCTCAAGAACCTGCTGGACAAGGCCACCACCCTGCTCGACGACGTCGCCGCGGCCTTCGCCCGCATCCCCGCCAAGGCCAGCGAGGCCGTCACCAGAAGGTGGAGGCCCCTCGAGGACCTCGCATCCTCCCTGGGCCCCCAGCACGCGCTGGCCGGCGCACCGGGCATGACCATGGCCCAGGCCCGCCAGGCCGGCAAGGCCAACCCCACCGTCCACACCCCCCAGAACCCCAGGCCCTCACGCCCTCAACCCCAACGAAGGCCGCTGGGAGCCAGAAGCTCGACGAAACCACCGACACCACCAAGCACACCGACGAGGGCCACCGAAGCCGCCACCACCGCCACCGCAAAGACGAAAAGCGAACCGGTAAACGACCGCGCCGACCGCGGCGATCGCAGGGGATGCAAGAGGCCGCTTCACTGAAAACAATGGCGGCGCCCACACCTACGCCGACTACGAGCAACGGGGGGAGAGAAGCCTATGCGAGATACCGAGCCCTGAACGGTGAACCTCTTCAGCGGATGGTTGAGGAGCAGCGTAAGGCTCACGTAGACGGGGTCGAACAGGGGCGGTTCTATGACGGGCTGGCTCAGGAAGCAGATGGCACCTGGACCGGGATCGAGAACAAGCACGGCACAGCCTCTCTTAGACGAGAGCAGAGAGAATTCGACGCAGCCGTCTCTCCCGGCAGCCCAGCGCGAGTTCGTCTCGACAGCGGCGAAGTCATAGAAGTTATCAGAGTAGAGTACACTTACGAGTAACCTCGAGGAGGGTATGATGGAGCAACGGTTTACAACATGGACCGCTAGTGTTGAATTTGGTCTAGTCAACAGGTTCATCAATCCGCAAACACCCTAAGGAAATAGCAGACAGGATTACTCGACATCTCACCTATCCGCAATTTCTGCAAAGTGGCGCTTTTTTTTCGTTTGGTGTGCGTGCGCTTCCGGAGGGGGTGATGTGGCCGGAGGACGTTCCCAAGAACGACCCTTCCCTCAACAGCTACATGCAGGTCGCAGGTGTTCATGAGGCGATGACTGTTGAGGGTGCGGGTCTCCGACGGCGGCGACTCCTACTCCCACTACGTGGTGGCTCGTGAGCCTGTCACCGACCCCGAGGCGTGGACCACGGTGTCCTGGGACAACGGAGGCCCCGAGCCCTATACCATCCAGGTCCATCCCCAGGAGGTCTTCACCGGCGAGCAGGCAGTCCCCGTCTTCCGGGCCTACATCGAGGACAACGCCCTACCACCAGCCGACCTGCTACGCAGAATCGATATCTAACCACCAACCACCACCATGGCCCTGCACCCACCCAGCGCGGAGCCACATTAGTTTTACTACGTCGTCGAACACCAGGCTCCCGCCACACTGACAAACACCACGCACCCCAGGCCTTGATCTTAAGGAGGCGTTTGAGTCCAAGAGCTGGGTCGCCGGTGGCCTGGCGGTGGCGGCCACCACCGCTGACGCCGTGTCGGCTGCGATGGATCCTCTGGGTGAGGCGATGTCCGCCGGGGTAGCGTGGGTCATTGAGCACCTGGGGAGCCTGAACAAGTGGCTCAACGAGCTCACCGGTGACAGTGACGCGGTGGCTGCGGCCGCCTCGACGTGGACAAACATCGCCACCAAGCTGAACTCGTGCGCCGATGACCTGGAGACGGTGTGCACGGGGCGTCTGGCCGGGCAGGAGTCCGTGGCGGTGGCGACGTTCAAGTCCCTGCAGGCCGGCTCTGCGTCGCACCTGCGGATGACTGGTGGTGTGGCTGGTGCGATCTCGGGTGGGTTGACGGTGGCCTCGGTGATCGTGCGGATGGTGCACGACCTGGTGCGTGACGCGATCTCCGATGTGATCGGCAAGCTGCTGTCGAAGGCGACCATCACGGTGATCACCGCGGGTCTGGCTGCCCCCTGGGTGGTCCAGTCGGTCATCTCCGACGTGGCCTCATGGGTCACCCGCCTGTCCAAGGACATCGCCAGCACCGTCCTGTCAGCCAAGAACCTCAAGAACCTGCTGGACAAGGCCACCACCCTGCTCGACGACGTCGCCGCGGCCTTCGCCCGCATCCCCGCCAAGGCCAGCGAGGCCGTCACCAAGAAGGTGGAGGCCCTCGAGGACCTCGCATCCTCCCTGGGCCCCCAGCACGCGCTGGCCGGCGCACCGGGCATGACCATGGCCCAGGCCCGCCAGGCAGGCAAGGCCACCCCACCGTCCACACCCCCAAGAACCCCAGGCCCTCACGCCCCAACCCCAACGAAGGCCGCTGGGGCCAGAAGCTCGACGAAACCACCGACACCACCAAGCACACCGACGAGGCCGCCGAAGCCGCCACCACCGCCACCGCAAAGACGAAAAGCGAACCGGTAAACGACCGCGCCGACCGTGGCGACGGTCGCGACATCAAAGCGCCGCTACGCCAAAGACAATGGCGGAGCGCACATGTACGACGACAGCGAAGCGAAAGGACTGGAAGAATACCTTGACGACCTCGACGCTGATGGAGTCTCGGTGAACGAAGTCATCGAGTACAAGCGGCTTGCGCGTATTGAAGGGGCTCCGCAGGGACGCTACTATGACCGACTTGTTCAACGTGAGGATGGTACCTGGGTGGGCCTGAGGTAAAGAGCGGAGGCTCCTCATATAGCGGCACCCAACGAGAAGCGGATAACATGGTGTCACCAGACAACCCCGCCGTCGTCACGCTGGACGACGGACGAACCATTAAAGTCACCGAGGTTCAACTAAAGAGAGTTGAGAGACAACAATGAGACGCTTCGCCTACGAAACAAATGGCAAGAACGGACGAGTTGAGACTTTCTTTCTTCCGCAAACTCCACAAGAATTCGCCAGCCGAGCAACTCGACGTGTATCTAGCTCAAAATTCATGGACGGGTGAAGCACTTTTCCATGTTAGTGTGGGCTCTTCCTGAGGGAGTTACGCACATTGATGATGTTCCTCGTTCGTCTCCGGCGCGCGCGACGTACATCCAGTGCGGTGGATCCACGGAGGCAATGACCATCGAGATCCGCGTGACTCACGACGACGACTCCTACGAGCACTACGCAGTGGCTCGCGAGCCTGTCACCGACCCCAAGGCGTGGACCACGGTGTCCTGGGACAACGGGAACCCCGAGCCCTACACCATCCAGGTCCACCCCGAGGAGGTCTTCACCGGCGAGCAGGCCGCCCCCGTCTTCCGGGCCTACATCGAGGACAACGCCCTACCACCAGCCGACCTGCTACGCAGAATCGATCTCTAACCACCAACCCACCAACCACCACCATGGCCCCGCACCCACCCAGCGCGGAGCCACATTAGTCTTAACTACGTCGTCGACACCACAGCCTCCCGCCACACTGACAAACAACCCCACAGTCCACCTCAAGGGCCTGCTGGACAAGGCCACCCACCTGCTCGACGACGTCGCCGCGGCCTTCGCCCGCATCCCCGCCAAGGCCAGTGATGCTGTCTCCAGGAGGATGGAGGCCGCCAGGACCTCGCATCCTCCCTGAGCCCCCAGCACGCACTGGCCGGCGCACCAGGCATGACCATGGCCCAGGCCGGCAAGGCCAACCCCACCGTCCACACCCCCAAGAACCCCAGGCCCTCACGCCCCAACCCCAACGAAGGCCGCTAGGGAAGAAGACTCGACGAAACCACCGACACTACCAAGCACACCAACGAGGGCCGCCGAAGCCGCCACCGCCGCCGCCACCGAAAAAGACGAAGAGCGAACCGGTAAACGAGTACGCCGACCGCGGCGATCGCAGGGATGCAAGTGGCCGCTTCACTGAAAAACAATGGCGGCGCCCACACCTACGCCGACTACGAGCGCCAAGGAAGAAAATGTATTCTCAACAGCGAGAAGAGGCTGGCAAACCTTTTCGGCGAATGGTTGAGGAGCAGCGTAAGACCTCACGTAGACGGGGTCGAACAGGGGCGATTCTATGACAGGCTGGCCCAGGAAGCAGATGGCACCTGGACTGGAATCGAGAACAAGCACGGTACAGATCGTTTCGAAACGCAACAGAGAGAATTCGACGAAGCCGTCTCTCCCGGCAACCCAGCGCGAGTTCGTTTCGACACAGGTGAGGAGATAGGAGCCGTGAGAGTGGTGTATACTTATGAGTAGCCTTGAGGAGGGCGCAAATGGAAAGACGTTTTACAACATGGACCGTCAACCCAAAGTTCGGCTTACGGAATAATTTCCTCACTCCACAGACACCGAACATAATTTTCAACGAGATAAAAGACCAACTGGACTCTCCAAAGTTCCTGCGACTTGGTGGTTTCTTTTTCGTTCGGTGTGTGCGCGCTTCCGGAGGGGTGATGTGGCCGGAGGACGTTCCCAAGAACGACCCTTCCCTCAACAGCTACATGCAGGTCGCAGGTGTTCATGAGGCGATGACTGTTGAGGTGCGGGTCTCCGACGGCGGCGACTCCTACTCCCACTACGTGGTGGCTCGTGAGCCTGTCACCGACCCCGAGGCGTGGACCACGGTGTCCTGGGACAACGGAGGCCCCGAGCCCCATACCATCCAGGTCCATCCCCAGGAGGTCTTCACCGGCGAGCAGGCAGTCCCCGTCTTCCGGGCCTACATCGAGGACAACGCCCTACCACCAGCCGACCTGCTACGCAGAATCGACGTCTAACCACCAACCCACCAGCCCCACCATGGCCCCGCACCCACCCAGCGCGGAGCCACAACACCCTTCCACTGGGGTGCGTGGTGTTTCTCGGACTGGGGAGCTTTCTTCCCCTGAGTCGATAGAATAGATCCCATGCCAGCACCAGAACAGAGTCCTCGGGACCGACGTCGAGCGCCTGCTAACGGCCGACAACGGTGTTGAAGTCTGGGCGGACTCAGTTACTACCACGGACGGCACAATCACTAAGGCTTGGGATGCCAAGCACACAGGAGGCGGAGACAAGGCTTTCTATCAAGGCAAGGGTCCCGAGTTCCTCATGAAGAAGTTCGACGATGAGATGAGGGTGTACGGCGAGGTGATAAGGTCGTCGGGCAATCCTGTCTCTAGTCTGACCCTGGTTACCAACACCCCGGAGTCTGTAGAGCTTCTCGGTCAGCGCGCCTGAGAGACTCTCGGCCCCGACGTCGAACTGCACATCCGACTGGATCCATAAACCTAGAAGGAGGAACTAGAATGGGCGTCAGGTATCTTTATACCACCCTCAACTCAGGGCGCGTCATCGCCGACACTGACACGTTCCTCAGCGAGGGAAAGCGGCGCTGGCCAGACTGTAAAACAAGGTCCGTGGGGTCCGTCGACCGCGAGACCGACGTAGAAATTCTGCTTGACCCGGACGGGGCGTCGACGATTATCAGTCACTTCAGTCACGGTCGACTCATATCTGTCGGTGGGGCAGACTTTGAGGAGGCGGCCGACATTGCCGTTTGGGTGAGGTCCCTTAACCCGGATCCCGGCCTGGTGCTGTGGTTCACTACGAACGTCTTCGACGGGCACACGGTCCTGACTCCTGGCATCACGCCCCAGCAGGTCATTGATCAGTGGGTGGACCATCATGAGCACGACCCCTATGCGGAGTACCCCGAGTACCTCTCCTGACAACTCCACCAACACCGGTTCATACATGGCACCGTCCCAGTTCCGGAAGACAGCAGAAACAACCCACTCACCACTACTGATCGACTACCACGACCAGACGTCTTCCTACTGCAGAGACCGGCCCACCGCAGTCACACACCAGCGTCCTCGTTCTCCAGCAGTCAACGACACCAAGGAGCCAAGCACGCCGACGACGCTAAAGAGGGCTGACGGCGCCGTCCCACCCAGCAAAGGCGGCGGCGACGGAGGAGGAACCCCACCAGGTAAGGGCGACAAAGATGGTGGCGGAGGCGGTGACGATCCCGCCAAGAAGTCCCAGGAAGCCCAGCAGTGAGCCGCTGAGAAAGCCAAAGAAGTCAACGCGAAAAAGGCATACAAGAGCAAGACCGTCTCGTCTGACCATGTCAAAACCCTCAGTGGGTGGAGTGCTCGGAGGTCTGAAGGTTTCCAAGCCCCCAATATAGATGACGTGCTTACAAAATGTGATGAAATCGGACATACACCTGAACCTCACGATTTCAAGGATAACGGAGTGCCAGGTCAGTACCATGCGTCACATGCCGAGAAACAGCTATCTCTGACCGCAAAGGAGCCATATATTGGCACATCTAAGGCAATGTGCACTGATTGCCAGGGTATTTCAGTAAGCTGGCTCAACACGAGGGCCGCGACTGGTACGTAACCGACCCGAATAACTCATGGATCTTCCATGCCGACGGAACCGTCACCAAGCAGTAAGTCGCCTACGAAATGCCCAGAATTATTCGAGATAGGGAGACCAAGAGTATGATTGACACGGTCGCATTGAACGAGAAAATCGAAGCAGGTAGGCGCGAGCTTTCCAGCAACGACAACATCAAGGGCGTCCTATCATTGACGACCCGCACGCAAATTTGGAAAGCCATGCTGGATGTAGATGATGTCGAACGATCCTACCGGGATCGCACATATCTACATACGGCTTGCGTGCGTCATGTGCAGTTTGTTTGGGAGAGAGCTTTTCCTGGATATGACGGGATCGAGGAAATGCTTTCCTGACGCAGGAGCTAATAGATCGAACAGTTGATACTGATGAGGCCGAGTCGCGCAGTGGAAGTTTTTCTCAATGACGTAGAGGCGCGTGGTACTGGAGATCCAGATGTGCTGCGTGCAGCCATGGTGGCTGATGCCGCCTCTCATATGGTAGATTCTGCTTGCTATCGAGACCTCTACGCAGAAATCGACGAAGACCTGGTTGATGACGACGAGCTGCTTCCCGACACGCTAGACCCCAGTTACAGTTGCTCAGTAGCGGTTTCTGGAGCCACAAATTCAATGCCGGTTGAGAAAACTGATGTGGCTGCGCGTCGGGCGTTCTGGTTGTGGTACCTGGATGAGGCGATCCCGGCAGTCCTTGCCGGCTGACCCCGCCCTGAGACACTCGCACGAGCCGACCAGCGAGCAAGCACCTCACTGACCGACCCACCGACGGTGGGGGCCGAGCCCTTCCGACTCGACCCCCACCGTTTCACACTCGCACGCGGTGGCTGCGGCCGCCTCGACGTGGACAAACATCAGCACCAAGCTGAACTCCTGCGCCGATGACCTGGAGACGGTGTGCACGGGGCGTCTAGCCGGGCAGGAGTCCCTGGCCGTGGCAACATTCAAGTCCCTGCAGGCCGGCTCTGCGTCGCACCCTGCGGATGACTGGTGGTGTGGCTGGTGCGATCTCGGGTGGGTTGACGGTGGCCTCGGTGATCGTGCGGATGGTGCACGACCTGGTGTGTGACGCGATCTCGGACGTGATCGGCAAGCTGCTGTCGAAGGCGACCATCACGGTGATCACCGCGGGTCTGGCTGCCCCCTGGGTGGTCCAGTCGGTCATCTCCGACGTGGCCTCATGGGTCACCCGCCTGTCCAAGGACATCGCCAGCACCGTCCTGTCAGCCAGGAACCTCAAGAACCTGCTGGACAAGGCCACCACCCTGCTCGACGACGTCGCCGCGGCCTTCGCCCGCATCCCCGCCAAGGCCAGCGAGGCCGTCACCAAGAAGGTGGAGGCCCTCGAGGACCTCGCATCCTCCCTGGGCCCCCAGCACGCGCTGGCCGGCGCACCGGGCATGACCATGGCCCAGGCCCGCCAGGCCGGCAAGGCCAACCCCACCGTCCACACCCCAAGAACCCCAGGCCCTCACGCCCCAACCCCAACGAAGGCCGCTGGGAGCCAGAAGCTCGACGAAACCACCGACACCACCAAGCACACCAACGGCAGCGACAGCACCCAAGGGCGAAGGCGACGGAAGCGACCCCATGAGCGGGCCGGTCGTCTTCTATCCTCGCAAGGACGCAACAGACGCCGAGATGAAGGAATACCGAGATTACGTTGCTGGCTGCAACCGAGCACTTGACGCCGGTGCACTGTCACCGACCGGGAGAGTCCCCACGACGGGCACCAACCTTGCCCGTCAGGTCACTAAAGCAGCTCAACTCGAGAGGAAGGTACATCCGGAGATGTACCCCTCATCTGACGTTGTTGCCGGGCACGTTCCGGACAGCACATGGATGGGCAAAGCAGACCCGTACGAGTGGCAGCCGATGTCACGCAGGGTCAACTCCAGCCTGGGAAAACAGAACAATCGCTATCCTGTAGGGTCAAACCGACGGAGTTTCTTCTCGGGGAAAGGGAGTGAGACATGACTGATACAAACACTGGCGCGTCCAGTGGAGCAAGTCAGGGTGTTCCGGGGTGGACCTGGCCCAACTACATCGGCTGGGGTGCGATGATTAACCAGGCGCGGATGGAGGCCGACTGGAAGGGCCTGTGGGACTACGCCATACCGCACCTGCACGCCACGGAGGAGAACGTGGCCCGCACCGAGGCTCAGCTGGGCTTCCGTCTGCCGGAGTCCTACCGCGGCTTCCTCCTGGCTTCCAACGGCTGGCCCTACTTCTTCCAGGACATGATGATCCTCTCCACCAGCGACCTGCTGGGCGGTGACCTGCACAAGGCCAGCCAGACCCAGCTGGAGTCGGAGGAGTGTGTCGAGGCCATGGCCGCCAACGGTGTCATCGCCGCTGACCACTTCCCAGTAGCCGCCTCTTTGACCCAGACTGACGTCGCTCTCATGGGAAAGCCAGGCACCCCGGCGGAGGGGACCGTCTACTGGGTGCGCAATGGTGAGGTGATTGAGCGCTATGACGACTTCCTGGACTACTACCTGTCCATGATGGAGCTCAACAAACTCGACACCGCCGACCTCAGAAAGGACTTCGGCCCCAAGCCAGAGAGAATCCCCCACGCCGTCATCGGCCGCCCCTGGCAGCCCACCCGTCCTCGAAGAGGCCCGCCGCGACGACCTGTAGAACCGGCATAAGCGACTCACCCCACTCAGCGTCAGCCTGAGGCACTGCCTACCCCGGCCGGGCCACGAATCGCCCCGCAGGAGTATGGGTGCCCGCTGAAGCCAGAGAGCAAGCCCCGTCAGCCTTGTGGTGCTGGGGTCAAGCCGAGACAACCGACTTGACCCCAGCACCACAAGGCCTTCCGCTCCCACCACAGGCCAGCAGACTGCTTACACTCAGCCTGAAACCCAACCTGTTTAGTGAACGCCTTAAACATAATCACTACTACTGTTCGTTCACCTCGACAGGGACCGAAGCACACCCACCACCCGCCGCGACAATCTGCCTACCACCACACCAGATGAAGAAGCAACGGCGTCAGTCAAGCAACCGTCTCACCAGGAAGGCCACACCCAGCACCTGCGCATGACCGGCCAGCCGGCCGGCGCGCTCTCAGGCGGGCTGACGGTGGCCTCGATGATCGTGCGCATGGTGCACGACATGGTCCGCGACGCGATCTCGGACGTGATCGGCAAGCTCGCCTCCAAGGTCGCCATCGGGGTTCTTACCGCAGGCCTGGCCGCCCCTGGGCAGTGAGCTCAGCCATCACTGAAGTCTCCTCCTGGGTGGCCCGCCTGTCCAAGGAGGTAGCCGACACGGTCCTGTCGGCCAGGAACCTCAAGGAACTACTGGACAAGGCCACCCACCTGCTCGACGACGTCGGTGAGAAGTTCGCCGGTATGGTGGCCATGGCTCTGGGGCATGGTTCCAAGAACGCCGACAATGCCGCTAAGGGAGCCAAGCACGCCGACGACGCGGCCGACGCCGCCAAAGGGGCCGACGGCGCCGTCCCACCCAGCAAAGGCGGCGGCGACGGAGGAGGAACCCCACCAGGTAAGGGCGACAAAGATGGTGGCGGAGGAGGTGACGATCCCGCCAAGAAGTCCCAGGAAGCCTTCGACAGGGCGAAGGAGGCAAAGGAGGGTCTACCCGATAAACGAGAGTTTGACAACAAGACTGCTTCGTCTGACCACGTAAAGACTCTCGGTGGATGGGGCGCCGACCGTCCACCTGGCTTTCAGGAGCCCAATGTTGAGGATGTACTAGCTAAACAAAAAGAGATCGGACACGACGTGAAGAAATCGGGAGCAAACGACCACGGCGTTGACGGCCGATACTACGCATCACACGCAGAGAGGCAGTTGTCTTTGACTGCTAAAGAGCCGCAAATCGGAGTCTCGAAAGCGATGCGTCCTGACTGTCAGGGGTATTTTTGCTAAGTTAGCGCAACATGAGGGCCGAGACTGGCGACTCACCGACCCTGACGGGACGTGGACCTTCCGTGCCGACGGCACTGTGGTTAGCCCTGCGACTTCTTGAGCAAGGATGAACTTTTAAGAGGAGGGAAACTAAGATGATTAATATGGATACCGTGAATCGGGAGATCGTGGCGGCTCATACTGAACTTGAGTCGAAAGATAATGTCAAAGGAATTCTTTCTCTGGAGGCTCGCGCTCGCATCTGGAAGGCAATGCTGGACCCAGAGAGCGCCGACAGGTCATACCGGCATCGAATCGAATTGAAAATTCTGTGCGTACGGCAAGTTCAGCACTACTGGAGTCAGGCCTTTCCTGGCGACGAGAGAGTCGAAGAAATGCTTTCTTTGGCTCAAAGATTGGTCGAGCGTCAACTTGACGTGGAAGAAGCCGAGCGTCGTAGCGATCGTTTTCTCATGGATGTGTACGATAAGGTTGAGGACTACAACTCCATAACGCAGCCAGCCGTATTTGTCGCTGACGGCGCCGTCCATGCGGTCAGTTCTGCAACGCACCGCAACCCTGAATATGACGTATCTGATGATACTTTAGACGACGATGAGCTCTTGCCAGACTCACTTGAGACAAGTTATACGTGCGCTAGTGCAGCCGCTGGGGCTTTGAACTGGCAGCCCATCGAGGACACCGACGTGTCCGCACGCCGTGCGTTCTGGTTGTGGTACCTCGATGAGGCGATCCCGGCTGTCCTTGCCGGCTGACCCTGCCCCGGAGACACTCGCACAACCCGACCGGCAAGCGAGCACCTCACTGACAGCCCCACCGACGGTGGGGGCCGAGCCCTTCCGACTCGACCCCCACCGTTTTGCACTCACCAGAACAGCACCTCCCGTTGCCTATACCAACTCTTCACAGTGGGTAAATGCCTCGCTGTTCCTCACGTCGCGAACGACGTCGTTCTTGGTGAGCTTCGCTCCTGGGGGAACAGGATGACCGTTGTCCAGTAGAGTCCAAACCGACGGCGCCTCTCATCGGGAAAGGGAGACTGAAGACCATGAATGACACCGCTGGCGCGCCCAGTGAGGAAAGCCGACCGAGTCAGGGTGTTCCGGGGTGGACGTGGCCCAACTACATCGGCTGGGGCGCGATGATTAACCAGGCGCGGATGGAGGCCGACTGGAAGGGCCTGTGGGACTACGCCATACCGCACCTGCACGCCACGGAGGAGATCATGGCCCGCACCGAGGCTCAGCTGGGCTTCCGCCTACCGGAGTCCTACCGAGGCTTCCTCCCTAGCGGCTGATGGCTGGCCCTACTTCTTCCAGGACATGACGATCTTCTCCACCTCCGACCTGCTGGGCGGCGACCCTGCACAAGGCCGGCCAGACCCAGCTCGAGCTGGACGAGTGCGTCGAGGCCATGGCCGCCGAAAGCGTCATCGCCACCGACCACATCCCCATGGCCGCCTCACTGGAGTCAATTGACGTCGCCCTCATGGGCCGCGCCGGCAGCCCACCCATCCTCGAAGAGGCCCGCCGCGACAACCTGTAGAACCGACCCTAAGCAGCTCACTGCACTCGGCATCAGCCTAAGGCACTACCTGTTCCTGCCGGGCCGCACATCACCCCACTGGAGTACGGTGCGCGCTGAAGCCAGAAAACCAGCCCCACCGCTCCCCAGTCAGCAGACTGCTTTGTCGCGACCTTTCACCGCGACAATCTGCCTACCGCCATGCCTGGTGAGGTAGCTACTACGTCGTCGGCCAGGAAACCGCCCCTGCAGGAAGGGCACACCCAGCACTTGCGTATGACTGGTGGTGTGGCTGGTGCGATCTCGGGTGGGTTGACGGTGGCCTCGGTGATCGTGCGCATGGTGCACGACCTGGTACGTAACGCGATCAACGACGTCTCCTCCTGGGCCACCCCACCTGGCCAAGGACATCACCAGCACCGTCCTGACAGCCAGGAACCTGAAGAATCTGCTGGACAAGGCCAGCACCCTGCTCGACGACGTCGCAGCGACTTTCGCCCGCATCCCCGCCAAGTCAGCAAGCCCAACCCCACCGCCCACAAGGGTGACGGAAGCTGCGGAGAGACCGATCGAAGTGGGGGCAGAAACAAGGCGCGCCCTGGAGGCCCGTTCCCTGACGTGCAGAGCATGCGAGGGCGTCCAGTCGACGACATTCTTGATATCATTCCCGACGACCGGATTGTTTGCACCCAAGAGAAGAGCATGATGGAATTAGGGCTCAAGCCCCATCGTAACGGCGAGCAAGTCATTTTTGAACCAGGCAAGCCTCGGACTAAAGATCCACTACACTCGGGCCCATGTATTCGAGTGCCAGAGGACCGAAAAGTCTACCGAGTTCCACTGAGTGACACCCTGCATTATGATTGAGTCGGTCGTTGCTGAAGTGCTGTTCATGGGAACTGAGGCGGAGACGAGTGGCCTTGAAGCGTTCAATGCCGTGAAGGACAGAGAAGGGTTGAACGACGATGACGCCGCCGTTGCTAGAACAACCGGGATTCTTATTCAATTAATTAACGACGAGATGATCGAGGTGTGGCTAGGGGACCCTAATTCACGCGAACCTGTGTGCCACCCAGGCGACCCTGCAAGTTCTCAGACGATCACCCCAGAAAGGCTTCTGACGATGGATGAGCCGGACGGCAGAATGCTTGTTTATGCAACAACAGAGAGGGGAAAGCGCCCTCAGGGGCACCTGAGTGCGGGGCTGGTTCTTTTGATGGCTCAGCATGAAGGGCGTGACTGGTATGTCACAGACCCGAAAGGGACATTGGTGCTCGGCGCTGATGGTTCGGTAACTAGGGAGAAGTGACGCTGTTCAACTCAGAGTTGATAGTGGATTGAGAAAGGTTGTCGTCGCGACATGGGTGCTGAGCGCTCCTACCGCTGCAGCACGGAGCTGAAGATGCTGTGCCTGCGTCACGTCCTGCCCTGTGGGAGCGAGCCTTCCCCGGCGACGACAGTGCCCAGGAAATGCTGCGCCTAGCTCAGGGCCTAGTCGACGTCAGCGAGGACACCGACGTGTCCGCACGCCGTCCGTTCTGGTTGTGGTACCTCGATGAGGCCGTCCCGGCTGTCCTCGCCGGCTGACCCTGCCCGGAGACGCTCGCACAACCCGACCGGCAAGCGAGCACCTCACAGACCAACCCCTCTAACGGTGGGGGCCGAGCCCTCCCGACTCGACCCCCACCGTTTGCACCCAATGGACTCCAACACCACGAGTCTTTCTGCACCCGGCCCAGGCGCAAGGGGACCACACGACCCGCCGAGGTGCTTACCGGACACACGGGAGAGTGCAAAGTGGACTGTGTGGGGTTGTTTGTCAGCGTGGCGGGAGGCTGTGGTGTCGACGAGGTGGGAAGGGTGTTGTGGCTCCGCGCTGGGTGGGTGTGGGGTCATGGTGGTGGTTGGTGGGTTGGTGGTTAGAGATCGATTCTGCGTAGCAGGTCGGCTGGTGGTAGGGCGTTGTCCTCGATGTAGGCCCGGAAGACGGGGGCGGCCTGCTCGCCGGTGAAGACCTCCTGGGGGTGGACCTGGATGGTGTAGGGCTCGGGGTTCCCGTTGTCCCAGGACACTGTGGTCCACGCCTTGGGGGCGGTGACAGGCTCGCGAGCCACTGCGTAGTGCTCGTAGGAGTCGTCGTCGTGAGTCACGCGGATCTCGATGGTCATTGCCTCCGTGGATCCACCGCACTGGATGTACGTCGCGCGCGCCGGAGAGGAACGAGGAACATCATCAATGTGCCGCACCCCTTCAGGAAGAGCCCACACCACAATAGAGAACACGTACTTCCCGTCCAGAAACTTTGGGGAAGTGAGGCTCCGTGCCACCCGCTTCGCAAACTCCTGCGGAGTCTGTGGCATGAAAAAGCTCTCTCGGGGGCCATTTTCGCCGTTCGTTTCGCGAGCGAAATATCTCATTGTTTTGGAACTCTCTACGTGGATCTCGGTGACTTTGATGGTTCGTCCGTCGTCCAGCGTGACGACGGCGGGGTTGTCTGGGCTGATCATGTCGTCAAGCTCGCGCTGCTGACCATTATACGGCGATTCTCCGCTTTTCACCTCCAGGCCCACCCAGGTGCCGTCATCGAGCTGGATAAGTCGGTCGTAGAATCTGTATCGGGTTTCGCCGTCCATTTGAGCCTTGTGTTTACTGTCAATAACCTCCTTGGTGGAAACGCCCTGCTCGTCGAGGTCGTCAAGGTATTCTTCCAGTCCTTTCGCTTCGCTGTCGTCGTACATGTGCGCTCCGCCATTGTCTTTGGCGTAGCGGCCTTTGATGTCGCGACCGTCGCCACGGTCGGCGCGGTCGTTTACCGGTTCGCTTTTCGTCTTTGCGGTGGCGGTGGTGGCGGCTTCGGCGGCCTCGTCGGTGTGCTAGTGGTGTCGGTGGTTTCGTCGAGCTTCTGGCTCAGCGGCCTTCGTTGGGGTTGGGGCGTGAGGGCCTGGGGTTCTTGGGGGTGTGGACGGTGGGGTGGCCTTGCCTGCCTGGCGGGCCTGGGCCATGGTCATGCCCGGTGCGCCGGCCAGCGCGTGCTGGGGGCCCAGGGAGGATGCGAGGTCCTCGAGGGCCTCCACCTTCTTGGTGACGGCCTCGCTGGCCTTGGCCGGGATACGGGCGAAGGCCGCGGCGACGTCGTCGAGCAGGGTGGTGGCCTTGTCCAGCAGGTTCTTGAGGTTCCTGGCTGACAGGACGGTGCTGGCGATGTCCTTGGACAGGCGGGTGACCCATGAGGCCACGTCGGAGATGACCGACTGGACCACCCAGGGGGCAGCCAGACCCGCGGTGATCACCGTGATGGTCGCCTTCGACAGCAGCTTGCCGATCACGTCCGAGATCGCGTCACGCACCAGGTCGTGCACCATCCGCACGATCACCGAGGCCACCGTCAACCCACCCGAGATCGCACCAGCCACACCACCAGTCATCCGCAGGTGCGACGCAGAGCCGGCCTGCAGGGAGCTGAACATTGCTGCGCCTCTGGCCGGCAACGATGTGGTCTGGGGCCGGTGGCGTCAAGACGCCGCCAGCTGCTGGAGAACGAGGACGCTGGTGCGTGACTGTGGGCCGGTCTCTGCAGTAGGGAGACGCCTGGTCGTGGTAGTTGATCAGCAGTGGTGAGTGGGTCGTTCTGCTGTCTGCCGGAACTGGGACGGTGCCATGTATGAACCGGTGTTGGTGGAGTTGTCAGGAGAGGTACTCGGGGTACTCCGCATAGGGGTCGTGCTCGCGATGATCCACCCACTGATCAATGACCTGCTGGGACGTGATGCCGGGAGTCAGAACGGTATGACCATCAAAGTTGTCGGTGGTAAACCACGGCACCAGGCTGGGGTCCGGGTTAAGGGATCGCACCCAAACGGCAATGTCGGCCGCCTCCTCAAATTCTGCCCCGTCAACAGATATGAGCTGACCGTCGCTGAAGTGGCTGATAATCGTCGACGCCCCGTCCGGGTCAAGCACAATGTCTGCATCAGTCTTGAACTTATCAGAATCCATAAGCACAACCTTACAGTCGGGCCAGCGCCGCTTTCCTTCGCTGAGGAAGGTGTCGGTGTCGGCGATGACGCGCCCTGAGTTGAGGGTAGAGCAGAGATAGTTGACGCCCATTTAGCTCCTTCTTCTCGGTTTATGGTTTCAGTTGGATGTGCAGTTCGACGTCGGGGCCGAGAATCTCTCGGGCGCGCTGACCGAGAAATTCTACAGACTCCGGCGTGTTGGGTAACCAGGGTCAGACCAGAGACAGGATTGCCCGACGACCTTATCACCTCACCGTACACCCTCATCTCATCGTCGAACTTCTTCATGAGGAACTCGGGACCCTTGCCTTGATAGAAAGCCTTGTCTCCGCCTCCTCTGTGCTTGGCATCCCAAGCCTTAGTGATTGTGCCGTCCGTGGTAGTAACTGAGTCCGCCCAGATTTCAACACCGTTGTCGGCCGTTAGCCGGCGCTCGACGTCGGTCCCGAGGACTCTGTGCTGGTGCTGGCATGGGATCTATTCTATCGACTCAGGGGAAGAAAAACTCCCCCAGTCCGAGAAACACCACGCACCCCAAAAGCAACGGCGTTCCTCATTGGAGAAGGAGGCTGAGAGCCATGGCTGACACAGCCGCTGACGCTCCCGGTGAGACGAGTCAAGGGGTGCGGGAGTTTACGTAGCCCAACTACATCGGCTGGGGCGGGATGATCGTCCAGGCGCGGATGGAGGCCGACTGGAAGGGCCTGTGGGACTACGCCATACCGCACCTGCACGCCACGGAGGAGAACGTGGCCCGCACCGAGGCTCAGCTGGGCTTCCGTCTGCCGGAGTCCTACCGCGGCTTCCTCCTGGCTTCCAACGGCTGGCCCTACTTCTTCCAGGACATGACGATCCTCTCCACCTCCGACCTGCTGGGCGGCGACCTGCACAAGGCCAGCCAGACCCAGCTCGAGCTGGACGAGTGCGTCGAGGCCATGGCCGCCAACGGCGTCATCGCAGCAGACCACTTCCCAGTAGCCGCCTCACTGGAGTCAATTGACGTCGCCCTCATGGGCCGCGCCGGCAGCCCACCCATCCTCGAAGAGGCCCGCCGCGACGACCTGTAGAACCGACCTAAGCAGCTCACTGCACTCGGCATCAGCCTAAGGCACTACCTGTTCCTGCCGGGCCGCACATCACCCCACTGGAGTACGGTGCCTGCTGAAGAACAATCTCCACCGGCCCCGTGGTGCTGGAGCCAAGTCGAAACAACCGTCTTGGTTCCAGCACCACGTATCTTCCATACCCGCTCCCAGCCATGGGGCTCACACGGCCTGACTGGACTGCCGCGGTCAGCACCTCCGGACAGACGAACGGCGACAACGGCCCCAGAGAGTTTTTCGTGTTACAGACTCCGCAGAGTTCGCGACGCGGGTAGCGCGGAGCCTCACTTCCCCAAAGTTCCTGGACGGGAAGTACGTGTTCTCTATTGCGGTGTGGGGTCTCCCTAAGGGGGTGTGGCGCATTGATGATGTTTCTCGTCCCTCTCAGGCGCGGGCTACGTATATCCAGTGCGGTGGGTCGACGGAGACGATGACCACTGAGATCCGCATGACTCACGAGCACGACGCCCTACCACCAGCCGAGCTACTGCGCCGGATCAACGTCTAACCACTGACGCACCAACAGACGCCGTCGGACATCACGCTCCCGTCACACTGACAAACAACCCCTCACCGCCGTCGGAACCCAGGAAGCGAAGACCACCAAGACCGCAGCAGGCCTGCTAGGGTGCGACTGCCACAGAAAATCTTAATGGAGGTCAATATGCGACAGACGCCTACCCCCAAGCGCTTCCTCGCCCTGGCCCTGAGCGCAGGGATTCTGGCCACCGGACTCACCCTGAGCGCCACCACAGCCAACGCCGCAGAGCCAGTAGCAGTCAGCGCATCCGCACCGAAGGCCAACAGCGCCGGCGATGCTGTCCCGACCGGATGGTTCGATCGTCTCAAGCAGCAGTTCCGCGGAGCGAACCGTCAATACACGGAAGCAGACCGGAGAGCTGCCAGAAGGTTCTAGCAACTGCGGCACTAACATCACGACGAAATAGGTCGTCAAACCCTCTGCGTTCCAAGCGCTTGATGTGACATTGACACAATGTGACGAGGGTCGCTTTATTGACCCCATCCAATTTTCGTCAGACTCCGAACTCCTGGTGACGGCACACCCCTGCGGTGCGCCACTACTCACCGCCCACGCGCCAACCCACGTCACCAAGGAGTTCTCCCATGCGTACTCGCAAGATCGTATCCGCCGCCCTGCTCGTTGCCGCCCTCGCCGTCGGGACCGCCGCCTGCGGCTCCGCGAATGCCAACAAGGACAAGATGGAGCAGACCTCCACCCCGGACGGCACCATGAGTGACGGCAAGATGTCCGACGGAAAGATGTCCGACGGAAAGATGAGCGACGACAAGACCGATGACGGGAAGATGTCGAATGACAAGATGTCCGACAGCCCCACCTCCGGCTCCATGAGCGACGGCAAGTAGTCCGCCGCGTCTGCTGCCATAACGGACTCCGGCCCACGCTCATGGAACGAGCGCGGGCCGGAGTCCGTCTGATACCCGCCCCACGAGGACGGCGATCAGGACAGGTCGGCGTACTCCTGGGGCACGTCGGCAACGGCCTGGGCGACGGGGGTGTCGCCGTCGTAGAAGGGGATGACCTTGCCGATGCTGGCCGGCTCGGCGAGCACGGCGGCGATGACACGAGCCACGTTGCCGCGGGACGTCGGCGCCTTCGAGGACGGGGTGCCCTTGAGAACGCGGGCCACGGTGATGGCTCCGGTGGGCTCCTCCAGGGTCAGCAGGCCCGGCCCCAGGATCGTCCAGTCCAGGTCGGTGGTCTGCAGATGGCGGTCGGCCGCGATCTTGGCGATGGCGTAGGCGCGCAACGGGTGGTCCACGGACACCTCCCCGTAGGCGGTGAGGAAGGAGACCATGACGTAGCGCCTGACCCCGGCTGCGGCCGCGGCCTCCATGGAACGGATGGCGGCGGCGCGGTCGACGGCGTCGGTGCGCTCCGGGCCACCCTTGCCGCCGGCCCCGGCGGACCAGACGATCGCGTCGGCACCGGCAAAGGCCCGGGCGAGCTCGGCGACGTCGGCCTCCTCGACGGACAGGACCAGTGGGGTGGCGCCGACGGCGGCGACGTCGTCGGCCTGATCAGGGTTGCGGATGAGGGAGACGACCTCGTGGCCGGCCTCCACGAGCAGCGGTGCGGCCAGCAGCGCGACCTTGCCGTGGCCTCCGATCATGACGATGCGGGACATGTGCGACGCCCTTTCTGAAGAGTTCCTGGACCTTCGGGGCCGATCAGACGGTTCGGCCCGGGTGCGCCCCAGCATTCACCCCGCCCGCACCGCACGCACCTCCTCCCGCGCTGGGCGAACTGGGACATTGTGCCGACGGCGCGCCCGTCAGTCGCGGGCGTGGACGGCCACGAAGTTGGCCAGGAGCTTCCAGGAGTCGGAGACGTCGTCGAGGCGCACGCGGGCCTGGAGCTCGGCGAGCTCGTCGTCGGCGAAGTAGCCGTGACCGGAGTAGAAGCCGAGCCGGTGGGCGAGGTAGTCGCCGTCGAGCTCGGGATGGAACTGGGTGGCGTAGAGGTTGTTCTTGATGCGGAACATCTGCACGGGGCAGGCCTGGCCGGTCCCCAGGACGACGGCGTGGGGCGGCAGCTCAGTGACCGCCTCCTTGTGGGCGACGAAGGCCTGGAAGACCTTCGGGACACCCTGCGCAGATCGGGTCGGCCAGGCCGGCCTCGGTGAGGGTGACGTCGGGGGCGGTGACGGCCTCACCGTAGGTGGTGTCGACAACCGCGCCCTGGTGGCAGGCGAGCGTGCCGACGCCGTAGCAGGCGCCGAAGAAGGGAAGTCGGCCTCGACGACGCGATCAAGCAACGTGAGAGCTCGCCCTCGACCCGATTCTGGGTGTCCGACTTCTTCTCCGGCGGGGTGGAGGCGTTGAAGGAGAGCCACCCACGAGGATGCCGGACCAGTCGTCCAGGTCGATCTGCGGCAGGGGCCGGGACTCCAGGCGCAGTCGGACGAGCGTGGACTCGTTCAGGCCGGTGCGCTGAGGAATGCCTCGTACTCGGCGTCAGCGGGCTCGTCGTCGCTGCGGGTGGCCAGGAAGAGGAAGGGTTTCACGGGATGACCTTAGCGGGGGCCGGCAGACGGGTCAGCATCGTTTCTCACGCCGTTCTCAGAATCACGTTCAGTTACCGGCCTGCAGGCTTCTGAGCACCTCTTCGACGGCCGCCAGGGCGACACCGGAGGCCTGCCGCAAGGAGAGCTGCGCCTGTCCGAGGTTCCCGCCGGCGGCCGGGGCATCGAGGTAGGTCAGGGGCGGAGACGGACACGCCTCGGGAGGCCAGTGCCATGGCCTCGGCAACGGAGTCGGTGACGGCGACGTCGGCCCCCATGGAGGCCAGGACGCGGGACTCGGCCGGGCTCGGGCGCAGGGGGCCGGGAACGAGCGCGGCGACGGCGCTGCCACTGACCCCCCGCAGGCGCCCCAGACGCTCGGTGAGGTTCGCGTCCCAGCTCGCCGAGACCATGCCGGTGGCCTGGAAGAGCGGACCGCCGGAGAGGTTGAGATGGTCGGAGACGACGCGCACCTGGCCCGGCGCCGCCCCTCCGGCCACATCACCGGAGCCGCGCAGCGGGGTGGCACGGGTGACGAGCAGGGCGGCACGCAGGCGGGCACCACTGGCGATCCGGGCCAGCGCCGTCGTGCTGCGGACGGACTCGCCCTCGTACAGGCTGGTGCGGCCACGGGCCACGAGGACACCGAGACCGCCGCGCTCGTAGGACATCAGGGCGTCCTCCTGGCCGGGGGCGCTCGGGGCGTGGACGCCGGGCAGGAAGGACAGGCGCACACGGGCTGATGGACGGCCCCAGACCTGGTCGAGGTCGCGCAGGAAGGCTGGTTCGGCGATGACGAGGAGGTCGTGACGGGCGCGCCCCGTGGCCAGGAGGATGGAGGCGCCGTCGGGGTCCTCGTCCCAGGTTCCTAGTGGGACGGACTGCTGGGCCATGGGTTCTCCTCGGGTGTGCCCGGGGCGGGCGGAAGGGCGGGGACGATGACCGGAGCGGGGCTCCGGTCAGGGTGGAGCGAAGTCTACGCGATCTACATGGTGCGATCGAAGTAGATGTTCCCTCCGATGAAGCTGATCATCTGGAGCCACAGGACGATGGCAAGGGCAGGCGTCATCGGCCCTCCGAAGGCCCCCACGGCGCCAACGACAACATTGCCGAAGAACCCGACGACACCGGCGAGGGCCCAGGCCCGTTGCGAGGCGGCCCTGTCCCGTTCGTCCTCCCGCTTCTCGAGCTCCCGGACGAAGAAGGTGTCGTATCCGAACCTCTTGGCAACAAGCAGGGCGACAAGCGCCAGCATTACGGCCGTTCCCCCGCTGGCGGCACCGTAGAGGAAGCCGTTGCGCATCGGGATCGCCAAGGCAGCCACCCATAGGAGGACCACGATGACGGTGCCGGACGTCATGCCTGCGGCGGCGATCTGCCGTGGCCTGGCGGCCTTCAGGCCCTTCCGAGCCTTCGGCGTCGAACCGGAGGAGGACGAGCCTGCGTCTGGAGTGGGCACGGGATCTGACTCAGACATGGAAGATTTCCTCAACGGTGGTCTCGAAGTAGCGGGCGATGGCGATGGCCAGGGGAAGGAAGGTCGTACCTGCCCTTCTCGATGGAGTTGACACTTTGCCTGGAGACGCCCAGGGCGGCTCCGAGCTGAGCCTGGGTGAGACCACGGGCCTCACGCAGGCTGCGCACGTCGTTATCCACACCCCTCACCGCCCAGAGCACGGTGATACGACCGAGATGCATGGGTGACCTCCCCTCCCCGGCTCATGCCGCAGCCGCGTTCCGGGCGGCACGCAGTCTCGGGGACAGCCACGCGATGCCGACGATGGAGACGCCGACCATGGCGGCACCCATGAGGTGCACGACCTGCAGAAGTGGTCCGGCGGAGATGAGTGACCGCCGGATTCACGAAGCCCACCATGATTCCGATGGGGGTACTGCAGATGAAAGCAGCCATTTGCCCTCCGAGCTTCTTGACGAGCTCGGGCGCCTCCTCGGCGCGGACCTCAGACAGATGGCGAGCCGAGTACCGGTAGACGAGCAGATAGAGGACGATCCCGGCGACGATGCCACCGACCACCCCGGCAACGAAGGTGACAGCGGAGGAGGTCGACGACGCGGTGGCCAGGACAGAAGGAGCGGAGACGGTGGAGAGCATGGCGATCATCCCTTGAATATCCACTCACCCCGAGAGAGGGTGTCATGTTTGCTTGACATGTCTAGTGTGCTTGACAGAACTCACCATGTCAAGTCACCTTCACATGATGTCTTATCGCACGCGATGTGCCAGAGCAAAAGGCTGTCGCTTACCATCCGGGCATGGCTGAGCGAACTTTCATCATTAATGCGCCGATCGATCAGGCCCGGGCCGCGGTCCTAAACGTCTTCACCAGCGAGGGTTGGGCCGTTCAGCCCTTCTCCGCGGACACCGTCCAGATCTCCCGCGGCAAGAAGGGCCTGTCCATCGCCTTCGGTGCGCTCATGGGCAGTAAATTCTATCTTTCGCAGAACCTTCAGTTCGGGACCGGCCCTCAGGGCGAGACCCTGGTCCGTTACCTCTCCTCGACGGGGTCGGCCTTCATCGGCGGTGCGATCGGCATGCGTAAGTCCGTCAAGACGCACGCCGAGTACGTCCAGAAGCTCACCTATGCCCTGCAGTCCCAGGGCATCCTCCTGGGTGTGCAGTAGCCTGCGCCACCACAGGAGCCTTTTCCTCACTCACCGACACCTTCTTCACAGATGACGCGGCTGCGCGCAGTCTGTGAAGAAAATGTCCGTATGGCTCGACCAACCGACCCCATCAGGGCCCTGCTCTCCTCTCCCCCGGATCTTCCGGTAGTCGAGGTGCTGCCCGAGCTGCGCGAGCGTCTCCCCAGCCCCTCCGGTTCCGACGGCGCCGGCGCCTGCCTGGTGCTCACCGCACCACCCGGCACCGGCAAGACGACGCTCGTCCCACCGCTCCTGGCCGATGTCCTCACCAAGCGCACCGCCACGGGGCCCACCACCGGGGCACGGACGGCAAGAGCCCAGGGCGAGGGCCTGGCCGCGTCATCGTCACCCAGCCGCGGCGCATCGCCGCCCGCGCGGCCGCCCGCCACCTGGCGGACCTGCTGGGCGAGGAGGTCGGTGACACCGTCGGCTTCGCGGTGCGCGGCGAGACGCGCCGGCCCGGCCACCCGGATCGAGATCGTCACCGCCGGACTCCTCCTGCGCCGCCTCCAGCGCGACCCGGGTTAGCCGGCATCGACGCCGTCATCCTCGACGAGGTTCACGAACGTTCCTTGGAGGGTGACCTGCTCCTGGCCCTCCTGACGGACGCGCGCACCGCCCTGCGCGAGGACCTGACGCTCGTGGCCATGTCCGCCACACTCGACGCCGACCGCCTGCGTCGCATTCTGGGCAGCACGTCGGGCGGCGCCTCCCCACTGGTGGAGGTGCCCGGACGCCTCCACCCCCTGGAAGAGGTGTGGGCGCCGCCGGGGCGGACCGGACGTCTGGGGCCGCGCGGGGTGCCGCGCGAGTTCCTCGCCGACGTCGCCGCCACCATCGAGCGGGCACTGGCCGAGCGCTCCGGTGACCTTCTGGCCTTCCTGCCCGGGGCCCGCGAGGTCGACGACGTCGTCGCCCGCCTACGCGACGCCGCTCACGAGGGAGTGGACGTCCTCCCCCTGCACGGCCGCCTGCCCGCGAGCGCGCAGGACGCGGCCCTGACCCCGAGCCCGGCGGGGCGGCGGCGCGTCGTGGTGTCCACGAATGTCGCCGAGTCCTCGCTGACGGTTCCCGGGGTCCGGGTAGTGGTGGACTCCACCCTGGCGCGCGAGCCGCGCCTGGACGTGGCCCGGTCCATGAGCGGCCTGGTCACCGTGGGGGTCTCACGGGCGGCCGGTGTGCAGCGGGCCGGGCGGGCCGGACGCGAGGGGCCCGGCGTCGTCTACCGCTGCTGCTCGCCCACGGACTGGGCGCGCTCACCGCTGGCCCCGACCCCGGAGATTCTCTCGGCGGACCTCACCGGTGCGGCCCTCGAGCTGGCCGTGTGGGGCGTGCCCGACGGCGCGGGGCTGGCCTGGCTGGACGAGCCGCCGGCTGCGCGCTGACGGCCGCCCGGGAGGCGCTGGAGCGCCTGGGGCTGGCCGGCGCCGACGGCGTGACGCCCCTGGGGCGGGCGGTGGCCGGGCTGCCGGCGGGCGTGCGCGAGGCCCGGGCCCTGCTGGAGACGGCACCGATGTTGGGGACGCGGCGGGCGGCGCGGGCCACGGCACTGCTGACCGCCGACCTGCGAGCGCCCGGCGGTGACCTGACGGCCCTGGCCCGGCAGGTGCGCAGCAGTGGGCCGGGTCCGGTGCATGGAAGACAGAGGCGCGTCGCCTGGAGCAGGCCTGTCTGCGTGCCACCTCCGATCGCCTTGCGGATCCCGAGGCCATGGGCACCGCCGCTTCGTCCGACGGTGCCGGTGTGGGCGATCCCGGGACCGGGCACAGTGAGCCCGCCCGATCGGGCAACCTGGAGATAGCAGTGGCCCTGGTGGCCGGGACGGCGCAGCCTGCAGTGGATCGCCCGACGTCGGGGGCCCGGCGCCCCAGGCGGGCAAGGAGGCGCACTACGCGAGCGTGGCCGGAACCGGTCTGCGCCTGCCCGCCGGCTCGGCGCTGGCGGGGTCCGAGTGGCTGGCGGTGGCCGGCGTCGATCTCGCCTCCGGGCGGGGCGACGCCCTGATCCGCGCCGCGGCGCCCCTCGATGAGGAGACGGCCCTGGAGCTGGCCGGGGCCTGGCTGGCCGAGGAGGAGCGCACCGTGTGGGACGGCGGGCGGCTGCACCGAGCGCGTGCGCCGACTGGGGGCCATCACGCTCTCCGCCACACCAGGGCCACCGCCAGGACCGCAGGAGGTGGCGGACGCCGTTGTTGCACGGGTGCGCGCCCAGGGGACCGACGCCGGCCTCACTGTGCTGCCGTGGGACGAGGAGGCCCGGAGCCTGCGCGCCCGGCTGGCCCTGCTGCACGAGCACCTGGGCGAGCCCTGGCCGGATGTGAGCGATGCAGCCCTGGCGGATCGGGTCGAGGTGGCTGGCACCCGCGGTCATGAGCCTGGCCGGACGGGCCCGGCGGGTCGAGCGGGTTAGCCGGGTCGATATCGTCGGGCTCGAGAAACCGGCGCTTCAGCCTGGAGCGGCTGGACGTTGCCGAGGCGCTGCGGGCGCTACTGCCATGGCCGCAGGCCGCCCACCTGGGCGAGCTGGTGCCCGAGCGCATCGAGGTCCCCTCCGGCTCGCAGGTGCGGGTGGATTACACCGCCGCCGGCGCCGACTCCGCCCAGATCGGGCAGGCGGGCCGGCCGGTGCTGGCGGTGCGGGTCCAGGAGTGCTTCGGCTGGGCGACCACACCGCGGATCGTGCAGGGCCGGGTGGCGGTGCAGCTGCACCTGCTCTCTCCGGCGCGCAGGCCGGTGGCGGTCACCGACGACCTGGCCTCCTTCTGGGAGCAGGGCTACCCGCAGGTGCGCGCCGAGATGCGCGGCCGCTACCCCAGCACGCCTGGCCCGAGGACCCGTGGAACACACCGGCCACTCGGGGAACCGGACGGCGTCGGTAGACCCCGAACCGCCCGCGCGGAGAGGACTCACCAGGTGGAGGCGTCCAGGCGGCTGAAGCGGAAACCAGTGGGGTTGCGCTCGGTGTCGGGGTCGGCGTCAGGCGCGACGTACCCGACGATCTGGAGGTTCCAGGTGCCGCGACCACCCACAGGGTGGCCGTGGTGCAGGTGCGGCCGCGCACCACCGGGAAGCCGGCGATCGTGTCCGGCTGGACGGAGACCACCTCGTGGGAGTGGTAGCGCATGGCGCCGGTGGCGATGTCGCCGAGCCACTCGATCTTGGGCTGGGGTAGCCGGTCATGTGGGTCAGGACGCAGTCGTCGGTGAGCAGCGCGTCAATCGCCTTGGTGTCGCCGGAGACCATGGCGTCACACAGGAGCGAGTAGAGGTCGGTGGCCGCATGCGGAGCGGTCTCGGAGGCGTGGGGATGGGGGTGGAGGCGAGTCTGGGTACGGGACAGGGGACGGGCCTCGTGGGGACTGTGGGGCGGCGACTCATGGGTCAAGGTAGAACCCGATGTCGGACAAACGAGGGACCAAGAGCTTTCAGCGCGCGTGACGGGTGCGCAGGTCCCGCCGCATCTGAGGTTGCAGCCCGTTTCACGATGTTGCACCAGGCGGCTCTTCGCATGAGGAGGAACGGCAGGGCCCGCCGCGCAGCTCATGGCTGCTCGGCGGGCCCTCCCCGTGGTGGCGGTAGCGCTGGGATTCGAACCCAGGGTGGCTATGAACCACACAGACTTTCGAGATCTGCACCTTCGGCCGCTCGGACACGCTACCTCGCCCACGAGGTTACACGGATGGTGGCCCACGCCCCAACGCGGCATCCTGCGGTATCAGTCACGGCCGACGCCGGGCCTCAGCGGCGGTCAGAGAAGAAGTCGGTCAGGAGGGCCTGGGACTCCTGGGCGCGCAGGCCGGCGCGCACCTCGACCCGGTGGTTGGCGCGGGCGTCACGCACGACGTCGCGCACCGAGCCGCAGGCGCCGGTCCGGGGCTCCCAGGCCCCCAGGACCAGCCGGGCCACCCGGGCCAGGACGATGGCACCGGCGCACATGGTGCACGGCTCGAGGGTGACCACGAGGGTGCAGCCGTCCAGGTGGGAGTCCCCCCGGGCAGCCCCGGCGGCGCGCAGGGCACGGATCTCGGCGTGCGCCGTCGGGTCGTGCTCGGCCTCGCGGGCGTTGGCGGCCTCGGCCAGGACGGTTCCTTCTGGTGAGAGGACGACGGCCCCCACCGGTACCTCCCCGACTCGCCCGCCGCGCGGGCCAGCTCCAGGGCGCGAGCCATCGCGGCGTCCAGCAGCTGCGCAGAAGGTGAAGATCTCACAGCCCCAAGGATGGCAGACCCTACAACCGAGGCGCACCGGCTTCGCCAGTGGCACCGCCCCGCCCCGTGTCTCCTGCACCGTCCCGACGTCGGAGGGAATACATAACGAGGCCGCGTCTCCGTTATGGGCTCCCTATGAGGCGCCCACCCTGGGCCGACCCCGGGTCCTGCCGTATGTTGGACCTCCCCGGCGTCCCCGCCCTCTAATTCCAGCACCCAGAGAGTCCCCATGAAGACAGGAGCAGGTCGGTGAGCCGGTCCCCCGAAACGAGCGAGCCAGCACCAGACGGGCTCTCGGCGGACTCACCCCGGCAGACACCGCTGGCGGACAGCACCTCACCACCGAAGACGCCCATCGGGTCCCTCTCCAGAGCGATGCTCGGCAAGCTGCCGGACAAGCAGCCCCTCAGCCCGATGGTCTTCTTCGTGTCGGCCACCATCATCACGATCGTCGCCCTGGCCGCGATCTTCGCCCCCCAGGTGGTCAACGATGCCTTCGGCACGGCCGTGGCCTGGACGAGCCGCTGGTTCGGCTCCTTCTACATCCTCCTCATCACCGCCGCGCTCGTCTTCATCCTGGCGCTGGCCTTCTCCCGCTTCGGTCGAGTGCGCCTGGGGCCGGACAACTCGACGCCGGACTTCTCCACCTTCTCCTGGACGGCCATGCTCTTCGCGGCCGGTATCGGTACCGAGATCCTGTTCTTCGCCGTCGCCGAGCCGGTCGACCAGTACATGCACCCACCCACCGGGAGGCCAGACCACCGAGGCCGCCCGCGACGCGATCGTCCTGTCCCTGTTCCACTACGGCATCTCGGGCTGGGGCCTGTACGCACTGGTGGGCCTGTCCATGGCCTACTTCGCCTACCGACGCCGTGACACGCTCACGCTGCGCTCGACCCTGCGGCCGCTGCTGGGCCCGGCACACCGAGGGCATCATCGGCGACATCGTCGACGCCGCGGCCCTGGTCGGCGGGGTCTTCGGCATCGCGGCCTCGCTGGGGGTCGGCGTCGTCCAGCTGAACGTGGCCCTCAGCATCCTGTTCGGGCTGCCGCAGGGACTTCCCCACCCAGATCGGGCTGACCGCCCTGGCCGTCATCATGGCCACCGTCTCGGCCGTCTCCGGCGTCGACCGGGGCGTACGCGTCCTGTCCACCATCAACGTGCTCCTGGCCATCGGCCTGGCCCTGTGGGTGCTCATCACCGGTGACGCCGCCTTCCTCATCGACGCACTCGTGGGCTCCATCGGCGACTTCTTCACCCGTTTCCCAAGGCTGACGCTGGAGACCTACGCCTACAACCGGCCCGATGGGTGGCTCAACGCCTGGACCTTGTTCTTCTGGGCCTGGTGGATCGCGTGGGCCGCCTTCGTGGGCATGTTCCTGGCCCGTATCTCGCGCGGCCGCACCATCCGTCAGTTCGTGCTCGGCAGCCTCCTGCTGCCCTTCTGCTATATCCTCATGTGGGTGGCCATCTTCGGCAACCACGCCCTGGACCTGGTCATTCGCGGCAACGGCGGGTTCCGCGACATCACCCTGAACAAGCCTGAGCAGGGCCTGTACTGGATGCTGGAGCACCTGCCGGGCAGAAGATCCTCATCGCACTGGCCCTGTTCATCGGGATCCTCTTCACGTCACCAGCGCCGACTCCGGCGCCCTGGTCATAGCCAACCTCTCCAGCCGCATCCGCTCGGCGCGCCAGGACGCCGCCCCTGGCTGCGGATCTTCTGGGCCACCCTGACCGGGATCCTCACCATCGCCATGCTCGTGGCCGGAGGCATCCCCATCCTGCAGCAGGCCACCATCGTCATGGCGCTGCCCTTCTCCGGGGTGCTCATCCTCATCATGTACACCCCTGTGGCGGTCCCCTGAGCACCGAGGGACTCCCCACAGCCAGGCCCTGTCCCTCGCCGACCGCAACCGCGCCCTCGGCTTCAACGGCTCGGCCGCGGGCCTGGAGCAGACGCCCTGGCGCGAGCGCCTGGTCCACACCCTCAACTCCGTGTCCCCCGACGAGGCCGGCAATGCCATGGAGCGGCGCATCGTCCCGGCCCTGGAGGCGGTGGCACCGAGCTGCGCAAGGAGAACGTCTCCGCCGAGGTCTTCGTCGAGGGGCCCCGAGGCGCAGGACCCCGATGACGAACGCACCTTCCTGGGCCGGGTGAGCCTGGTCGTCTCCTCCCACCCAGCCACCACCGCCAGCGGGGAGGAGCAGTCCAGCTCCATCGACTCCTTCCGCTACGTGGTGCGCATGGTGGTCACGCCCGTACCCGCCTACGGCTTCGCCCTCCACGAGGCCGATGACCTCACCGTGCGCCTGGAGGTGCGCCCGCACAGCGGCGGCCAGGGTTACGACGTCGTCGACTGGAACTCCGACCAGGTGGCCCCGACGTGCTGACCACTACGAGCGCTGGCTGGAGTACGTGGGCACCTCCGAGAAGACCGAGTCCCGGTTCGCACGCCGCCTCTGACTCAAGCCCCCTGCCCCTACGGGAGGCTCAGTCCTCCTCGACCGTGAAGGAGGCGAGGCGCTCCTGGAGCGCAGGGGTCGTAGTGGTCGACGACGCCCTGCCCCTCGTCGAGCGCGGCAATGGAATGCATGTCGGCGTCGTCGAGCCGGAAGTCGGTGACGTCGAGGTTGGTGACCATGCGCTCGCGGTGGACCGTCTTGGGGATGACGATGATGCCCAGCTGGATGAGGTAGCGCAGGGCCACCTGGGCGGCGGTCTTGCCGTGCTTCTCTCCGACGGCGCTGAGCACCGGGTGGGTGAAAGATGTTGTTGCGGCCCTGGGCCAGCAGGGCCCCAGGACTCCAGGGCGGTGCCGTACTTGGTGTACCAGGAGCGGTTGTCGGCCTGCTGGTTGAAGACGTGGGTCTCCATCTGGTTGACGGCCGAGGCACCTCGACGTGCTGCACCAGGTCCACGAACCGGTCGGGGAAGAGTTGGAAACCCCGATGGCGCGGACCTTGCCGGCGGCCAGGGCCTTCTCCATGGCGCGGTAGGTGCCGTAGTAGTCACCGAAGGGCTGGTGGACGAGCAGCAGGTCGATGTGGTCGGTACCCAGGCGGCGCAGGGAGCCGTCGATGGAGCGGGCGGCGCGCTCGTCCCCCGGCGTTGGTGATCCACACCTTGGTGGTGAGGAAGACGTCCTCACGGGGCAGCCCGCAGGCGGCGACGGCGGCGCCACGCCCTCCCTCGTTGCGATAGGCCTGGGCGGTGTCGACGTGGCGGTAGCCGACCTCGAAGGCCTCGAGCACGGCCCGCTCGGTCTCCTCCGGTGGGGTCAGGAAGACGCCGTAGCCGATCTGCGGGATGTCGACGCCGTTGTTGAGAGTGATGGTGGGGGCGGAATCGTTGGCCATGAGTTCTCCTTCTCAGCGGTCGGTGCGGGCAACCTAGCCCCGCAGGCGGGTGCGACGTCAGCCCCTTTCGCGCCCGGCCCAACCGGCGCGTCGGCGGGATCAGTCGGCGGGGCCGGCGGCGAAGCTCAGTCGCGGGCGCGCAGCACCTGCCCCAGGCTCTGCTCGCCAGCGAGTGCCCCGGCGCGGGCGGAGACGACGACGGCCAGGCAGGTGGTCGCCAAGGTCGCCGCGCACACGAGGCCCAGCGTCGTCCAGGGGAAGTCCGCCAGAATGCCGGCCAGGGACCGGTGCAGAGCCTCGGACAGGAGGACGGCCGTGCCCACGGTGACGAGCAGGCCGAGGATGGTTGCGGCGGCGGCATGGAGAAGTCCCTCGAGGACCTCGATAACCAGGACGTCGCGCTCCATGGCTCCGGCGGCGCGCAGGAGGGCGGCGTCACGGCGACGTCGGCCCGCGCTCATGGCGATGACGGCCACGCCCCGGTCCAGGACACGAGGAAGGGCAAACCGAACACGGAGGAGAATGCGTCGGCGCTCCGTCGGGGAGACCGAGGCCGGACCGAAGGCGATGGCGACCAGCCCGATAGTCACCACGAAGGGTAGGACGGTGGCCGCCGAGCGGCGCGTCTCCAGGGCGCAGGTGCGTCCGGCGACGTGCCAGGCGACGCCGGGGGCTCGGGATGAGGGCGGAGAGCAGGCGCTCCAGCACCGGACTGAGCCAGCTGCACAGGGATGCACGAGGATCAGTCCGCTCAGGGCGCCGCTGAAGACCGCCATGAAGATGTCTTCCCCATTCGTCCCGTTGCGGATGACGAGGAACTCGGCGGCCCACCCTGCCGCGGCGGCAGCGGCCCAGAGCAGCCGCAGAAGGCCCTTGAGGACCCGTCCCGCGCTCCATTGTGCTCTCTGCCCGCCCGACCCGCGCAGCAGCAGGGCCTCCGGGTGCGCGAGGCACGTTTGGCGGCGCCCCGACCGCCCATGACGAGGGTGCCGGCGCTGATGATCGCGGTCCAGATAAGGTCGGCGGGTTTCCACTGAGGCACCGCGCCGGGCAGGGCGGCCCCGTCGGAGACGAGCCGGTGCATCATGAACCGGCTGATGGGCAGGCTCAACGGCACCGCGGCGAGAGAGGCGAGCAGCCCGAGGACGAGGAGCTGGCCCTGGATGACCAGGCGAACCATGGAGGGGCTCATACCCAGGGCCTTCCACAGCCCGTGGTCGCGCTCACGCTGAGAGACCGCGAGGTTACTGGTGGAGGACAGAACGGCCACGGCGGCGAAGACGACCCCAATGATGATGATGCCTGAGACAGATTCGGCCCCATCGATCATCGTGGGGTCTCCAGCAGCCTCCGCAGCGGCGAAGGCGCCATGAGCAACCCGGAACTGGCCGGCGACGGCAGAGGCGGCCACGAGGGCGACGACGGCGGTCCGCCCAGGAGCCGGCGTGGTGGCGCAGGTCGGACAGGAGCAGACGGATCATCGGGAGCCTCCGGCACCGCGGGCGGACAGGACGGCGTCGGAGACGGCGGCGGGGTCACCCCCGGGAAGAGAGGCGACGAGGCGGCCGGCGTCCATGACGAGGACGTGCTGAGCCCGAGCGGCGGCTGCGGCGTCGTGCGTCACCATGAGGACAGTGGCCGGCTTCGGGGCAGGAGCTGTGGGCACGGCGCCAGGGCACAGCACCGAGGGCCTCCGGCGAGCTCGGCGAGCCAGTCGAGGACGGTCGCGGCGGCGACGACGTCGAGGGCGGCCGTGGGCTCATCAGCGAAAACGATGTCGGGGCGGGAGGCCAGGACGCGGGCGATGGCGACGCGCTGACGCTCGCCACCGCTCATCTGATGAGGCAGGTGGCGGGCCTGCTCGCTCAGACCCACACGCTCGAGGGCGTCGTCGACGGCACTGCGGCTCAGGGGTCTGCGGCGCAGGCGACCGGGCAGGGCGACGTTGTCACGCGCGGACAGGGAGGTGACGAGGTTGTCGTCCTGGAAGACGAAGCCGACGTGCCGGGCCCGGAAGCGGGCAGCGGGCCGAGGGGCGCAGTGAGTTCGTCCGGGTGCCGAGGAGCTGGACGGTGCCGGCGGTGGGGACGTCGAGCCCGGCGATGCACTGCAGGAGGGTGGACTTGCCGCAGCCGGAGGCGCCGACCAGAGCGGTGAAGCTGCCAACGGGCAGGGCGAGGTCGACACCGTTGAGCGCGGTGACATCGGCGTTGCGGCGGCCCTGGACGCGGAAGACTCGGGTGAGTCCGGCTACCTCGATGGCCGGCAGTGCCTGCGGCCCAGTATTGTCGGCGCTGACTGCGGCGGGAGGACCCTGGCGACGGATCATGACAGCCCCCAAACTCCTGCGGCCGCAACGACGAGCCAGGTGAGGACGGATACTGCCCGGCTCCTCGCCAGGGTGCCCAGTCCCCATCGCGCGGCCAGCCTCCTCAGCCAGGGCCCCACGATGATCAGCAGCGCAGCCAGGACCGAGGGCAGCCAGGTCCGCACCTCGGCGTCGCTCATCCTGGCGAGCAGCTCACGCGACTCCACCAGGACGTCGTGCATCCAGGCCGCTCCGCCATGCGCGACGGACCCGAGAACCGGTGAGCCGCTGCCCGACGACGACGATCAGCAGCGCCAGCGCCACGGCCTCGGCACCCGCCGCCACGTACCAGTGCACGTAGCTCCGACGTCGTTCATGGATGCTCACCTCATCGGAGTGCGCTGGGCGTTCCGGCTCGTCGGCTCCCGGCCCCAGCACCTCGGTACCGGCGAAGGCCTGGAAGCGGGTGGGCGTGCGGACCGGTCCCGAGACGGGGCCGAAGGCGTCGGTGGCAACGGCTGCATGACATGGAAGGAACGGGTCGAGGCTCATGTCCACCAGTTCACTCTTCGCGGGCCTCCATGACACTGGTGCCCGCCCCCGTCTTCATGTCCGGCTAGCCCTACCTCGCCCCTGGTTGCGTGCGCACCACCTCAGGGGTGCCAGCACCACCTTGCCGCCCCATACAGCGCCAATACGGGCACCAGCACGAGTGCGCCCCGGGCGTCAGCCCGTTAGCGTCGTCGGCATGTCCTCGATGCCATTCAGCGTCCTAGCCACCGATCACCGCCCCGCCTGGTACAGCCGGCGCCGCCAGTGGATCGGCATCATCGGGTGGGAGCTCCTGCACGCCGCGCTGTGGGCACCGCAGCTCATCCTCCTCCTGCCCACCGCCCTGCTGTTCCACCTGACGGTCCCCCTAGGATCGTCGCTGGAGCGCATCGTTGCACGCAAGCTGGGAGCAGATGCTCCCTCCGGCCGCAAGGAGGGCGAGCGCAAGAGCCCGTGGCTGCTGGCGCGCGTCGCCCACGTGGAGTTCTGGCGACAGGACCTGCCCCTGTGCCTGGGGGGCCTGGCGCTGAGCACGACGTCATTCGTCCTCGGTGGGTTCTTCGGCTCCATAGCCATCACCTGCATCCTGGCGCCTGTCACGGCCTCCCCGAAGAATCCCAACACGTTCCACCTGGGCGGCTCTGACATCACGGTAACTGGGTTGCAGGGACGCCCTGGCCGCTGCTACCCATCGGGTTGGTAAGCCCTGCCCTCACCGCCAGGGGTGCTCCTGGGGTTCGGAACGTTGCGGCTGCGGCTGGTGGAGACGCTGTCGGGTGAGCGCAGAAGCAGCGCCTGGAGCAGCTGACCGCCGAGGTCAGCCACCTCACGGCCAACCGCGCCACCCTCATGGACGCCTTCGAGGCCGAACGCACCCGTATCGAGCGGGATCTGCACGACGGCACCCAGCAGGACCTCGTCGCTCTCACCATGAGCCTGGGCGGGCTGCGCCTGGCCGCCGAGTCCCTGCCCGACGACAGCACCACCGCCGCCTCCCGGACCACGCTGCTCAAGGGGATCGACGCAGCGCAGGACCGCGCCGAGGCGGCCCTGCAGGGACCTGCGCGAGACCGTGCGAGGCATCCGCCCGGCGGTCCTGTCCGAGCGCGGCCTGGCGCCGGCCCTGAAGGACCTGACAGGTCGGGCACCGCTGCCGACCAGCGTCGTCGTCGACGCCGAGGAGGCCGACCTGACCCGGATCTCGCAGCCTGTGGCAACGGTTGTCTACTTCGCGGTGGCCGAGGCGCTGACGAACGCCGCCAAGCACGCCCGGGCCGAGCGCGCGACGATCACACTGCGCTGCACGGGCACGGGCTGAGCACCGTCGTGACCGACGACGGACGCGGCGGCGCGGACCCCTGAGCGGGAGGACTCCACTGGCCTGCGCGGCATGGCGCAGCGGGTGGAGTCCATCGGCGGTCGGCTGAAGGTCAGCTCCCCGAGGGCGCCGGGACGCGTCTGACGATCACCGCGCCACTGACGCCACCGTGGGGTGCGGAGGGCCGGGAGGACGAGCAGATGGACGCCCGCAGAAACGGTCGACCAGACGCTGGAAGCTCTCGCCGGCAGCGGCATCGGAGGTCTGAGAGGCCCAGTTAGCCGTAGCCCACATGCGGCGGGCCGTCTGGGGCGAGATGTGACCATGAGGATCCTGCTCGCCGACGACGCCGCCCTCCTGCGCGAGGGCTGGCCGGGCTGCTGACCACCGCCGGGCACGAGGTCGTGGCGCAGGTGGCCGACGCCGATGCTCTGCGCGAGGAGGTTGGGCGCCTGGCCGCGGCCGGGGAGCTGCCCGACGTCGTCGTCACCGACGTACGGATGCCGCCGACCGGCACGGACGACGGCCTGCGCGCCGCGATCGACCTGCGCCGGGCCCACCCGGGGCTGCCCGTGGTGGTGCTGAGTGCCCTACGTGGCTGGGCCCTACGTACAGGACCTGCTTGAGGAGACGGAGTCACCAACGTCCCCGGCCGGGCCCGGTGGCTCGGGCGGCGCCGTGGGCTACCTGCTCAAGGAGCGCGTGGGGCGGGTGGCGGACTTCCTCCACTCGCTCGACATCGTCGTGGGCGGCGGGTGGTCATCGACCCGGAGGTGGTCTCCCACCTCATGAAGGCGGCCCGCGCCGCCGGTTCCAGACACGGCGGGAACGGCGATGCCGGAGCCGGCGAGACGGCGGGAACGGTGGCGGTCGAGCCGGCGAGTGCGGTGGCAGGCCCTCCGGTCCCCGTACGCCGGCAACGACCAGGACGGTCTCGCCGTCGACGCCGTCGAGCGGGATCGCGAGTGCGACACCGGGAGGAGCGGGCCTGGACCGGCTGACGCGGCGCGAGCAGGAGGTGCTCGAGCTCATGGCGCAGGGGCTGTCGAACGCGCAGATCGCCGAGCGGCTGGTGGTCTCCGACGGAGCGGTGGCCAAGCACGTGGCGAATATCTTCCGAGGGCTGGACCTGCAGCCGGGCGAGGAGAACCGGCGCGTGCGGGCCGTCCTGGCCTGGCTGCGCGCCCGGGCCTGAGCCTGGCCGCACAGCGCGGTGGTCACGGAAGCCGAAACGACCCCCAATGGCGTGCCCGATGTCCAAATCGGTGACAAAGAGGCTGGGCGGAGTGAAACGGGCGGAACGAAACCGCATGATTCCGCGGTTCTGTTGAAGGCGTGAAGAACGCGAGGGCTCCTTTGTCACCGATTTGGACACAAAGCAGAATACAGCGGGACCTCGGCGGGGACTCGGACGCCGGCGACGCTCCCAGTCCGCCGGGGCGACGTGGTCACGCCGTGAGTGAGGACGAGGCCGGCGCCGCATCGGGGCGGTGCGGCGCCGGCTGCGGGAATATAGGCTGTCCGCATGCGCCTCCACGTTGCCGACCACCCCCTCATCGACCACAAGCTCTCCGTGCTGCGAGACGAGAGGACGCCGTCGGCGGTCTTCCGCCAGCTGGTGGACGAGCTCGTCACGCTGCTCGCCCTACGAGGCCACCCGCGAGGTGCGCACCGAGGAGGTGGAGATCCGCACCCCCGTGGCGCTGGCCCAGTGCCGCCGCCTGGCCGACCCGCGGCCGATCGTGGTGCCGATTCTGCGCGCGGGCCTGGGGATGCTCGAGGGCATGACCCGCCTGCTGCCCACCGCCGAGGTCGGCTTCCTGGGAATGAAGCGCGACGAGGACACCCTGGAGGTGGAGACCTACGCCAACCGCCTGCCCGACGACCTCTCAGGCCGGCGGTGCTTCGTCGTCGACCCCATGCTCGCCACCGGCCACACGCTCGTGGCCGCCATCGACTACCTGCTCGAGCGCGGGGCGCGCGACGTCACCGCGCTGTGCCTCATCGCCGCGCCCGAGGGGATCAAGACGCTGGAGGAGGCGGTCGGCGAGCGCGCGAACGTCACTGTGGTGACCGCCGGGGTCGACGAGCGACTCAACGAGCACGCCTACATCGTGCCTGGTCTCGGCGACGCCGGAGACCGCCTTTACGGCATCGTCGACTGACCCCGGCACCCGTCACGCACCGCTTCGTTTCAACGACGTATCCGGAGCGCCGATGATCTTATTCGGTGACCTCGAACCATAGATTTCGCTAGGCTCGGGAGACATGACGACGGGGCACTCACCTTCTTCCGGCGACTACGACGCGACGACGGCGCTCAGCAGGTTCGCCTCGCCGCAGGATCTCGAGAGGATCGCCGAGACCCGCCCCGACCTGCACTCGATCCTGGCTGCCAACCCGTCGATCCCGCCCCGGGTCCGCGCGATACTGGAGCGATCCAACGACGCCATCGTTCAGGAGGTGCTGGCGCGGCAGGCCGGTCGTGGCGCTCAGCAGGCACAGCAGGCGCAGCCTCCCGTCCCGGGACAGATCGGCCCGATGGCACCGACGATGGCTGTGGGAACGGCTGGGACACCACCCCCGCAGCAGGCTCCCGCCGGTTCGGGCTACGGGCAGGTTCCTCAGGGCTACGGCATCACTCAGCCGAGCGCAGCAGGTGCGCCGCCGCAGGGGACCTCGACTCAAGGGGCCACCTCTCAGGGTTATGGAACGACGGCGGCTCAATCCCAGCAGAGCCCGCCCCCGCAGGATCCTTCTCAGGCGGATCAGCAGGTGGCACTGCCTCCGTCGGTCCAGCCCTACTCGGCGCCCTCGATGCAGTCCGCGGCCCAGACCATGGATCAGCAGACCGCGATGCCGCCCGGAGTTCCGACCGGAGCGTCGTTGGGATACGGACCGGGGCCGGCTCAGGCCTATGACCCGGGCCAGGCATACGGTCCGAACCAGGCGGCCGTGCCGGCGTACGGGGCGCCGATGTATGCGCCGCCGGCGCAGGCCCCGAGGAAGCACCGCCTCCTCAAGGTTCTCGCGGTTGCCCTCCCGGTCGCCCTCGTTCTGGGCGCTGGTGGCGTGGCCGCGTGGTTTTTTCTGTGGAGGAGCAATGTCTACGCAACGTCGCAGTACATTACTTTGTCGGACTCCTGGAAGAATGGAGCGACCAAGACATGGAGCGCCGACATCACAAGCGGCGTACAACCATACGTCATCGGCAATCATTTCCTCACGCTCGACAGGTCGAACGGCACACTGACCGGCTACACCCCACTGAGCAGCGAGATGAAGGAGGCGTGGCATACCACCCTCGACGACGAGGAGCTAAGCTCCTCGTACGGATACCCTCCCAGTTTTCAGGCCTGGGGAGACAATACGCTTGTGTACAAGTCCACCCTCGTCGACCTGAAATCCGGGGACACCTCTAAGGCTCCGTGGGGCGATGACAGCTCGGCGACGATCGCAGGCGACACCGCCATCTCCTGCAAGGAGGGTGACAAGTGCACCGCCTGGGACGTGAACAAGAAGCAGAAGTGGTCACGTGAGATAGCCGGATCAGGAGAATCCTCCGGATTTTCCCCTATGTGCGCAACGTGCCCGTTCTGGTAAGAAGTGGCCGGCACTACGTCACGCTGTACAACGTCGTCATCAATGTCGACAGCGGAGAGACCCTCATTCTGGGCGGGGGTTCCAAGGCCGACTCCGACCTCAGCACGATATATTTTCGAGGACGGCTGGGGAACTCTTGAAGAGGAGAAGAAGTCTGAGTCCGATTCAGACTCGTCATCAACCACACGATACAAGGTGACGATCTATGATTTTCGAGGGAAGAAGCAGAGCAGCCACCAGGAGATTATGCCGACGGACAAGAGGGCTGTCACGGGAGACAATGAGGTCCTCACCGCCGAGCAGCACCGCGCCTACTTCAAGGACAAGGACTACAGCAATGCCAGTCTGACCGCAACGAACAACAGTGATGGGTGCGTCAGCAAGCTCACCCCAAAGAAAGGCGATTCCATCACCGTTCCTCAGCCCGAAGACAACGGCGACTCCTCCTATGACTCCGAGGCGCCCGAGTGCCCATCTGGCGCAGCGACCTCTGAGAACGGCGACGTCGTCAAACTGGCGACCTGGAAACGCGGGGACACCAACGAGATACAGATGCTCATGAACGTCAAGACCGGCAAGGAGATCACGTTTAGCGGGATCGACTGGAAGAGCGGGGACTCGCTCATCGTCGCAAGCCCCGACCTCATCATCGGTTACCACAAGGAAGACGGAAAGGTCACCGGCTTCAAGCCCGCCTCCTGAGACGACGCCGGACGGGTGCATGCCGCTCCAACAGGGGACGTCTCGCGCGGCCGGGTGCAGGAATCCGGTCCCCGACGGCATCGAACGTCCCACCTGCATCAAGACCAGCTCGACGGCGCCTCCACCCCGGCACCAACACGAACAGGCGGCCCCGCACCTCAGGTGCGGGGCCGCCGGAGTAGGTGCACCGGTCCAAGCCCGATGCTCGCTGTTGGCCTGCGAGTGTAGCCGTCGCCCATCCGGTACCCCAAACCCAGCGCGTGGTCATCGGACATCCTCAGTTGGTGGTATACTTCTGCTCGATCCCCCATCCTGACGACGAAGAGGCCGACTGTTGAGCGAAGAGACTGAGCGCGATGCGCTTCACCGTGCGATCTGGCGAGTTGCCAACGACCTGCGCGGGAGCGTGGACGGTTGGGACTTCAAGGCCTACGTCCTGGGCTTTCTTTTCTACCGGTTCATCTCCGAGAACCTCACCGAGTACATCAACGCCGGCGAGCGCGATGCCGGGGACCCGGACTTCGACTACCGCTTCCTGTCGCACGCTGACGCCGAGGGCGCCCGCGACGGCATCATTCAGGAGAAGGGCTTCTTCATCGCCCCCGGGGACCTGTTCGACAACGTGTGCGAGCGGGCCCCTGCGCGACGAGAACCTCAACGAGACCCTCTCGCGCATCTTCAAGAGCATCGAGGCCTCCGCGACCGGCACGGGCTCGGAGTCGGATCTGCGCGGGCTGTTCGACGACGTGGACGTCAACTCCACGAAACTGGGCCGCACGGTGGCTCAGCGCAATGACAAGCTCACGCGGCTCATGCAGGCGATCGGGGACCTGGACCTGTCCTGCGGGGAGTCCTCGATCGACACCTTCGGCGACGCCTACGAGTTCCTCATGACGATGTACGCCTCGAACGCGGGCAAGTCGGGCGGCGAGTTCTTCACGCCGCAGGAGGTCAGCGAGGTGCTGGCCCGCATCACGGTCATGGGCAAGGAGGCGTCAACCGCGTCTACAAAGCCTTCCTCGCAGGGATTACACAAATTGGCAATTCGTATAAATTGACCTCCTAAGTAGTTAAAGTATGGCGTTAAAGATTCAACGAGAAAATGAGGCTCTTAGATGAAGACTTGCTGCGTAGAAGGATGCGAACTGCCCGGGGTATTCGCAACTCGAACGCGACCAACATGGTGCCTCGATCATCTTCACCAGCTTTATTCGCAGGGGCGGTCTGACCCTGCTAGAAAACTTCACCAAACCATCCGCCTACTTGCTGACACGATGTACACGATGCAAGTTCGAGGGGCACTACCGTTTCAAGTACATTCTTGACCAGCTACATGCTGGTGAAGTTGTTTGCCGAGCGTGCTACTGGCGTGCGTGGGCCGAAGTGCACGCTCCTTATCAGGCAGTGTTGAACAACCCGTGGATATATCCATCGTGCGACAGAACGCGGAGGAACATGGGTTCACTTATCTTGGCCCATTAACGAATCCCAGTTTAGAAAATGATCCTCATGCCACACACTGCAATTCCTGTGGCAGGGATCGAGGCGCAGCGAAACGGAGATATTGGCTGGGGTTGTTCAGTGCCAACGAAAATCCAAAGTCTACTACTGCGGGCACCAAGAAGACTCGAGGTGCAAACCTTCTCAAGAACTTCGACAGCCGAGTGGTCGAATGGTGGGATCATGAACGCAACGAGAATTCTCTTTGGGAAGCCGTAACAACAAAAAGCTCGTCGCAAAAGCATGGTGGACCTGCCCCGAAGGACATGCATTCAAAGCTCGTATCCTCGATGTCACAAATGACTACTTTTCATGCCCAAAATGCCAATCGATTTGGAAGGCGGATCAGGGAAGAAAAAGTTGGCATCGTTTAGAGGAAAGACTATTGCTGACGTGCCCTGAGCTTTTGGCCGCCTGGGACGAAGACATCCCACCAGCGAGCGTTCCGGTGGATAAGAACCATTGGGGATCGGGCTACAGATTTCGATGCCCTTCTGGTCATCACAACACACGCCACCCTCTTAGCTATCTATTTGGCGGCTGCTCTGTGTGCAAGGCTAACGAGACACGCAAAGCTAACGCGAAGACAGCGGAGACAAACCCATCCGCAAGCCGGTTGATACCTGAGATCAGTAGCCAATGGCACCCTACGAAGAACAGCAAACTGAGACTCGCAGATATATCTCCCGAATCTCGCCGCATGGTCTGGTGGCGAGACCCGGTCTGTGGCCATGAGTTCCAAGCCACGCCCCGCGCGCGGAACAAATACGACCGATGGCGTTGCCCGCTCTGCCACACTATCCTTGATTCACTGGCCTATCACTACCCTGAGTTAGCTGAGGAATGGTCAGTCGACAACCCAATCTCCGCATGGAAAATCCGCCCAAATACCACAAAGTTAAATGAGCCACCCCTGTGGGTGTGCAAAAACGATCCGACTCATATGTGGCGAGCAACGCCCGCAGCCAGAGTCAACGGGTCGCAATGTCCGGAATGTATTGAAACGGGAAAATCACAGATCGAGATCGACTACTACTCGGCCGCCCTCGCGCGGTGGGGAAACGCCAAGTCAGGATCTCGCGTTCACTCCGAAAAATTCCAAATCCATTCGTCGTGGACTGTTGACGTATTGGTAAGCCTGCCAACGGACAAGCGACTTGCAATTGAGTATGACGGATCATACTGGCATCACAACAAGTCCAACATCGATCGCGTCAAGAGCTTAGACCTCCTTGCGGACGACTTCATCCTCGTCCGGCTCCAGAGAGGCTCCACTTCCGTCACTACAAATAACACATCCCAATTACCACGAAGTCACCGTTTATCCCGCCGCCCAGGACCCGGCCCGCGATGTCGTACGTATCGATGAGATGATCTCTGACTGACTTGATGCAAAGTTCGTGTCCGGTTTTGGGGTGATGATCGGACCGCATCTGTGGAGTCCCTCGTCGCACCTGAGAAGGGTGTGCAATGAGTGCTAGCGATGCTGGCAGGATGGTGGGGTCTAGGCACCGGGCCCCAGCCCGGCTCACACGCACGTTCGCGCTCAGCCCGAAACTGCACCACCCGCCAGTTCGCGACGCTGCGCGTAAAGTATCGCCACGATGGCCGTCAGCAGGACGGCGACCACCTGGCTGAGCCGCTCCTCCTCAGGACTCGGCGGGGATGCCAGGACTGCACTGGCCGTAGCGCATGAGGCCGTGGCGCATGAGTCAGGCGGACACCAGCGTCCCTCCTCTCCATCTCGTCCGTACCCTACGCACCGAATTCTGAGCTCCGGAGCAATCCGCGGACCGCCGGGCACAGCCACGGCGAGCACCAAATGACACGAGACAACTTCCGATGCCTCAGAGTGTCAGCTCCTGACGGCAAGCGGCAACGAAGGCATTCAGTTCCTCTTTCTCGAGGCGGGTGAGGAGGTTGTTGACAGACCATTGAGGTCCTTCACAGCCAGTCCGGGACACCACTGTTGTGAGCACGTTCCGAACCACCTCGGAATACAGCCCCAGCACATCGAGAAGAAACTCGTCCAGAGATTGAGCGAACAGTTCACCAGGAAGAGCGGCGTCGTCGAAGTCCTTAAGGTTGAACGTGACGATGACGTCTGCGCGCCCCATGAGAGCCGCCGCGACGACGTGCCGGTCGCCAGGATCCGGAAGTCTGGGACCAGTCTCCCAGCCCCTGCACCTGGGCATCTGGCAGTGCCAGGTTCATCTTCCGCCGAAGCCGTTTGACGTAGCCGCGGGACTCCTCTTCATCCCTACCGCGCTGTGCGTGCAGCCGAAGTACCGTTCTCTCAACCTCCTCCTCGATCTTCTCACTCCACAAAGGCCTATAAACCTGCCGGACAGCAATCTCAAGAAGAACGTCTCGCAGTGTGCTGGGGACCAGCACACAGGCATCGGGTACTGCGGAGAACGCCATCGGTCAGTCCTGAGAGCGGAGGACCTTGAGGACCTGGCACGCCTCGGCAGGGTCCTCGTCATAGGCGCCCACCGCCTGAGCGTCGGCCACTATGTCCGACAGAGCCTCATTCGCCGCCCGACGCTGACGCTCACGGAACTCCAGCACGTCGGTGAGAAACAGGCGGCGGTGCCGCCTGACCTTCTCGAACGGGATCTCACCGGCCTCCAGCATCCTGACCAGCGTCGGACGCGAAATGCCGAGCATGTCGGCCGCCTCCTGCGTTGTCAGACGCTGATCCTGCGGCGCGACCATGACGGCCAGTCCTCGTCGCATCGCGTCCGCGACCTGGAGAAGGGCCGCAGCCATCCCGGACGTCAGCTCGATCGACTGACCATTGACTGTCAGCTGCGGCGTCGTGTCGGGGGACGCCTCAAGCGCCGTCACAAGCTCGGCGAAGCGCCCGGCGTCATCCTCCTCGGGAAGGTAGGTCTTGCTCTCAGTCGTCATGGTCATGGCGCGACCCTACACTGCTGCCCGTTCGTTGTTTTCGAGTTGATCGTTTTGAGTGTAACCTTCAGCAGGCATCGACACAAGGCAAAGCGCTGTCGCTTCTGCCAGCGTTCACGAGGACGTACCTTCGCACCGAGGACGTACCTTTCCCGCACACGACGACAGTCAGACCCCAGTGATCTGTGGGAAGACGCAGTCCTCGCGGGACAAGTACGTCCCCGCCCTAGAGCAGCACCCCAACCATTATCAAAGACCTACAAACATTGCTGCTTCATTAGTCTATTCAACATAAGAGAACTCTCACGCTCACCTGTGGTTCATCTAGGACTGGCTCGTGACAGTTGAAGCATGAACACCTCACGCCGCATCCTCGCCCTGGCCCTGCTCATGCTCGTCCCGGTGGCGCTGGCGCTGGCCGCCGAGTTCATGGCCGTCGTCCCCGGCCCGCCCGCGCAGCCCAGCCCGGTCTACCTGACCTCCGCCGGCGATGGGAGCTGATGCCGATGTCCTCCGCCCCCTCATCCCTCCCCCGCCGGCCGCCGACCCGGTCTCCGGCCCCTCGGTGCCCGCACGGCTGCGCATCGTCGCCTGGATGCTGTTCGTCGTCGCCCTGGGGCTGACCAGCATGATCGTCTCCGTGCGCTCCACCCTCATGGCGGACATCTCGCGCTCCGCCAACACCGACGTCACCCATGAGGTCAAGGAGCTGCAGAACTTCGCCTCCACCGGCGTCGACCCGCGCACCTCCCAGCCCTTCACCTCCACCACCCGCCTCGCGGAGGTCTACCGGGACGGCCAGCAGCTCACCGACCGGGAGGCCGTCATCGTCTACAACCACGCCACCGGCAAGGCCACCCAGGCCTCCGGCGCCTCCGCCCCGACCCTGGACCTGACCAGCACGGACCCCCTGTTCGTGAAGATGCTGCAGTCGCCGTCGGGCGCCACCAGCTACGGCAGCGGGGAGGTCCGCTGGGCCCGGGTCGAGCTCGAGCCCGACGACCCCTCCCAGCACCTGTCCGTCATCACCATGAGCTTCACCGCCTCGCGCGTGGACCAGCTCAACGCCACGATCTGGCTCATGGTCGGCATCAGCGCGGCAGTCCTGGTCCTCACCGGCATCGTCGGGCTGCTCGTGGCCCGCCAGATCCTGCGGCCCCTGCGCGACCTGCGCACCGCGGCCGCCTCCGTCTCCACCCAGGACCTCAACCGCCGCCTGCCCGTCAAGGGCCGCGACGACATCGCCGGCCTGACCGAGGAGTTCAACGGCATGCTGGACCGCCTCCAGGAGGCCTTCGACGGCCAGACCCAGTTCGTCCTGCGCGCCCACCAGGAGATCTCCGGCCCCCTGGCCGTCATGGACGCGCGCCTGGCCAGCCAGCCGGCCACCCGTACCGTCCTCCAGCAACGCACCCAGATCGCCGAGCTGCAACGGGTCCTCGACGACCTCCAGTCCCTCACCCAGGCCGAACGGCGCGACTTCGCCCACCCCGCCCCCCGACGTCGAGGTCACCGAGCTGGCCCGCACCCTGCTCGACGACGTCGAGGCCATGGCCCCGGGCCGCTGGAGGTTCGACCTCAGGGGCCCTGCGCACGGCCACGCTCGATGTCGAGCGCATGCGTCAGGCCACCAGCACCTCGCCCGCAACGGGCTGCAGCACGGCGACGGCCCCTGACCCTCACCATCGCCCCGGCACCGACGGCTACGGCCGCAGCGGGCTGGAGATCTCCCGTGACCGATGAGGGTCCGGGACTGGCCGACGACGACGTCGACTGGCTCTTCGAGCGTTTCACGCACGGCGAGGCCGACGGCAAGCCGCGCGGGAGCGAGGCTGGGCCTGGCCATCGTGCGGGCCATCGCCGACGCCCACGACGGCACCGTCTTCGCCGTCTCCGCCTCGGGCCAGGGGCCACTGTCGGCCTGCGCATCCCGGCTGACAGCTCCTGGAACCTCTCCTCGGACCCCGATCCCGCCGTCGTCGCCTCCCCGGCCACCGCCCCTCCTCACGCACCTCGGCGGCCACGGCGCCTCAGGTGACCACCCGGTGAGCCGGCGGTCGCCCACGATGAACGCGCACACGGCGCCTCGGGAGAGGAGGCCGGCTCATGACCACCACGACTGCCGCCACCGGCTCCTTCGAGACCGACACGCCCACCGTGCGCGAGACCCTGCCGCTCTCCCTGGCTCGGCACGACGAACCGGCCCCGGCCCGGCGCCTGCCGTGGCGGCGCATCGTCTCCGCCGTCCTCGCCGCGAGCCTGTGCGCGGCGGTCGGGGTGGCCGCCTGGCGCGCGGGCGGCGGCGAGGGGAGCCTGTCGGTCACCGGAGCACTCACCCTGATCATCTTCATCGCCTCGGTGTGGGCCTGGGCCTTCACGAGCGTGGACGACACCTACATCTCCCTGGGCGCCGCCACCGCCCTGGTCCTCACCGGCGCCCTGAGCCCGGACGAGATGTTCGCCAGCCTCGGAGACGACACGATCTGGCTGCTGGTGGCGGCCTTCGTCATCGCCGTCGGGGTGAGCGCCTCGGGCCTGACCGGCCGCCTGGCGGCCTGGCTGGTGACCGGCACGGACCACCCCCGCGTCCTGGTCCACCTGGTGACCGCCGCGATCGTCGCCACGGTCTTCGCGGCCCCCTCCACCTCAGGGCGGGCGGCTCTGCTGCTGCCGGTCTACACGGCCCTAGCCGGCGCGCTGCGCACCGGGTCGGGCGACGACGACGCCCTGGCGGCCTCCCGCAAGCGGCTCGTCCACGCCCCTGTCGCTCATCTTCCCCACCGTCATCCCTGCTGTCCGCGGTCGGCTCCTTCCTGGGAGCGGGCGCCCACCTGGTGACCTCCCACATCGTGGCCTCGGCGGGAGGGCAGGAGTTCTCCTTCGCCGGATGGCTGCTGCTGGGCCTGCCCCTGGCGGCCCTGTCCAGCCACCTGTCCACCGAGCTCATCGTGCGGCTGTTCACCCGCAAGGAGGACATGCGCCGTCGGGTGCGCGTTGACATCGCCGACCTCGCGGAGGCCTCCCCGACCCCGGTCACCGGTCCCCTGACCCAGGCCGAGAACCGGGCCGCCCTACTCGTCGGCACGGTGGTGGTGCTGTGGTGCACCGAGGCCCTGCACGGCGTCGACCCGGCCATCGTGGCCCTCCGAGTTCTGGTGACCTCGCTGCCCGGCTACGGCTCGGTGGCGCTGCGCAAGGCGCTGGCCAAGGCGCCCTGGTCGCTGCTGGTCTTCATGGCGGCCACCCTCGCCATGGGGGACGCGCTGGTGTCCACCGGCGCCGCCAAGTGGGTGGCGACCTCGGCCTTCAACGCCCTGCGGATCGACTCGCCCTGGCCCTTCATGTTGGTCGTCGTGGCGCTCTCGACGGCGTCGCACCTGGTCATCCAGTCCCGCTCGGCCCGCTCGGCTGTCCTCATCCCGATCGTCGTGGCCCTGGCCCCGGCGGTGGGCGTCAACCCGGCCGCGGCCGCCTTCGCCTCGACCGCCGCCGCCGGCTTCTGCCACACGCTACCGTCCTCGGCCAAACCCGTGGCCATGTTCTCCGACATCGAGGGCATGGAGACCTTCTCCCCCGACGACCTGCGGCGCCTGTCGCTGCTCCTCGGGCCCCTCATGGTGGTCCTGGTCATGGCGTGCAGCGCCTGGCTGTGGCCGCTGCTGGGCCTGAGCTGGTGAGGCCGGGCGCCACCGCGCCTCGGCACCCGCCCTTTCCCTTGAGAACCCCTCGCACACTGCAATCCTGGAGGAAGATCATGCCCACATCCGTTCCCACCCTGCATTCTCGTCGCCCCTCCGGCTTCAAGGAGAGCCTGTCCCCGAAGGGTGTGCCAGAGCCGTGGCGCCGGGTGCGCCGTCTCCTGCCCGGCGCCGTCGTCGTCGAGCTGCCCCTGGTCGACGGCGGTGAGGGCTCGGCGGCCACGATGGCCCGGGCCACCGGCGGCGACCTCGTCACCACCCGCGTCACCGGCCCCGTCGGCGAGCCGGTCGACTCTCTACCTGGCCCGCCTGGGCAGCTCGGCCCGGGGGACCTGGTTGGTGGAGATGGCCGCAGCAGCCCGGCCTGCGCCTGGTGCCCGCCGGGATGCGCGACCCCGGCGCCACGACGACGACCGGCGTCGGCGAGCTCATCTCGGTGGCACTCGACGGCGGGGCCCGACGCATCATCATCGGCTGCGGCGACTCGGGGACCTGCGACGGCGGGGCCGGCGCGCTCGTCGCCCTGGGCGCCCGGCTCCTGGACGCAGACGGCCACGAGGTCGACCCGATCGGCTCCAACCTGGCCCGGGTCCAGCGGATCGAGACCTCCGGCATGGGCCCCCGACTGCGCGACGTCGAGGTCCTCGTGGCCCGGCAACATGGCACAACCTCCTCACCGGTGAGCGGGGCGTGTCCCGTGTCTTCGGGCCGCAGAAGGGGCGAGCCCGGAGCAGGTGGAGGCGCTCGAGGCGGGCCTGGCCCATTGGGCCGAGCTCCTCGCCGAGGCCTTCCCCACCCAGGCGGCCCACCGTGACCTGCTCACCGGCCCCGGGACCGGCGCCTCGGGTGGCCTGGGGGCCAGGCTCGCCGCGGGACTGGGGGCCAGGCTGTGCTCGCGCTTCGACGTCCCTCACGGACGCCGACCTGTGCGGGGTCGACCTCGACGCTCAGATCGCCCTGAGCCGACCTGGTCATCACCGCCGAGGGCGCCGTCGACTTCCAGACACCGCGCGGCAAGATCCCCGCCGAGGTGGGACGCCGGGCCAGGTGGCAGGCAAGCCGGTCATCGCACTGGCCGGCTCGATCGGCCGCGGCTCCGAGGCCGTCCACGCCGCCGGGATCGACGCCGTCATGGGCATCATCCCGGTCCCCATGGACCTGCCCGAGGCCGTCTCCCGGGCCGACGAGCTCGTCACCGACGCCACCGAGCGGGCGCTGCGCCTCGTCCTCCTGGGCGCGGCCATCGCCGCCTGAGACGTCTGAGACGCCCGAGAGGAGAGGGCCGGTCGCGGTCGACCTCTCGACCAACCGCGACCGGCCCCGGCTGTATCCAGCCTCAGAACGCCGGATGACGGCCTCGTTCGGCCAGGTCTTGGTGATGTAGTCACGCAGCTTTTCGTCGTTGAGGAGCTTGGCGAGCTTCTTGAGGTGCTCGTTGTCCTTGTCGTCCTTGCGCACGACGAGCTGGTTGGGGTACTCGGAGTCCTTGCCGCCCTTCTCCAGGAAGAGGGAGTCCTTCTTGGGGTTCAACTTGGCAGCGATGGCGTAGTTGCCGTTGATGATCGCAGCGTCTCCGTCCGGCATCGACCGGTGAACCTGGGCGCCATCGACGGTCTTGAACTTCAGCTTCTTCGGGTTGGATGCCACACTCGTGAGGTTGGGGATCGCCACTCCTCTTTCAGCTCGATAAGCCCGGCAGCGACCAGGAGCTTGAGACCGCGAGCCGTGTTGGCTGGTCGTTGTTGAGGATAATCGTGCCACCTCCGGGATCTCCTTGACGTCCTTGTAGCCCTTGGAGTGTAGATGCCCATGGGCTCGATGTGGACGTCGGCAATGGACACCAGGTCGTAGCCCTTGTCCTTGTTCTGCTGCTCCAGGAAGTTGGGGGTCTGGAAGAAGTTGGCTGCCAGTGAGCCATCGTTCAGAGAGGCATTCGGCGTCTGATAGTCATTGATGGTCACAATGTCGAGCTTGATGCCAGTTCCCTCAGTGAGATTGTCCTGAACCCACTTGAGGATCGCAGCATGGGGCTGAGGACTCGCACCGATGGAGATGGTCGTCACGCCGCCCTTCTCAGTCAGGCCGGTCTTTGAGCCGCAGGCGACCAGGGTGAGGGCGACGGCAGTAGCCAGGCCACCAGCGATGACGGTGCGGCGGGAGATGGAGGAGGACATGGTGGTTCCTTTCGCAGGACCGGGCGGCCCTAGTGTCGGGAGGGAGGAAAGTCTGATGGTGCTGGGGCCAACGACGCAGCCGACCGGTTCTGGATAGCTCAGCGCGCTTACCCGGCTGGTGATCGCCTCAGCGGTGGTCCACCAGCCGGCTGAGCATGTCGCCGATGAGCTGGATGATGCCAACGATGATGGCGATGACGACCACGGTGATGACCACGACGTCCACCATGTTGTTGTTGTGGCCGTACGTAATGGCGAGATCGCCCAGACCGCCGCCGCCGACGGCACCGGCCATGGCGGAATAGCCCAGGAGGGTGATGATGGTGACGGTGGCCGACTGAATGAGGATCGGCAGGGCCTCGCGCACGAGGACGCCCCAGGTGATCTGCCGTCCGGAGGCACCCATCATGAGGGCTGCTTCGACCTTGCCGCGGTCGACGTCGTTGATGGCCGTCTCCACCAGGCGCGCGTAGAAGGGGATCGCGCCGATCGTCAGCGGCACACAGACGGCCTGCCAGCCGGTGGACGAGCCGACGATCAGCCTCGTCACAGAAATAAGGGCCACCATGAGAATGATGAAGGGCATGGAACGCCCGACGTTAACGATCTGTGAGAGCACCCAGTAGAGGGGCGGATTGGGACGCTGCCCGCGCTGGCCGGTGGTCACCAGCGTGAGCCCCAGGAGAAGACCAAAAACAATGGTCAGCGTTCCAGAGACGAAGGTCATCGCCAAGGTCTCGAAGATGGAGGTACCGAGGAACTCCTGGATGACGGTGTTATTGAACCAGGTCCCGTCTTCCGAGCTCACGCTCGCAGCCTGGGTCAGCGGAAGGAGAATCGAGTTCATGAGCGGACCTCCGCAGCAATACCGGCCTGACGCAGGGTGCTCATGGCCTGTTCGGTGTCGGACCCGGGAACGGTAACGGCCAGGCGCCCGATCTGGGCCTGACCTATCGTCTCGAAGACGCCGGCGGCGATGTCTCCGCCGAGCTCGGCCACCATGGACATGAGGGCGACGGCGGCCGGCTGACCCGGGTGGGCGGTGATCGAGACGTCGATGACGCTCTCCCCGTGGGCGACGGCGGCCTCGGGCACCTTCGGGAGGGCACGATCTCGCGCGAGAGCCGGGAGCCGACGTCGAGCACGATGTCCTCCAGGCGGCCGCTCTCGACGATCCTGCCGGCCTCAAGCAGGCTGACGGAGTCGCAGACCTGGCGGACCACGCTCATCTCGTGGGTGATGATAATGACGGTCAGGCCCAGGGTGTCGCGGACGTTCTTGATGAGGTCGAGGATGGAGCGGGTGGTCTCCGGGTCCAGGGCGGAAGTGGGCTCATCGCACAGGAGGACGGCCGAGGTCGTCGGCCAGCGCCCGGGCGATGCCGACGCGCTGCTTCTGACCACCGGAGAGCTGGGAGGGGTAGGAGGCGCCGCGGTCGGCCAGGCCCACGAGGTCGAGCATGCGCTCCACGATCGGGCGGCGCTGTCCGCCCGGCACGCCCGCGAGCGCCAGCGGGTAGGCGATGTTCTGCGCCGTGGTGCGCTGGTCGAGGAGGTTGGCGTGCTGGAAGACCATGCCAATGCGGCGTCGGGCCCTCACGCAGCTGACCGGACGACAGAGCGGTCATGTCCTGCCGTCGACACTCACCTGGCCGCTGGTGGGGCGCTCCAGAGAGGTTAGGCAGCGCACGAGCGTGGACTTGCCGGCACCGGAGGTGCCGACGATGCCGTGGATGGAGCCGGGGGCAACGTCGAGGCTGAGCCCGTCCAGGGCCCGCACCTCCTTACCGCTGCGCAGGCGGTAGACCTTGTGGACATCGCGCAGGGAGATCATGGGGGCGTCGGAGGAGCCACCCTCCTCATGCCGGTCAGAATCGGCGGTCGACTGATCGCTTGTGCTCACGTATTCCTCCATCGTTCCTGGCGGAAGCACCCGCACCATGAAGGGGTTGCTGCAATGTCGTCGAGCCAGGTCTCTCGGTTGCTCTAGATGGCCATGAGATAACTTACGCAGCGTCTCGTCGGCTACGCAAGCAGGGGCGCCGTCAAGGGACTCAGGTCACGCCGACAGAGATCGGCAGAGACTCACCCCAGCCACCTCTCTTCACATGTTTCGACAACGCCCTGTTTATTCCCAGGTTGCGTATCGGCGACGCTGCTCGCACCGCACAGGGCGGCATGTTTGGATTTGCCTATGAGCGCGCCCACAGATCAGACCTCCCCCGAGCCGAAGCCGGAGCCGACCACCGAGCCGCCCCAGGCCGGGCCCGCCGACCCTGCCGAGGCGACGGCCCCGGACTCCCTCGCCACTGCGAGTGCCGCCCCTAGGGCCACGGACGCCTCCGGCAGCTCCGATGACGTGATCACGCCCGACATCCTCGGCGAGCCGTGGGTGGCGCGCCGCATCCCGGTGACCGAGTCGCCTACGAAGGCGCCCGGCGCCGACCACGCCGTACTCGTCCACCAGCGCGAGGGCAGCCGGTCGGGCCAGCCGGCCGCGTCACTCGCGCGCGGTCCTCTACCTGCACGGGCGCAGCGACTACTTCTTCCAGACCCACCTGGCACAGGGCCTACCTCGACGCCGGCTTCGAGTTCTACGCACTGGACCTGCGGGCCTGCGGGCGCGCCGGCGTCAGGCTCGCCTCCCCGCGACGTGCGCGACCTGCGCGTCCACGACGAGGAGATCTCGAGGCGCTGCGCATCATCCGCTCCGAGCACGGGCACGACGTCGTCGTCCTCAACGGGCACTCGACCGGCGGGCTGCAGGCGGTCATCTGGGCGGCCGATCACCCCGGGACCGTGGACGCGGTGGTGCTCAACTCCCCCTGGCTGGATCTGCGAGGCTCGGCGCTGGTCCGCTCCTACGGGTCGGCGCTCGTGGACCTCCTCTCGCGGCGCGACCCCGAGCGCGTCATCGGCGAGCCCGGCAGCGGCGAGGAGGACAACTACGTGGCCGCCCTGCACCGGCGCTGGCGCGGGGAATGGGACTGGGACCTGGTACTCAAGCCGGCGCCGTCCTTCCCGGTACGAGCCGGGTTCCTGGCGGGGATCCGGCGTCTGCAGCGCGAGGTCCACCACGGACTGGGCATCCGGGTGCCGATCCTCGTGTGCTGCTCAACGGCCAGCGGCGGCGTGAAGGCGAGCCTGGAGAGGCCCAGCGCTCCGACGTGGTCCTCGACGTGGAGCAGATCATCGACCGCTCGCAGTACCTGGGCGATGACGTGACCGTCCGCCAGATTCCCGACGGCGTCCACGACCTGGCCCTGTCCGGGCCGCTGGCGCGCGCCGAGTACCTCCAGGCCGTCATGCACTGGCTGGACAACCGCCTGCACTGAGCTCAACCGAGGAGCGCAGCGAGCTCGTCAGCGAGTTCATCACTGACCCGTTCGACGACCTCGAGGGTGTCGACGAAGTCAACCATGGTTCCGTACCGGGGTCGGGCACGTTGAGGACGCTGCGGGAGGCCCGGCCGGCGACGACGGCCTCGGCCTGCCGGGCGGCGGTGGGGTCGAGCTCGCGGTGCATGCGGATTCGGGAGGGGTCGACCTCCAGGGCGGCGGCGCGGCGCTGGAGGACGTTCCAGTGCGAGTCGGTCATGGCCAGCAGGAGGTCGGCCTCGGCGATCTCGGCGTCGGTGATGCGGTGGGCGGAGTGGGAGGCGATGACGATATCCGTGGCTCGTGAGACGTCGTCGGCGCCGGTGCCGTAGCCGGCCTCGGCCAGGACGCAGCGGGCCCGGGAATCGATGGGGTTACCGCGCTCCTCGTCGGAGACGCCCGCGGAGGTGACGACCACGCCGTCGGGCTCGCGTCAGTGACTCCCCTGCGGCGGCGAGGCGGTCGCGCAGGACGACCTCGGCCATGGCGGAGCGGCAGATGTTGCCGGTGCACACCATGATGACGCGGTAGGGGCCCGGCGCCGCGGCAGCCGGGCAGCGAGGCGGGCGCCGGGGCGGCTGAACCGGCAGCGGACGCAGTGGAGGCGGCTGAGGTGGTCTCGGTGCTGGCGTCGGAGGAGCTCACATCCCGAGCCTTGCGCAGGCCGCGGCCACCTGTCCACTGACGCGGCCTCCCGGCGCCGGGGACTTGTGCTCGCGGCCGGGCACAAGGTGAAGCGTCCGCGCGGTCGTACCTTAGGCCGCACGGTCGTGCCCTTAACCCTCGACCGCGCGGCCTGAGGTACGACCGCGACGGCGGCAAGCGGCCACTGCGGCCGGGCGGCTGCGCGGACCCCGGCTAGAGCGCGCGGCCGTCGAGGACGTCGGCGACCCAGGAGCGGGCCACGACGAAGTCCTTGTCGCTGGTGCCGGCCAGGACAGCCGTCGGGCGGGCGTCCAGACGCGGGTAGGAGCCCAGGAAGCGCACCATCGGGCAGGTGCGGTGCAACCCGATGAGGGCCGCCTGGACCCGCTCCTCGCGCACGTGCCCCTCGACGTCGATGGAGAAGCGGTATCGCCCCGAGGAGTCGCCCACGGGCCGGGACTCGATGCGCGAGAGGTTGACGCCGCGGGCGCTGAACTGCTCGAGCATGTCCAGCAGCGCCCCGGGCGGTCGTGGGGGAGCTGGACGAGGAGGGTGGTCTTGTCGGCACCGGTCGGCTCACCCACGCGGCCGGGCCGGGTCACCTTGACGAAGCGGGTGACGGCGTCGGGGTTGTCCGCCACGCCCCGGCGATGACCTCCAGCCCGTACTCCTGGGCGGCCAGCGGGTTGCACGGGAACGGCCTGAAACCGGTGTCCTCGTCGGAGGCGGCCAGCGCGCGGGCCGGCGCCGAGGTGGAGGTCCCGGCCACGTAGACGGCCTCAGGGCAGGGTTCTGGTGGACCCAGCCGCGGCACTGCGCCCAGGCGTGCGGGTGGGTGGAGATGGCGCGCACGTCCTCCAGGCGGGTGCCGGGACGGCCGGCCAGGACGAAGGTGATCAGCACGGCCACCTCCGCGGCGATGACCAGGGGCGTGGAGACCACGAGGTTGTCCAGCGTGGCGTTGACCCCGCCCTCGACGGAGTTCTCGATGGGCACGACGGCGGCCTCCACCGTGCGCTCGCGCAGGTGGTCCAGGGCCGTGGGCACGTCCGGGCAGGGGTCGAGCTCGACGTCGGTGGGGGCGACCTGGCGCAGCGCCATCTCGGTGAAGGTGCCGGCCGGCCCCAGGAAGGACCAGAGCGGAGCGGGAGCAGTCATGGACACAGGGTAGCCAGTCCGAGTTGCCGGGCCGACGGCGGCTTGCTCCGTGGAACGCAGGGGCCCTCACCGCTGGGGCCGGTCCCGCCGCCGGGCCCGGTCAGGAGGGAACAGCCCAGGACCGGCAGGCCGGACTCCCCACCGCCGTCGCAGGACCCGCGCCCTCCCGCAACGGCGGCGGGCCTGGCAGTCTGGAGCCGCAGGCGTTTTTCCCGCAAGCACGACGACGGCCCGATCTCCACCGCCCTGGAGGCCCAGGGCCTGGCCTGGCTCGCCGAGGCGATGGCCGACGGCGGTGCGCACGTAGTGCCGGTGACCAGTGGACCGGGCTGGCTGGAGGAGCCGCGGCTGACGACGACCAGCGTGACGCCGGCCGGGGGCGGAGGCCTTCGGCCGGGCGCTGCCGTCACCCACGCTGCGGGCGCCCCGGCCTTCAGGGGCGGCGCCTCCCGGATGGGACGGCCGGGCGCAGATGGGCCGATCGGACATCCGAGCTGCAACCGCACGCAGCCGAGGAGGGCGAGCCGCGCCGCTGGGGCGAGTTCTACGCCGAGGACCGGATCCTGCCCTATCTACAGCCCAGTCGGGACAACGGCTCGATCAGCGTCGGCGGGGCCCGCGTCATCGAGCGGCTGTGCGAGCGCCTGCGCGACGGCGACTTCGACACCGACCAGCCGGCCCTGGTGCGCGCCGGTGCCCGCGAGCGCGGCGCGCGGGTCGCAGTGGCCCGCACGCACGGGGACCTGTGGTGCGGCAACGTCCTGTGGACTCCGGCCGACGAGGCCGCGCAGTGAGCGCCGCCGCGGGCGAGGGCTCGGGCCGCAGGCGTCATCCTCCGGGGAGGCTCTCGCGGGAGACTCGGCGAGCCGGGCCACGGTGGTCAGGTGCTCATCGATCCCATGGCGCAGGGCGCGCACGCCGAGACCGACCTGGCGGCCCCTGAGTGTGTTCGGGCAGCGCTACCTGGACCGGATCTACGCGGCCTACCACGAGGTCTCGCCGCTGGCGGCAGGCTGGCGTGAGCAGGGTGGGCCTCCACTCGCAGCATCATCATGATTCATGCCTTCCTCTTCGGCGGCGGCTGTGGCGGTGAGGCGGTCGCCGTGGCCCGCCAGTACCTGTGAGTGGCGGTGCCCCGTAGGCTGGTCAGGTGAGACCTCGACGACGTCAACAGCGCCTGGTGCGCGCGGTCGTGTACGTCCTCGTACTGCTGGTGGTCATCGGCATGATCCTGACCATGGTGGGATCGGCACTGGCCGCCGCCGCGGTTTCAACGACGTCAGCGCCTGGCACCGCATCGTCCTCGCGTCCGGCACCGGTCGTCGTCCTGGGTACCGACAACCTCACCTGGGCGGACATCCAGGCCCAGGCCTCCCGTCACCGCGCAGGCGACCATGCCGACTCGGATCGTGTCGACTCGGCCGCCACCCTACTTACTGTCCTTCGCCTCGGCCAATGAGCCGATGAACCTGTCCGTGCGCACCCCGGCGGACCGCACCTGCTCTGCCGACGGCTGGCTCACCCTGGGCCGGGGCACGCGCGCGAGCGCCCTCAAACCGGCCGATTCCTGCGCCGGTCCCACCACCGCCGTCCCCGACGACACCCCCCTGGTACGGGCTCTCGGGAATGACATCTCGATCCAGGCCGTCGGCCCCGAGACACAGCTCGCCACGGGAGCACCGGGGGCCCGCCGAGCACATCCGTCTCCTGGCACCCTCCCTGCCCGAGGCCCTGTCCGCCGGCGCCGACCTCACCATCGTCGACACCGCTCGGAACGCTTCCACCGACACCGACCGGATCACCGCCCTGGACGATGCCCTGCGCCATGCCCAGGAGCATGCGTCCCCCAGCACCACATCGTCATCGCCTCCCTGGCCGACGACGAGGACCCCCGCCCCCAGATGGCGGTCCTGCCCTCAGGCACAGCGAGCGTGCGCGGCACCTCCAGCAGGGTTCGTCGTGGGGACCTCGACGCACCGCCCCGGCCTGGCTCAGCTGACCGACCTCACCCCAACCCTCACCACCGCCCTGGCCGGCCGCAGCGCTTCGGCCTTCGACGGCCAGGCCCTGGACCTGCCCACCAGCAGCACGCTCACCCCGGCCAGGGCGCCGCCGCGCCCGACGACGCCCACATCTCTCGGCTCGCCGACGACGCCCTGCACGCCCGCGCCTCACGGCGCACCGTCATCCCGGCCAGCACCCTGCTCGTGGGGCTGGCCGTGGCCTCCTGGTCTGGGCGGCCATCGCGCTGCGCACCCGGAGCCGGGTCAGCGCCCAGCGGTCCGGCGGCGGGTCACCTGGGCCGCCATCGGCCTCAGCGCCCTGCCGCCGGCGCTGCTGCTGGTCAACGCCGCCCCGTGGTGGCGCGTGGGGAAACCCAGGACGGCTCTCCCTCGGCCTGGGCGCCGGTCTCTGCCTTAGCCGCAGCCGCGCTGGTCGCCGCCTGTGTCGTGGGCCTGGCCGCCGGGATCGCGATGCTGGTGCAGCGGCGGCGGGGAACCCGTGCCGGTTTCGTGGCCCTGCTGGTCGCGGCGGCGATCCCTCTGACCTGGCTGGTCGACGCAGCGGTGGGTGCGCACCTGGCCTTCAACAACCCGCTGGGCATGAACGCGGTCGTGGCGGGGCGCTTCTACGGGGTCTCGAACACGGCCTTCGCTCTGGCGGCCGGGGCGCTCGTCGTCGTCATCGCCGCCGCCTGGGACCGGCTGGGCCGTGGCCGCCGAACCGCGCTGATTCTCACTTGTATGCTGGGCGGCGCGGCCTCATCGTTGACGGCGCCCCCCAGCTGGGAGCTGACGTGGGCGGGGCCCTGACCCTGGTGCCGACGTTGGCCTCCCTCGCCGCGGGCCTGGCGGGCCTGCGCCTGAGCTGGCGGCGCTGGCTGGCCATCGGGGCGACGACGCTCCTGGTGGTGGGAGGTTTTGCCGTCGTCGACCTGCTTCGACCTGGCGGCCCCACGCACCTGGGGCGCTTCGCCCGTCAGGTGGCGGACGGCTCCGCCGTGGGCGTGCTGGGACGCAAAGCGTACGCACTGGTCGGCCCCTTCATCACGAAGCCGGTCGCGGCGATAACCCTGGCTTGCGTGGTGGCCCTTGCGGCCGCCGCCCTGTGGTGGCTGCGGCGCCAGGTGCAGGCCTGGCGCGCCGGCAACAGCTCCCTACGTCTGGCTAGCCCCCACCGCCCACGGGGACATTCTGCGCGTTGGGGAGCAGGAATCCGGTCCGCCAAGGCACAGAACGCCTCCGTCAGCGCAATGGGTGACGACGGCGCTGAGGTCATTGGGGGTGCTGACGGCCGTATCCGTCCTGGTCAACGACTCAGGTGTCACGATGGCGGGCTTCATCCTGGCGGTGGCCGCCCCTGCCCTGTTGGCGCTGGCACTGACCGGGAGCGAATCGGCGCGTCAGCCGTCGGCCGCCTCCGAGGCAGCAGCCGGCGAGCCATTGGCATCGTGCGGCTTCTCGTCGGACTCGACGTCGTCGTCGGACGCAGGAGGAAGCGGCACGGCGCGGTAGGCGAAGAAGTGGTCCTGGGCGGCGGCGGCCTTCTCGAAGACGCTCCGCTGGACACGGTGGCGGCGCAGCTTGCGCCGGGTGATAGCCCGTAGAACGTCCTTGTACTGGGAGGCCCGGTGCATCGTGCCGGCTCGGTCATTGCCGGTGACACGGTGGGTGATGTCGCAGGGGACCTCGATGACGGCGAGCCCGGCCACGAGGACGTCGATCGTCAGGCCGACCTCGACCCCCCAGCCGTCGGCCAGGGGCACCGCCTTCTCGTAGGCCTCACGGCTCAGACATCGCTGACCCGACAGCGGCGCCACCGGCGACCACCCGGTAGCCAGTGAGATGGCCCGCCTGGCGCGCGCACGACCAGCCGCCACCGGCCCCGGCCTGCTTAGGGGAACCGCGATGGACATGTCGGCGACGCCGTCGACGACCGGGGATCAGCTCGGCGCAGGAGGCGGCCGAGGTCCCCAGGTCGGCGTCGACGAACAGCAGCAGTCGGGCGGGCCCGTCGACGTAGTCCCGCATCCCGACGACGGACGCCCCGGTCTCCATGGCGGAGCCTTCCCACGCGAGACGGGTGGCGCACCGTGACGGCGCCGGCTGCGCGGGCATGGTCCTGGGTCCCATCGGTCGAGCCGTCGTCGACGACGATGACGAGGTCCACCCGTGGGATGGAGCGGCAGGCCCGAACAGTGGTGGCGATGCGCTCGGCCTCGTCATGGCGGGGATGACCACGGCAACGCGCTGGTCGGGGCGCTTGGTGAGACTCACACCACCAGGGTATCCAGACTCACGGCCTCTGGCCGACTCCTGAGCGGCCGGTTGTCGGGCAACAATTTTGTGATGCCTGTCAAGTTCGCTGATTTTGCACGATTTAGTGTGAGCTCTCGAGGCGTCCGCCCATCGGACCCGCGTCGGCAGCGGCCACCGCCTCCCTCACCTCAGACGCGACACGCCGAGCCTGTGGACGCAGGCGCGGCACCTCCCTCACTCAGACCTTCTTCAGTGATTTTGTGACAAACCTTCATCATGGGACAACGGTCCCCGGAGAAACCAACAAATCTTGCTGCAAAGCGACACATTCCCTGATTGAAGCGCTAGAGTTTCCTGTTTCGGCATGTCATCCCCCTTTTCATGGCACAGTGAAGATGTGGAGCCCGTCAACGGCGCCGGGTTCCTCCGACGCATCACGCGTCCTTCCGTGTGCCGGGGCGACGTCCCCCTGCCGCCCCGGCACGCCTTGGCCTCCGCACGCCCCGTCAGCGCTGCTGCGCGTCTCAGCCACAGGCGTTCGTACAGGTAGCAGCATCTTGTTGCCAGCCGAGTCCTGGTTCCCGAGTCCGGGCAGCGAGCACGTCCCGGCCAGAGCGGCAGCCCCCGAGAAGCCCGGGGCCCGGCCGACGAACGACCGGGCCCCGATCCCCTCTGCGTCCTTCGTGCACGTCAGTGCAAGGCGCTTGCGAGCAGATCGAGGCCCCACGCTGCCCAGGTCGATGCCCCGGTTATGGAAGGCCCGCAGATCCAGCTCACCACCCTCGGCACGAGCCTGGGCCTGGGCGCTGTGCCGGCCGGCCTGCCAGACCCGCTCGCCGACCGCGTAGGCCAGCGGCTGGGCAGGCCACCCCAGATGCCTCGAGACCTCAAAGCGCAGGCGCCCCTCGGAGATCACGGTGTGGTGGCGCAGCACGGCGGTCACGGTGGCTCAGTTCCCTCCCGGCTCGCGCCGGGAAGAGCCGCGACGTCGTCGGGCACGGGCAATCGAGTGCGCGCAGGTCCACCAGTACCCGGGCCAGGCGCCAGCGGCGTGCTGCCAGGCGACCGAAGCGGTCCTCGGGCGTGGGCATGAGCCCGAGCTCGTCGGCGAGGGACTCGGCGTACAGGCCCCAGCCCTCGTCGCAGCCGGGCACGGACCCCAGGTAGCGCTGCCAGGCGGTCAGCCGGGTGCTGGTGGCGTGCGCGCCGACATGGACATGGTGCCCGGGGACCGACTCGTGCAGGACCGTGGTCCGCTCCATCCACGGCCACACGAGCCGTTCGCCGTCGGACAGCGACCGCAGGACGATGCCGGGCCGTCGCTCCCCGCCGGTTTCCGCGCGGCTCCTCGTAGCGGACCGCACCGGCTCCGGGCTCACCCAGGCGCACCCACGGACGACCCAGACCGTCGGGAGGATCAAGGACCCGACCGACGACGGCGTCCCAGGCCTCATCGGCCACCTCCTGCGCCCAGATTGTGTAGTCCCCGGGGCTCAGGGCGCGAGTCGGGTCGGCGCGCAGGTGCCGGTTGAGGTCATCGGCGTCAACGCCAGAGCCGAGGATGTCGACGGCAATGGCATCCTGCTCGGCGATGACCCGCTCCAGCTCCCCGGTGGCCCAGGTGTAGGTCTCCTCGGGGTCACCCGGGTCCCGAGGATGCGCCGCATCCACAGAGCGTGACGCTGCGGACCGATGCCCTCGGCCTGCGGCGCACGCGGCGAGAGCGTGGTACGCAGGTGCGAGGCGAAGTCCAGGGCGGCGCGGCGGGCGGCGACGTCGGCCTCCTGCAGCTGGACGTGCAGGGTGGCCCGGCAGGGTCCTCAGGGCAGGGCCCGGGTGCGGCGGCTGGCGAGGTCGCGCGCCTGTCCGGCAACGACGTCGACCTGGCTGCGCGGAGCGATGGCGCCGGACTCGGCGGAGGCGGCCAGGGGCGCCAGCCCCTCCAAGGCCGCAGGCAGCGCCTCGAGCCGGGTGCGGTGCAGGTCCCAGGCGTCCTCCCGCTTGGCCTCAGCCTCGGCGAGATCGGCCTCCTCGGAGCCCGGCGCGGTCAGGGGCCTCAGGGGCCGGTGCAGCTGGCGGGCGATCCGCTGGAAGGGCGATGAGAGGAACCGGGGTTCCCACCCTCCTCCCCGGCGGAGATGAACTGGATGGAGGTCTCCAGGCGCTCCAGGAGGTGGCGGCGCAGGAGCTCGTCGGGCCGGTGGAGCGATCGACAGCAGCCACGCGGTGGCGCAGGGAGCGCTCGGCGTTGAGACGCTCGGCCAGGCCCGCGGGCGAGTGGTCGGGCAGAATGGCCCCGCCAGGGTGCATGCCGGTACGGGCGGCCGCCTCGGGATCGTAGGAGCACAGGAGCAGGGCGTACTCATCGGCCAGGTCACGCAGAACAACGCCGGCAGCGGCGGTTTCCGAGGGCGAGTGTACAGAGGAGCGAGAGGCGGCATGGGCGGAGGTATGCGCGGCGGGGGCCGTGGAGGCCGCTGACTCCACCTCGCGCACACTCACGGGAGCACCGGAGGCGCTGACGGGATGCCAGGTTCCCGAGTTCGGGTGCTGCGGATAGACCGGTGGACGGTCAGGGAGGTCCGGTGCTCACCGGGCTGGTGGCCCGGCGCAGGGGTGATGTCAGCCGTCCCGGTCCGGGTGTCCTGCCCATGAGAATCGGCGGAGACAACAGTTGTGTCGATGTGGTGTCGGTTCACGGGGTCGGTAGTCATGACAACAGGCCTTTCGCTTCACTCGCCGCATGGCGGGCGGGCCCGGCGGCGACGCTGCCGTTCCACCAGGGTGCCAGGAACCAGAACAAAGGTCCATAGGCGTCGTGGATCTGACGGCGAACAAGATTGGATGAGTGGGGGCGGCCCCGGCCTACCTGGAGGCGGCGGGCACCGTTGGGAACTGACGCTCATCTGGAGTCCGACTGACGAGACTCAACGACGAGCCCGAGCGGATCCCCCGGCGGCAGATGTGGAGAGCAGGAGCCCTCCGACCGGCCAGACACGCGAAGGCGTCAGCAGATGGTCAGCAGGTGATTACCGAGTAGCGGTCGAGGGGCATCGATGGCGCCAGCTGACCTGCCGGCAGGAGCGCAGGAGGCTGATGCGCATCAGCATCGACCGCGCTGCGGAGCCGCAAGCGGTGCGCGTCATCAGTGCTCCCTTCATACCGGACAGACCGGGATGGCCCGGCCAGGCGTTCGTCGTTCTGTGATGAGCTTGAGATGATTCAAGGTCGCTGCGCCAGCAGTGTCAAGGGCCTGACCCCCGAGGTTCACCCATACCGATATCCTCGCAGGTCAGAGACGCTCTCGGAAGCTCGCCGACGTCGTTGCGCTATCGCGGTTGGTAACGTTAACAAAGCGTTCGCTCACCCTCTGAGCGCCACCCCTCGGATCCCGCACCGACCACATGCTGGTCGTTCGGGGTTGACAGCGACAGTCGGACCGTGGCGCCTCATGACTTCTAAGGGTTTCTGTCGCTGGCATCCGCAACGCAGATGGGCAGCCCGGCCGGGCGCCAGGACTGCGTGAGCACGTCGCCGAAGGGCGCACCCATCGCCACTGTCTCGAAAGTCGAAGACCCCGACCTGCTGGCACCCCCAACACCTCCGGCATCTCGACACCCACCTTGACAGATAGGGTTAACTGAGTTAACCTATCTAATGTGAAGATAGACCGGCGCAGCACGGACACCCGTCAGCGACTCATCGACACCACCCTGGACCTCATCGAGACCCACGGCTGGAGCGAGGTGACGCTGGGCGGTGTGGCTCGTGCCTGTCAGGGTGACCACGCCCGCCTGCACAAGCACTTCCCGTCCAAGACCAGCCTCTTCGAGGGCTGCGGCGCGCTCAGCTGTCCACCTCGCTGGGCGAGCGCGCCGTCCTCCTGATCAGGATGATCCGATCGAGTCGCTCGTCGGCATCGGCTCCCTCTTAGTGGACCTGGCCGCCGAGCACCCGCGACTCTTCGAGTTCAATCAGGGTCAGCCCCGCGGCCATCGCCGCGCTCGACCGCCCGGAGGAGCACCCGCTGCTGGCACTGACCCGTGGCGAGGCGGAGCGCCTGGCCGCGCAGCGAGGAACCGAGCCGGAACCGCTTCACCTCCTGGTGTGGTCCTGCCTTCAGGGCTACACCCAGCTCATCGCCGCCAGCGCCACCGACGCTGACGCCGCCTTCATCCGCGCAGCCCCTGCGCCATCGTCACGATTGGAGACGGCTCGCGACCGCCAAGAACAGCCTCAAGACAACGGGCGACCGCACCCTCATCGTCTACGCCCACCCCTACGACGGCTCCTTCAACCACGCCGTGCTCGAGGCCGCCACCTTTGCCCTGGACAAGGCCGGCCAGCCCTACGACGTCGTCGACCTCTACGCCGACGGATTCGACCCGCGCTATACCGCCGAGGAGCTGGCCCTGTTCAGCGAGGGCGGCACGCTGGACCCGCTGGTGAGCCACTGCAGAAAGCTCATCGAGGGGCCTCGCGCATTATCTTCATCTGCCCGATCTGGTGGGTGACGTGCCCGCCATCGTCAAGGGCTTCGTGGACAAGATCATGAAGCAGTGCTGGGCGTACCACGCGACGTCCTCGGGGGTGAAGGGACACCTCGGCCATATCCAGCAGGTTCTGGTACTCACCACCTCGACCTCCCCCACCTGGTACCTGCGCCGGTTCTGCGGCAACTACGTCGGCTCGGTGTTCCTGGGCGCCGCCCTCAAGCAGCTCGGCATGCACGGACGGTCGTGGGTCAACTTCGGCAAGGTGGGCAAGGCCGGCCGAGGCCAGCACAAGAAGCACCTCAAGCGCGTGGCCCGCCTCGCGGTGAAGTGACGTATGAGCCCCGCCGCGAGTATCGCCGCAGAACGCCAAGCCGATCTGAACTCGGGACGAGACGAGTCCCGATCACTCGCAGAGATCCTGTCCATCACCCACTCCGCACTTCTGACGCAGGTGGTGCCGGATGCACCGAGGATCTGGTTGAAGCGGCCAAGCACGCCGACTCACTCGGCATCCTGGCTCGCATGCAGGCCATGGGAGAAGCGCTGCATGCACACCTTGGTCGCTCTGCCTGCCTGGATCTCGCCGACCACCCGGCCGACACCGTCCGGGGCTGGGCAGTCTTCGCCCTGGTCGCCCAGGAGAAGGACGCCGACGTCGACACGCTGTTAACCCTGGCAAGACCGGCCGCGGATGATCCGCACTTCGGAGTGCGCGAGTGGTCATGGATGGCGGTGCGTCCGCACTTGGCACCCCAACTCGACGAGGCGATCCGCGCGCTGCAGCCATGGACCTCAGAGCCCTCGGGCGCATTCGGCGCTTCGCCAGCGAGCGCTACGTCCACGCGGTGTGTGGGCACGGCACATCCCTGCGCTCAAGGAGGAGCCCGAGCGGGGCCTTCCGCTACTCGAGCCGCTGCGTGCCGACTCCTCACGCTACGTACAGGACTCAGTGGCGAACTGGGTACACGACGCCTCAAGACACAGCCCACCTGGGCCATTGGGCTCTGCGAGCGCTGGCAGGAGGTCGCCCACCCCGGCCACTGAACGGATCATCAAGCGGGCACTGCGCTCGATCCGGCGGTGATGGGAACTGGTCAGAGGTTGACCTGGCAGGAGATGCCGGCCCTGGCGCGGCGGGCCTCGGGGGCCACAGGGCTCTCGTCCGCCAGGGCGGCATCAAGGTGCGGCATACTTCGGTCGTGTCCGACACCGCGCGCCTTCCGCTGAGTCGGTGGCGGCTACTCCCCGCCGCCTGATCCAGTTCGTCCTCCTGGAACTGGCCTGCTGCGCCTTCGCCATCGCCATCTTCGTTGGGCTCGCGGTCAGTGCCCTGATCTGGAACTGCACGGATCCGCCGATCGCCCGCTACGACGCCCTGCTGATCTACGTCGTCGTTGTGCAGATCGCCTTCGTGGCCCTGAAGCAGGAGACCTGGCGCGAGCTCGGCGTCATCTGCGCCTTCCACCTCATCGGGCTGGCGCTGGAGGTGTTCAAGGTCCACACCGGCTCCTGGGCCTATCCGGACGCCGGGGTGGTGCGTGTCGGCGGGATTCCGGTCTTCTCCGGCTTCATGTACGCCTCCGTCGGCTCCTACATCTGCCAGGCCTTCCGGCGCCTCGACCTGCACGTGGGCGGCTTTCGGTGGTGGCCGGTGAGTCTGCTGGCCGTGGCCGCCTACCTCAACTTCTTCACTCACCACGTCATCATCGACCTGCGCTGGGTCATCGCCGCCGGTTTCCTCATCGCCCTGTGGGGAAGCGCCGTCCACTTCACTGTCGGCGGGGACGCTACTGGATGCCGACGACGGTGGCCTTCATCCTCATTGGGGGATTCCTCTGGCTGGCGGAGAACCTGGCCACGGCGCTGAGCGCCTGGCGCTATCCCGACCAGGCAGACGGCTGGCACCTGGTGCACGCCGGCAAGTTCGGCAGCTGGGCGCTGCTCATCTCACTCAGCTTTGTGCTCGTCGCCGCCGTCAAGGCGAAGGAGGGCACCCTCTACGGACGCGGCCTGCCGCGTGTGACGCGCCGGCGCCTGCGCATCGCCGAGACCTGAGCCGCGTACCCCGGCCCCGCCCACCAAACCGCGGCCGGAGATGTGCGACGCCGTCGGGGACAGGAATCCTGCCCCCGTACGGGCGAGATGTCCCCGGCCACGAGAGACGGGTCAGAGGTTGACCTGGCGGGAGATGATGCCGGCCTTGGCGCGGCGGACCTCGGGGGTCAGGGGACTCTCGTCCGCCAGTGCGGCGTCCAGGCGCTTGCCCATGGCCTGCAGCGGCTTGGTGAGCTCCTCGGCCTCAGTGCCGGGCACGAGCTCCCACACGGGGATGGCCACGCCGTTGGCCCGGAAGGCGCCGACGAAACGCGCCCCCTCCTCCAGGTCGGACTCGCGCGCAGCGTAGATACGGGCGAAGGCGTTGAAGAACTCGTCCTCGTCCTCCCCGCACCCAACGCACGAACTCTTTGGAACCCAGACGGCACCAGTAGGCGTGCTCGACGCCGGGCACAGGCCGGGTCAGGGGCGATCTCGTCCCTGGCCCGCTCAATGGCCTCCTCGATGACCTGGCGGGCCTGCTCGTTCTCGCCGGCGGCCTCGGGGTCGACCCAGAAAGTCGAAGGTCTCGCGCACGGAGACGGCCGGCGGCTCGCTGGTGTCCAGGATGTCCTGGAGGCGCGGGCCGGGCTCTGGGCAGGCCGTCGGCGCGCAGCGCCTGGCCCTCAGGGCAGCTCGAGGGTGGCCAGGACGGCGGCGGCGACGTCGCGGGAGGCGTCCCCGGAGTGCATGGAGGTCTGCATGGCCACCAGGACCTCGCCGTCGGAGCGCTTGAGCCCCTGGACGAACTCGGGCAGGGAGCGTGACGAGCTGGACCTGCCCGCCGCCGTACTCCTCGGTCAGGCGCACCGTGGCCGTGGCGGCCGGGATGATCTGGGCCATCGCCACGAGGGTCCTCCTCGGCCGGCAGGCCGGCGAAGGGGCGGGCGACGAACTCGATGCTCTGCTTGCGGGGCTTGGCGGCCGCGGCCGGACGGCGCCCGTGGCGCTTCTTCTTCGACATGGCCGTCAGCCTACCGGCCGGCCCGTGCCGCTCCCAGGCCGACGACGGCCCGTCGGCGCCCCATGACGCGGTTCACGGCGGTTCGTGGCCCCCGACCCCCGCTCGCGCCTTCGGGCACCGACCAGCGCGTGGCCCGCCTCAGAAGCTCGAGATGAGCCGGACCCGGAGAAGCCGCCACCGCTGCAGCCGCCGGAGACTGCTTCCCGAGAAGCTGGACCCGGAGCCGGAGCTGCTCGACGGCGTGTGGGAGGAGGCCGAGCTGCAGCCCACCACCAGGTCGGAGACCGGGGTGAAGAGCTGAAGGACCCGCCGGCGCCGGGCCCGAGCTGGACGAGCCGATGGCGGAGATGGCCGGCGAGGAGGGGTTGAGGCGGATCGTCGAGTGCGGGTTGTAGCTGCCGTGCCCGCCGCCCAGGTACCAGTAGCCGGCATAGGCGGCCTCCTTGGACGAGCTCGAGTCGTCGTAGCGACGACGGCGCTCGTCGGCGTAGCTGGAGGTGTCGGCGTCAATGGCCTCGCGCGCGAGCCGGGCGGCCTTCGTCTTCGTCTCACTGGCGATCTCGTCGAGCTCGTCGAGTGCGGCCGAGGGCTGGAGTGAACCGTCCTCCAGACTGGAGGTCATGTCGTCCAGGCGCTGTTTGCGGGAGCGTACCCACTCCCGCTCCTCCTTGGTGCGCTCGGCGATCGAACCGCTCTCGGCGGCGTCGGAGCTGTCGATCTCGTGACACAGCCGCCGCAGCGACTGCAGGTCCTCCAGAACCGGCCCCTGCTCGTTGCTCCAGACTCGGTCCCAGCCGGACGACAGGCTCAGGAAGGTCGCGGTGTTGGCGATGACGTCGTCGAGGGAGTCCAGAAGCTCGGAGCGTTTCTCCAGCTCGGTGGCCCGTCCCAGCACCGGCATGCTGAACCACTGGGCGCGGTGAGGGGTTGCCGAAGTCCTGCCAGGAGCGGGTGACCTTCTCATACTCGCTGCGGAACCAGCGGTAGCGGGCCATGACCTGGGCCCCGTGCGGCTCGTCCTCGGGAATCGTGCCGGCCAGGAGCTCGGTGGTCTCGTAGTCGTGGGTGACCTGCGAGTAGTGGCGCAGCGCCTCGCGCGCCCGGCGTCGCGCCGTGAAGCCGCGCCACAGGTGAGTACGAGAGCCAGGCTGAAGCCCACGAGCGCCGAGATTCCGGGCGGGATGTGGGTCATGCCCACGTCACCACCGCCGGGCCGGCCGATGACGTCGGCGGTCTTGGCCGCCATGGAGACGGTGCCCCCGTACCAGTCGGCCTGCCGGTACTGGTTCTTTGCGGCGTCCTGGATGGCGGCCTGCTGCTCCAGGGGGACCGCGACGTCCTCACCGAAGTAGCAGCCCACCTTGCGCGCTTCCGGGGCGACCGCCAGGATCACTGAGGCCATCGCTCCAGTAGTTGGAGTTCGACGTCGAGATCCACGGGACGTCGGTGTCGCTCGCAGTGCGAGCGGGCGTACTCCAGCACCGAGTCGTTGAGGTTGTCGACATCCCAGCCCGGGACCGTGAGTACGGCGACGTGGACGTCCTGGCGGAAGCGCATCGCCTGGATCTCCTTGGCCAGTGGCTCGGTCTGGAGTATCCGGCCTCGTCGTGGACCTCCACGCTGGGGTGGTGGCTGCCGCCGAAGGGCCAGATGACCATGACCGGCAGCACGGCGATGAGGGCCAGGCTCACCACCACGTTGGCGACGAAGGCCGTCACCGACCAGATTCCGCCGAGTCCCGACGATGCCGGACTGTTTCATGTGCTTCATCTGCTCTTCCCTTTCTTTCTGCGGACGTGAAAGCTTAACTGCTGCAAGGCTGAGTGGCGGGCCCGCCTCGGAGAGTCGAGCCGGGTCCTCCACCGGCATCAGGTGCCCGGGAGGTCCCGACCCGAGGGATATCCTGTGCCGACGCTCAGGTACCGGCGAGCTCCGGCGTCGAACGCGTTGAGGGCCGTCCCGGTGCTGGCGGCATGCAGTGACAAGACGCTCACCGACCGGCGGGTGTCGGCCGCGATCCAGGCGAGCTCGTCGAGAGCAGCAGAAGGTTGCAGCCGGCCCTCTGACAGCTCGGCGGTCATCTCAGTGAGCCGCTGATGATGGGCACGGACCTGTTCGCGCGCCTCCACCGTGCCGCCGGGTGCGAAGGCGAGGCAGTCGATCTGCTGGCACAGGCTTGAGAGCAGGCCCAGGTCCTGGAGAACCGGCCGCTGCTCGTTGCACCAGATCTGCTTCCAGCTGGAGGACAGGGTCAAAAACGCGGCACTGCCGGCGATCACGTCATCAGTCGAGTCCAGTGCCGCGCATCGCCGCGCGAGCTCGGTGACCCTCCCGAGCATCCCCGGCTCGAACCACTGGGTGCCCCGGGGGCTGCCGAGGTCCTGCCACGTCCGGGTCAGGCTGTCGTACTCGTCGCGGAACCAGCGGTAGCCGGCCATCACCCGGGCCCCATGGGTCTCGCCTTCAGGAACGAGACGGGCCTGGAGCTCGGTGGCCTCGTAGTCGTAGGTGACCCGCGAGTAGTGGCCCAGAGCCTGCTCGGCCAGGCGGCGCGCGGAGAAGCCGCGCCACAGGTAGTAGCCGATGCCGCCAGCCCCCAGAAGAAGCAGGACGATCGAGGGTGGCAGGAGGAAGGGCGCCCACGCTGCCGCAGCCACTGGTGAGAGCACTGCCGCCAGGGCGGCAGTCATGACTGCTGAGAAGGCCAGCAGCGAGCGGATCCCGCCGAGACGAACAATGAGGGCAGGTGCGTGCGGCATCGTCTTCCTCTCATCGTCCCTCGTGGCCTGGTCGGCTGGTGGCCCCATGGGTCACCCACCGCGCCTCATCCTTCCCCGCAGGCACACCACCCACCATGGGGAGCAGCACAGGGGCGTCCCCGACAAAGGGGACACCCCGTGGAAGTGGAACCGGGAAAGAGCCTAGTGAGCGGGTCGACCCGGTGGCAGGGGTCAGACGCCCCGTGCCGGGCAGGGCAGCTCCCGTCCGACGCGGCCCGGCTCTGGTTCGCACCCGTGAGACCGGCGCCGGTCTCGCGAGTGTCGGCGTGGCTTCGGGGACAGCTCTCGATCGGGCCGGCTCAGGACCGGGCGGCGATGGCCTCGATCTCGACGCCGGCCCCCAGAGGCAGGGGCGGCCACGCCGAAGGCGGCCCGGGCCGGAGGGTCTCACCGGTGAAGTAGCGGGCGTGAGACCTCGTTGACGGCGGCGAAGTCGGCGATGTCGGCGAGCAGGACCGTGGTCTTGACGACCTCGTCGTACCCGAGCCCGGCCTCGGCAGGGATGGCGCCCACGTTCTTGAGGACCTGCTCGGCCTGGGCCTGGATGTCGCCCTCGACGAGGGCGCCGGTGGCCGGGTCGAGCGGCACCTGACCGGAGACGAAGACGAGCGAGCCGGCCTCCTGGCCGGTCGAGACGCCCTGGGAGTAGGGGCCGACGGCGGCGGGGGCGCTGGTCGTGGCGATACGGCTGACGGTCATGGTTCCTCGTTCCTCCTGGACACTGGGGTTCGGCCGCGTCCCTGGTGAGCGGAGCCGGCGGCCCGGGTGGCAGCGCAGCAGCGCCGACGCCCGGGCCAGACTACCCATGTCCCTCGCTTCGCCTGCTTCCTAGACTCGGTGACGGTCGGCCGCATCCGGTCGGCTCACTACCGCTTCGCTCCCATGCCTGAAGGACCCCCGTGAGGCTGCCCAGTATCCCCTCGCGCGACGACCTGACCGCCCAGGCCCGCAGCCTGGCCGGACAGGCAGTCTCCGGCGCCGCCAAGGCCGCTGACACGGTGTCCCAGGCCGCGGCCGACACGAGCCGGGCCGCCGCCCGCACGGCCGCCCAGACCTCCCAGCGCCTCGGCGTCGACCGCCTTCCGGACCCTGTCGCGCTTGACGCCGGACGATCAGACCCCGGTCGATGCAGGACCGCGGATCACAGGGCACCCCCTTCGCCCGGACCCTCGCTACCGCCTTCGCCGCCCGTCCGCACGCGCGCGGTGCCGGAAGCTATCTGATGGGCGCCGGGTTCATGCGCACCGGTTTTCGTCGGGGCGGCCGCGAGCGCAAGCAGCTCAAGAGCAACGGGTTCTCACCCGAGGCCACCAGCGCCGCCGGCATGCCCGAGCTCAATGTCACCGAGCTCATCCACGTCCACGGTCGCCGCCTTCCCAACCTCATGCGGAACGCCTCCTCCCGAATCATCAAGCGCGACAACCGGAGTGTCATCGACCTCGGATCGGCCACAGGCTCGCTGCACTGGATCAACGTCTCGGAGCAGGACCAGGCCCGGGGTGCCATGGGGTGGACCCGTCTGTGTGTGGACACAGATCAGAGGGAGCGGCTGTCCGTACTGCTCGAGGACCATCACCTCGACGTCGTCATCGCGTCGGTGGGTCAGGAGCCCGGCGAGTGCGCTGCCGACATGGCCGGCCTCCTGCCGCAGGGGATACCGGCCGAGGCATGGCAGGCGCTGACCGCCTATCCAGCCCGCCCGGTGATGCGTCTGCATCTGCTGGGCCAGGATCGTATCGGCGTCGACGCCGGGGGGAGACACCTACAGGCTGTTCAGGAACGTGCCGCACGCGGTACGCGGCTCGCTGCTCATCATGAGCAACCGGGTCAGACGGGCCGAGCTGTGGCTGGCGGACCGCGATAACGTCGACATCCTGGATTGGATTCCTGCATAGAGGGGGAGCTCCGAGCCTCTCGCCCGCCGCCAACCGACGGCATGCGCGGGGCACGGTGCCGTCAAGACCGCGCCCGCCCTACCGCCCGGGACCTACGGCACTTCCACGACGGCCCTCGCGGCGGGTCCTCCCACAACGCCGTCGTCGTCGGACATGGCGCCCCCGCCGATCACCACGTCCCGGCCTCGGAACGGCCAGTGTTTCGCACAGCGAAACGGGCTGACTCAATCAGTGGTACGTGACACACTGTGCCCCATGCACGCACGCGCAGGACAGCCAGCACAGCCCGAAGACCTCATCGACGTCGACGAGGTCGTCTCCGCCCTACGACCTCGTCCCCGACCCGACCATCCCGGCCCAGAAGGTCGTCTTCGGTACCTCCGGGCACCGCGGCTCCTCCCTGGACACCGCCTTCAACGAGGCACACATCGTGGCCACGACCGCCGCCATCGTGGAGTACCGCCGCTCCCAAGGCACCGACGGCACCATTTACCTGGGGCGCGACACCCACGCCCTGTCCGAGCCGGCCTGGCGCACCGCCGTCGAGGTGCTCTCGGGCGCCGGCGTCACGACCGCCGTTGACGCGCGCGGCTCCTACACGCCGACCCCGGCCGTCTCGCACTCCATCCTCCTCGCCAACGGCGCCGGCACCGAGGCAGGCGTGCGCACCGCCAGGGCCGGGCCTAGCCGACAGCATCGTGGTGACCCCTCCCACAACCCACCGCGCGACGGCGGCTTCAAGTACAACCCGCCCACCGGCGGCCCGGCCGGATCGGACGCCACCAGCTGGATCGCCGACCGCGCCAACGAGCTGCTGGCCTCGGGCTGGCAGGACGTCCCCCGCGTCCCGTTCACCGAGGCGCTCGACGGCCCCTACGTCATCAAGCACGACTACCTGGAGACCTACGTCGCCGACCTGGAGAACGTCATCGACCTCGACGCGATCCGCGAGGCCGGTGTGCGCATCGGGGCCGACCCGCTGGGCGGCGCCTCGGTGGACTACTGGGGCGCGATCGGCGAGCGCTACGGCCTGGAGCTCACGGTGGTCAACCCCGAGGTGGACCCGGCCTGGCACTTCATGACCCTGGACTGGGACGGCAAGATCCGCATGGACTGCTCCTCCCCCAACGCCATGGCCTCGCTGCGCGAGAAGATGACGCCCGACGCCGAGGGCAGGACCCCCTACGACGTCGCCACCGGGAACGACGCCGACTCCGACCGCCACGGCATCGTCACGCCCGACGGCGGGCTCATGAACCCTCAACCACTTCCTGGCCGTGGCCATCGAGTACCTCTTCACCCACCGGCCCGGCTGGCCCGCCGATGCCGCCGTGGGCAAGACGCTGGTCTCCTCCAGCCTCATCGACCGGGTGGCCGCAGCGATCGGTCGCACCCTCATCGAGGTTCCGGTGGGCTTCAAGCACTTCGTGCCCGGGCTGCTGGACGGCTCGATCGGCTTCGGGGGTGAGGAGAGCGCGGGAGCCTCCTTCCTGCGCAAGGACGGCACCGTGTGGACCACGGACAAGGACGGCATCATCATGGCCCTGCTGGCCAGCGAGATCATCGCCGTCACCGGCAAGTCCCCTCCCAGCTGCACGAGGAGCAGGTGGAGCGCTTCGGCGCCAGCGCCTATGCGCGCATCGACGCCGCCGCAACCAAGGAGGAGAAGGCCAAGCTCGCCGCCCTGGCCGCCGAGGACGTGACCGCCACCGAGCTGGCCGGCGAGGAGATCACCGCCCGGCTGGTCGACGCGCCCGGCAACGGGGCCGCCATCGGCGGACTCAAGGTCACCACCGAGGACGCCTGGTTCGCCGCCCGCCCTCGGGCACGGAGGACGTCTACAAGATCTGCCGAGTCCTTCAGGGCGCCGACCACCTGGCCCAGGTCCAGGAGGAGGCCAAGCAGGTGGTCTCCGCGGCTCTGGGCGGCTGACGGAGGCACCGGGGGCGGGGGGCCAGCACCTGGCCCCACGCCCCTTACTCACGGCCTGGGACATTCTGCGCGGCGGGGTCACCTGCCGCTCCGGGCGGGGACGTTCGACGCCGTCGGGGACAGAGTTCCTGTACCCGCACGCGAGTCCTGTGCCCGCACTTTGGGATCCCGCCCGCATGAAAAGATGCCCGGCCGTGGCATCGGGGCGCGCGGAGCCACGGGTGTCTGTTCGACGTCGGACGACCGACTGGTGAGAATACGGGTATGGACACCACCGGCTCCACGACCCTGCACATCCGCACGGCCCGGACGGCACCGGCGCAGCAGGCGCAGGACGCGGCCATGGCAGCCGCCCTGGAGGCCATCTGCTTCCCACCCGAGCAGGCCGCCAGCCCGACGACGATCGCCGAGCGTATGACCCACTACGCCGACCACTTCTGGCTCATCGAGGACGAGAGCGGCACGCTGCTGGCGCTGGTCAACGGCCTGTGCACCAACGAGCCCAATCTGAGCGACGAGATGTACGAGTCGCCCACGATGCACGACCCCGACGGGGCCTGGCAGATGATCTTCGGCGTCGCCACAGCGCCGGCCGCCCAGGGGCAGGGGCTGGCCACCCGCCTGCTGCGCACCGTCATCGAGACGACGCGCGCCCACGGCCGCCAAGGCCTGGTGCTCACATGCCTCGATGACCTCATTCCCTTCTACGCGCGCCTCGGCTTCGCCGACGAGGGGCCGTCCACCTCGAACCATGGGGGCGTGCCCTGGCACCAGATGCGGCTCACCCTGAGCTGACCGTCCCGCCGCGCGGCTCCGGACGGGGACGTTCGACGCCGTCGGGAACAGGAATCCTGCGCTCGTACGCGCGAGACGTCCCCGGCTGTGAGAACAAGTCCCCGGCCGCACGCAGGGGTGAGCGACTAGGGTGACGGTGTGAGCCAGTCCCGCCCGTCGAGGCCGTCCAAGCACCACGTCGAGCACTCCTCCACGTCCGCCGATCACGCAGGGGGCCCTGAGCCGTCTGCGTCCTCCAAAGTCGCCTGCCTCACCCGACATCATTGACTCCACCTCGCCCGACAACGCTGCTGGCCCGGTATCGAACGGCACCACCGCACCACGCCGCGCCCCTCCCAGCAGTCCCGCCCCGGCCCTCAGGACGACATCATGCTGGCCACCGGCAGACCCCGGCAGGTCGAGCGTCCCAAAGCCCCCACCCAGGAGCAGATCCGCCGCCAGCCCGGCCGCAAGGCCTGGGTCCCCAAACCAGCACGGGGCCTGGTCGATGCTGGTCCTGCCACCGATCGTCGGCTGGGTCGTGGGCGGCTTCAGCTGGGTGAACCTCCTGTTCCTGCCGGCGTGGTGGGCGGCTACCTCACCTACTGGTCCTGGTCGCAGTGGCTGCGCACCCGCTCGGCCCCGCAAGCGCGCCCTCATCATGCTGCCGCTCCTGGTCTACACCGGGTGGACGGCCTCCCTGGCCCCTCATCACCCTGCTCGCGGCGCCCTACCTCATCCAGTGGGCGGTGCCGCTACTGCCGCTGTTCGCCATCGCGCTGCACCAGGTGTGGCGCGGTCACGAGCGCTCGCTGATCTCGGGACTGTCGACGACGGCAGCTGCCTCCCTCATGGCGGCCGTCACCTACAGTTTGGCGGTCCGCGGTGAGGGCGGGTTCCTGGGGCTGGGGACTCGAGCACTCCCCTGCCGGGGACCTCCCCCAACGGCGCCCTGACGGGCTGGTCCTGGATGTGGCTGGTCACCGCGCTGACGGCCGCCTACTTCTGCGGGACGGTCCCCTACATCAAGTCGATGATCCGCGAGCGCTTCAACTACGTGCTGCTGGCCGGAACGGGGGCGGCGCACGCGGCGGTCGCGGTGGTGACGTTCTGGCTGGCCTCGTCGGGGCTGCTGCCGTGAGGGGCATGCCGTCCTCTGGGCGGTGCTGGCCGTGCGATCGCTGGTCATGCCGCTGTGGCAGTGGAGCCTGGTGCGCAGGCGCCACCGTCCGCTGCGCCCGGGCACGATGGGCATCGTCGAGGTCGTCATGTGCGTGGCCTTCCTGGTGACCATCTCAGTCTGACAACTCGGTGCGACGACGCCGTAACCGCCTCGCCCTCTCGGCTGCGCCCGCTCCGGCGGGTCTCAGTGCTCGGCGCTCCAGGCGGCCGCGGCGGCCAGGACCCTCTCGTTGTCCGATGTCGTCCCGATCGAGACCCGCACGCCCTCGCCGACGAAGGGGCGCACGAGGATGCCGGCGGCGCGGAAGTGCTCGGCCAGCGCCGCCGTCTCGTCGCCCACGCCGAGCCAGAAGAAGTTGCCCTGGGCATCGGGAACCTGCCACCCCTGGGCCCGCAGGGCGTCCACGACCCGGTCGCGCTCGGCGGCGACGGTGGCTGAGCGCTCGGCCGTGCGGGCCAGCTCGGCCTCCCCCAGCGCCGCGGCGGCCGCCGCCTGCGCGGGCAGGTTGACCCCGAAGGGTGTGGACACCGAGCGGATGGCAGCGGCCAGGCCCGGCTCGCACACGAGGTAGCCCACGCGCATCCCGGCCAGGGCGTGGGCCTGGAGAAAGGTTCGCGAGACCACGAGGTTGGGGGCATCGGCCAGGAGGGTGAGGGCGTCGCCGGCCTCGGGGTCGGTAACGAAGTCGAGGTAGGCCTCATCAATGAGGACGACGACGTCGCGCAGCACACCGGTCACGAGATCAGCCAGCTCACGGGCGGTCAGGATCGTCCCGGTGGGGTTGTTGGGCGTGCAGGCCATGACCACACGGGTGCGGGGGTGATGGCCGCCAGCATGGCGGGCACGTCGTGGCGGGCGTCGGGGGTCAGCTGGGACGCGCACAGCCCTGGCTCCGGCGACGGCGATGCAGATCAGGGTAGGCCTCGAAGGAGCGCCAGGGGATGACGACCTCGTCACCGGGCCGGCAGACGGCGTCGAGCAGGGTGCTGGATGAGGGCGACTGAGCCGTTGCCGACGACGACCTGCTCGGCCTCCACGCCCCACCGGCGGGCCAGTGCCTGCGTCAGGGTCTCGCCGGTCATCTCGGGGTACCGGTTGACTCCGGCCACGGCGCGGGTGATGGCCTCGACCACCGACTCCTGCGGGGGAAGGGCAGCTCGTTGGAGGAGAGCTGGCGATCTCCACCGGGCTCGCGGCATCGGGCCGGGCCCCAGGCACGTAGGCGGGCAGGGCGGCGACGTCGGGGCGGATGCGGACCGTCGTCGTGGGCTCGTCGTTCAGGCCGGGGCAGGAGAGCTCGGGACCGGTTGGCCGGTCGGCGGGGTCGCTGAGAAGTCATATCCCCATCTTGGCATCACCTCAGGTTTCCCAGGCACAATGCCCCTATGGAGATCGTGGCACGAACCATCGGAAACGCGGCCGGTCTGTGGCTGGCCACGCGCCTCCTGTCCGGGCTGAGTGTGCCCGAGGGGGTGAGCACCGCCCAGATGTGGCTGAACCTGCTGGTCCTGGGCCTGGTGCTGGCACTGGTGAACTCGCTGGTCAAGCCCGTGGCAAAGTTCCTGACCTTTCCGCTCTACATCATCACCTTCGGGCTGTTCTCCCTGGTGGTCAACGGCGCGATGCTCTCCCTGACCGGTTGGCTCACCGACCACATCGCCGCGCTGGGCACCGGCGGCTCAGTGCCGCTGGGGCTGGAGGTCTCCACCTTCGGTGCCGCGGTGATCGGCTCGATCATCATCTCGGTGATCTCCTCGATCATCGCCGCGATGCTCGTGCGCCGCGAGGACTGACGAGGTCGGCCGCAGTCGGCTCCGGGCGGCGCTAGTGCTCGCCCGACGGCTGCGGGGCCGGGGTCGGCAGCTCGTAGGAGGGTTTCGACGACGGCACCTTGCCCTGGTAGCCCGTGTCCTGGTTGCCGGTGGCATCCTTGTACACCCCGCTGGAGTCGGTGTCGCGCTGGACCGCGAAGGTGTACTCGGTAGTGGTCGCCCCGTGCTCACCGGCGCCTGAGGCGTGGGAGAAGGACGTGCGCCAGTCGGCCAGCTCCGGGGCCCGTTCCTCCAGGCCCTCGGTGGCCTGTGCGTAGACGTCCGAGGCGTGGGGGTAGCCGCCCATGTCCATCTGGTGGGTGTCGAGCATGGCGACCTGGCGGTGGGGACCGGTGGGCGTGGGGGCGGCGTCGAGCCCGGGGACGGCGTCACCGGCGTTCTCCAGGTGGAGGGCGTGGACGTCGTCGGGGATGTCGGCGCCCGCGGTGGGCGACCCGGCCGTGAGGACCGTGGTGATGTTGTACCGGTCCTGGATCGCAGGGTCGGCGGCGATGTTGGACACGGTGATCCCGCCCTGGGAGTGACCGTAGAGGGCGACCTCCTCTCCGGGCTGGATGCCGGCCTGCCGCATGGCGGTGACGACGGCGCTCTCCATGGCCGTGGGGGTCCCGCCCACCCCCTCGAGGTTGGTGAGCAGGTCCTGCGGCTCACCGTCGCCGACGGTCCAGTCGGTGGTTCCGGGGACGTAGACGACCCAGGAGACGCGGCCGTCGGCGTGCTCGACCCGTTGGATGGAGATGACGCCGGCCTCCTCGTAGTCCTGCCCCAGGGATCCTCTGGAGGCCTGCAGCTCCTGGCAGTGGGTGATCGTCTCGGAGATGCTCTGCGGAGACCTGGAGTCCTTGCCCTTGCCGGTCATGCCGGTCTGCACCGGGCTGCCCAGCCCCAGGGGGTCCTTGGTGGCGGGAGGGAGCACGGTGGATCCGCTGCCGCCCACGGGGGTGACCGTGATCCCGGTCTGGCGCCCGTAGAGCCCGGCGCCCAGTGCCGTCGCGTTCATCCCCAGGTACGCGGTGACGCGCTGCATGGGCGTGAGGCTGGTGGTGTCCACGGTCCGGGTCCCCACGGGCACCTGACCGGGGAGGTGCTGCGTCACCCACGGGTCGAGGCGCTCGGAGACCTGCTTGAGGTAGGCCTCGATCGTGGCGGACTCCCGCCCGGTCCTGGCCTTCTGGAGCCAGAGTGTCAGCAGAACGATCCGCACGGCGTCGTCCTTGACCCACTGGGCGGTGGCCGGGTCAGCCAGCAGGAGGTGCAGGGCCTCGGCGACGGCCTGGCCGTCCTCGTTCTCCGCCAGCTTCGCGTAGAGGGGGCTGCCGGGCGTCGTCAAGAGCGTCGCCAGGCCGGTGGGACCCGAGACCGCTGCGGAGATGCCGAGCCCCAGCGCCTGGTAGGCCAGGCCACTGTCGAAGGCCCGGATGTCCACGGGCCCCACGAGGCCGGGATCGGGCGTGGCACCGCCCTCGGCGAGCGTGTGGGCCTGGGAGCAGGCGATGACGTCGGAGGCGATGCCGCGCAGCGATGCGGCGACATCCGAAAGGCTTCCCGCACCTTGCGTCAAGCCATTGATCGAGTGGAGAGCCATCTGGTACTGGATGTCTCCTTGCCGCCACATATGGTCGTTGTAGGCAAGGTCCTCAGCCAGCGTGGTGGTGCTCGACCCACCCACCAGCGTGGTTGACTCACCCGACCCCGGTAGGCACTGACCGCCGCTGCTGTGCCAGGAGCTGTATGGCGGTGTGTAGTAATGGGTGGTGCCATCCTCATTCATCATGGGAAGCGGTGGAATGAGCTCAATCTCCCCAATCGCCTGGAGGGCACTCTCCTGAGCATTCTCCAGAGAGCCGGCGGTCAGGTTGAGACTGCCGGCGAGGGTATCCAGGTCATCCGTGTTCACCGAGACGCTGCCGCCCGACACGATCGTTGGGGCCAGTCCTCCCCACATGCGCCATGGGTGGCCGGTGTCCTCTGGGGCCGGTCCGTTGTACGGGGCAGGGGAGACGCAGGCTCTGGGGGCGACGGATCGGAGTAAGGCGGCTTCGTCGCGTGGGGGTCCTGCTTCCAGGCGGGGTACGAGCCGCTGGGACTGTCCGTGATGACCGGGCTCATGACGGGCTCGTTCCATTGGATGAGCCGCGCGACTCCAGGGCGCCGACATTGGTGAAGGCCGTGTCATAGCGCGTCGCCAGCGCGGTCAGGAGCCCGGAGGCGTTGTCCAGCGCCGTCTGGCAGGCGTTGGAGTCCGCTCCCCACCCAGCTGGCGGGGACCGAGGCGGGGAACTGGGTGACGGCGGTGTCATAGTCCGTCTTCGAGCGTGACAGTGAGATAGACATGACTCGACGGTAGGACGCGCCCGGAACGCCCGCAGCGCCCACGATCCGCCCTGTGGATCAGCCCTGCAGACTGACGCCTGTGGCCCCCGGCATCCCGAACGGGGCACCGGTCCTCCCGGGCCCGCTCCTCGGCTGCGCACATCCACTCAGAAAGGACTCGGCCCGCGATCCGGTTTCCCGGATCGCGGGCCCAAGCCTCGCGAGGTCCTCCTGCGACCCGGCTTCCCATAAGGCCGGGGAGGTGGATCCTCCTTCGCCAGAGCGCTCGGTCCGGGCTCCCCTAAGACCCGTTCCGAACTCGGAGACCTGCCAGTCATCGGGCTCCCCAACCTCGTGACCGGTTCCGTCCGGCGGCAGTAACTATGTAACCGACCGATCCTGAGCGGACCCCCCGAAAACCCCTATGAACATGCTGAGAAATAGGCGCCATTCCGCCATTTCCACGTTGCCTGTGCCACATTCCGGCTGCCACCCAGGTTATTCCGGCAATTCTTCAGGACCTTTCCCAAGGCCTCTTCATCAAACCGAGGCGGGCGGCCGGCGCAGGCACACGACGGCGTCGGCCCGGCTGTCCTCCTGGCCGTCGGGCCCGGTGACCCGGCGCCAGCGCTCCTCCGCGACGACGACCTCCCAGCCCGCCGTCGCCTCGACCAGGCCCGTCACCAGCTCGCCGGCCGTGTAGGTCCGGGCGTGGTGCCTGTGCCAGGGCGGGTTGACGGCGTGCACGGCGGTGAGCAGGCGCCCGCCGGGGGCGACGCGGGCGGCGGCCTTGGATAGGAGGGCGACGAGGTTGAGGGAGCCCTCCTCAGGACCGCCGTGCACGTAAAAGCTCGTCACCAGGTCGAAGGGCCCCTCCGGCAGGCTGGCTTCGACGTCGTGCACCCGGCCGGTCACGCGTGAGGCGACCCCACGGCGCTCGGCCTCTCGGCTCAGGCGTCCGACGGCGGTGGCGGACAGGTCCAGGCCGGTTACCCGCCAGCCGTGCTCGGCCAGCCACAGGACGTCAGCGCCCTCGCCGCAGCCGATCTCCAGGGCGGCTCCGGGCTCCCAGTCGACGGCGAGCTCGGGCAGCCAGCCATTGGGACGGCCCGACCAGAGCTGCTCGACCGAGGCGTAGCGCTCCTCCCAACGCGAGGCGTCGTGACCGGCGTCGGACGGCGGCTCGGAGGGCTGCTGGCGGGAGGACGTCATGGCGCGATCCTAGGCGGCGCCGGCTCACGCAGCAGGTCGCACAGTGAAGCGCTCGGCGACACCACCGGCGACCGGGCCGGTCCGCCGGAGCGTGGCCGATCTATCCTCTGCCCTCATGACGATCGACACCTCCTGGGTCTCCCAGCGCAACGCTGTCTTCCTCGCCGACCCTGCCGCCCGCCTGGCCGGCAACGCCGTCGCTGCCACCGACGTGGAGAGGGTCTCCCTGGACCGGGCCGTGGTGACCACGATCGACACCTCTGTCTCCGACCTCGTCCCGGACGCCTCGATCACCGACCAGAAACGGACGGGGCGCTGCTGGGCCTTCGCCGGCCTGAACGTGCTGCGTGCCGCCATGATCAAGGAGCTCGAGCTCGACTCCCTGGAGCTGAGCCAGTCCTTCCCCTTCTTCTACGACAAGCTGGAGAAGGCCAACGCCTTCCTCACCCGCGTCATCGCCGAGGCCTACCGTCCCCTGGATGATCGCGAGGTCGTCGCCTCCCTCCACTCCCCCATTCCCGACGGCGGCTGGTGGCCCGAGTTCGCCCGTCTGGTGACCAAGTACGGGATCGTACCGGCCTACGCCATGCCGGACACGGTCTCGGCCGGTGACCTCGAGGCGATGAACGAGCACCCTGTCCACGCTGCTGCGGCGCACGGCGCTGCGCCTGCGGACCGCGGTGGCCGACGGCGTCGACCCCGAGCCGCTGCGCGTAGCGGCCCTGGAACAGGTCCACCGGATGCTGTGCATCCACCTGGGCACCCCGCCCAGCGAGTTCGTGTGGCAGTACCGGGACAAGAACAAGAAGTTCCACTGGTCGGGGCGCTCACCCCGCTGGAGTTCGCGCAACGCTACGCCACCGGGGTGGAGGAGTTCGTGGTCCTCGCTCACGACCCGCGCCCCGAGATCGCGGTCAACACCCGCTACGGCATGGGCCGCAGCGATGTCATGGTGGGAGCACCGGTCCAGGACCATGTCACTGCCGAGCTCGAGGTGCTCAAGGCCGCCGCGATCGCCGCGATCCAGGACGGTGAGCCGGTGTGGTTCGCCTGCGACGTCGCCAAGCAACGCGATAAGAAGGCCGGGATCTGGGACGCCTCCCTGCACGACTACGAGGGCCTGTACGGGGTGGACCTGTCGATGACGAAGGCCGAGCGGCTGGTGGCGCGCGAGTCGGCGCTCACCCACGCCATGTGCCTGACCGGCGTCGACCTGGTCGACGGCACTGCGCGGCGCTGGCGGGTGGAGAACTCCTGGGGCGACAAGCTCGGGGACAAGGGATTTCACACGATGAGCGATTCTTGGTTCGACGAGTACGTCTTCGAGGTCGTTGTGCGCGCCGGCCGACTACCGGGCGAGGTCCGCGCCGCCCTGGAGACCGAGCCGATCATGCTGCCCAGCTGGGACCCGATGGCCTGAGGCGGACGGGAGGACATCGGGGTCGACGTCGGCGGTCTTGCGGCATTTTCCCGACATTTTCTGCCCTTTTCCGGGCGGACCGTCCCAAGCGAGTTCACATCTGCTCCAGTTAAGGTTCGCCTTGGAAAGAGATCAGATCATCAGGAGACGGACACGCAGATGGCACGTGGAGGACGGGGATTCCAAGGTGCGGTGCTCAAGGCGCTGCGCGTGCCGGAGCACAGGCTCACGGTCACCGGCGTGCGCGATCTCCCGCCTTACACGGAGCTGACCGTGCAGAGCCCGAGCCTTCTGGGCGCCGGAGGACCCAACCTGCCACCCACCGCCTGGGTGCGCATGTGGATCCCGCAGGGCGGCCGGGAGTACCAGCGCGCCTACACGCTCACCCGCATCAACCGGGCTCAGGCCAGCGCCACGCTCCTGTTCCTGCACCACGAGCCGGACGGGCCGGCATCGCAGTGGTCGAAACAGGTCAGGCCCGGGGCCACCGTAGCCGTCCAGGTCATGGGCGGCACCAGCTATCGCTCGCCGTCTCACGGCGACCGGATGCTGCTGGTGGGCGACCGCGCCTCCGCCCCCGCTCTCGCCGACGCCGTCAACGCCGCCCCGGCGGGCAGCCTGGCCACGGTCATCATGCTGGCCCCCGAGGCCGGCTACCTGCCCCTGGCCGCGCGCGAGCACAAGCTCATCCGACTGGACCCCGAGATCTCCGAGGACAGGCTGCTGGCCGCCGTCGACCACACCTTGTGGGCGGACACCGGGGACATCTCGCTCGACTGGGTCTGGATCGCGTTGGAGAGCGACGCCACCAAGGCGGTGCGGCGCCACCTGGTCGCCTCGGGCATGAGCCGACGCAGCATCCAGCACCAGGCCTACTGGATCCGCGGCCGCGCCATGGGCGTGGCCTCCGAGACCTGACCCGAGGCGGTACTGGGCGAGGAGCGGACTTATCCTGGAGCCGTTCATCGTCGCGATCTGTTCACCGAGGTGCTCGACATGCGACTCATCAAGCCCGCCATTCTTGTCCTTGCCCTGACCGTCCTGGTCACCTCGATCGGGAACCTGTTTCTCGGGTGGCAGTTCAGCAGCCTCAACACATCGCTGTGCATGCTCCTGCTCGGCCTGGTTCTGCTGCAAGCCCAGACCTCAGATCCGGGCGAACGCAACCTGTCGCCGTCGGGGATCCGGTTGCTGGGGATCGCCGGACTCGTCCTCTCCGGGCTCGTTCTCGCGCGCGGCCTCTACCGGTCCGACGTCGTCGCGCTCCTCATCCTGCCCGCACTGGTTCTGCTGGGTTACGTCCCTGGTGCGCAGCCTAAAGGGACCGGCGACCCCGTGAGGTCGCCGCAAGCAAGCCCTCGCCTCGATAAGCCCCCATCACCCGCCGGCCCCGGCCACCAGATTCCTCGACGGGGTCGATCGAGAACGTACTTCCGCTGCGAGGACTGCGTCTTCCCGCAGATGACTGGGGACGGACCGCAGTCATCTGCGGGAGAAGTACGTCGTCGTCAGGAATCGCAGTCCTCGGCACGTGCCGCCCGGGGGAGGGGCCGCCGCACGCATCGGTAACGGCGGCGCCCCGGCCAACGCGGGTCCGATGGCGCAGGACCGATATCGAAGTCGAGCGCCCGGTAGAAGCCGACGGCGTCGTCGTCGGTCTCGGCGACGACCGGCTCAGCCCCACCAGCCAGGGCATCGACGAGCACCCGCCCAACCCCGCCGCCACGCAACTCCGGAGCCACGGCGATGTACTCCAGCACGACGCCATCGGGTCGAGACACGTAGGCAGCTACCGACGTGGGCGCACCCTGCAGACCCGTGCCCACGACCTCCATGAGCGCTAGCTCCTCAGCAATGATCCTGCGCAGCTCGACGACGGGCAGTCCCGCAGCCTCGCGCATAAGCGCCAGCATCTGCTCACTGGCCAGGTCTTCCCCCACTAGCCGTCTGACCGTCGGTCTCGTCGACATCCGCGCTCCCTCCACGGGCTCGTGATCCTCGAGCGACACAGCACCTATGGCATCACAGATGCCATTGCATTTTCTCTGATCAGAGCCAATTCCAGGGATACAGGGACCGACCTGCCGTATAGGGTTGACGGCACCCGGGCAGCACTCCCCATCAACAATGACGGACCGATTGTTGAAAATGCCACAAGGATCCGGCAGGATTTCACCTGGTCACACCATTCCCCGCCATGTCCGCCCCTACGAGGTCATCTACCATGCGACTCCTCCCCTCAGTCGTCTTCACGCTCGCCACCACCGTCCTGGCCCTCACCGTCGGTGGCGGCCTGTTCGGCTGGCAAACCTCCCTCCCTGACGCCCCTGGAGCCTGTTGACGGTCAGTCTCATCCTCCTCCAGGCCCAGCACGTTCAGCGGGTCGAGCCGTCCCAGCGCATCCCCCGGCCCCTCGGTCCTCGCACTGGCCGTCATCGGCCTCGGGCTGGCGATCGCCCTGCTCGGCTACGGCGTCTACAACCACGACGCCGCGGCCGCCATCAACCTGCCGGCAGCCGGCGTCCTGCTCTACGTGATCGTGAACGCCTACCGCCGGCGCAAGCCCGCCCTCACAGCCCGTCTTCGTCACCACCCCGACGGCTCCTCTCGCAGAGATCGGCGGCAACCTGCCACAATAAGCGGCATGGTCGACCTCTCCACCGTCTCCCCCGCCATTGCCCTAGGCCCCCTGGACGGCCGCTACCGCGCCGTCGCCGCCCCGCTGGTCAACCACCTCTCCGAGGCCGCGCTCAACCGAGCCCGCCTGCAGGTCGAGGTCGAGTGGCTCATCCACCTCACCGACGGCGGCGTCCCTACCCGGCGCCCCTCGCCTGAGTGAGACGGAGAAGGCCTACCTGCGCGGCGTCGTTGAGGACTTCAGGGGCCCAGGAGATCGCCGAGCTCGGCGCCATCGAGGCCGAGACCCGCCACGACGTCAAGGCCGTCGAGTACCTCCTCAAGCGGCGCCTGGCCGCGGCCGCCCAGGCCCCCGGCGTCGTCGGCGCCGACGGCGGCCCCACCGCGCTGCCCACGGTCGGCGAGATCGTCCACATCTTCTGCACCAGCGAGGACATCAACAACCTCTCCTACGCCCTGACCATCCGCGCCGCCATCGAGCAGGTCTGGCTGCCGGCAGCCAGAGGACTGGTCGAGGACCTGGCCGCCATGGCCCACGAGTACGCCGACGCCGCCATGCTGGCCCGCACGCACGGCCAGCCGGCCACCCCCACCACGCTCGGCAAGGAGCTGGCGGTCCTGACCCACCGGCTGCGCCGTCAGGTGCGCCGCGTCGAGGCCACCGAGTACCTGGGCAAGATCAACGGCGCCACCGGCACCTTCGGCGCGCATGTCGTCTCCGTCCCCGGCGCCGACTGGCAGGCGGTGGGCCGCGGCTTCGTCGAGCACCTGGGCCTGACCTGGAACCCGCTGACCACCCAGATCGAGTCCCACGACTGGCAGGCCGAGCTCTACTCCGACGTCGCCCGCTTCAACCGGATCGCCCACAACCTGGCCACGGACGTGTGGACCTACATCTCGCTGGGCTACTTCCACCAGCGCCTGAGCGCGCAGGGCTCCACCGGCTCGTCGACCATGCCGCACAAGGTCAACCCGATCCGCTTCGAGAACGGCGAGGCCAACCTGGAGATCTCCTGCTCGCTGCTGGACACGCTGGCCGCCACGCTCGTCACCTCCCGCCTCCAGCGCGACCTCACCGACTCCACCACGCAGCGCAACGTGGGTGTGGCCCTGGGGCACTCGCTGCTGGCCGTCGACAACATCCGCTGCGGTCTGGCCGGGCTCGACGTCGACCGCGCCCGCCTGGAGGAGGACCTGGAGGCGACCTGGGAGGTGCTCGGCGAACCCGTCCAGCAGGCCATGCGGGCGGCCGCCGTCGCCGGGGCCACCGGCATGGCCGACCCCTATGAGCGCCTCAAGGAGCTCACCCGCGGCAAGAAGGTCACGCCCGAGGGCATGCGCGAGTTCATCTCCGGGCTGGGCATGCCCGACGACGTCGAGGCACGACTGCTCGCCCTGACGCCCGCCACCTACACGGGCCTGGCCACCGAGCTCGTCGCCCACCTGGACGACTGAGGGCTCGCGAGCAGATCAGACCCAGACCGGGAGGCGCCGGCAGGGCGCGCTGGCAGGGCGGCAAAAACTACAGCCCCGGCCCCGGACTCGATCACGCCAGCGGCCGGGTGTCCACACAGCGGACATCAGCGAGCCAGCCGTCGAGGCGCCCGGCGTGAACCGTTGGAATTCCGCGGTTTCTTCTCAGGCTGCGAGGTCGGTGCAGTGTTCATGTCCGCTGCACGGACACATCCGGACCCTTCATATACAAATACGTCCTTCATGTACACTTCATATACACTACGGAGTCCTCCATATACACTTCATGTACAATCATCAGGTGATTGTCGATCTGAATGACCTCACAGAAGCCCTCGCTCGTTTGGCGCTGGAGGGTGGCGACTGCCTTGAGATCGAGGCGAAGACGTTCTCCGAGTACTCCCGCAGCGCCCTCGGACCCACGCTGTCGGCCTTCGCGAACCTTCCCGGAGGCGGCACCATCCTCCTGGGCGTCAGCGAGGATCCAGTCTCCGTCGTCGGAGTCCAGGACCCACACGAACTCCAGCAAGCCCTCATCTCACAGGCCCGTCAGGGCTTCTCCACCGAGATCGCTGTCGATACGCACGCCATCACCGTTGAGGGCAAGACCGTCATCGCTGCCAACGTGCAGGAAGCTCCCGTCAACAGCAAGCCATGCCGGTGGAAGGAGACGGGGCGGCGTACCTCCGCCAGTACGACGGTGACTACCGCATGTCTCAGCAGGAGGAGCAGCAGCTCCTTCTCCGGCACCAACGCCCCCGACAGGACTCCGTTGCCGTTCCCGGCACCTCCGTAGACAACCTCGACAACGAGCTGGTTCAGCGCTTCCTCCGAGCGGTTCGTGCTGGCTCCACCGCGCTCAGCGGCCAGCCCGACGCCGAGGTCCTCGTCAATCTGAATATCCTCACCGAGGAGGGGGAGACAACACGGGCAGGGCTGTACGCGCTGGGCCGTTATCCCCAGAGGCAGTTCCCCGGCCTGTCCATCACGGCCGCCGTCACCGGCACGAACGACGCAGTCAGGGCAACGGATCGACTCACGATCGCGGGCCCCCTGCCACAGATGCTCACCGACGCCGTCGACTGGGTCGCACGCACCACGCAGACACGCATCCAGTTCGGGGATGACGGGCACGGCCGCGATGTCCACGAGTTCCCACTCATCGCGGTTCGCGAGCTCATCGCCAACGCTCTCGTCCATCGAGACCTCTCCGAGCCCGCACTCTCGAAAGGGGTTGAGATCCGTCTGCTGCACGACCGCCTCATCATCTCCAGCCCAGGTGGTCTGTGGGGGCTGAGTGTGGATCAGCTCGGTACACGAGACGGAAAGTCTGCGGTCAACGAGCACCTCTACACCATCTGCACCTTCGCCACGGACTACGAGGGACGGCGCGTGATCGAAGGATTGGGCTCCGGTATTCGGGAGGTCCGGCGCGCCCTGCGAGAGGCGGACATGGAGCCCGTCCGCTTTCAGGACACCGGCGTGCGCTTCACGGCTCTGCTCCCCCGAAGCGCGCTCCTCTCACCCGAGGATCTCACCTGGCTGTCCGGCCTTGAAGCCCAGGACCTCGGCGTCGAGCAGCGCCACGCACTGGTCGAGATGCGGCATGGAACCTCATGGACGAACTCCTCCTACCGCCGTCGCTTCGGCTGTGACTCCCAGCAAGCCCGTCGTCAGCTCCAGGAGCTGGTGGACCGAGGCTATGCCGAGGCCCGAGGACAACGCGGCTCCACCTCCTACGTTTTGGCCTCCGACGGCGCTCGGCCGGCCTCCGACGTCAAGGCCGTCACTATTCCCGCAGAGATCTCCGCCCTGTCCACCAATGCGCCCACCGTCTGGGCCTGTCTCGAGGACGGGCCGCGCACGCGCCAGCAGATCGTCGAGGCCACGCACCTGACCCCACGCCAGGTGATGTACGCGCTCAAACATCTCACGACTGCAGGAGCCGTTCTGATAGACGGCCGTCAGGGCGACACCACCACCAGGTACCACCGCGCCTGATGGGCACGCCTATCGAGTGCGTCTCCCACCTGGACGGCTGAGGGCTCGCGAGCAGATCAGGCCCAGACCGGGAGGCGCCGCAAAGCCCCCGGACTCGATCACGCCAGCGGCCCGGTGTCCACACAGCGGACATCAACGAGCCAGCCGTCGAGGCGCCCGGCGTGAACCGTTGGAATTCTGCGGTTTCTTCTCAGGCTGCGAGGTCGGTGCAGTGCTCAAGTCCGCTGCACGGACGCCTCGGCGCACTTCAGGCCTCAGAGACAGGGCGACGTGTGGCTACCCAACGGCGGCTGAGGGCTGGGCCGGGGGCACGGCGCCTCCGGCCAGGAGCTGACGGGCGCACAGCCCGGCAACGCATCCTCGGCCGGGTTGAGGCCGAGCCGGTTGACGTCGATGTGCAGCAGGTCCAGAGCCCGGCGCCCGTCGGTCCCCGCCCCATGACCCCGATGGCGCGCCCGGCGTCGTCGGCCAGCTCGCCAATGGCACCGGCCGCCTGGCTCCAGGAGGATCTCGTCGAACTGGAACTCGATGACCTCCAGCAGCTGCTGGACGATCGGCCCCAGGGCGCTGCCGTCGCGCAGGTGCGCGGGCAGGCGCGATCCCCACATCCGCAGGTGCGCGGAGAGCAGCTCGGCCTCGGCAGCGGCGCGCTGCGGGCCGCCAGCGCCAGGAACCGCGCCGCCAGGGCCGCCCTGCGGCACCGGCCTGGGAATCTGCCAGATCTGGTGGTCCAGACACCACCGGCTGGAGACGTAGTGGCGCTCAGCCTCCTCGACGCCGGCCACGCCCCCGTACTTGCCGTACTGGGACCGTAGACGCCGAAGGCGATCCCGGGCCGGCTGGCGCCGATCCCTCCGGTCATCGGGTCGGAGACGAGGCGCTCGACCGTGCGCACCTCGGTCCGCCGGGCCACGGCACCCAGCTCGCGCATGCTCGCGTAGGCGTCGTCCAGGACGCCCTGAACGGCCTGAGCCGCAGCCGGATGTGGTGCCCGCGCAGGTCGACGAAGCGCAGGAAGTGCGCCGAGCGGATGTCCCACTGGCCGCGGGCCCGTGCCAGCCACTGCGCGATCTCGGGCAGCAGGGCGTCGGTGTCGTCCCCGCCGGCGCAGTAGATCCTCGCGTACAGCCAGCCGACATCCTCCGTCTGGTTGACCAGCGCCGATCCCCGCTGGCGCACCGAGCTGTGCTGGGCGCGCAGGCTGCCGAAGTCGGCGGCCGCCATCTCCAGGGGCTGGATCCCCGGGATCGAGCCACCCACCTGCGGGGTCGAGACCTCCCTGACTGGGCCGCTCAGCCTGCTCGCCGGCCCGCGAGCGCCCGCCGAGCCAGCGCAGCCGCCGGGAGCGGGTGAGCCGGCTGGGCTGGTTGCGCTGCTCGCGCCGGCTGGACTGGGCGTCGTCATGCGTGCTCATGCCATGCCTCCCAGGTTCTTGGACCACTGGAGTCCCCACCAGGTACTCGGCCACGGTGGGTTCACCGTCCTAGTGTGAGCCCCAGGGCCTCGCCGCGGGCCGGGAGGCCTCGACGAAGCTGATGTGCGCGGCGGCGGGATCGATCCAGCCACGCAGCGCCAGCAGCGAGACCGGCGAGGTGAGGTCCACGTAGCGGGGCTTGTGCTGATCGAAGGTGGCGCCCTGAGAGGGCATGTGCTGGTGAACGAACACCTCCGTCGGTATCCCCACTGCTTGCGCAGGTCGTCCACGTGCAGCAGGGTCGTGGTCAGGTCGCGGTCCATGAGCGGGGCGATCTGCGCCGCCGGGAAGGTCCAGGACTCGCGCCGGGTCACCAGCCGGCCGGCCACGGTCCGCTCGGAGTGCATCACCTCATCGGGTAGGGGCCCGTTGAGGTCCCGACGCCGACTGGTCCAGTGGTCCGCGAACGGGGCAGCCGGGACCACGGGTCGCTCAGGAGCACGAGCCAGGACAGGTATCCGCCCAGGAGGTACTGGGGGTCAGACCCAGGTAGGCCAGCCCCACGGGCCCCGGCGTCGTCGGCCAGGAACAGGGTGCTCGTGGCCGGGTCGTGGACGAGCCGCAGGGAACTGAGCGGGACCGTGTCCGGCGCCCCCGGCTCACCGGGCAGGCCCAGCGGCGGCAGGAGCCCGCAGGAGACGGCCTGACCGGTGTTGCACTCGGTGCTGGCCTGGATCTCCAGGACCCGCTCGGTGCCCCAGGCGGTGCGGATCCGCGTGGCCAGGCGCTCCCGGAAACCGGAGCCCAGGAGCCGGTGGAATCGGGCCTGGAGCGAGCCATTGGCATTGGTGAAGGCGTTGACGACGGTCAGTCCCCCGCCGGCGGCGTAGGGTCCGGGCGCTGGGGGCCACCGGCTGGAGGAAGGCGCCCAGGTGCCTCGGCGATCCGGAGAGCCCACCGGGCAGGGCGGCGCGCTCCGTGTCGGGGCCGGCGGCGTAGTCGAGTCCGGCGGCGCGCAGCATCTCCTTGTCGCCGTCGGGGGCGTGGGCGATGGTCATGAAGAAGGCGAGCGGGTCCTTGCACACCCTACCGCTTCCGAACAGTGAGACGAACCGGGTCACCATGAGGTCGTAGATGTGGGAGCGGGCCACCCACGGGTCGGCAGAGCTCTGCCCAGGGTCTTCACATCCTGCTCGAAGGGGCGTCGTCGAGGGGTCGACCCAGCTGCGGGCCGACTCACAGTCCTCGTAGAGGAAGCCGCTGGGGCGCTCGCCGAGCTCGCCGTCGGGGAAGACGCGCTCGGCCAGGCGCACCGTGCGGTTGAGCAGCTCGGCACGGCCGGGCCCGTCAGCGGCGCCGACGGCGTCATCGAGCCGGGCCAGCCAGGCCAGGTCCTTGCCCCACTGGCGCTGCTGGTCCGGTGAGAGCGTGGCGGCCAGCAGCGGGAAGGGGTTCTCCCGCGGTACCAGGGCACACGCGGCACGACGGCGCCCGAGGCCAGCAGCCGTTCCAGGCGCAGGCGCGGGTCGGCGCCACCCTACGCGCTCACAGGCGTCGCGCACGCTGAGCACGGCGTGCATGCCGCCGCCGGTCAGGGCGTCGTGGGTCTCCTGGAGCCAGCGGGCGGGCTGGACGGTCTCCTGGCGGAAGACCATGCCGTTGCCGTACTCGTGCTCGCCGACGATGGTCAGCGCCTCGGCCTCGGCCTCATCGGGCGGGTACTGGCCGTAGGCGCCGGCCGCGCCTGCGCCGGGACCGGCGCTGAAGGCCCGAGCGCACGGGGAGTGGGCTCGAGGTAGAGGGCGCCGTCGGGAGCCAGGTCCTGGGCGGTGGCGCTCAGGATCTGGTAGGCCAGGTGGGTCGCCACCATCCGGCGGCTGCGCCCGGCAGCGCGCTGGCCCGCCTCGTTGACGGTGGTCAGCCCCGAGAAGGGGCTGGTCTTGAGGGCGGCCTGGGTGGCCAGGGTGTAGAGGGTGCGCAGGACGCGGGGTCCTCGAGCCTGCGGCCGCGAGTGGCCAGGGTGGAGACGAGAGCCGGGGCGGCGATCGCCAGGGCCTCCTGGCAACCGGGCTCGTCCAGGCCGGCCGCCAGCAGCTCGCGGCTGCGGTCCAGGTCGACGTCGACGAGGACGGCCAGGCGCGCGGGTCTCCTCCTTGCGGGCCACCAGGGCGTCCCAGCGCTCCAGCAGCGCGCGGAGCTCAGCGGGCAGGGCCGCGAGGACCTCGTCGGACAGACCGGTGGCGCGTCCCTGGAAGACTCGGCGCTTGGCGCGCAGGACCGGGCGGCGCTCGGTCTTGGCCAGGGTGGGGACGATCTCGTAGAGCGGGTCGAGCAGCTGCTTCGCGGCGCCGTCGAGCACCTCGTCGAGCCGGCGCAGGTACTCCAGGTTGCCGGTAACGGCGGCCGTGGTCTCGGGAACGGCCCGCACCGGGAGTCCCCCCAGGCGCACGAGGGTCGGCAGGGCCACAGCGGGCTGCGCCAGGGCCGGAGGCTCCGGCTCCGATGCCGGCACCGACGCTGGTACGGCGGAGGATGGAGCGGATGGAACGGGCTCCCCCAGGGGTCACGGCGGATTCGGGCTGCGGCTGTCGGGATGGGGAGGCACCGGCACGAGAGAGAACCGGCTGCGTCATAGGAGGAAACCTTTCAAGAGAGCTGACAGCCAGTAGCCTATCCATACAACGCTCATCCCGAAGACCAGGAGACCAAGAAGGCTGCACGAAGCCCGTATATGAAGTAGCCCTCAGCGCACCGCGGGCCGCATGACGGCCAGGGCCGGTGGCAGGGGGCTGACGGGTCAGGACACGGCGCAGGACGAACATGGAGCGCCCGCGCAGGTTGACCGAACCGGTGGCTGCCTCGACCGCGGCAACGCCGTCGGACTGGGTGAAGGGATTGAGGTTGGTGACGAGCATCGTGAGCTGGAAGGCGCACAAGGTCAGGACCACCTGGCGCACCGTTCCCGTCGAGGCCCAGGCGATGGCCGCCTCCAGACCGCAGACGACGCCGTCGGAGAAGATGCCGGCCAGGGCCAGCATGGTCAGCCCTGCGCCGGGAGCGCACCCGGTAGGAGTCGGTGCGGTCGACGTAGGCGATGGGGATCGCCCAGAACATGAGCGCCACCCCAGTCCCCGGATGGGGGTGCCCAGGTAGCCGGCGACGATGGCGTGCCAGGACTCGTGCAGCAGGATGCTCACCAGCTGGATCACCACCGCCGTGATGACGACGAGGACGCCCGGGCGGGGCCCCCGGCCAGGGGAGCTCAGCGCCATCGCCCCGGCCGCGTACCCGCAGACGGCCAGCGCCAGGAAGACCCAGCTGAGCGCGCGGGCCGGCAGACGCTGGAGCAGGGTGACGATCGGGGCGACGATCCGGTGTACTTGCGGGCGATGATGATGCGGGGCAGCCACCATCCCCGCTGCGCCGGGGCCTCTCGACCTTGAGGTGGCGGGCCTGACGGGGGTGGGCGGTGTGACGCCCGCGAGTGCGCCTGGTGCGCGCGGGGCCGCGGGGACCGCGGCGGCGGGGGCGGCTCACTGCCCACGAGGAGGCTCTTGTCGCGCAGGTTGTCGACCAGGCTCGTGATGCGCTTCGCGCCCGCCTCGTCGATGTCCTGGGGCAGCTCCTCGATGATGGTCGGCAGGGAGCGCACCCCGTCGAACTGGTTGACGATGAAGGCGGCTGCCGCACCAGAGCCGGTGGTACTGCCCGAGTCGGAGTCGAACAGCATCGGCTGGTTGTCCATCCCGACGATCAGGCTCACGCCGCGGCGCAGGCGCGGGATCGGGTTCGTCAGGGGCGCTCCCAGGGCTCATCGGCGTGCTCGTCGCCGTACTCATCACCGTGCTCATCGTGGGCTCTTGGCCTCAGATCGGTTCGTGGGAACTCGGGTACCGCTAGTGGCGGGTAGGAGACCCGGGTCCCCTACCCGCCACCGTGGGGTCGTCAGCAGGACGTCGTCGACGCGCTGGCGGCGCAGGCCGGGCACGAGGCCGAGGCGGCGCTGGCCGGGCAGGACGCGCAGGCGTGGCAGAAGGCGCAACCCAGAGCGTTGCCCTCGGGCAGCTCCTCGACGCCGAAGTCGCTGTCGGCGAGTGAGATCAACTGCGCTGTTCGTCATATGCCGTTCACCTCCTTCTCTCAGGTGTCTTGTGGGCAGGGCAGGGCCCGATCGGGCCCCGGGGGTCCGGTCTGCCGGGACCGGGACCCCAAACCCCGCGAACGGGTGGTCTGTGGAGCTCTCTGACGCGGTATGCAGTTCTGGGGCCGTCTCGCCGGCGGCGGGCCGCCGGCGCTCGCAGGCGGTGGCCCGGGCTAGCCGGCCGCCTCATCAGGCGGAACGGTCTGCGGACTGGCGATGGTGACGGCGAACATCTGGTGGCGGCTGACGCCGTCGGAGTCCAGCAGGTGGCGCACCGCCGAGGTGGCGAAACCGGCGAAGACCGTCCCCACCAGCCCACGGGCGACGGCGCGCAGGTGCAGCGAGTAGATGAGGGCCGCACTACGGCTCGCGGTGAAGCGGTAGCCGGCCGCCCCGCCCCAGGTGTCGGCCCTCATCGAGGTTGGCGGCCACCGAGACGATGGCGCCGGCGCGGGCGAACTCCTTCTGCACCGTCATGCCCTCGATCACCTCCGCCTCCGGCAGGGACGGACGAGGTCGACGCCGTCGAGCCGCACCCGGTAGATGCCCTGGCTCAGCGCCGCTCGGGCGCAGGAGGAGGACGAAAGGGCTCCAGGGGCGAGGCTCCGCGTCCTCGCCCCAGGTGCGCGCGTCATCGGCCAGGGTGTCACGGACCATGCCCAGGAGGGCTCGGCCTCGAGCGGCTCGGTGCCGTAGCTGGTCGACGACGAGCGGCGCTCGAAGGTCTGGTGCAGGTCGTAGGGGTAGGCCTCCTGGGGGCCGGGGACGAGCACGTCAGGCGCCTGGCAGTCCAGCGGCGGGCGCGGGCGGCTCCCGGCCAGGCCGTCGGAGGTCGGCTCACCCGGGCGAGTATCCGATCCGGCGGAGAAGCCGGAGACGAGCCTCGCGCAGCGTCTCGAAGTCAGTGCGCACGGCTGCCCCCCAGGTCGACGACGATGCAGGCCGGTTCGCGGGCAGGGTCGGTGCCCAGCGCCCGGGCGATGCGCTGCTCGTCCCAGCGGGCCCGGGCGCGCAGCGGCACTCCCAGGGCGTCGGCGACGAGGCGGATGACCTCGAAGGAGCAGCCGCAGTCCTGACCGCGATGCGCAGCGCGAAGGAGAAGCACTTGCGGGCCACCTTGTCCACGTTGCCGGTCAGGACGATCCGGGCGCCGACGCCGTCGGGCAGGACGTCCGTCTCCGCGTCTTCCCCGAATCCGCCCCGAGGGGCGGGGCCGATGAGGGCCAGGGCGTGGTCGCGCTCGATGCAGACGTAGGTGCCTGGGGCCGGCTGCTTCTCACCGGCTTCACCTGCCGCCGCCCCTGGCGGGACGAGGACGTAGGCGGTCACCGAGCCGATGCGTTGCCGCGGCGGCCGTCCAGCGGCGCAGCCTGGCGCTCAGCGGGGTCTGGGCGGCATCGGCCGGCCCCCGGGCCGGCGGGCTCGGAGCCGAGCGGCTCGCGCACGCCGACCGACAGCGCCAGGATCGTGGCGAGCTCGGACAGGGTGGGCCGGGCGACGACGTCGGGCTCGCTGCCGTCGTCGGCGAGCGGGTGCACGACGGGCCAGGGGCTGGTCCAGGCGCTCCAGGTCGGCGGGCGGCAGGGGTGTGCGCGGGCAGACCGGCCAGTCGCGGAACTCGCGCTGGAGGCGCAGGTTGGAGGGCTTGTAGTGCTGCTGGTGCCCCTTGAGTCCACGAAAGCCGCCGGCGGATGGCCACGGACTGCTCGTGGCGGGCTCCCACGGGGGCCGAGGGCGCCACCGGTGCCGAGGCTCGCCCTGCCCGGCGACCGAGCAGACGGGACAGCTGACGGGAGACGACCGGGCGGTCGGAGTAGGTGAAGGTGGCCAGGTCCGTGCGCCGGGCGTCGCCGGGCAGATGGGTGACGGTGGCGCGGGCGATGAGGGCGGCCACGGCCCTGGCGGCCAGGCCGATGACGATGTCGCGGCGAGAGCGTCGGGGCTGGGGCCGAGCTCGGCTCGTCGGCGCTCGCGCAGGCCAGGCAGGGAGAGAAGTCTCATCGATGAGGCCGACCGTCACCGCCTCCTGCTCGGCGCGCACGCGCAGCAGCGGGATCCCGGCCTCGCGGCAGCGGCGCGCCACCTCCTGGGAGCGGCCCACGGAGCCCTGGGTCTCCATGAGGACGACGAGCGTGTCCCCTCGACGGGGTGCGCCGTCGAGCCGGACCTCGGGCAGTGTGGGCCCAGGGCGGCGACCATCTCCCCGGCCAGCTCGAGTGTCCCCGACGACGGCGACCCGTGCCGCGGCCAGGCGGCGGGCGGCGTCCTGCCAGGAGTCGTTGACACCGGTGGAGTCACCCAGGCGGGAGAGGAACCGTGCCAGCTCAGGCGCCGGCTCACCGGGGGCGGGCTCAGTGTCGCCCTCCTCGACAATGCCGCCGGTCCACAGCAGGAGACGGCCTCGAAGGCGGCCTGCGGGCCGATGCCGGTGACCTCACCGATCTCATCGAGGGTCCGGGTGCCGTCACAGGCCTCGAGCAGGGGACCCATGTGCTCGCGGGCGAAGGCCCCACCCAGGACCTGGCTCTTGCGGGCGCCGTCGATGATCCAGCCGGTCCTGTCAGGGCCGGGCGCGCAGGCCCAGAGCGGACCACGGGCCTGCGGGGATGCGGAACTGCAGGTCGCTGGGGCGGCGCGGCCGACGTCGCCGGCACGCATGACGGAGCCTGTGGCGTCCCCGGCCATCTCAGGCCACCTCCTCACGGCGCTCGGGCAGGAGGGCGCGAGCGCGGGCAGCCCGTCACGGCGCCCCTCGTAGCGCCCGAGCAGGTCTCACAGCGGTCCACGCACGGTCCGGGCGCAGGCGGTGACCCCCGAGACGAGGTCGATGGTCCACACCTGGCCCCTCGATCTGCGGGAGCTCCGCGGGCTCCGCGCTGCCTCGACGGCGTCGACCCCGCCGGTCTCGGCGTCGTCGGTCCCGGCCGCCTCCGGGCGGTCGAGGGTCTGAAGGCCAGCGAGATGAGGCCGGCACCCAGAAGGACGTGATGCCGCGCGTAGGCCTGCTCCAGCGGACCGTGCTCAGCGACCACTCCGCCGGCAGCGGGCGGTATCCGTGCTGGCGGCGGCGGCGGTCGTAGCAGTGGTAGCAGGCGCTGCGCGGGGACCACCAGCGGTCCGCAGCGCAGCTCGGTGGGAGGAGCTCCAGGCCGAGGGAGGGCATCCCCGGGTGAAGGGACAGAGCGTCGAGGTCTTCTCGCAGGCCGGTCTGGTCGGGGTCGGCGACGAGCACAGCGCGGTCGGCGTGGGGACGTAGGCACTGACCAGCCCGTTGTCGACCGGGATGACGACGTCGTCGGTCCGGCGAGCCGCGCGGCGACGGCGCGCGCGAACCCGCCCTGGGGCAGGTAGACTGTCACCGGCCCCGAGGCCTGAGGTGCCGGCTGCGCGGCGGGTGCGGTGGCGGCGTGCTCATGGCGGGTCGAGGCTCCTGGGAATCGGTCGGTGGCGTGATGGACATCGGGTCACGGCTCAGGCGAAGGGCTGGCGGACGGGGCTGATCCCAGCCTCGTCGTGGACGGTCAGGCCCATGGTCTCTGGGCGCCTCGTAGAGGCGGGCGTGGCCAGGTAGCGGGCGTGGTGGCTGAAGGACAGGGCATGGCCTCCGGGATGAGGGCCTTGACGACGTGCATGCCGACCTGGCGGGCCTCGTCGGTGGTGATGTCGACGACGATCGCCCTCGGCGCCGGCCCGCTCCAGGCTGGCGACGACCTGCTCGAGCGGGTCGTCGGCGTCACTGCCGTCGGCGCCGGGCACCGGTTCCCTCGAGGGTTCCGATCCCGTCCAGGGCGTGGACGGGCCGCCTCGCCTTCCAGGAGGAAGTCGAAGACGTGGCGCATGGACAGCTCGGCGTCGGCCAGGGCTCCACCGACCACGGTGAGGTCCTTGCCCTTGATCTCCTGGGCGCGGGCCGCGGGCGTGGCTGCGCAGGGCGATGCGCAAGGAGGCGAGCTCGCGGTAGATCTTTGGCCAGGGCCCGCTGCGGATCGATATCGCAGGTGGCAGCGACCACCTGGGCCAGCTCGGGGTCGACCTGGGAGGTCTGAACGGCATGAGGGTGGGGACGCCGTAGTCGGTGGTGGCGTCGAACAGATGGGTCTCCAGCTCGGTGGAGGTGCCCACCCGGTGGTACTCGGCGACCTCCTCACCCAGGGTGGAGGGATCGACGGCGACCGCCGGCAGGCGCAGGCGCTGCAACCAGGTCAGGGCGATGGAGTCGCGCTCGATGACCTCGAGCAGGCCGCCCAGAACCGCCTCGCGCAGGTCGGAGCGCGGCCGTGCCGGTGGAGATGGACTGACGAACTGCTCAGAGGGGCGCGTACCGAAGTTGAGGTACGTCAGGACTGCTGGGACGAAGACCTCTCGGCCGCGGGGTCAGCGACCAGCCACGCACCCATCGCATGGGGACGCGGGGGTCCGATGCGACGAGTCCGCAGTCGGGGTCCGCCAGCCCGTGGCCGAGCATGCCGGCCAGCGCCCGGTCCGATCGCAGCCCCTGCCGGAGACCGGCGGGTGTCCCACACCAGCCCTCCCTCCGTCCATGAGCAGCTGGAGTAGCGTTCCATCGTCTCCACGATCGCGATGTGTCTGGCGCGATCGGCGTCGATGGCCCCGCCGGCCCCGTCGAAGTTGCCCGCCTCGGCACGGTGATTCCAGGTGCGCTGTGACCTCAGCGCCTCAGATGGATCACCCAGAGAACCGGTCCAGATCGCGAAGACCGGCTCTCCGGCCGCTTGGGGCAGCTCGGTGAACGGGAAACCAGGCCGAAGGAGACTCGAGGGACGCAGCGCGAGCCAATGATGGCGCCACACCCTCGACGAGCGCAGAGCGGTACACGGACCCTCCTTCCTGGGGAACGACAGAGGAGGCACACTTTGGGGAAGTGCCGTTGGCGAAGAGCCTGCCCGAGGTCACCGGGCCCTCACATCGGTCTTTGATCTACTGCTCGCTCCACTGTTTGGATAGCCCTACCCGTCCTTTTGTCGGGACGTGTCCCGGACGTGATTACACGGCGGACGCCTTTTTCAGGTAGTTTGTTCACTCGTTCCCCAGCAGACCGCGACCCCCGATTCCGCGGGTCTGCACACATCTGCTCAAGGAGACACATGTCTTCCCAGATCTCTCCTGATCACGTCGGCCTCGCCCTGGTCGACGACGACGCGATGGCCCTGGCCCATCTGGAGTCCTATTTTTCCGACGCCGAGGACCTCACTCGTCCTCACAGCGACCCGATCTCCCCGCGCGGTTCTCAAGTTCCTTCAGTCGCATCAGGTCGATGTCCTCATCACCGATGTCCACATGGAGAACATGGACGGAGTCGAGATGACCAGGGAGGTACTTCGCACCTCGCCGACGACCCGGGTCATTCTGCTGACCACCGTTGACACCGACGAGGACCTCCTTCAGGGGCTGGGGGCGGTGCCAGCGGCTTCCTGCTCAAGAGCGCCCCTGCCGAGGAGATCATCGCGGCGGTGCGCACGGTCCACTCAGGGGAGAAGGTCGTGGCTCCGACGCCGACGACGCGCCTCATCGACTACGCGCTCGCCTCCGTGCGCGGCGCGGACGGAAGCGTCCGCCTCTCGGACCGGGAGCGCGACGTGCTCCATCTCCTGTGCGAGGGCGCCTCGAACCGCAAGATCGCCTCACTGCTGGCCATTGCCGAGGCGACGGTCAAGTCGCACATCACCGGCCTGTTCCACAAGACGGGGACGGCCTCGCGCCTGGAGATCGTGGTGGGCCTTCAAGCACGGCTACGCCTCCAACAGCCCCATCACGATCCCGGCCACCAGCGCCCCTGACCCCACGGTCGAGTCCGAGTCCCTCGGAGACCCGAGGCACCGCGCCCGGGCACCGACCGCCCTCCACCGCACCTGAACCGCGCACTCCGTCAGGAGAGCATCCGGATCAGCATGAAGATGAGGATGAACAGGCCCCAGCCGACCACCTTGCCCAGGCTGGCGCCGGACGCCGAGGACGACGGCGAGCCACCTGGCCGAGGTCCGGTCATATCGACCCGCCCGTAGACGGAGGCGGGCGGGCCGAAGGCACGGGCGGGACCGTCGGCTGCATCGGTGTCGTCACCCGGCATCCCACCCGGCGCCCGGGACTGCCGGCTGGGCCACCTGGGGCTCCCGCCCGCGTAGCCGCGAGGCGAGGTCACGGGACCGCCCCGGCCGGCCGGCCGGACCCCGGAGCTGGATACGCGCCCGGCTGCGCGTAGCGGCCGGGCGGCACGGGGGCCGGTGCGACGGAGCTGCGCGAGGCGCGCTGTCCGCGGAGACGAGGTGCGCGGCGGAGTCGTTCGGGAGGCGGTACGGGCCGCCGCGGTGTGCGGCCTGGAGGTGCGCCGGCTCGACGACCGGCCCTGCCCACCGCTTCTAGCCGGGCGGGCCGCGCGGTCGGCGTCGCCACCAGCAGAACCGACGACGTCGACGTCATCGGAATCGTCACCCGGGCCGCCGTCGAAGAGCGGCGAGCCCATGAGCGGGTCGCCGAGGACGGAGCCGAAGGGGTCGTCGCCCAGGCCGATGTCGGAGGGCTCCCATCCCGCGGGCGCCATCGACACAGAGTCACCGGCGTCACCAGCGTCACCGGAGTCACCGGCACTGCTCTCCCCGATCGAATCGGCCTCGACCACGGAACGCCCGCTACGACCGGAACCGACGACTCCCATGCGGCCGACCCAGGCGCGCAGCTCCGGGGAGCAGCCCGGGTTGTCGACGATCACGGCGCGCAGGTCGGGGCGGTTGCCGGCCAGCACCATCAGCCTTCCGGCGCCCGCCTTCGGATCCCGGGCGAGTCGGAGATCGGGGTCGTCTGGTGCTCTGGTCCCTGGTGGTCGCTGCATCGCGGCCGGGAGCTGTATTCGCGACGGAAGTCATGACACGAGCATCCCATGCCACCCTCCGCCTTGTCCCGAGCCGAGCACCATCACTCCTCCTCGTCCAGAAGACGGAGGACTCGACGAACATACCCCTCGGGGGTACTTGACCCGCCTACCCCCGAGGGGTATGTTCGTCGTCGAACGAGAAGGAACCACGGAGGAGAGATGGCCGGCTACACCGGGACCAAGGAGGACTACCTCAAGCGCCTGCGCCGCATCGAGGGGCAGGTTCGGGGCATCTCCCGTATGGTCGAGGAGGACACCTACTGCATCGATGTCCTCACGCAGATCTCCGCCGCCACCAAGGCACTCCAGGCCGTCAGCCTCGGCCTGCTGGAGGATCACATGAGCCACTGCGTCCTGCACGCCGCCCAGTCCGGTGACGAGGAGGGCATGGCCAGATCCGCGAGGCCTGACGCCATCGCCCGGCCTCGTCCGGTCCTGAGCGCCTCCTAGCTCGGGCCACGGGCCCGCCACTCGTTCCCGTTCCATTCCAACCGCTTTGTTCCACGCTTTCCCAAGGAGTGAGAGATGACCGAGTTCACCGCCGACGGCGTCGACCGCACCACCACCCTCAAGGTCTCGGACTCACCTGCGGCCACTGCGTCGCCCACGTCACCGAGGAGCTCGAGGAGATCAACGGTGTCAAGAACGTCTCCGTCCTGCTCAACAAGGGCGGGCAGTCCACCGTCACCGTGCTCTCCGACGTCCGCCTGGAGGACGCGGCCCCGGGCCGAGGCCACGATGAGGCCGGGGACTACACGCTCGACGCCGTCGAGCGCGACGTCCGCGAGGGCTGAGCCGGCGGGTCTCAACATCGGCACCTCAGCGCCCGGGGCACCGTCGGGCGGCAGCACAAGGAGACTCACATGAGTACATCAACCGCTCAGGAATAGGGCGAGCAGCGCGCACCGTCAGCCTCCATCGGGGGCATGACCCTGCGCCAGCTGCGTGGCCCGGGTGAGAAGAAGCTGGGCAAAGCTCGACGGCGTGAGCGCCTCGGTCAACCTCGCCACCGAGTCGGCCCGCGTCACCGCCCCGAGCACGGTGAGCGTCGACGACCTCCTTGCCGCTGTCGCCCGCGCCGGGTACCCGGCGCCCTGCTGGACACCGGCCTGCAGGACGAGTCCGCGAAGGAGACTTCTCAGCGTCCGTCTGCGGACTCTGGCGGCAGCGGCGTCGGCCCTGGCCAGGAGGCGCCGACCCCGGCGTCAACGGGCCCCTGAGGCCTCGGCGACGACATCCTCATCGGCCGCCTCGGCCTCACCAGCGACCCCGCCGCACCGTCGGGGACGGCCGCGTCGTCGGAGTCCCCGGCCGGCCCCTGGGCGCCTCGCACGTGGAGCGCGCTGCCGACCTGCGGCTGCGGCTCATCTACCGCCCTCATCCCTGTCAGTGCCGATCATGGCGATCTCCATGGTGCCGGCCCTCCAGATGCCCGGATGGCAGGGCGGTGGCTCTCATGGCGCCGCCGGTGGCGGTCTGGGGAGCCTGGCTCTTCCACAAGGCGGCCTTCGGGCGCTGCGCCACGGGGCCTTTCACCATGGACACGCTCATGTCGCTGGGGGTCATCGCGGCAACCGGTTGGAGCCTAGGGCGCTGGTGCTCGGCGGGCCGGGCACATCGGCATGCGGATGAGCATGGAGCGTTGCCGCGCGCGCAGGGCACGCCGCCCACATGTACTGGAGTCGGCCGCCTGGGTGACCACCTTCTCCTGGCGGGCTGCCACGCGGAGGCGCGCGCAGTACCGCTCCGGGCGACGCTCTGCGCGCCCTACTGGAGCTCGGCGCCAAGGAGGTCACCCGCGTGGTCCTCACCTCGCCGTCGGGCAGCCACGACGCATCGACGTCCTGGACGAGACGGCTCGCCCCGCACGGAGGCCACCCGCACCGAGGAGCGCATCAGCATCGAGGACCTGGCTGCCGGGGACCCGTTCCTCGTGCGGCCGGGTGAGAAGGTGGCCACCGACGGCGTCGTCGTCGAGGGCCGCTCGGCTGTGGACGCCTCGCTGCTCACCGGGGAGTCCAGCACCATCGAGGTCGAGGCCGGGCAGGCCGTCACCGGGCGACCGTCACACCTCCGGCGCGCTGCTGGTACGGGCCACGGCCGTGGACGAGGGACGACGCTGGCCCGGATCGGTCGGATGGTGACGGCCGCAGGCGGGCAAGGCCCCGGTCCAGCGGCTGGCCGACAAGATCTCCGGGTGCTCGTGCCGGTCGTCCTGGTGCTGTCGGTCGCGACGCTGGCGGGCTGGCTGCTCACCGGCAACAGTCCGCAGGCGGCCTTCACCGCGGCGGTGGCCGTGCTCGTCATCGCCTCGCCCTGCGCGCTGGGGCTGGCACGCCGACGGCGCTGCTGGTCGGCCTGGGCCGGCTGCCCAGCTGGGCGTGGTCATCAGGGTCCGAGGTGCTGAGTCGACCCGGGCGCTGGACACGATGGTCATGGACAAGACCGGCACGGTCACCCAGGGGCGCATGAGCCTGGACGTCGAGGCCTGCCGCGAGGTGAGTGGGGCGGATCCGGCGTCGTCGCAGGGTCCCCGGATGCTGCGGGTCCGGTCCTGCTCGGGGAGGAGTCGCTGCGCCTGCGGGCGCCGTGGAGTCGGCCTCGAGCACCCGGTAGCCACGGCGATCACGACGGCCGCCCGCGAGCGCCTGGGCGTCCCTGCCCGCGCCTGCAGGACTTCTCCAACCACGAGGGCCGGGGCGTGTCCGAACTGTGGAGGGGCGCTGGTGGCGGTGGGCCCGGCCAGGGCTGGCTCACCGACGAGATGGGCGCGGAGGTTCCTGAGGCTCTCAGCACCGCCGTGGAGGAGGCTCAGGAGTCCGGGCGACCGCCGTCGTCGTCGCGGTCGACGCGGCGGATACCACTGACGCCGTCGAGGCTGGGGCCGACGCCGACAAGGAGCCGCTGCAGGCGGTGGCGGTCCTCGTGGTCGAGACACGGTGCGGCCCTCCTCGCGGGCAGCGGTGGCGAGCGCTGCGAGCTGAGGGATCCGGCTGGTCTGCTGACCGGGGACAACGCCCGGGCCGCCGAGCACGTGGCGGCTCAGGTGGGATCGACGCCGCCGACGTGCGCGCCGAGGTGCTGCCCGGCGACAAGCGCGACGTCGTCGCCGCCCCTGCAGGCCGAGGGCGCGGTGGTCGGCATGGTGGGCGACGGCGTCAACGACGCCGCGGCCTGGCCCAGGCCGGCACGCAGGGGCTGGGTTTCGCCATGGGCTCGGGGCGGACGTAGCCATCGAGGCCGCCGACATCACCCTGGTGCGCACGGATCTGGACGCCGCGGTGGCGGCGGTGCGGGTATCGCGGGCGACCCTGCGGATCATCCGCCAGAACCTGTTCTGGGCCTTCGCCTACAACGTGGCGGCGATCCCGACTGGCGGCCGCTGGTTGCTCAACCCGATGATCGCGGGGCCGCCATGGCCGCCTCAGCGTCATCGTGGTCTCCAACTCCCTCGAGCCTGCGCCGGGCCGGCTGATCGCAAGACTGAGCCTCATGAACTCTTGCGATTCTCTCGAGCGTCACTTCTGACGTCGGTTCGCGATGTTGTGGGAATCGGTAGGAGTCGGCCGCACGCCTCCTTCTTCCAGTTCCCGACACTCCGGTCAGCACCGCCTGGTCAGCACTCATCCCGAACACACCCCTGACCGTGAACACCTCGTGGGCGAGCATCAGGCACCTCACCGGCAGGGACATCGACCTCCCTACGCATACCTTTCGTCCCGAGGCGGCCGGAACGCCTGACATATGCCCCTGGCACAGGAAGAGACCCCTGTGCTGGTTCGCTCTGTGGAAGGGCTACGCGAAGTGCTGCAAGAGCTGCCTCCGTTCCCAGCCCCGCCACCCGACCTGCTCAGCCTCATACGTACCGCCATCGAGCCACTGACCGTGCCGGATGCGAGACCCACGGACGCGCTCCTCATCCAGGAGCCCCTGTCCTGGCTCACCCGGCAGGCGGGAGAGCAGGGATGCTGCGCCCCTGCTCATTCACGCAGCCGACGGCGGCTTCACCGCGGCGTGCCCCATCTACCACGACTCCATCTACCCTGGGAGGGTCCAGAGGTTCATTGAGCAGGTGATCGCGTCAAGGGCGCCCGAGACCTTCGAGATCGAGCTGGACTCCCCCATACCGGGATCCGGGGAGATCCTCGACTAATCATCCCATCCGGCAGCAGCTGCGCAGCGGTCTGAGACAACATCAGTCTCGATCCTTCGCTGGTCTGTTGGCACGAGGTGGCGCCGGCTGCAGCGTTCCCGCTATGCTCACAGCCATGACGACTCTTTTCGCCCCAGGCCCGCACGATGATGGTGCGCCCCTTGGCGAGGGTCGAATGTGCATGCGCTGACAGCGCCAGCCGTCGCTGTCTGACACGTAACGGTGAGAGTCCGAGCCACTTGAAACCGGTTCGTCGTACTCCGCGGAGGCCCCACCGGCCCCGTGTTCATCCCTCCAGCACCCGCCACCTCGGCTGGCCCGTGTGCTGGCTGCCCCGAGCGCCGCGCCGATGCACGCACCGTCACCTTGCGCTCACGCACGTCGCCGCACCCGGGGACCCGAGAGGACCCTCCCAGTCATGCACGCCCACCTCGCCCCGTCAGCAGCTCCAGCGACTCTGCTGACTCCACCCTGTCCGATCCACCTGAGCCTCCGGCCTTCCCAGGCCCCCACGGCCGCCTCCTCCCCGCGGCCGCTTTTCTCACCGGCGGCCACTTCTCCACCGCACCCGCAGTCGATGCTGCCTCCTTCGACGTCGTCCCCGATCGCCGCGGCACCTGCCAGCCCTCAAGTGGGACTTCGCTGCCGAGCGCGGTCGCTCCCGAGGACGTCCTGCCCCTGTGGGTGGCGGACATGGACCACGCCACCGCGCCGGCCGTCACCAACGCCCTGCTGTGGCGCACCCGCCACGGCATCTTCGGCTACTCCGACCCCGACGACGCCTACAACGCGGCCCTTGACCGGCTGGTTCTCCCGCCGCCACAGGCTGGCAGGTGGAGGCGGACTGGAACACCGTCACCCCGGCGTCGTCCCGGCTCTGGCCCTGGCCGTGCGAGCTCCCTGACCCGCACCGGGCGAGGCGGTCCTCATCGAGGAGCCCGTCTACTACCCCTTCCGCGAGGTCGTCGAGGACAACGGGCGCACCGTGGCCGCTGTCCCCTGGTGCGCGACGCCGACGGCGTCTACCGCCGTGACCTGGCCGCCCTGGAGTCCACCATCGAGGCGACCGGCTCGCGCCTGCTGCCCCTGTGCAACCCGCACAACCCGGTGGGCCGGGTCTGGAGTCGAGACGAGCTCACGGCTCTGATGAGGTCGCGGCCCGCCACGGCGTCGTCGTCGTGGCCGATGAGATCCACGCCGACCTGGCCCTCGCCGGGCTTCGCGACCACGCCCTCGCCTCCTGAGCGAGGCCACCGCCGCCCGCACGATCACCCGCACCTCGCCGTCGAAGTCCTTCAACCCTGGCGGGCCTGCAGGTCGCCAACATCCTCATCGCCGATGCGCACCTGCGCGAGGCCTTCCGCCGAGACTCGCCACCACCGGCTACCCCAGCCCAACGTCCTGGGTCTGACGGTCTGCCGGGCCGCCTACGAGGGCGGCGAGGCCTGGCTGAACGCACTGCGCGAGCACATCGCGGCCGCCCGCGCCCACGTCGAGGCGCGCGCCTGGAGCGGATCGAGGGGATCGAGGCGACGCCCTGCGAGGGCACCCCTACCGCTGTGGCTGGACTGCTCGGGCTTCCTGAAGCCACCGGGCTCGAGCCCGACGAGCTCGACGACGTCTGCTGCACGAGGCCGGGCCCTGGCTGACGACGGCCGGATCTTCGGAGCCGGCGGTGAGGGCTTCACCCGCATCAACGTCGCCCGCCCCCGCCACCCTCGATGCCGCCCCTGGACCGGTTGGAGGCGGCTCGTCGCCACCGTGACCGCTCGCGCCAGGCAGGCCGCTCGCCGCGGTCGCGTCGCCCCTGTCCGCCTGAGCCGGATCGCCCGAGCAGATTCGCCCGAGTCCCGCCGACCGGACCGGCTACCCGGCGTCCAGCCACCGAGCACCGGCGGCACCGCCAGCCCCTCAGCCATCATTCCTTCCGCCCCGCCAGCCCGAGGAGAAGCCGCCCACGACCAGTACTGTCCGCACCCCCAGCCCACCGGCCGCCCCGAGTGTCCCGAGCCGCCGGCCGCCCGCACCTTCCCCGTCCACCATCACCCGACGTCGTCGACCCGGCCCGCAGCTCCGCCTGGAGACGCTGCTGGTGCGCTCGGGCACTGGGACCGACCCGGCCACGGGGGCGATCACGACGCCGATCCACCTGTCGACCGCCTACGGGCCACGCGGGCCTGGGCGAGTCGACGGGCTACGACTACACGCGCACGGCCAGCCCCACCCGCGACGTCCTCCAGGACGCCCTGGCCCGCCTGGAGGGCGGGACGGCGGCCTTCGCCCTGTCCTCGGGGATGGCGGCCCTGAGCTGGTCACCCGCACGCTGGCGCCCCACGGCAGCCGGATCGTGGCGTTGCGGACCTGTACGGCGGCTCCTTCCGGTTCCTGGAGGTCCTGGCCGAGGAGGGGCGGCCGCGTCGACTTCGTCCTGGGCATCGAGGGGCTGCGTGGGGGCACTGGCCGACCCCGGCCGACCTGGTCATCATTGAGACGCCCACAAACCCGATGATGGAGGAGATCGCGATCCCCGAGGCGGCCGAGCTGGCCCGCGCCGCGGGGGCGAGACTGGTCGTGGACAACACCTTCTACACCCCGGTGGTGCAACGGCCCCTGAGCTGGGGCCGACGTCGTCGTCCACTCGGGCACGAAGTACCCGACGGGCACAACGACGTCATGGCGGGCGTGGCGGTGGTGGCCGACGACGTCCCTGGCCGAGCGGCTGAACTACCGCCTCAACACCACCGCGACGCTGGGCCCCTTCGACTGCTTCCTGCTGCTGCGCGGACTCAAGACCTGGCGCTGCGCATGGAGCGCCACGAGGCTAACGCCACCGCGATCGCGGAGTTCCCTGCGCTCCAGCCCGCACGTGACGACGCGTGCTCTACCCGGGCATCGGGCATGGTGAGCTTCGATCTGGCCGAGTCGGTGGATGTCCCGCTTCCTGGAATCGGTGCGGGTGTTCACCTCGCCGAGTCCCTGGGGGCGTGGAGTCGCTGGTGACGTGCCCGTCGGTGCAGACGCATGCGGACGTGCCCGCCGAGGTGCGCGCCTCCTACGGGTTGAGCGACCGGCTCATGCGCTCTGAGCGTCGGGGATCGAGCACGTCGACGACCCTCATCGCGGACCTGGCCCAGGTCTTCGAGGCGGCCGGCGTCTGAACGCGACTGAGCCGGCACCGACGGCGGAGGCAGTCGTGTCGGGCTACCCCGACAGCGAGCCGGCCAGGCTGCCGGATGGCTGATAGTCGTCGGAGACACAAGGCTCGTTGGCATGAGACGCCCTACGAACCACCTCGCCCATCGCACGCCACCTCAGCCCTCGCCGTCCTCATCCTGCTCGGCACGATCACCGCCTGCAGCATGTTCGGTCGCGAGCGCCGCGGTCGCCGCGAGCCCGCCCGCGCAGGCCCTCATCACGCCGGCGTCGTGCTGGACAGCAGTACAGCTCGAACAGCAACGCCGGCACGTCTCAGGCCACCGGCAGCAACACGTCAAACGGTTCCGGGGATCCACCGGCTCCACGGGGGCGAGCGCCCAAGGGACTGGAGTCCTTCACCACCAGGACCTCACCTGGACCGACTGCACCGACGACGCCACCGGCACCGCCTTCCAGTGCGCCACCGTGACCGTGCCCCTGGACTACGACACATCCGCAGGGGAAGACCATCACGGTGTCCCCTCAAGAAGCTGCCCTCGACGAGTCTCTCCCCGGGGCTCGGTCTTCCTCAACCCCGGCGGACCCGGGGAAGCGATCTCCTCATCGAGTCGCAGGCCGAGCTCTACAAGAGTGGGGATCTCGTCCGAGGTCCCTGCGACCTACGACGTCATCGGCTTCGACCCCCGCGGCGTCGGCCAGTCCACCCCATCACCTGCTGGACCCCTCGAGGACGTCCAGGCGATTCTGGCCGGACGGGCCGAGGCGCCTTCCACTCCTCTCGACGCCGGGCAGCGCCGCCGACATCGCCGCCCAGGGCTCACGGGCGAGGCCGCGGCCTGCCAGGAGCATACGGAGGTCCCTGAGATCCTCGATCACGCGGACACCTGTTCCGTCGCCCGTGACATGGATGTCATGCGGGCGCTGGTAGGAGACCAGGGACCTCAACTACTTCGGCTACTCCTACGGCACCTACCTGGGTGCAACTCTACACTCGAGCTCTTTCCCTCGACAACATCGGACGTGTTGTCCCTGGACAGTGCCATGGACCCCACTATGGCTCGGCAAGAGTGCCGATGCAGGTGATGCGGCAGCCGGGTGAGACAGTCGCTGCACACCTCACATCGAGTCCCAGCAGCCAGGCAGGGTTCCCCTGCGCGGTACGACGGATGAGGCCGTCGCCCAGCTCGCCGCCTTCCTCGACGACCTGGACGCCAACCCCGCTGGCCGTCTCCGGACTCCCGAACACTTCTGAACCGGGCCAAGGCCGTCGACGCGAATCGGCGCACTCGCCGTCTCCTCACCCGATAAGTGGCCGCTGCTCACCGAGGACCGACCCAGGCCATGAATGCGCATGACGGCACCGCTCTGGCGAGGAACGCCGACTCCGTCTCCGGCAACAGCGCCTCCCTACGACCGAGAAGCAGGTGGTCGAGCAACTCAAGGCTTCTACGCCGTACTCGGCCAACAGGTGCCTCGACTTCCCCGACACCGGGAAACGAGGCGAGCCTGGGACGCGCACTGGCCTCCTACCGCCACGACCACCCGGTCTTCCAGCACGCTACCCCAGTACGACGCCTTCTGCCACGGCTGGGGCACACCAGCAAGACCAAGGCGGTCGACGTCGACGTCGGAGGCCACGAACCCGGTGCTCGTCGTCGGCATCCCTGCACGATCCGCAAACGCCCTACCCGTGGTCCCAAGGCACTGGTGTCGAGGATCCGCAACAGCCACCTGCTGAGCGTCGACATGTACGGTCACGGCAGCCACCGGTCAGCAACGCCTGCACGAGCGCGAAGGTGAGCGACTCTCGTCAACGGGAACGCTTCCCCGGGACGGCGAGGTTCTGCGCAGCGGACCCGGAGCCCCAGGCGAGCGCGAGGAAAGGCTGACGCGGAGATTCAGCAGCGACTCACTGGAGCGCGCGTCGTCGGAGCCGGGGAGTACCGAAATGGAAAAACACCCCCGGCTCCGACTCTTCAGCCGAGGGCGGGGTGTTGGTGCGCCCGAAGGGATTCGAACCCCCAACCTCTGATCCGTAGTCAGATGCTCCATCCGTTGAGCTCACAGGCGCTCGTCGTTGCCGACGGGTAGAAGATTACTCAGCGTCCACCCAGGGGACAAATCCGTTCCCCGTGAGGATGGGCACAGGGCCGGGAGTGCCCAGTCGACGACGGGACTCCGGCCCTGCGAACGCCGTTGCGGCAGCGGTGCTCACACTGCTGAGCGGGCCATTCATCCTGCGCTGGAGGAGTTCACCACTGCCAGCAGTGTGGCGCCCAGCACGACGTAAAGCAGGATGGACAGAACGGCGGCAATGGCCGCCCAGATAAGGCGGCAATGGCCCAGTTCCTCTTGCTGGCGGAGCGGCCGCTGCCGAAGGCGAGTATCAGCGTGTAGATGAGCCCGAACAGCGGGATTGCGGCCAGGAACATCGTCAGCATCCAGCTGCCGACGGAGTCGGCACTCTCGTCCGGGACCTGCGCCGGCGCGCCACCGCCCACCGGCTGCCCGAACGACGCCCCTGCTGCCCGGGAACCACGTCGGAGAAGGAGGGGCCTGACCGGCTGCGGCGTCAGAGGAGGGTGCGAGTCCCACTGGGGCGTTGAGCTCTGCGACGGCACGGACGGAGCCGACGATGGCGCAGACTGGGCGACGGGCTGCGCTGCGCCCTGGGGGACGTAGGTCTCCGCCATCTCTGCTCGGCCTCGGCGCGCGCCGTCGCTGTGGGGAAGACCGAGGACTACGCCGACATCCCCTCATGGCGACCACCACTGAAGGGATGCGAGTGCGCGGGCTGGCGGGCGGAGGTCTGCGGCGGCGGCCCCTGCCAGGCCAGAGTCTCCTGCCCCGTGGTGGCTCCCGACGCCGCGGCTGCGGCCGGATCCGAGGCCGCACCCGGCGCGGATGGAATGCCGGGCGCCGACTGGGCGAAGGGTGACGCGGCGGCGCCGTTGTCAGCCTGAGGCGCCCCAGCGGGCTGAGCCGGCTGGCTGTACGGCGTCGGCTGGCCACCCGGCTGCGCGGCAGGCTGCCCGGCCTGGAAGGGAGCGGTGGCCCCGCCGAATCCAGCGCCTCCGGCCGGGTCGGGCTGGCCGAACTGAGCCGGCTGGCCGGGCTGGGACTGCGGGGCTCGGCGGTCCGGACGGGTCAGTCCCGCCCCGCTGGGCGTAGGGACTGGGCTGGAGGTAGGGATCGGCAGGGCAGCTGCCGGCTGCGCGGTCGCCCGTCCAGCGCCCTGCGGGCAGGCGCTGTCTGTTCCTCGGGGAGGCCCGGCGGAAGGTCACGGGCTGTGCGCGCCACGAGCCGGCCTGAGCCTGAGCGCCAGGTACCGCACCGGGTGCAGCCGGAACCCTGTCCGGCTGCCGGCTGCGACTCGGAACGCGCGGCGTCGAGCATCTCCTGGTTGATGAGGACGGTCCGGGCGTTGAACTCGTCCCTTCACTCGACGGGCGTTCCGGAGGCCGGAGGCTGGGTTGCGTCGTGGTCAGACATGAGTTCCTCTCAGTCGGTACAGCATCACGCTATCCCGGATCGGCCCGGGAGGACACGTAGGCGCCCCTGATCGGCCAGAGGCGAACGCCCCGACCGGGGCTGATTCACGGGCCCGGTCAGCGGGAGTGGCCGCCGAAACGGTTTCGCCGGCTCCCGATCCAGCCGGAGCCCTCCAGCGCTGCCAGCAAGCGAAACCCCGACGAACATCACTAGCGGACCGATGGCGCCGACGGCGGAGCCTGCGTGGTCCGCAGCGCAACGAACGGTAGCGTCACCAGAAGGATGACTGCTGCGATCACGGCGAGACGCGAACTGGTTCTGATCGCCGCAGTGTCACCACAACGGCCACTGCGGACACGAGCGACAGGACCCGCCTGGGCCGGCCCAGTTGAGGACGATGAAGAGGGCGACGAAACCGCCAATAAGCGCGTATCCGACGATATCCTGTCTTTCGGTTGTCCATGCGTCAGCCGCGGCCGCTCACTCCCAGCACGATTGATGGACATGGCCAGGGTAGACCGCAGGATACGAGCCGTCGACCGTTCGGTCGATTGAAAGGAGGCCGGCCCAGGCACAGCCCCTCTGCGGCAACGGCTGAGCCGACGACGAGCCCCGGCGACGCTGCTGCGCGCCAGGGCTCTTACTCTGGCGGAGATGGGAGATCTGAACTCTGAGGGCTTCCACCCAACCTCCTTAGCAGGGAGGCGCACTAGGCCACCATGCGACATCTCCATCGCCTTCCCACAGCTCCGCCGTGGGACACAGGGCAGACTACCGGGAGGGCGCCCCTGCGAGCAAACCGCCCGACGACATGTCGCGGACACCCTGACCTGAGGCATCCCGGCTGCAGGCCGGATGGACGGCCTGCACCGGGGTCATAATGTCCCCGGAAGCTCGTCATGTGGCGACGGGAGGCATGCGCTGTGCACTGCGAGGAGGCGGAGAGGTGAAGAGCCGGTGAGCGGGGAGACGAGTGCGCGGATCACAGCCTTCCTCACCGACCTGCGCGAGGCACTGGAAGGCGCGGGCGACCCTGCCCCGCGCGGAGCAGCAGCGGGCGTACCTGAAGTCCGGAGATGGCGATGTACGGCGTCGGAGTCCCGGAAACGCGGCGCCTTGCCCGAAGGGCTGCTGGCGCCCATGCCGACCCGTGGGCCGAGGCCGCCACCTGGGAAGTCGCGCTGCGGCGCCTGTGGGCCGAGGCCGCCCACCGCGAGGAGCGCTACGCGGCCCTGGCCATCATCCGATCCAAGCCGTCCACGTCGCATGCTGGACGCATGGAGTCCCTGGCGCTCTACGAGCATTTTCTGCGCACGGGGCAGTGGTGGGACCTGGTCGATGAGACTCCCACGCCGTCGGGCTGGTGGTGCGTCAGCACCTGGCTGCCGCGGCCCGCATGCGTGTGGGCCACCGATCCGGACATGTGGGTACGGCGCAGCGCCATCATCTCGCCAGCTCCAGCACAAGGCCGACACGGACCTTGACCTGCTCACCGCCGTCATCGAGCCCCAACCAGAAGGACTCAGAGTTCTTCATCCGCAAGGCCATCGGCTGAGGCTGCGCGACTACGCGCGTACGGACGGCGACTGCGTACGCCTTCGTCCAGGCACATCCGACCTGTCTCGCTCAGCCGACGCGAGGCCCTCAAGCACCTGTGAAATTGGGGCGACGGCGTCCGAAAGCGGTAAGCTGCCAAAATCCATGTGCAACGCACAGCAGAGAAGAGAGGCGCCCCCCAACTCCTTGGTGTGTGTACCACAGGGATTGATCCCTCACCGCTCATACTATTTTTCTGAGGTCTCATGGTGTGCAGCAACAGACACGAGAGATCACCCGACGTGCAGGCCTAGCCCAAAGGAGAAGCACCCCCATGCGACTCAGCAAAAGCGAAGCCTCATCAAAGACCGCCGCCATCGGCTCAGCTTTTTGTTGGAGCACTAGCAGTCGCGGCGCCGGGCCTCGGCGAACCTCATTCGGACCGACAGATTATGGCACATACGGTCAAGCTGAAGGTCAGTTACGACGATGCTAACGACCTATTCTGCATAGAATCGACCAACCCGGGCGGAACAGAGTTCTATCTCGCACCAACTACTAAGGTTGGACCACAGATGACCTCCCACGTTAGGGTACGGCCAAGAGTCCTGCTACAGCCTTGCAACGGCGTACGAGGATACTCCCTATTTATACTATATTTTTGACGGACTCACATTCTTTCGGGGACAACCATAGAGGTACATTTTCACAGTTGATCCAAGAACGGCCTGAAGTACTTCGACGATCGCGCCATAGCCGCCATTCCCATCTCCCCACCTCAGTAGTATTTTCGAGCCCTCGGCAGCGCATCGACTGCCGAGGGCCCGAGTGAGTTATCAAGTTCCTGAGCGGAGATCTGCAGGCCTGCTCCAGATACGGCTACACGTTAGTAGCGAGCCGACGTGCGCTGAGGCCGTGCACTGGCCAGGCAGGCGGCGAGCAGCGGACAGACCTCGCCAGCGCAGCCTCCTGGTGCGGTTCGGGCGGCGAGGTGTCGAGCAGTTGGTGGCCGACCACCCTCGACCACGGACTGACCTACACGGAGATCGCCAAGAAGTACGATGTGGCACTGAGCACAGTCAGTAAGTACATCCAGCAGGCCAAGCGCCAGCGAGCGCGGAGGAACTCACGTCACCTCCGTGGAACACGTCTTTTTAAATCAACGACAGCATGCGCGGCGGAACTCTGCCGCGAAAACCGCCTCAGTCCATTGCCGACACCAGCGACCCCGGAACGAACGAATACACGAAAAGACCGACAACAACAGCAGCAAGGGAACGCCCAATACCCACGCAACGACCGAGCTCGAGAGCCCCAGCGGGTCGAACTCAGTAGGCACGGCAGCGAGCACCTGTATCAAGAGCCCGACAACGGCTCCACCTAGCACGGGACCGGTTTGGCGAAGGACATTGAGGAGGGAGGACGCAGCACCAAACTCGTCACTCCTCAGAGCGGCCATGCCTACTGTCGTCAGTGGTGCCATCACGAGGCCATTTCCAATACCGAAAACGATCGTCGCACCCAGGAACCACATCCAAGAAACCCCCATAGCGGTAATCAGTATGCTCAGTGCGGTTCCCATCGCGGAGGCCCCGAAGCCAATCTGTAGAACGAGGCGGGCCTTCCCCCCATCAACCCAGCGCCCCGCAATAGGTGCTGTGACCACAGACGCAATCGATGCTGGCGCGAGAACAAATCCCGCCCAGAACGCCGTTTGCCCCAGCACGGACTGGATGTAGTTCGACACGAGAAAGGTCAAAGCGAATACGCCAAGGGCGGCAAAAAGGCCGAACAAAGCGGCAACGAGGAACCGTGGATTTCTGCGAAGAGACTGCGGAAAAATCGCTTGCGCCGGATCTACCCGGCGTTTCATACCAGAAAAACACAGACAGGCAGAACACAGCGAACGGTAGCAAGAAATGGTCAGTGGTCCCAGCCCGCATGGGGACCTTGTAAGCACCCGTAAAGAAGTGCCACAAGGCCAACGCCTGCAAGGAATGTGCCCGACGATCAAGTCTCACGGACCGGGTCGCTTCGGTTGGAAGACTTCGCAAGCCCAGAACCACGACGAGAACCGCAATCGGAAGGTTGATGAAGAAGACCCACCGCCAACTGAGACCATCAATCAACGCTCCACCAGCCAAGTGGGCCGATGATGGACGCAGTTCCTGCAACTGCCCCCAGATGCCGACTGCGCGCCCACGGATTTTTTCAGGAAGGTGACGCCGATGAGCGTGAGAGTCTCGTGGCACCAACATGCCAGCACCGAGTCCTTGAAGGAACCGGCCGGCGATCAAGACGAACGGAGAGGTCGCAACGCCGCAGGCGAGGCTGGCGGTAGCCAAGATGATCGTCCCCAGGAGGAAGAGGCGTCGGTGCCCAAATCGGTCGCCTAAACGACCTGAAGGGATGATCACCAGTGCGAGAACGAGACCGTAACTGCTGACCGCCCAGAACACCTGGGCGTGGACGCGCTCAAGTCCTGTGTCAGCGAGGGAACTGCGAGGTTGATAATTGTCAGGTCGAGGAGAGCAATGAAGTACCTCCGGCCAACGCGCACAGCCCTGATCCACTGTCGAGCGCTGATTGTTGTGGCTAGGAGTCTTCGTCACGTCTTCCCCTTTCGTTCGCAAAAACCCGGTATCGCGGAATGTCTCTTTGGCTATCACGGTTAAAGATCGAGTTCAAAGCCGAGGCTGCTCCCTCAGCCTCTCGCTATTGACGTAGATGTCATTGCAGATGGTTAACCGCAGCACCAGAACGATGCGGACTGGCTCTCGGGCTGGAGAATCATCAGGTTGCACTCGGTGGCTCACCGGGCAGCACTGGCAACGAGAACGCAGCCAAACTCACCCTGTCTCATAACACCTTGATGAGCTTTTGTTGGTATTGTGGTGCTTGAGCGGAGAGGGATTTCGAACCCCGGTGCGCTAGGGGCACAGCGGTTTTCAAGACCGCCACATTCGGCCGCTCTGTCACCTCTCCAGGCCGCGCCCTCAGGGTGCGACAGGCACAGACCCTACCATCCTGGCGAGCCCGCGGTCACCGCGGGCCCACCGGCGGCCCGCTCGGAGAGCACCCGGCGACGTCCACGACCTGCCGAAGAACCCGCGGCGGTGCGGCTTTTGCTGGCGCGCGCCGGCAGCAGGGAGTTCGGGCTCGTCGAGCCGTCCTCGGCCAGGGCCCGCCTCGATCGCCGGCGATACCGGCAGGCGCGCCATGAGCGTGGCCTCGCAGCGCGGTAGATGTCCGGGTGCCCGGCCCAGGTGCGCGTCGAGGGCCGGTTGTCGCGGTCGAGCTCGTGGGTCCACACACCGGGCGCCTCGATGAGGAACTCCTCGGCGTAGTCGATCCAGGCCCGGTAGCAGTGCTCGTAGTGCTCGACGTCGATCTCCCGCGTCCGTCGTCGAGCAGCGCCTCGACGGATGGCGGCGAGGCCGAGATGCCCTCGCAGACCACCCAGTGCATGCGCTCATGGACCATCGGCTTGCCGTCGAAGTCCGTGGTGTAGACGAAGCCGGGGCGCCGTCGATGCGCCAGCCGTCGGTGCGGGCCTGCTCGAAGATGTGCTCGGCGGCGTCCAGCATCCAGTCCGCGCGCTCATGGAGCGGTTGATGAGGGCGCCGCGCAGCTGGACGGTCAGTCGCGCCCACTCCAGGCCGTGGCCCGGCGTGACGCCGTAGGGCCTGAAGGGGTGGGGCCGGCTCGTCGCGGTTGTAGTCGAGCCGCGGTTCCCAGGAGGTGCCATGGTGCTCGGGCAGGGCGCCAGCCGTGCTGGCGGGCCTGGACGTTGACCGCGAAGTCGACGATCTTCAGCGCCCTGCTCCAGCCAACGCACCTCGCCGGTGACGTCGGCGGCGGCAAGGCAGCCTCAACCGTGTGCATGGCGGCGTTGATGCCCCGGTAGTCCCTCGGGTCGGTGAAGTCGAAGGCGTAGGACTCGATCGGCATCTGCTGCGCCTCGTCCCACCAGTAGCGGTCCTGGATCGCCATGGCGTCGCGCAGCAGCTCGTGGGCACCAGGCCGGTCGGCGGCCGTCGCTGTCGCCGCAGCCAGCAGCACGAATGCGTGCTGGCAGCACTCCTTGCGGGCCTCGGGATCGATCGGGACGCTGCGCCCCTCGGCGTCGGGCTCGGGGCCGATCGCCGAGTACCAGCCGCCGCTGGCCGGGCTGCGCAGGGGACCCGTCCAGGGCGCGCACGCCGTGGTCGGCGTAACGCCGGCAGCCGGGGATGCCCATGAGCGCCCCCAGGAGAAGGCGAAGGTCATGCGGCCGGTGATCCACAGCTCGACGGGATGGGAGAGGTCCACCTCGCCGTCCTGGCCGATCCACCCGAATCCGGTGGGCACCTGCGCGGCGCGCGCGTAGTGCAGCAGCGCATGCGTCTCGTAGGCCAGCCAACGCTTGTGCTCGGGGGCGCCGAACCATCCCAGTCCCATGAGTCCTCCTTGATCCGCTGGGGATCCAAGGCTATCGACCCGCCCCACACGGATCAATGCTCCGGTCTGCTCTCAGCGGCTCTCTCCCACGCCCGCTCAGCATCTCGACCGACGGCGCCCCGCCCGGCGCCTACTTCTGCTTCGGCCAGGCGGACTCGCCCTGCGCGAGCGCCTCCCGGGCACTCATCGCCCCTGTCGACCAGCGGCTCAGCCCCAGCCACAGGGCGCTGCTGCCGACGCCCACCGGCATCGAGTCCGGAGGCATCCATCTCCACGGTCGTCTGACGCGACTGAAGCAACCTGGTGGCGCGCCTGCCGACGTCGCTGGGCGCCAGGTCCGGGTCAACCCCTGATAGGCGGTCGCCACCCCACCCATCGCCATCCGCGTGCGGGCCCAGTCCTGGGAGGTCAGGTACCCATGACCGCATTGGCCGCCTCCGAGCGAGTGAATCCCACGAGGTAGTCGGTGCCCACGAGTACGGCGTCCGAACCGCGGTCCGCCCCGGGGTGACGAAGGCCGAGACCTGACACCGTTCGACGGCGATGCCGGACGACGTCGCTGCGGCGGTCTTGGCCTGTGCGGAACCCGTCGGGCTCGCGAGGCGTCCTCCGTGGCACCCTGCGGAGGGCTGGGTGCCTGGACCGTCACCGAGTTGGCGCCGTCGGCGTCGGTGATGGCGGTGCCTCTCCGGAAGCGGCTCTCGAAGGAGGAGGAGGCGTGCAGCATGAGGCAGCTGCCCTTAACCAGGTCGGCCCCGGCCTGCGCAGGGGGTCCGCGAGATGATCGAGCCGCGCCCGCCGGCCACGCTCCGGTCGGTCAGAACCAGGGACTCAACGGTGTCGAGGGCCTCCACCGCGCCCGTGGGAGTCGATGGGCACCCGTGCGAGGCCCAGGTCTCGTAGGCGCCGGAGCCCCGTGTGGAGAGCATGGCGTCCTCGAGCCAGTCGGTCATCACCCAGCCGGTGGACTCCCTCGTCGGAGGCGCCCACGCACCAGGGCGTCACGGAGCCGTCGGGGTGGTCGCGCGGACCTTGCGGGTGAGGGCCTCCAGCTCGCCCCAGGTGCTGGGCACCTCGTAGCCGGCCTTCTTGAAGGCATCCGGCGAGTACCACACGAGGGACTTCACCGAGGCCATGAGCGGGCGGCATAGGGCACGGAGGCGTGGATGCCCACCTGGATCCAGTGCCGGTCCCACCCGGCCTCCACGTTGCTGTTGACCGTATTCGGCAGCGGGTGGACCACGCCGGTGTCAACGAGCTCGGCCACCATGCCCGGCTGCGGCACGATCGCCAGGTCGGGCAGGTTCTCGGGTTGTCCTGGCTCGACGGCGAGGCCCCTTGCTGGTGGACAGGTCCGCACCCGAGCCGTTGAGCAGCTGGGGCGCAGCTCGGAGGTGCCGGTGTGCTCGACGGTGATCCCCGTGCACTTCTCGAACTCGGCCACGGAGGCCCTCGAAGCGCTCGGCCCTCGGTGCCGGTCAGGCTGCTGGAGACGGTGACGGTGGTGCCCTCGTGCCCCTGGTAGGCCTTTTGTAGGCGGCGCAGCCCGTGGCCGACGCCGAGCCGGCCCCGCCGGCCGAGCAGGCGGCGGTGGCGGCGCTGCCAGTATCAGGGCGCTGGCCGCCGCGAGGAGGCGACCGCCCGCCGCAGCCGCCCGGTGGGGCGCCGGCGTCCCGCGACCGCCTCACCGGGCGGACTCGATGGTGCGACCGGCGTCGTCGGTGGGGTTCCGGCCGCTGAAGCTGTGGTGGGAGACAGGAGAGGGACCGTCGCATCAGGGGTGCCTTACTCGTTCTATGAGAGCGTCCAGGACGGCGGCGCAGCCGTCCCGCCACACGGGCTCGGTCAGGATATCGCCGCGGTCGCGCACCCACTGCGGCGCGCTGCCCATGACGACGCCGGCCCCGGCCCACTCGATCATCTCGACGTCGTTGGAGCTGTCCCCGACCGCGAGGGCGCGGGCGGGTCAGCGCCCAGGCGGGCGAGGAGCACCTCGAGGGCGGAGGCTCGGTGACCTCGGGGGCGACGTCGAGCCAGGCCGTCCAGCCGATGGCGTACTCACCGAGTGCAGCCCGGAGTCGGCCACGATCTCGGAGAAGCGCTCGACGGACATGCCCGGGGCCCGCAGGACCACGCGGGTGACGGGCTGGGAGACGAGCTCGGCCATGGTGACGACCCTGCTGATCCTCAATGAGCTCCGCCGTCGGGGAAGAGCCGGGAGACTTCGAAGCCGATGCCGGGGTCCTCGACGGCGAAGATCCCGTCAGAACGGCGGCGTGCAGAGTCTCGATGGCGGTGCGCGGGTCGAAGTGCGCGAGTCGACCACCGTAGCCGCCGGGGCGTCCGGGTCGAGCCGCAGGGTCAGGGCACCATTGGCGCAGACCATCCAGCCGGTGCTCAGCCCCAGGTGGCGCACCACCGGCATGGCGGCGGCGATCCCGCGCCCGGTGGAGATGACCACGGGGACCTCGTGGGCGCGCAGGCGGGCGATGGAGGCCATGACCCGTTCCGAGACGCGCCCGTCCATGTCGAGGATGGTGCCGTCGACGTCGAGGGCGACGACGAGCCCTGTCACCCCGGAGCGAGCCGGGCCTCACCGGCGGTCTCCAGGGCGTCGAGGTCCCGCATCCGGTCCTGGACGAGGGCGTGGTACTCCTCGTGGTTCAGGGCCCGACGGCGCAGCACGCGCCTTCCGGTGGCCCTGGAGCCGGCCTCCTCCGTGGGCTCGGAGCTGCTCTCGTGGTTCTCGAGGTACTCCGTGGAGCCACCCAGGTGGGTCAGGGGCTGGCTGGCCGGAGCGATCCCGGTCTCGGGGTTGACGGCCGGACCGTTGCCCGTGGGCTCCGGGCCGACGGTGCCGCCCTGCGGCGCCGGCAGCACCGGCGCTGTCCAGCAAGGGCTCCGGCGTCGTCGGCGAGGAGGACGATGGCGTGGGGCCTCATGATGGAACCCGCCTCAGGCGACAGCACCGACGGGCTCGATGACCTCCAGGCCGCCCAGGTAGGGGCGCAGGCCCGCGGCACGCGCACCGAGCCGTCGGCCTGCTGGTGGTTCTCCAGGATGGCGACCATCCAGCGGGTGGTGGCCAGGGTCCCTGCTGAGGGTGCCACGGGCTCGTGCCTCCCTCGCGGCGCTCGCGCACGGCCAGACGGCGGGCCTGGTAGGTGGTGCAGTTGGAGGTGGAGGTGACCTCCATCCAGCGCTGCTGGGTGGGCAGCCAGGCCTCGCAGTCGAACTTGCGGGCAGCCGAGGAGCCCAGGTCCCCGGCGGCGGTGTCGATGACCCGGTAGGGCAGCTCGACCAGGCCAGCATCTCCTCCTCCATGGCCAGGAGCCGGGCGTGCTCGGCCTCGGCGTCCTCGGGCCGGCAGTAGGGAGAACATCTCGGCCTTGTTGAACTGGTGGACGCGGGATGATGCCGCGGGTGTCTCTTGCCGGCGGCACCAGCCCGCGCCGGTAGCAGGTGGACCAGCCCATGAGCGCTTGGGGCCGGCGGACAGGTCGAGGATCTCGTCTGCGTGGTACCCGGCCAGGGCCACCTCGGAGGTGCCGGTGAGGTAGAGGTCGTCAGCGGGCAGGTAGTGATCTCGTCACCGGGGCGCCCAGGAAGCCGGTACCGCCCATGACCTGCGGGGTGACGAGGGTGGGCGTGGTCATCGGGGTGAAGCCATGGGCGACGGCGGCGTCCAGGGCCGCCGTCATGAGCGCCAGCTCCAGGCGCATGCCCCAGCCCTGAGGTAGTAGCGGGCACCGGAGACCTTGGCGCCGCGGCGGGTGTCGATGATGTCCAGGCCCTCGCCGATCGCCAGGTGGTCGGCGGGCTCGAAGCCCTCGGCGTCGAAGTCGCGGGCTCGCCGCCCTCGTGGCGCAGGACGACGTAGTCCTCCTCCTCCCGACGGCGCCCTCGATGAGATTGGCGAACTGGCGGGCCAAGGCGTCGAGATCGGCGGCGGCGGCCGAGGAGGCGGACTCAGCGGCCTTGACCTGCTCGGCCAGCTCCTTGGCACTGGCGAGATTGCCGGGCGCTCCTCAGGGCGAGGCCTCCCACGGAGCGAGAGACGGCCTTCTGCTCGGCGCGGAGGTTCTCGAAGGCGGCTGAGGCCTGACGGCGGGTCTCGTCGGCGGCGATGACGCGGTCAACGATCGACGTCGGCACCACGGGCCTCGCTGGCTGGCGCGGAAGGGCTCGGGGTTCCTCACGAAGCGCACGCAGGTCGATCATGCCCCTGAGTGTAGTCAGGACCGCGCCGAAGGCCGCACCTGGGTCACCTTCCGAACGCAGCCGGCCCTCGGCCGGACGTCGGAGACGATCGAGAAGGAGTCCTGAGACGGTCAAGGTCACAGGCCAGTGGCGCAACCGACACTCCGGGAGAACGGCCCCGGATCGACGTCGGATCGCCCCCGAATCCACCCCGCCGCCGAGGTGGCCCTCAGAGCCGTGAAGGCCAGTATTTTACCGGAAGATCGGGGCTGAAATGACAGACGTGTGACCTCATACATGCTTCTCCTCGAGTACACCACCCTGAAACGGCGAACGTGACCCACTTCCTACTACCAACGCAATCCACCTGTGAATAGAATCCATTTCAATCGGTGTACCCTTATAGTTCCCGACGGTGTTTCCGTGCCGCCACGTTGGAGGCACGCCCGCACCGCCCCCACACCACTCTCCCCACCTTCCCGGCCAGTCGTCTGCCTCCGATTTTCTGTCACCCGTCATATCAGGCTCGCTGATCGCAGTGGTGCGGGCCCCGAACCACAGGACCACAACTCGCGCCGATCTCATCGTTCCGTCCTTCTCTCAGTTACGGGCCTCGTGGCCCTGTGCGACCACCAGCACTTCGGTGAGGCCGCCACCGCGCTCGGGGCGTCAGCCAACCCAGCCTCGTCCCAGGCCATCACGGCCCTGGAGAAGCGTGTTGGCGGCGAGCTGGTGAGCGCACCACCCGCCGCGTTCTCGTGACCTCTCTGGGCGAGGCCCTCCTGCCCTTCGCGCGCGACGCCGTCCTGGCTGCCGAGGCCTTCAACGAGGCCGCCTCAGCCAGGGGCTGCCCTGAGCGGCACTGATGCGCCTGGGCATCATCCCCACCATCGCCCCTACCCTGGCACCCATCCTCCTTGACGGTCTGCGCGAGGCCCTGCCTCAGATGGAGCTGGACCCTGCGTGAGATGGTCACCGGGGACAACCTCGACCAGCTCGCCCAGGGACGCCCTGACGCCGCGATCATCTCCCTGGAGGACGACCCTGCAGCGCACCACCGCGATCCCGATGTTCGACGAGCAGCTCGTCATCCTCACCGCCGCGGATCACCCCTGGGCCGGTCGCACGGACGTGAGCCCGACGAGCTCGACAGCCAGCCCCTCCTGCTGCTCGACGAGGGCAACTGCCTGCGTGACCAGACCCTGTCCCTGTGCCAGCGCTACGGCACCCAGCCGCCGATCGCGGTGGCCACCACCCTGTCCACAGTAACCCGCATGGTCGCCCACGGCCCGGCGTGACGGTCATCCCCGAGGGGCGCTCCAGCTGCTCACCCCTCCACGGAGTACGGCGTCGCCCGCCTCGGCGGCGAGGTGCCGCTGCGCCGCATGGGTCTGGTCCACTGGGCTCCTCCTCCCGCGGCGCCGACTTTCGCCCAGCTGGCCAGCCTCATCTCGCGTCTGGTGAGCGAGACCGACCTGCCCACCATCCCGGTCAAGCCCTTGGCCGCGGCCTGAGCGCGGCCTAGTGCTCCGCCCCTGCACCGGGCTCACATCGTCTTGGGTTCGTCTCCGGCCCCAGAGCCGTGACCGAGGCCGCATGGGCGACTAACCTGCCCCCTATGACCGGCTTCACCGACGGCGGGACCCGGACCACGACGCGCCCCGACCAGCCGTTGGCCTGCGTCATCATCAACCCCTCCAGCGTCGCGCCACCACCGCGGTGCAGGGTGTGCTGGAGCGCGAGCTGCAGTGAGGCCGGGTACGCCGGACCGGTGTGGCTGGAGACGAGCGTGTCCGAGCCCGGCACCATGCAGGCGCGTCTGGCCCCTGGCCGCCCGGGGCCCGGCTGGTGGTGGCTGCAGGCGGCGACGGAACCGTGCGCTCGGTGGCGGCCGGCGTGGCCGGTACGCAAGCGCGGATGGGCATCATCCCCTAGGTACGGCGAACCTGGCGGCCCGCAACCTCGGGTGCCGGTCGGCGACCCGAGGGCGGCGGCTCGAGTGGCCGCCCACGGGTCGACCTGCCCGCCGACCTGGCCTGGGTGAGAACCGAGGCCTGGACCGCTCCCTGACGTCGGGCCGGGCAGGACCGAATCCGCCGAAACCACCGGTGCGGCGGACACGCTGGGCGGCGCCACCGCCACCAACGCCCCTTTTCCTGAGGGCTCGCCTCACTCAACCGACCCGACGGACGCAGCCGATACGAGCCCCCCTCCACGGCTGTCGGCCGAGGCCGCCCGAGCGGTGCACACGATCCAGCGGGCGACCCGCAAGCCCCGTCAGTGGGCCCGACCCACGCTCGGTGACGAGCACGCCTGCATGGTGGTGGCCGGTATCGGTTTCGACGCCGGGCTGGTGGCCTCCACGCGCCCGGCCCTCAAGGCGCGAGTCGGTGGGCGCCTACGCCCTGGCGGCCATGGAGAACCTGGGCTCACCGCGCATGGACCTGGTGCTCAGTCTCCTGGACGAGACCGGCCAGCGGCGCATGGAGCGCCTGAGAGCCCGCAACCTGCTGGTGGCCAACGGCGGTCGCCTACCGGCCGGGATCACCCTGCTGCCCGAGGCGCGCACCGATGACGGCCTGCTCGACGTCGCCGCCATCGACACGGTGGCGGGCCTGGCGGGCTGGAGCTCCCTGGCGCGCCAGGTGCTGCCGCCCTACGCGGCGCGCTACCCGAACCGAGTCGCTCCCTGGGACGGGTGGTGCTGCGACGCGGCGGGATGTGGCCGTCCAGCTCCGGCGCCGGCCCTGGTGGAGGTCGACGGCGACCCTGCTGGCGCCCACGCAGGGCATGCGGGTGCATCGACCCCGGGGCGCTGCTCATCCGCCGCCCGCCGGCCTGAGAGCTGCAGCGCCGGGGCGGCGCCCCTGGCTCACTCCTCCCAGAAGCCGGCGACGTCGATCGCCCCGCCGGTGGCCCTCGAAGTCGGCGCGGACGGCCCGCCGCAGCTCGGCGTCGTGCAGCCAGTCCAGGGCCACGGCGGCCAGCCCGTAGGCGCCGTCGAGCGCGGCCGCGTCCCCGGTGGGGGCACCGGCGGCCTCGGTCATGGCGCGGGTGTGGAGGGCGACGTCGGGCCGGTCGGTGACCTTGATGAGCGGGTGGATGCCGGGCACGCGCTGGGAGACGTTGCTGAAGTCCGTGCCGGCGGCGATCGTCTCGGGAAGGACCCTGAGGGCCAGGGGTCGCGACCCGCTCGCGCTGGGAGCGCGCCCAGGAGGCGAGCAGGGGGCCGTTGTCGCGCACGGGGACCCTCGTTGCTGTCCTCGGAGGTGAGGATCTCGACGCCGGTTCCGGTCATGAGGGCTGCGCCGTGGAGGACCTCCTCGACCCGCTCGGTGATCTCCTTGAGGGTCTCGAGGTACTTGGAGCGCACCATGATGGACAGCTCGGTGCGCTCGGGGATGATGTTGGGGACCCGGCCGCCGTCGGTGATGATGGCGTGGAGGCGGTCCATGGGGGAGCATCTGCTGGCGCAGCAGGCCGATACCGGTCAGGGCCAGGGTGGCGGCGTCCAGGGCGTTGCGGCCCATGAAGGCTGGGAGGCGGCGTGGCGGCACTCGTGGAAGACGACCTCATGCGGCGCACCCCGAGCCAGGTCTGATGGGTGACGTCATGGGCGTATGAGTGGGTCTGATGGCGGCGTCGACGCTGTCGAGCATGCCGCGCACGGACAGGATCTCCTTGGCGGTCGAGTTCTCCTCGGCGGGCGTGGTCTGCGGACGACGCGGCCGGGCAGGGCCCCGGGACGGTGCAGGGCCAGGGAGGCCAGGAGCGAGGAAGGCGCCCACGGAGCTGGCGCACATGACGTTGTGGCTGCAGCCGTGGCCGATGCCGGGCAGGGCGTCGTACTCGGCGAGGATCGCGATGGTACCGGCTGGCTGACTGGCGTCTCCGGCCGCTGCGTCAGCGGCACCGGCCCCGACGGTCCCGGAGATCTCGGCGCGCAGGGCGGTGTCCATGCCGTAGACGCCGACCCCGGGCTCTGATACCGTGGCGGCGCAGGGAGCGCGGCGACCGTGGCGACGGCGTGGTGCCCTCGTAGCCGGTCTCGGGGTGGGCGTGGATGTCCTGGGAGAGCTCGATGATCTGCGGGGCCAGCTCGGCGACAACCTCCCCAGGGCGGCGCGCAGGTCGGCGGGGCTCCGACGTCGTCGGGCAGGACCGGGGCTGGCCGACGATGCCGCGGCGCTCCCTCGGTCTCGGCGATCATGCGCTCCCTGGATGGCGCCGGAGGGGGTGGTGGGGCGGGTGAGGTCATTCAGGTCGCGCATAGGGCAATCATGCCCAGCCGGCGCCCTGTATTGCACGAGGTCGGGTCCCCTGGCCAGGACACGGGTGCACTCCACGAAGGTCCGACCCCGCGCAGTATGGACGGCTCCCGGCCAGTACGACCCGAGGCTCGTGCAGTAGCCACCAGGGGCCGCATACCACCCAGATTCTCGGCGCCTACTCGCGGGGCGCGGCGAGCCGGCGGGACCGCTTCGACGACGACGGCGCGCTCGACGATCATGCGCCCTCCTCGTCCAGGGGCCCGACAGCATCCGCGCCACCTGGGGCGCAGTGGACCACCAGCCCGTCAGGGACATGATCATGAGCATGAGCGCGCCGGGATCGACGTCCCGGGTCAGGGCGCCGGAGTCCTGACCGCTGCGCATCCCGGCGATCTTGCGCTGGTAGTGCTCCCGCCGCAGCTCCTCCTCCGGCACCTCGTCGTCGAAGGTGAGAGCCTCCCAGCACAGCAGTCGGATGAGCTCGGGGCGTTGCCGGTGGTAGTCGTACAGGCGCCCGGCGTAGTCCCCCACATCCTCCCCCTCGTCGAAGGCGGGAGGCACGGCCTCGGCCGCCTTGGTCAGCTCATCGCGCAGGACTGCGGAGAACAGGCGGTCCTTGGAGCCGAAGTAGTTGTAGACGCGCTCCTTGTTGACCCCTCGCCCGCTTGGCAATGCGTTCGATGGTTGTCCCCGCGGGCCCGTGGCGGGTGAACTCGGCTGTGGCGGCATCCTTGATCTTCCGCTTGGTCCCCTCGGTATCCCAGGCCATGACGCCTTCTCCTGTGTCCGCGAGCGCCAGCAGCAAACTCCAACGCTACCGTTGCAACTACCTTCCAGTCTACTAGGGGTCATTTCCAACGCTTACGTTGGAAAAGGGGTTCTCGCGTCTCCCGCACACCGACCCGATCAGCATCCCGACGTCGCCCACTCCCCGAGCCGTCCGCCCAGTCGACGACTCGGCCGGCCTCCCCGCCTACCCCGCCGGCAGCACCACCGCGGCCCTCGTGGTCACCGCACTGCTCGTCCTCACGCAGCTCTATGCGGCCATCCCCTGCTCACCCCGGATCTCGGCCGACCTCCACGGCAACGCCACTGTCGCCCTGTCGACGGCCTTCAGCCTCACCTACGCCGCGGGCTTCCTCATCTGGGGGCCGGTCTCCGACCACTACGGCAGGAGAAGGACGATGGCGCCTCGCACTGGGGATCCTCACTGTCTCCACCGGCTGCTGCGCCCCTGGCCCCATCCCTGCCGGCACTCGCGGCCCTGCGCGCGATTCAGGGCCTGAGCGCTCCGGCTTCGCACCCGTGGCCCTGGCCTACCTGTCCGAGGCGCTGGCGCCGCCCAGGCGGGCCGGAGCGATCGGGCGATGTCGACGTCGTTCCTCGTGGCGGGCATCGTCGGCCAGGTCCTGGCCTCACTGGTCGCACTGCACCTGGGGGTGGCGATGGTCTTCCCCTGTGCGGCGGGCTGCTGGCTGTGGCCCCTGGCGACCGTCCTCGCCGTCGTGCACGACGCCGCTCACGCCTCCGGCCCCTCGGGTCCTCGCTCGGCAGTTCGCATCGCTGGGACGGCTTGCGCTCAGACCCGCGGTTCTGGCGCTCAGCCTGGCGCACGTCACGCTACTCATGGTGTTCGTCGCCATGTATCACGGGGATCGGCGGCCACCTGGAGTCGCTGGGCATGCGGCCTTCGACGATCATTCTCATCCGCCTGGCGGCCCCTGCCGGCCAGTGTTCCCTCAGTCTCGGTGCGGGCCGGTTCGCCGCAAGACGGTCCCTGCGCAGATAGCCCGGCTCGGCTTCGGAGTGTCGGCGTTGGGCATGCTCGGTGAGGCCCTGCTCGCGGGCAGCCTGGCGGGCCTGGTGGCCGCCAGCGTCGCCTACGTGGCCGGGGGTCGCGCTGGCCGCGCCGGCGATGATCAGCCTCTATGGACAGGTGTCCGCGCCCAACCGCGGCAGCGGCATGGCACTCAACGGATTCATCCTGTCTCGTCGGCACGAGCGCCGGCTCGCTCCTGGCGACGTCGTCGCCCACCTTCCGGAGCCCCTGGCGCTGGCACTGACCGGGATCCTGGTCCTGGCACTGGCCGCGGTCACCGCGTTCAAGGCACTGGCCGACGCCGACCACTGACCACCACCCGCACTGCGGGAGCCGCCCCGCCTCGACTTCAGCTGAAGAGCGAGGCGGCCACCATGGTGTCGCCCTTCTTGATGCCCGGCGGGATCGCGAACAGGGCCGCGGCCTCGTGCTTGAGGTACTCCTGGAGGGCGTCGCTCTGGTCATGCGGTCCAGGATCGGGTAGAAGTTCGTCCGCGGGTCACGCACGAAGGCGATGAAGAACAACCCGGTCTGCAGCAGCCCCAGGGAGTCGGAGCCGTCGGTGTAGTTGTAGCCGCGGCGCAGCATCCGGCGCCCCTGGTTCTGCTCCGGTGAGACGACGGCGATATCGCGTCGGCCGGCACGAGCGTCTCGCCCTTGTCGTCCTTGGCCGCGTAGTCCACGGTCGTGAACCCTCGGAGGACTTCGTGGGGTTGGCGATGCTCAGCGGCGCCCCTGTAGCGCTTTGTCGCGTCCCATGGTCTGCTCCTGCTCGATGAGCCGCAGGCGGTCCCAGACCCGGCGAGCATGCGGATGCGCCGCGCCACGTAGTAGGTGCCACCGGCCATCCAGACGCCGCGGCGTCGTCGCCCGGCTGGACCCACAGGTGCTCGCTGAGCTGGTCGGCGGGGTCCTCGGCCTTGATGTTGTTGGTGCCGTCCTTGAAGCCGAACAGGTTGCGCGGCGTCTCCTGGTCCACGGAGGTCGACGACGTCCGCCCGTAGCCGACCTGGCTCCACCGCAGGGTGGCGGTCCCGAAGGCGATACGGGTGAGGTTGCGGATCGCGTGGACGCAGACCTGGGCGTCGTTGGAGCACGCCTGGATCAGCAGGTCGCCGTCGGACTGGGCGGCGTGGAGCTGGTCGCCGGAGAAGCGAGGGCATGCCCTCCTTGAGAATCGCCGGCATCTTGGCGGCCAGGCCGAAGCGGTCCTGCCATCGGCGTCGACGAACAGGCCCTTGCCCACGCCGAAGGTGATGGTCAGGCCGTTGGGCTTGTAGCCCCAGGCCTCGCCGGTGTCCTTGGGCGGCAGCTGCTTGTTGGAGCTGGGCTGGCCCCGATGAGCCTCGCCGGCGGTCATCTGCTCGGCGGCCACGGCCCAGTCGGACAGGAGGGTTTTTCAGCCCTCGACGTCGGTGGTGGAGACGTCGAAGGCCGCGGTGAACATGTTGTCCTGGGCGGGGTGGTGATCCCCGCCTGGTGGTCGCCGCGGAAGGGGTAGGTCGTGAGGATGGCCTCCTCGGGTCGCTGGGAGGCCTCCCAGGCGCGCCCACCGGCGACACCGGCCAGGCCCGCGAGCGCAGCCCCCAGGCCCGCGCCGGTGAACATGGCGCGGCGGTTGGTTCCCTGGCGCCGGGCTTCCCAGCCTGTCCAGGTTTGCCGGACTCATCCGACCTCCCCGGCTTTTTCAGCCTTTTTCGGACGTGCTCACGTCCTCAGACTGTTCCGCCGTGCCAGAGGCCGGAGATCCGTCACCCGGGTCTTCCGACGTCGGGGCCTGCGACTCCCTGCTGCGCCTGCGCTGCTCTCGCGGCGGTCGCGTCATCCGCGACCGGGGAGGTCTCCGGCTCATCGACCGGCTTGCCACCACTGCTGACTCCTTCCGGGGCGTCCGGGTTGCTCTGGCGTCGCGGCCTCAGAGGATGGTCCCGGCGACCTTGGACAAGGACTCGCTCAGGGCGTTGACGGCGTCGGAGAACTTGCGCTGCGTGTCGGTGTAGGAGTTCTTGTCCGGAGCCCTCGCCGGCATCCTTCTGCACCGCGGCGATGGTGGAGTAGTCCGCGTAGGTGGGCTCGCCGTTGGCGGCCTTCCCGGAGACGTGGGCCTCGACGAGCTTCTCAACCGCCGCGAACTGGGTGGTGATCTTCTCGGCGAGCTTGGCGTCCTTCTTTCATGAGGTCCCTCGACATTGCCGTAGGCGACCTTGGCGCCCTCGACGTTGGCCTTGAAGTCGTAGAGGTCGGTGTGGAGAAGGTCTCCTCCTCGCCGACGATCTTGGTGGTGGCGACCTCCTCGAGGAGGGAGGAGGCGCCGTTGGCAACGTCCTCGAGCCCGAGCTCGAACTTCTTCCCACCGGTGCCGGTGATATTTCCGTAGACGAGGTCGTAGAGCGACTTGGTGTCGGTGTTGAGCTGGTCGGCCACCTTCTTGCGGGCGGCGTCGTCGGCGAACTTGAAGGGGCTGGAGGAGTCCTGGACCCACAGGTCGGCCTCGATGCGGTGCCATCCGGTCCAGCCGGAGATGACCTCCTTGTCGGTGACGGCCTTTACCGGCACCTGCGGCGAGGTCCTGGACGCGGGTGTCCAGGGCGCTGTCGAGGTCGCCGGCCTCCTTGACGCCGAAGGACTCGGCGGTGGGCCCGATGCGCTCGTAGAACTGGCGCGCCAGCGGGTAGAGGCTCTGGCAGTGGCGGTGTCGCCGGAGGTGTAGGCGGTGACGAAGCTCTGGGTGGCGGTCAGGAGCTGGCCGGCCTGATCACGCACGTAGGCGGTGTAGTTCTTGACGGCGTCCTCGCGCGCCTTGGCCTCGTCGGCGCTGACGTCGACGGCGGCGCCTCGGGTGATCTTCAGCTCGGTGACACCCTTGAGCTCGCCGACCATGTTGAGCTTGCAGGCCGCGTAGCAGGTGCCCTCCTTGAGGGAGGTGGTGAGCTTCGTGGTGGTGCCGGGGCCGATGTTCTCCTGCTCGGAGATGATCTGGAGCTTTGTCCTCGGTGAGAACCTCGAACTCGTTGGGCACCGTGCCGGAGTTGGTGATGGTGAAGGTGACGACGCCCGAGGGGAAGGACGTGGACGAGAGCTGGCAGGAGTCGTCGGTCAGGGTCACCGTGATCTCCTGGGCCTTGCCGGATCCCGAGGCACCGCCCTTGGCGTTCTTGGGGTTGTCGGCGCAGGCTGCCAGGCCCAGCCCCATGGCGGTCAGAGGAAGCATGGCGAGCACGTTGCGTCGCTTGATGGTGGGCATCTGTCTTTCCTTTGTGAGGAGTGGCGTGGATCAAGGGGCGGCCAGGGTCTGTGGGGGCGGTCAGGAGGTCTCGACGGCGTCGGCGGAGCTCGTCGGCGCTCGCGGGTCGGCCGGGCGACGTCGTCCTGCGCGGGCGGGCGAGGCCATCGGCCCGTGATCTGGAGGGTGAGGAGGACCAGGGTCGGCACGATGAGGCACCAGCCCACGCACCTGCAGGACAGTGGGCTGAGGTTGAGCTGGAACATGGCCTCGAGCAGCACGTAGAGCCAGTGGAGGGGCGAGGTGTTGGCCGGCAGGTAGGAGGACAGGTCCCAGGGCGTGGCTCGTGTGGCCGGGCAGGAGGCCCGCCTCCTGGAGGTCGCCGATGCCGTAGGCGACGATGCCGGCGGCCACGACGATGAGGAAGTAGCCGGTCACGGCGAAGAAGATGCGGAGGTTGATGCGCACCGCGCCCTGGTAGATGAGGACGCCCAGCACAATGGCCAGGACGAGGCCCGTGACGACGCCCGCCGTCGTCTCGCATGATGGAGGTCTCGATGCTGGAGCGCACGGTGGCTCACACGAACAGGGGTTGTCTCCACGCCCTCGCGCCCCACGGCGACGACGGCGATCCAGACGACGCCCCAGCTGGAGCCGCCCTCGGCGAGGGTCTTGACAGTGAACCCTCCAGCTCGCCCTTGAGCTCGCGGGCGTTCTTCCCCATCCAGAAGATCATCCAGGTCACCAGGCCGACGGCGACGAAGCGACAGGAGGCCTCGAGGATCTCCTGGGCCTGGAAGGTGAGGGTCTTGGGCCCCCAGGTCATGATGGCGCCGGCGACCAGTGGGACCAGTGCTGCCAACCCGACCCCCAGCCACAGCTTGGGCAGAGCGTCCCGGCGGTCGGACTTGACCAGGTAGGCGACGATGATGCTGACAACGAGTGCCGCCTCCAGGCCTTCCCTCAGGGCAATGAGCAGGTTGGCGAGAAACACTCGACCTCCATGTCACGAATCAACTTCAGATCACTAGAACCAAGGTAAGCCTAGCCTGCATAGTCGCGATCATCAAAGTCAATGATTCGTCACTTCCACATTGGATGTTCTTAGGTCATCCCTATTGCGTGAGGTGGTGTGAACTATGGGCGACCTGCGCACTCACTGTTGTGCTCACCCACCCGCACCCGGCGTCGGGTGAGGACGCACGTCTGCTGCGAAGAGCTGTGAACGAGAACGTGGCGGTGCGCAAGCAGAAGGAGCTACTGCCCGCACACCGCCACGGAAACGCGGGTGAGGGTGACGGCATACCGTCCACTAGTCCCCTTCTCACCCTCACCCGCGAGTCCTGTAGGCGCCTCGCGCCTCATTGGGCCAAGCCCGAATCACCGCCCTCCATCGTCATCGGCGGCTTTCAACGCCTGCGACCGCAGCGCCCTGGGCTCCCTGACAGCGTCGCCGGCCTCACCTAAAACCACGGAGCCCCCTGCCGGCCACCCTGACGCCGACCTCCGCCTCGGCCTCGCGCATCGGCCTCCTCCTTGAGCCGGGTGTTGACCTTCTCGACGTCGAGGCGCATGAGCAGGAAGAGGATGAGCGCGTTGGCCGCGAGCGGCAAACCACACGTACATGATGTAGATCATCTGGATGGCGGACCCGGCTGGACCTTGAGTCCCCTGTCGTACCCAGAGGCGGCCAGCAGCCACCCGGAGAGGGCCGTGCCGAGGCCGCCGCCCACCTTTACGCCGAGCGACGTGCAGGAGAACATGAGCCCGTCGATGCGCTTGCCGGTGCGCAGCCAGGTGTTCTCCGAGGCCTCGGCAATAAGCGCGTTGAGCGTGCCCTGCAGCGAGCTCATGCCCAGGGCCGCGACTGCGGAGAGGATCAGCATGAGCGGGACATTGTGCATGTAGGCCGCCACGAGCACTCCGAGCCGCCCGAGGGTCGCGATGACGTAGCCGATGATGTTGATCCGGAACATGCCCCTGAACCGGCTCACCACCAGCGGCGTGATCATGAGCCCCACGATGAGCGGGACGTTAATGGCCCAGGCGAAGGTCCCCAGCAGGCTCTCGTCCCCAAGGATGTACTTCATGAAGTAGATCCCCATATTGAGCATCGCTGTGAAGATCTGGGTGAGCAGGAAGACGATGAGGATGATGAGGTAGTACTTGTTGGATACGAGCATCTTGGCCGACTCCCCCACCGAGAGCTTGTCCTCCTGGGGCTCCTCCTCGCCCTCCAGCTCCTCGGGCGGCAGCTCCTTGACCGAGAGCACCGAGAGCGTGTTGACCCCCAGGCCGAGCAGCGCGTAGATGATCGCCATCGTCCGCCAGCCGACGGCGCCGCCGCCGAACAGGGCCACACCGCCCACGGTGACGCTCTGATGAGCAGGTTCGTTCCCGAAGGCGAACATGAAGCGGATGGAGCCCATCTGCACACGCTCGGCCCCGTTGCGGGTAATGAGTGCGGTCAGCGAGGAGTAGGCGATGTTGTTGGCCGTGCAGAACACGGCGTTGAGCAGGTGTAGGCGATGAAGAACCAGGCGTACTGGCGGTGTCCCCCAGGCTCGTGGGGATCGCGAAGATTGCGATGAGCATGGCGGCACAGCCCACGAACCCCCGCAGCATCCACGGGCGGGCCTTTTGCCCATCCGCGTGTTGGTGCGGTCCAGCAGCGCCCCGAAGATGATGTCGGAGAAGCCGTCGAAGAGCCGGGAGACCATCATGAGCGTGCCGACGACGCCCGCATTCAGCCCGGCGGTGTCCGTCAGGTAGATCGCGACGAAGGCGGACAGGAGCACGTAGACGACGTTGCCGGCGACGTCGCCCGATCCGTAACCCACCTTGTTGTACCACTTCAGGTACTTCCTCTCCGCTGGCCGCCTCCAGTCCCGATTCCTGCTGTGGGGGCGCCGGTCTTCTGCCGGCAGAGTCGCTGCTCATAGCGTCACCTCGTTGTGAGTGCTGTGTGGGAGATAAGGGTTGAGCAGGAGATGGAGCCCATCCCCAGCTCCTGGCTGTCAACCTGGTAGCGGGGCCGCAGGGCGGGCCCGCAGCTGTTGGATCCGATACCGGCCATGGCGGCGTCGAGGCACAGGACCGTGCTGCCCGATGGCGTCAGATCGGTGTTACGGTGCCGCGCGGCCAGCTCCTCCTGCGTGTAACGGGAGGCGTTGAAGGAGAAGGGGTCGGCCCGACGACGGCCAGGCTCAGCCCGCCTCCGGAGACGATCACCTTGTTGCAGTCGGCGTGGCTGCCGTTCTCCTGGGGCCGGATGTAGTCCTCGTGGAGGTCGACGACCTCGGCGCTGAAGGCCCCGTGGTGGCTGGCGCGGCGCTTGTCGACGTAGCTCTCCTGCGGGCCCAGTCCGTAGTAGTCGACCTGGCTCATGGACTCGGGCAGGAAGAGGCGCAGCCCCAGGCGCGGCAGGCTCGGAAGCCCAGCGTCCGGCGCAGCCGCATTCCCAGGCTCAGGACGCCGTCGTCGGTGAGGCTCCAGAGAAGTCGCCCGTGCAGAGCGGGCTGGACCGAGGGCGCCACGAGGCCGACGTCGGCGCTGACGCGACCCGACCGGGCTCCTCATCGACCCTCGACGCCGTAGGCGCGGGCCACGGCCTGGTGGTAGGGCACGCTCCCACCCAGGCGCACGTGGCGGTCGTTGTCGGTGGGCGCCCGCCAGATGTTGAGCCTCGACCGGGCGGTCCAGGAGCTCGCGCCTCGGTGGACAGCGCGAGACGGGCAGGCCGGTGCGCGTGTCGATGGCGCAGCTCAGCCTGTCGCTGTCGATCTCGGATCCGAGTGCCCTCACGTCTGACCGGAAGTCGGGTCTCGCCGATGGGACGGTTGGCGAGCGCGGCGACCCACCTGTGGCGCCTGTCGGCGTTGCGCAGGGCGATCTCGTCGAAGCCCAGGACGTGACCGGCGGCCAGCAGCGAGTCGGGCGCGCGAGCCGGTAGGTGACCAGCAGGTGGCAGCGGCCGGTGGGTGGGACGCTCGGCTCGCAGCGCAGCATGACGCTCGTGTGCGGCGGGACGGGCTCCACCAGGTCGAGGTCCCTCGCGGTCCACGACGACGTTGTCGCACCGCACCTCGTAGGAGATGCGCAGGTACTGGGACAGGTCGGTGGTCGAGGTCGTTGTGGATGGTGAGCAGACCCTCGTCCTGGTCGTACTCGATGACGCGGGCGGGGCGCTGGACGTTCTTGAGCTCGGCCAGGCCGGGGTGGGGGACACGGTCGGCGAGACGAGCCCGTCGACACAGAAGTTGCTGTCGTGGACGGCCTCGTCGTGGTCGCCTGTAGAGGTGAACCGCCGGCCGTCATCACTGGTCCCGGCGGTGACCGCGTGGTCGCACCACTCCCACACGAAGCCGCCGCACATGCGCTCGTCGGCCCGGATGATTTCCCCAGTAGTCCTCGAGGTCGCCGGGGCCGCTGCCCATGGCGTGGCAGTACTCCACGAGGATGAAGGGGCTTGTCCGATCGGAGTCCAGGTAGTCGCGGATCTCCTCGATGGCCGGGTACATGCGGCTGTACAGGTCGATGCGGGAGTAGTCGTAACGGCGCTTGGAGTCGCGGTAGTAGAGCCTCGTAGTGGGTGAGCCGCGTGGGATCGAAGTCCTTGACCCAGAAGAGCGCCGCCTCGAGGGTGCAGCCGTAGGAGCACTCTGCTGCCGGCGGACCAGGAGATGATGCTGGGGCGGTTCTTCTGCGGTGGACGCACAGCCCTCATGCGGTCGACGGTGGCCTCGGTCCACTCGGGGTTATCGGCGATGGGCCTCGTTCCAGTGCTCGACCTGGTTGTCCCAGGAGGGGTCGGCCAGGAACCGGCTCTGGGTGCCGTGGCTCTCGTTATCGGCCTCGGACATGACGTAGAAGCCGTGCTCGTCGCACAGCTGGTAGAAGCGCGGGTCGTTGGGGTAGTGGGAGCTGCGCACCGCGTTGATGTTGTGCCCTTCATCAGGCGCAGGTCCCACAGCATGTGCTCCAGGTCGACGACGGGGCCGGTGGCGGGATCGGAGTCGTGCCGGTTGACGCCGCGCAGGGTGATGGGCCGGCCGTTGAGGCGGACGACGGCGTCGCTCACCCGACCTCGCGGATGCCCACCCGGTCGGTGATGACCTCGTCGGGCGTGGTGATGACCAGGGTGTAGAGGTAGGGGTCCTCGGCGCTCCACAGGTAGGGGGCCTCAACGTTCAGGCGGGTCCGGTGGGTGTAGCCGTCGTCGCCGGCGAAGGGCTCCAGCTCACCGGCGGCCACCACTGCACCGTCGTGGTCGACGAGCTCGACGGAGGTGGGGACGGGCCCGCCCCGGCAGGCGCCCTGGATCTTGATGAGGGCGGTGGACGGGCCGGCGTCGAAGCCGGTGCCGACCACCGGGCCGAGCGAGGTGGTGGTGACGTAGTCGAACAGGACGGGCGGCCGGGCGGCTCAGGAGGTAGACGTCGCGGGAAGATGCCGCTGGTGCGGAACTTGTCCTGGTCCTCCAGGTAGGTGCCGTCGCACCACTTGAGCACCAGGACGGCCAGACGGTTGGCGCCGGGACGGACGAGCCTCGGTGACATCGAACTCCGCGGAGGCGTGGGAGACCTGGCTGTAGCCGACGTAGGTGCCGCTGAGCCACACGTAGAAGCAGGAGTCCACGCCCTCGAAGGTCAGGTAGGTGCTGGGGGCGGCGGGTCCGGGGTGTACCCGAAGTCGCGGATGTAGGCGCCGCAGGGGCTGTCCTGAGGCACGTAAGGCGGGTCGAAGGGATGGGAGTAGCGGACGTTGGTGTACTGGTGGTGGTCAGCCCAGGTGCTGCCAGGTACCGGGCACCTGAATCATGCGGTGAAGCCCTCCGGAACGGCGGCGGGGCCCTCCTCGCCGTGCTCTGTCGTCGGTCTCGGGGGCCTTCTCCTCCCAGAAGGGCTCGGTGAGCCGTGGACGCTGGGCAGAAGTGAAGGCCCACCGGCCGCTGAGCAGGTGGAAGCGGTCGGAGTCCTCCCGCTCCAGGGGCTGGTGGCGGTGGCCCGGGAGGCGGGCACGTAGTAGGAGCGTGGCGGCAGAGTGTGCTCGTGGAGGACGTCGAGGTCCTCGGAAGTGTCTAGGAACGATCATTGTTCGGCTCCCCAGGGGTTGACGGGAACAGAGGACGCGCAGCAGTGCAACGTCTGCTTTGTTGACGTTAACATAGTAGATGAGATCTACTCCAGTGAGGCAGATCTACTCACAAGATTCTGGCTCCCACCCACCTCAAAAGGCGGATCGATATGGTAACGTCATCACATCGTCAGGATGCGGTTACCCCTGACAATCCTGATAACCTCGCGTCATGCCAGGGCAGAGCCGGGGCGCGCAGGGAGCGCCGTCGATGAGCGACGTGGCCCGCTTGGCCGGCGTCTCGGCTCAAACGGTGTCGCGCGTGGCGGCGGGCTCGAGCACGTCCGGCCCGATACCCGCGAGCGGGTCCTGCGCGCGATGAACCAGCTCGGCTACTCCCCCAACCGCGCAGCTCAGGCCCTGCGCCGCGGCTCCTTCAAGACGATCGGCGTGCTGACCCAGCAGATCCAGCGCACCGGGGAGGCCCTGACCACCGCGGGCGTGCTGGAGGCCGCCACCGCCGCCGACTACGCCGTCAACCTCGTCCAGGTGGAGCACCCCGCCTCCAACGACCTGCGCGAGGCCGTCTCACCGGCTCTCCCACCAGGCCATCGATGGGCTTGTCGTCGCAGGCCGGGCGGGCCGGGCGCGAGCAGCTGGTACTGCCCCCTCGATGCCGGTGGCGGTCTCGGACCCACGCTCGTGGACTACTACCTCGGCCAGCGCCGACCAGGTCGGCGGGTGCGCGACGCCGTCGGGCACCTTCTGAGCTGGGGCACCGCACCGTCCACCACGTGTGCGGGACCTGAGGACTCCCAGTCCAGCCTCATCCGCAGAGCCACCTGGGCCAGGACCCCTGCGGGAGGCGGGACGGGAAGTTCCCTGAGCCGGTACCCGGCGACTGGGAGGCCGCAGCGGGCTATGAGGTCGGCCTGACGCCGCCGCGGACCCGGAGGTGACGGCCGTCTTCTGCGCCAACGACGAGCTGGCTCTGGGCCCTCATCCGGGCCATGCACGAGCAGGGAAGGCGCGTCCCAGCGACGTCTCGGTCGTCGGCTTCGACGGCCTGGCGCTGGGCGAGTACAGCTTCCCGCCTCTGACCACGGTGCGTCAGGACTTCAAGCGGCACGGCCACGAGATGGTGGACCTGGTGCTGGAGCAGGCGGACTCCGGACCCCTGGACGGCAGCCGCAGCATCATCATCCCCACCGAGCTCCTCGTGCGCGGCTCAACCGCCCCGCCGGCACCCTGAGCACGCAGCGCGGCGTCGGTGCGACTGCTTTGTCTCCTCACTCTGAGACATGCGAGCGTCATGACTTCTGACATGCTCGCTCGGGCGGGAACCCGGGCGAGGGGCCAGTTGCCCTGGAGCTGACGGTGGACCGATGAAAGAGGCCCGACAGGGCGTCGGTGTCCATGGTGGGACATCAACTCTGCACCGGCGTGGCGACCCGAAGAGCAACCGCAGAATTCCAACGATCCTCATTGGCTGCTTCGACGGCGGGGCCGCTGATGTCCGCTGGGTGGACACCGGGCCGCTGGCGGATCAACTCCCAGGGTCTTAGTGGTGAGCTGAGCACCCCTGGCCTCATCCGTCACTGGACTAGTTCCCGTTCCGGGTCCTGGTGACACTGACGCAACACCGACTCCGACACGAGTCCCGCCGCGGCCCGACCTACTCCACGAGGGTGGGGATCTACCGGCCAGGGGTTGTGCATCTGCACGAGAGCCCGACCCACGTGGACCACCCTCGACCCTTCCCCAGTAGCGGTCCGACCCGCGTGCAGTACGCGCCAGTCACCGCCCGAGCGACTGGGAACGCTCAAACCTGTCCCTGCAGCCTGGGCGAGTGTGGCAATCAGGCCCTGATCCGCCCGCCCCGCCGGCGTCTTGGGATGTCATGACATCCATAACTCTCAGAAGTCATGAGACGATACACAGTGTCGGCACGACGTCGGCCCGGCCCAGCCCGGCCCTCGTCTCAGCCGGCTTGCGGCAGGAGCACGGAGGCGCCCAGGCGAAGGGGAAGCCGGGCTTGAGGATGCACTGGATGACCGGCTGGGCCATTTCCAGAACGCTGTCGGCGTCGAGTCCCTCCTCGCCGTTGGGGCCGGCCTCGGCCACAAGGTCGGAGTAGGGGATGGTGAGGTCGAGCAGGGCCATGCCGTCCTGGTGGGTGGCGGAGTCCCAGGCGCCTCCTCCATCTCCTGGAGGGTGCCCAGGTGGAAGCGCATCACGCCGCGGTCGTCGACCTGCGCGGGCACGGACAGGATGTGGTGGGCTCGGGATCGCGCGCGCACGCAGGGTGAACAGGATGATGCCGTTGTCGCGGGCGGCGCGCGCATGATGCGGCCGATGTGGATGCCGAAGCTGACGACGTCGAAGACCCCTCCATGGCCTCCTCGTAGCTCAACGGCGCCTCCAGGGGATGGGCGCACCGTCACCGGGGTCATTGATCGCGCGGCGGCCCTGACGGCGTCGCCGCCTTGAGCAGCAGGAGGCGACCGGAGTCGGTCAGGTGCCGGTCTCGACGCGCTCCCTGCCAACCCGCCGGGGCCTGGGCGGGTCCGCTCGACTCCACCAGCCCCATCCCCAGGACGCTGGACAGGTCGGTGCCGTCGGCGGACGGTGCCAGGTGATGGTGGCATCGTCGTGCCAGATGGGGACGACGCCGTTGAAGGGATGCCGAAGCGCACGTGCTCGCGGTCCCTGTCGACTGGACGGGAGTCATCGACGTGGCTGGCATGCCGGCCGGCCCGGGCCGCTGGTCCCGCCCTGCCGGCGCTGCCTTCCTGCGGTCCTGCCAGGTACTCGCTCATGAATCCACTCTAACGGCGGCCGAGTCGTCGTATGGCTCCGCCTGCTCGGCGGTTCGGGTGCCGGCGCGGACGGAACGACGCTCCTCCCTGCGGGCGCGCTCCCACTCGTGGACCTGCCGGGCCGAGAGGGCCAGCAGGGCCAGGACCTGAGCGCACTGGTGACGACCAGGCCGAGGGTGGCCTGGCGGACCCCGAGGCTGGAGACCTGAGCCATGTCGGTGACGATGCTCAGGACGAGGGTGGCCATGAGGGCGATGCGACCGCGCGGGTGCCCGTGCCAGGCCGCCACACCCAGGGCGGCGGTGATGAGCGTCAGGACGGCCGAGACCGCGGCGATCAGGCCGATGACAGCGGCCATGCGCACCTGGTCCATCCCTGGGACCGGAGCGGTCTCCAGCAGGTCGGTGAGGTCGACCCGACAGCGCGTATGAGCTCGACGACCATCAGGAGCCCGATGAGGACCAGGGCGATGACGAGCTGGCTGGGGCGGCGCCGTCGGGCCTCGAGGTCGGCGAGGTGGGCCAGGCGCAGAGAGAGCCCGGAGTCGGATCCGGGCACTACCTCATTGAGGTCGAGGACGTGAAGGGCGCCGTCGGTGACCACCCGGTCCCCTCCCCCGTTCTTGTCGTGGTAGGAGGTGAAGAAGTCCGGCCAGATCTCGAGCTCGGCGGCCTCGTTGGCCCAGCGGACGTCGTCGACGACGTAGTCGCGCTCGATGTCGATGTCCGCGTCGATCTTGTGGGTGACCTGGAGGGTGAGGACGCTCAGGCCGACGGCGCGGTCGTAGGTGGCGGCGGCCAGCCAGTCCACGCGCCCGCCGCCGGGCAGCGACCAGCCGGGCGGGCAGTACCAGAAGCGGATGTGGTGGCGCTGGGAGGGGTTGCCCTCCACCTCCTTCTGGTAGGCGAAGCTCTGCTTGCGCCCGAAGAGCATGAGGGTTGGAGACGGGGCGCGGCCGGGTAGGAGCGGCAGCAGCGAGGAGACGATGATCCGCCAGGAGGTGCGCAGAGTGATGGGGTCGGCGCGCACCCAGCCGGCCGCGACCATCGCCTCGTGAATGTCCTCCTCATCGCCCTTGACGGCGAGGTTGACGGGGTCGCCCAGGAGCCCGTCGGGGGTACGGGTGCGACCGATGAAGTAGTCGGGGACGTAGAGCCAGGTGAGGACCTGGTGCAGGCGCGGCAGGGCGAGGTAGGCCAGGACCGCCCAGAACAGCAGGGAGTTGACCGACGAGCACCGGATCGAGGTGCCAACCCGATCCGATCAGCAGCCAGGCCAGCCACAGCGTGGTGACGGCGGCAATGGCGAAGAAGACGGAGTCGAGGACATCGTCGATGCTCCAGGAGCGAGCGTCGACCTCCGACATCTTGGAGGCCGTCCCGATAGACGGGCGGCGCCGTCGGGCGGGGCGAGTCACTCGGATGTCGTCATGACGTCACGCTACCGAATGCCTCCGATGCCGGAGGCCGGCCGCGCCGTCACAAGCCGATGCTCGCACGGCGCCGCGCCCTTCGATCCTGCGGGGACGGAGGCGCGGCAGCCGAAGACAGCATCGTCGGGAATCTCGGGGCCGCCGAGGAGACGATGTCGTCGGATCTACTTCAGCACGAGGTCCTGGGTGTCGGAGTAGGCCGGGTACTCCTTGCCGGTCTGCGAGACTCTTTGCGTCTTCGCGGTCGTAGACGATGCTGGTGGTGCCCTCGGAGAACGGCTTTCAGCGTGCTCGACTTCGTCACGGAGCTGAGGGCGAACCAGCCCTCACCTCTCAGTGAGCCGACGTCCTCGTAGTCGATCACGTCAAGACCGTCATCCTTCAGGTCGTCGGTCACAGCGCTCCGTACTCATCCGCCTTGAGGGAGGAGCTGATTTTGTCCTGGAGCGAGGTGGAATCTGAGAGTGGTGCTGTAAGCGATGTCTCCGCTGAAAGTCGAGCGCAGTGAAGCAGGTAGACGTGTCTTCCTTACCTTTCTGCTTGAGCTTCGGTGCGGCGTAGTCCTCGACCACCTTGTCACAGGTCTGGGTGAGACCGATCTCCTCGTCCTTGAAGGTCACCGGCTTGATGTTCTGAATGGTGGAGCCGGACTTGGTGGTCTCACCGTCCTTGTCCGTGGAGCCCTTGGAGTCCTTGTCATCCTTGGAGTCCTCGGACGGGGCTGTGTCCGAGGCGTCCGAGCTCGCCTCGGCGGGAGCTGCTTGCAGGAGGCGCCGTCGGGCGAGGGCTGGGCGATATCCCTGCTCATCGCAGGCGGACAGTCCGGCAGCCATGGCGAGGGCGGCGACGGCGGAGAGAACCTTGACGGTGGAGCGCATGGGAGTTCCTTTCTGGCGCGCTGCGAACAGCGAAATTGTGTGCCGCACACGCTCTCTCCACTATGGGGAGACCACCCGGGGGAAGTACTCCCCACCTCCGCCCGGGTGCGCTCAGAAGTCCCAGTCCTCGTCCTGGGTGGCCTCGGCCGTGCCCATGACGTAGGAGGAGCCCGATCCGGAGAAGAAGTCGTGGTTCTCGTCGGCGTTGGGGGACAGTGAGGCGAGGATCGCCGGGTTGACGTCGACGGCGTCGGCCGGAAGAGCGCCTCGTAGCCCAGGTTCATGAGGGCCTTGTTGGCGTTGTAGCGCAGGAACTTCTTGACGTCCTCGGTCAGGCCGAGCTCGTCGTAGAGGTCCTCGGTGTACTGCTCCTCGTTGTCGTAGAGCTCCATGAGCAGCTCGAAGGTGTAGTCCTGAGCTCTTGCTGACGCTCGGGCGAGGACTCGCGCACGGCCAGCTGGTACTGTAGCCGATGTAGTAGCCATGGACGGCCTCGTCGCGGATGATGAGGCGGATGAGGTCGGCGGTGTTGGTCAGCTTGGCGTGGCTGGACCAGTACATGGGGAGCGTAGAAGCCGAGTAGAAGAGGAAGGACTCCAGCATGGTGGAGGCGACCTTGCGCTTCTCAGGGTCGTCGCCGCGGTAGTAGTCCAGGATGATGCGGGCCTTGCGCTGAAGGTTCTCGTTCTCCTCGCTCCAGCGGAAGGCCTCGTCGATCTCCGCCGTCGAGATGAGGGTGGAGAAGATAGAGGAGTAGGAGCGGGCGTGAACCGACTCCATGAAGGCGATGTTGGTGAGCACCGCCTCCTCGTGGGGGTGCGGGCGTCCGGGATGAGGGAGACCGCGCCGACCGTGCCCTGGATGGTGTCCAGGAGGGTCAGGCCGGTGAAAGACGCGGGTGGTCATGTTCTTCTCGGCCTCATTGAGGGTGGCCCACGACTGCACGTCATTGGACAGTGGCACCTTCTCAGGCAGCCAGAAGTTGCCGGTGAGGCGGTCCCAGACCTCGAGGTCCTGTCGTCGGTCAGGCGGTTCCAGTTGATGGCCTGGACGCGGTCGACCAGCTTGATGGGCTCGTGCATCGGTTCCTCCCGGGTTTGGGTGATCTGGCCTCATGCTACCGACGACGGCGCCGACGGGCTCGACGCCCGACCGATCGGCGCCTGTGGTGCCCGCCGCGCTCCCACGGCCGAGGGCTTCCGGGCGGAAGGCCGACCAGCGGACGTTATTGACTCACACAATGTTACTGACTAACATGTTCTGCATGAGCCCACGCGCCTCCACCGCCGACCTGCTTCGGCACACCGCACTGCGGATGTTCACCGAGCAGGGCTTCGACGCCGTTCCGGTCACCGCGATCGCCAAGGCAGCCGGGGTCTCCCACATGACCTTCTTCCGCCACTTCCCCACCAAGGAGGCCGTGGTGGTGAGCGACCTGTTCGATCCACCCATCGCCGAGGCGGTGCGAGCTCAGCCGCAGCGGTGGCGGCCCCTGACCCGAGCCGTGCGGGGCCTCGTTGCGGCGATGGACCAGGAGTCAGCGCACGAGGAGATGTCCTCCCGAGAGTTCTATGAACGCATTCGGCTGGCAGCTCTCACCCCGTCGCTGGCGGCCGCCGTGCGAACCGCAGGACAGGAGACCGAGCGTGCCATCGCCGCGGCGCTCATCGCCCCAGGGGTGGACGACGCGGCGGCGCGGGCCGCGGCCGGAGCCGTCATGGGCGCGGCGAGCAGCCTCCTGCTCGCCTGGGCCGGCGAGAACAACGCGCCCGACGCCGGAGCAACCGGTACGGCCACCAGCACCGCCGGCGACGCGGCAACTGTTCTCAGTCGAGGTCTTCTCAGCCTCCTGGGGGAATCATGCGAGCGGCACAGCAGCTCCAGCCCTGGAGGTTGAGGGCGTCCCATGTTGCCCTGCGGAGGAAGCCCGTCCCACACGGCCTCAGTCTCTCGCTCGCCGAGGGCGAGTGCCGCGCCGTCGTCGGGTCTCAACGGCGCCGGGAAAGACCACGGCCCTACGCGTCATCCTCGGCATGCTCCGCCCCAACGCCGGGAGGGTTCTCCTGTACGGCCGCGATATCGCTTCCACCTCCAGGGACGTGTGGCGACAGGTGGGCCATCTGGTGGAGACGCCATTCTCCTACCCCGAGCTCACGGCCCGACAGAACATCGAGGCTGCTGCCCGCCTCCACGGGGCCGACCCCTGAGCACGCCGGGGAGGCTCACAGCCCGGATGAGTGAGGCGCTGGCGCTGACCGGTTGGCCTCGATGTGCCCGTACGCCGCCCTATCACTGGGAACGCGCCAGAAGGTGGGGCTGGTGGGAGCATTGGCTCATGAGCCGAACGTCGTCATCCTCGACGAGCCGACCAACGGACTGGACCCGCTCGCCGTCGTCGGATTCAGGGATCTGCTGCGGGAGGTGACCGGGCGCGGCGGCGCGGTGCTGGTGACCGGGCACCATTTCGATGAGCTCACGCGCATCGCCGACCGCGTCGAGGTGCTGCACCGCGGGCGGATCATCGACACGATCGTGCCCGAGGAACTCGACCGACTCGGAGGCGCAGACTTCGAGCGAGTCTTCTTCGACGCTGTCTTGGCGGCGGACCGAGCCGCTCTGGAGTCCGGATCGGGGCGGTCCTCGGACGTGGATTGGGCCCAGGAACGGGCGGGAGACCTCATGATAAGAACAGATCACAACGCTCTCAGGATCGTGATTGGCCTGGAGGCCCGCAAGCTGGCTCGGGCCACGGTGACACGCGTGGCGACGATCGCCGCCCTCACCCTGGTCACTGTCACCACGGCCGGTGGATATGCCGCCGCGATGCACGCCGGAGACACCGACATGGGGCGGAAGGCGGCATCCATGGTGACCTCGCCGGGCTGGGACGGCTACAGCCGGTCTGGGGGCGACGAGCGTGAGCGACGATCCTCCTGGCTGTGGGCGTGGTGATGTCCTGGAGTGTGGGGCGGGAGTTCACCGACGGAACCATTGTGGGCTCAGTTCGCCATCCCGCCGGCCCTGCGAACCATTGCGGCGGCGAAGATGGTAGTGACCCTGTTCTGGGCGGTTCTGCTGGGAGCCGGCGAGGCGGCACTACTGATGACGGCGGGGTTACTACTCGGCCTGGGGGCGGCAGGAGCCGCCGGCTGCTTCGCGACGCTGTTGCTTGTCTCGGTGGTGCTCGGCGCCGGTGTCTTGCCGGTCATGTGGGCGGCGACGTGGTGGCGCGGCTACCTGGCCGGCATCGGGCTGACACTGGCGATCCTGGTCGTCACCAATCTGGCCGCAGGGTTCGGGCTCGGTTCCTACGTCCCGTGGTCCATCCCGATCGTGTGGGCCTCGCACCAGACGGAGGTCAGCACGCCGTTGCTGGCGACACCGGTGATGACCGCCGTGATCGGCGCCTGGATCACCTACCGGTCCTGGGACCAACTCCAGCTGGGCGCCGACTGACCGCGATTCCCTTGGAACAACTGTTATGACGAGGAAGCGGCCGCCTGCTAGGCGGCGGCGAGGATGAGCGCGCCCTTCTCGGGCGGGTCGCCCTGGCCAACCACAGCGCCGGACTTCATGTCGAAGACGACCGCCGCGGGCTGGTTGCTGCCTTCCACCGCGGTACTCAGCTCCACCCGCTGGAGCACCTGGTTACCGAGGACCGTGGCCAGAACCGCAGCGGTAGACTGAACATCCACGTCCTGCCCGTGCTGCCCCAATCCCCCTCACTGTCAGGCGGGTCTGATGGCGGTCTTCATCCTCCGCCTCCAGGCTCACGACCGCCCCGTATCGCTTGTCGGAGGGAATGGCTTCCAGCGCACGCTTGATCGGCACGGACGTGACATCTTTGCCCTTGGCGTGAGAGACGAAGCAGTAAGACCGCTCAATCAGAATGCTCTGTTCGATCTCGAATGAGTCGAGGCTCAGCGCCGGGGAGTGGGCGGCAGGATGAAATAATCCGGGAGAGTCTCAGCAGTCCGGTATCCGAAGGATATTCTCTTTTCGGCGACCTGCACTCGCTCCATGCCGGGCGATACCGCCTCCACCGTAGCGGAGGCCGCCTTGTCAGCATCCTTCATCGGCAGGTTGCAGAACACGGAGGTCTCACCCTGGTCCCAGGAGACATGCATATTCACCTCGTCAACCCTGGCCAGGTTCCGAACTTTGGTGTAGGCGTCACGCACAACCGTCGCCACTGATTCCGTAGACGGGTCGTCCTTGAGCACCACATCCACCATCCAACGGTCTGACGCTAAGAACTCCGCATGCACGTCCACCTGAGCAGATGCGACCGCGTCAAGCCCGGAGAGGTACTGACGCACCTTCCGCTTCCTCTTATTGCGCGCAAAGACGCCGGGCGGGCACCCCGCCACTCCGAACGCGATAGAGAAGACGCCCAGCACCAGTGCCTCACGGCGTCGAACACTCATCAGACTTCACTCCGTTGCGGCAAGAACTCCCGACACACTCTCCTGCCACAAGGAACCATCAGATTCATGCTCCCGTCACGACTAAGAGGCGGACTTCGCGCTGCCGCCAGAACCTCCTTGCCCTCTTCCGATGGGTATCCGGCATCGAAGGCACCTGCTTCCATCTGGAAGCGCACGCCTTCCGTTCCAGCAGTCTTTCGGTCCGACACGGTCGAGAGATAAAGCGACTGAAGCACCTGATTCCCTGAGACGATATTAATCACCTTCGCCGCTGCGGTGACATCGAGGCCGTCGGACACTCTTCCAAAAGCAGCAACATTGAGCGCTATGTCTTCAGATACGGTATCGTCGTCTGTCAACTCAATACTGGCCTCCTCCCGATATTTTGAATCGATGACATCCACAATCTCACGGAGAGGGACAGAGCTGAGGTCAACAGTGTCGGTATCCACCTTGATGCCCATACCATCAAGATCAAAACTGTCATCCACTCCCACCCCGGATCGTGGCGCCATGATGACATCAGGCGGGAACTCCTTTACTTCACCGCGACTCACCGAGATATGATCACCTCCAACACTCATGGACTTCATACTGGGCTTCGCCAGATCCCGAAGATAATCGAGCGTTGCTTCATTCAGCTCTTTCTCCGAGATCGACCACGATACAGAGGCACCATTCTGCATCCATGACGCCGAAACACTGAAGTATCGATTCCCCACAACCTCCTCGACCCGACGATGGGCATCTTTGAGGACGGCGAGAGTCTCTTCTCGCCCAGGATCGTTGTTGAGAAGGATCAGGACCGTCCAGGAACTACCTAGTTCAAAGTTGTATTCCGCCTTCACATTCACTGACTTGACGGCATCGAAGCTCTTCAAGGACTTCTCAATCCGACGGCGAGCCTGGGCACTCCCCGGATTCAGCGACCCGCAGCCCGACATCGCCAACAGCGTGAAGGCGCCGGCACCTATCAGAATCGTACGCCTCGGGAGGTCCTTCCCGCCCACCGGCCTCATTACAGCCGGACCGATTCACCCGGGTGCGCCAGGAAGAGCGCGGTGAACAGGAACCGGATGATGTTGCGTTGACGATGAGCCATGGTCCCACCTTAGGTCCTCGCTCCGGCACCCGGGATGGGGATCACTCCCTCTCCCCCGGGCAGCTCCGACACAGTCTCGTCACGCATGGTCTCCTGGCGGCACCTCCACCCTGTCGCCGTATGCTTCTGCTCTGTGAGTCAGGGGGCGGCAAAGTTGGTTTAGGTGGGGGTTTGGGTGGGTAGTTTGATGGCTGGAGCACCTGGGCGGCTGCGGAGAAGTCCACCCAGGCGGGGGCCTCGACGGCCTTGACGGTGCGTCGCACCCGCCGCCCGTGTCCGGTGTCGACGCTTGAGAAGGATGGGACGTTCTTCCAGGGCAGGGCCTTGAGAGTACGGTGCAGAGTCTTCTGGTTGCCCAGAGGCGTGAGAAGGTATGACCACCGCGCCGGGTGATCCACTGGGCTGTGTCCACCTGGGTGTGCATCGCATCGGCGGTCACCACCGCCTCGTCCAGGTCCAACGGTTCGAGAAAGCTCTCTGAGCGCGGGGATCTCGTTGGACTTGCCGGCCACCCGCTGCTGGGTCAGCACGGCGCCGGTGGCGTGGTCCAAAGCGGCCAGGAGATGGGGCACCGACACCTGCCCCCGACGAGCCCCGCGCATGGTCTTGCCATCCACCGCGATCACTCTGCGAGCGTTGATGGTGCCGGTGCGTATGCACACCATGACCTCAGGTGGGCGTCGACGTCTGCGGGGTCCAGGTCCTGCAGGACTCGGCGGATGGATGACTGCCGAGGGCAGGGCCTGGTCCGCCGCTGGTCCCAGGGTCTCCAGGTCGGTGCGGTCAGGTCGGTGGTGTGCTCCCATATCGCCGTCAGGCTGCGACAGCCCGCGAGCACTCCGGTCACAGCCAGGGACAGGACCGTAGGCAGGTCATGGCGCACACCGCGTCTGTCGCGTGGGTCGGTGATGCTCCTGAGGACACTGGTCGGGGGCTGGCGCGACAGGGCGGTCGTGATGGCCGATAACATCGGCGCGGGCTCCCAGGACGAAGGGATGATTAGACACCGCTTATCGTTCCCTACGGGGCCATGCCCCGTCTCAGCGACACACCACCCCCGTCAAAGCGGCTCAGACACCCTCGCCCACCGACTTTGCCGACCCCCTGTGAGGGAAGCCAGTTCTTCCCGCGCTGGACGTGGGAGCCGGTAGGCGGTCGTCATGAGGCCGATTCGGGTATGCTGGACCTTTCCGGTGGCGAGTATGCGGAGGAGTCCAGCACCGCCGTCGGGCAGGAGGGCGAGGTGCTGGGTGAGTATCGCCGGGTGGACAACATCACGGACGCCACGCTGCGCAGTTACCAGGCCGCCTACGGGCCGGAGGTGACCAAGACTGACGTCTTCTACTACATGTACGCCCTCCTGTACTCACCGGAGTATCGGACGCGGTATGGCGCGGACCTGAAGAAGGTCGTTACCTCATATCCCGCTGGTGGCGAGCCGGGAGGACTTCGTCGCCTTCACCACGGCTGGCCGCGGTCTTGCCGACCTGCACCTGGATTACGAGTCCGTGAAGCCCACGCCATTGAGCCTCGTTGTCGATGGCCAGGATGTGCCCTGGGATCTGCGGGAGACAATCTCCCCCGAGCCTGCTGCAGGTGGAGACGATGCGCTATGCCCGGGTGCGCCGGGACGGCCGGCTGGAAGATGACAAGACCTCGATCGTCTGCAACGAGCATGTGACGATCTCCGGTATTCCCGCCCAGGCGCAGGACTACCTGCTGGGGTCGCGCAGCGCCCTGGACTGGCTCCTGGACCGCTACCGTGTGAGCACCCACAAGACTTCCGGGATCGTCAATGACCCCAATGACTGGATGGCCGAGGGCGCGGGCGGCGGCCCCACTGCCTCGGCGCAGCCCCGCTACCTCCTAGACCTTATCGCCCGCGTCACCACCGTCTCCGTGCGGACCCAGGAGATCGTGAGTTCCCTGCCGTCGCTTTCGGTACGTAACTAAAGCGCCGTGGCTGGTCCTCGTCCTGCCGGCACCGTTAAACACGTGACTGTCACCTGTTGCGCACCCGGCTACGCTGTCTTGCCTCAGCCTGAGTATGTAGCCTCAGCAGACCGGCACGTACTTCGTCGTGAACGGTCACCGAGGTTTCAGCAGCCGTCTCGATCGACACGACAAGGGCGTAGCGGATGGGGTCAATCTTTCCGTCACGCTGACCGTCCCTCATGCATTCAACATGCACAGGAAAGGTCGCGTTGTCACGGAATGCTGTAACTTTACTTCCATCGATGACTTCATGTTGGAGACTGCCACGTTGTACTGCGCGGTAATATGCATCAACCCGCTCACCTTGAACGAGTCCCAACTCGGGTGCAGTGAAGTACACCTTGGCGGCGCGATATCTTTTAAGACCATGCGTTGCGGGAGCCCAATATGCGAGCGTGATGCTGAGACGACGCCACTCGGCCTTGTTTCGGATGGAATGGGGAAGTGGTAGATCATACGAGTGACGTTCATCTAAGCCGATGAAATTTCCGGCAACCACAACCGCACGATTGACCGCACTTCGAGCCACGTCTGGAAAATAACGTCCGTAACCGAGAAACGGAGTCAAGTTCCGGCGCTGATCCGAGGTGATCCTGAGCTCAGGACTCAGTTTTTTCTGCCAATCACCCCAGGAGCATGCATGAGCCAGCAGCGCACGAACAATGAGTGGATGAAACATCGCATCCGGCAACAGCGATACGTAGCGATCATGAGAACGAGCCTCGAGCAGATCGAATAGCAGGCTCGCCTCGCGAGTGACGAGCGCAGTGGCATGGCTCGTTCCGCATTCAAATGTCGTCCGGTTAGAGCCGCCCAATTCGCTGGGTGCGGCCACCCGAAGACCTGGGCCCATTGAAGCGGTGTTCGCAGGATACAAATCGACGTCACTACCCACGACAAGTGGCGGAGTGGGCTGCACGAAAATACGCCGGCCGCCAACATGGTATATGTCTGGCTTGACCATGCGGTCAACACCGGGACCGGTAGCCGAGTACAACGCAGGCTCACCTTGGCGAGAAAGGTCCCACACATTCGACGACTCATCCGGATCCGGCGAACCGTCTGCATGCACCGCCCCTACGGTCACCGCATTCATGGCGTCGCCCGGCGGAAGAATACCGCGGACAATCTGGCTGGCGTGTACGGCTTGCAAGGCGGCCACCCGAGCTGACTCTCTATCGGAAGTAGCCTCTGCCGGAATGGAGATTGGATCTACATGGTTCCCGGCACTGATGATGAAGAGAACGTTGTACTCAAGCGCCAGCCAGTCAACAAGCCTTCCAACGGGACTCATTCTCCGCACAAGAGGGCGTCGACAGTCACCGATTGACAAATTTATGACACGTACACTGGAAGCAACTGGCGGACGACCCGACTCTCCGGCAAAAAGTCGTCGAACAGCACGGTGAAGCAGATCGACGAAAAGAGTATCTGGTGACACTCGTTCAACGTACTGATCGGAAGGCAACTTCTCATGACGCATGATCGGACGTACGTAGACTTTTCGGTCTAACGGGTTCTCGGGCGCAGACAGATCACCATGGATGATGAGCGAAGCCATTGCGGTCCCGTGCGAGCGTGCGGTCAGCGGTAACCACTTTCAAAATCGTCCGGATCGTCGATGCTCAGTCTTCCCGCTAAAGCGTCATGGTTTTGAAACGGCACCCCATCGAGCAATGCAATACGTGGCTTTCCTTCTGTCATGGTTACCGGCCGGAAAAGAAAGCTCTGAGCCTGAAAACCGAGGGGACCGCTTTCACGCTCATGGGTTCGAATGGGCTGACAAACATGACATCCTCGGCCACGAGTAGCCGGATTGCCTGAGGCCCCTGCCGAACAACGGTCTCAACCTGTTGTCGAGGCAGCTCGGCGAGCAGGGCATGGTATCCAATCTCCTCAATCTTGGCTCGATTGACAACCCGCCCACCGCAATCAGCGACGATTGTCCTGATCTCCTGTTCAGACGCTTGCCGTTGCCCTCGATCATTGCGATACCACAGTTCGACCTCAACTCGAACCGAACTTTGGGAATCCCCAACAATATCCAGCGTTTCCTGCCACCGCTCTATCAGACCGGTTTCTCTTACGCGATCCTCAGGCCCCCAACGCCGAAGGTCCACCAACTGAGAGAACACATTTTTAAATTTACTCAAACCCCGCTCGAAACTTGGTCTCAGGATCCTTTTTCCAACGACCAAAGAGTGAGACCATCTGATCGACAGCCCTGGCGTTTGACATCACTAGATACAGTGAGTGCTTGAATGCTTTTTTTGAACGCTCTTTCCCACGATCCTGGATGTAGAAGTCATCATCGGGATCGGTCGTATCTCCCGCCATCTCTGCGAGGAACTCGAGACCCTCAACTTTATTCACTGCCTTGTAAAATTCTTCGACGCTGCCTGCCAGGTCCAGCACGATCACCAGCGACGGATCTGCCTCAATCGGTGTTCCCTCTCCCAGTTCTGCACGCTTTGCCTCGAAGGCGTCGGTAAGTTCTTTGAATCGAGGACTCAAGCGCTCATCCTGCCTTCTACCGCCCGGACCGACCACTTTCGGAGGATGTCCTCCCGGCTTTACCCGTTCTCCCACAGAAGGTGAATTGAACGCAAGAAGCGGCCGAGCGTCGTCGCTCATGAGTGGGCCGTGCCTGTCCGGTGTTCAAGTCGCCCTCTGACGATCTTGCGCATATTGGCATCCGGCAGCTCAAGAATAGCGCGGCGCCTGACGTCCATAGCGAACTCCTCCAGCTCCGCGAAACTAGATCCCGCAAGGCGATCCGCCAGCGTCCTCGGGCGTAACCAAGATCGCCTCCGAAGCGTTGTGCAAGTCGTTCCAGGAAGCGGGTAGCCTGCGCCCTCGTTGGAGGATTCAACTCGGTACGGATCTGGAAGCGCCGCCATGCCGCTCGATCCAGCAGCTCGTCATGATTCGTTGCGCCAACCAGGATCACATGCGGGGGGAGGCGATCTATCTGGAGCAGAAGTGTAGAAACGACACGCTTGATCTCCCCGGTTTCATGTTCGTCAGCGCGTTCTTTTGCGATAGTGTCAAGTTCATCGAAGAACAGGACACACCGGCGGGTTCTCACAAACTCAAATGCGTTATCTAAACGCGAGGCTGTTTCTCCGAGAAAACTCGAAACCACACCTTCGTAGCGAATCACATAAAGGGGAAGCATGAGTTCTGCCGCGATCGATTCAACAACACTGGTCTTACCGTTACCAGGAGGACCGGCGAGCAGGAGACGATGACGGGGTTCTATCCCGTAACTTCGTAGGAGATCGGCACGTTGTTGTTCCTCGATGAGCTCAGAGACGACACGCTGTACCACCGGATCCAACTCGAGCTCATCCAATCGGCGATGAGGAATTACTTCCTGGACCAGGTCTCGAACAGATGCTGCTTGATCGTCTCTGGGTAGTCCTTGGCCGGTCGTCATGATGATCTCGGAAAGGCGGTCAGCAAGAAGGTGATGCTGGTTGGCTCGCTCTTCAGCGATCATCCCTTCAACGACGACCCGGAAGCGGTCACGATCACCACGATGCTCAGCTTCCACCAGGTCGAGAAGCAGGTCTCCACGTGCCACTAGCGTGCTCCCAACGATCAGATCACGGCAGGCAGCTCACGCCACCTCCGACTCAAGAGTAGCGGCAGGTGCCGACTTCTATTTCCATCCGAGCCTTGACACTCCGCACAGCACCCTGTTTTCAGACCGCCAGGTCCTCCATCTCCTCGAGCTCCTTGCCCCTTGGTCTCAGGGCACCCGGAAGAAGACGAAGAGGAGGGACAGCAGCGCGAAGACGGCGTAGAAGCCGTAGGCGAAGGTCAGGCTGATGCTGGAGAAGGTCGGGAAGGTGGTGGAGATGAAGAAGTTCGCCACCCACTGGGCCGCGGCCGCCACCGCCAGCGCCCCAGCGCGGATCCGGTTGGGGAACATCTCGCCCAGCAGCACCCACACGAGCGGCCCCCAGGTCGCTCCGAAGGCCACGACGAACAGGGTTCGCCGCCACCAGCGCGATCGGCGACCACGGCGCCTCCAGGGTCACCTCACCACCACTGACGTTGGCGAAGGAGAAGGCCAGCGCCATGAGCCCCAGCGAGATCGTCATGAAGAACGAGCCGGCCAGCAGCATGGGCCGGCGCCCCACCTTGTCCACCAGGAGGATCGCCAGAATCGTCACCGCGATGTTGGTGACCGACGTGATGACCGTAATGGTCAGAGCGTCGGACTCCTGGAAGCCCACGGTGCGCCACAGCGTCGTCGAGTAGTAGAAGATGACGTTGATGCCCACGAACTGCTGGAAGACGGACAGCAGGATGCCCACCCACACGATCGGCTTGAGCCCCAGAGCCGCGCCGCGCAGGTCGGACAGGGACTCGCGCTTCTCGGAGTCGATGGTCGAGCGGATCTCCTCGATCTTGAGGTTGACGTTGATGATGCCGGTGAAGTCGTAGAGCACCTGGGAGGCCTTGTCGTAGTCGCCGCGCGCCACCAGGAAGCGCGGGGACTCCGGCAGCCGGAAGGCGAAGAGCCCGTAGACGAGAGCCGGCAGTCCCTCGGCGATGAACATCCACCGCCAGGCCTCCATCCCCAGCCACAGCTCCTTAGCGGCCCCGCCCGCCTGGCCGGAGAACCAGGCGTCGGCCAGAAGTGAGGAGAAGATGCCGACGACGATCGCAAGCTGCTGGAGGGAGCCCAGGCGGCCGCGCACACTCGCCGGCGAGACCTCGGCGATGTAGGCCGGAGCGATGACGGAGGCCGCCCCCACCCCTAGACCACCCACCACGCGCCACACGATGAAGTCGATGACACCGAAGGCCAGCCCCGATCCGAGCGCGGAGGCCAGGAACATGACGGCGGCGATGAGCATGACCGGCACCCGCCCCAGCCGGTTGGAGACCGGCCCGGCGAACCAGGCACCGACCGTGCAGCCGATGAGCGCCGAGGAGACGGAGAAGCCCTTGAGTGCATCGCTGAGGGCGAACTGGTCGGAGAGGGCGTCGACGGCGCCGTTGATGACGGCGGTGTCGAACCCGAAGAGGAACCCGCCCAGGGCCGCGGCTACACAGATGCCGATGATCCGGGCGTTGATACGACTGACGGTCGAACCCGGATCATCCGAGGTCGAGGCGGGTGAGGATGTGGCCGGCGGCCGTGAGGAGGAGGACGGTGACGACTGGGAGGACTCTGCCATGGTGTGTTTCCTGACGTCGGAAGAGTCGCGCACGGCACTCGCTTCATGCCGTGCGGCATGGCGGACCCCTTCAGGTTACGACCGTGCCGGGCGCCACAAGAACCGCTTCGACATTCGTTTCCGCGCCCCCGTCTCCTGTCCGATCCGATGCCGCCCGGTCAGGACCCTGGTCCTTGACACCTGAGCGATTCATCCGAGTACGAGCACTTCGCCTCGTGCCGAGCCCCGCGGCAGCCCCGACCAGCGGTGTTCCGCTCCCCATCTCGCGCGGCTGGTGGCGAGCGATGATGCACCCGAGCCCACCTGAGTGCAGGACTCAGGTGGGCTCGGGTGCATCTCCCTCTGAGAGGTGGGAACCGGTGGTCGACATCAGGCGCGGCGACGGCTCACCAGCAGAGCACCTCCCATCACGGCGAACACGGCGACCGCCAACGGCAGACCAACCCTGACACCGGTGCTGGCCAGAGGGCCTCCAGAGGGCTCCTGGGGACTTCGCCGGGTCGCTGGGTGCGGCAGGCGGAGTACCACTCGGCGAGGAGGGGCGCCAGGCGTGGCGGGGTCGCTCGGGTCCGGGGTAGCGCTCGGATCGGGGGACGGCGACTCACTGGGCGCCGGAGTCGGAGACTCGCTCGGGTCCGGAGTCTCACCAGGCGTCGGGGACTCGCTGGGAGTCGGTGAGGGCTCGGGCGTGGGAGACGGTGTGGGCTCCGGCGTCGGGGACTCGCTGGGAGTCGGCGTGGGAGACGGTGTGGGCTCCGGCGTCGGGGACTCGCTGGGAGTCGGCGTGGGAGTCGGCGTGGGCTCCGGCTCAGGGGTGTAGGCGTTCGTGAAGGTCACGAGCACCGCCTGCTCCTTCTCACTAATGGTCACCGTCTGGGAGGCGGGCGCCTCCAGGGTGTACCCCTTGACCGCGGCGGACTGTGCGTCCTCCTCGATGGTGCACTTGGTGCCCACGGGAAGCTCGGGTCCGGAGGCCACCGATCCGTCGGCCTTGACCTTCAGCGTGCCCTTCACGTTGTTGTCGCAGGTGTAGGAGAAGGCGAACTCATTGTCCACCGACTCGAGACCGGTGACGACCTTGGTCACCGAGAAGGTGCCCATGTCACGGGCGTAGGTGTTGGTCATCGTCACCGCGGCCGTCTGATCCTTGGTGATCGTCACGGTCTGCGCTGCCGGGGCGGTCAGCGTGTAGCCGTTCTGACCGGCCTTGGCGCTGTCCTCGGTGATGGTGCAGGTCGATCCGGCCTTGACCTTCTTGGACTTCTCCGAGGTCGCGGCTCCGGTCACCGTCAGCGACCCCTCGGTGCCGTCGGTGCAGGTGTAGGGTGAACTCGAAGGTGGACTTGCTGAAGTCGCCGTCGCCGGCCAGAGCCTTGGTGACCGTGAAGTCACCCTCCTCCACAGCGGCGGGGTCGGCGGAGTTGCGCAGCGTCACGGCCGTGGACTTCTGGTCCTCGACGGTGAGGCTGTTGGTGTTCTGGTCGCCTACCGTAAAGGTGTGGCTGCCCCAGACGACGCCGGCGGGAGTGGCCGAGGCCGTCGTCGTGTCCTCGTCGAGGGTTCAGGACCGTCCCAACCGGGAAGGTGCCGTTGTACACGGCCTTCTCACCAACGGTGACGGTCATGGAGGTGCTGCCACCGGTACGGGCCTGGTTAACGGTCCCCGGAGCCTGCCACCCCGGGTAGGTGTCTACAGTGGCACCGCCGGGCAGGGTGTAGTTGATGCCCACCTGGAAGGTGGTGCCGGCCAGCACCTTGGCGGTCTCGGACCCGGTGAGGAGCTTAGTGATGTCCAGTCCCACCGAAATCCGGGCTTCATCTCAACGTTGATGGTGAAGGACTTGGTGTAGTGCACCGAGTAGGAGTGCTCCAGACCACTCCCCACCACAGAGGCCTTGTTCGTGTACTCAACGCCGGCCTGAACGACACCGTCGGCCGTGGACGGGGTGGAGGCGTAGTAGATGTGGTAGTTGGTCTGAGGTGCGAAGGGGCCGGTCACCGCGACGGTGGCGGTGTTGCCCTGGATGGTGACGTCGAGGTCGAAGTCGCCCTGGCTGACGTCCTTATCGGCACCGCTGGCGTCGGTGACCTGGCCATAGAAGTTGTTCCTCCCCTGGGCGGCGCCGATGCTCAGCTTCCAGCTGCTCTTGTTCGTGACGTAGGCCTGGCCGGGGCCAAGCTGGTCGGTGAAGGTGATGGTTGAGCGGGTCTTGCCGTCCACCGTCAGGGAGCCACCATTCTTCTCGAGGGCGGCCTTGACCTGGTCCGGTCCAAAGCTTATCTCCCAGTCCACCGTCTTAGAGGTGCTGGTGACATCGGCCGCCCACTTGCTCATCCACTGCGGCTTGTACTCAAGTCCGACATTCTCAGCAATCTTGCCGCCGGGCACAGGCACCTCGGTCTGCTTGCCGTTGGCATCGATTGTCACATTGGCCGAGTCGCTGGCCTGAGAAGCCAGCACCAGAGCCGTTCCATTGCCCTGCAGGCCGGTGAAGCCCTGGCCGACGATGGTGTCGAGAGTGCTGTTGAAGGTGCAGGTGATGGTGCGGTCGTCCATCACGCACTCACCAATGGTGTGCTCAGCGCCCTGGTGGGAGACCTTCATCGGCTCGGAGAGGCGCTCCCGGTTGCGGAGCTGCTCGGGCAGCTGGATCTGAAAAGGAGTCGCCGCTTCTGGCGCTGGCGTTGCGAGCATCCCAGGCGAACTTCAGCTTGAGGATGTCATCGACCTTGACCGAGGTGTTGTCCGGTTCCTCGACGCCGTTGGCGTTGGAGACCACAAGCGACAGGCCGGAGACGGTGATCGACGGATTGTTGGCGGCTCGGGCCTGCGTGGGCAGGACCGTCAGGAGCGTGGCGACGAGCGCGACCAGTGCGACAAGTGCACCTATCGCACGCGCAGGAGTGCCAAGCACCCTGGGGATAGGGATGGCGGACACGGGCGACCTTTCGAGAGAATTCTGAGAAGAGGCTTACAATTGCCTGAATTTAGATTCCTCGAGGGTGAGGGTCAGTGGCGCAGGTCTCATCTGCAGTCACAACTTTTGCGGCCATCGGATCTCAACCTGCTAAAGCGCACAACCCTTCCCAGACTCTCCGCACGGCCGTCAGGGGTCTCCATCCCCGGCCCAACAACGATATACATGATCGCCGCATAGCCCACCCGTGCGAAGCCATGGGCAAGCCGACGTCCTTCTGTTCCTTTTTCCCAACGTCGCCGCATCACTCCCCGGCGCTCGGTCTTCAAGGCATCACAATGGATACAGATACCGCATCTGCTCCTCAGTCAGATAGTTGACTGAGATAATAGTTCCATGAGCCCCACGGTTCGGGTGGACGAATTCTCCACCCTTGTCAGCAACCTCGTCGACCAGCTCACGCAGCGGTTGGCGACCGACGACGCACCAGAACGCCTCCTCGTCGGGCTCGTCGGGGCACCCGGTTCGGGAAGTCGACGATCGCCGCAGACCTGGAAGGCCAGCTCAAGGAGGCCGGCCTCTTCGCCGGGCTCGTCGCCATGGACGGCTTCCACCTGTCCAACGCCGTCCTCGACGAGCTGGACCGCCATCATCGCAAGGGCGCCCCGGACACCTTCGACGTCGAAGGCTACCTGGCAGCCCTGGACCGGGTGCGAGCCGACGGCGCCCATCAGGTCTTCGTCCCGGTCTATCGGCGCGACCTGCACGAGTCGGTGTCGGCTGGGGGCGTCGTCTCCGGAACCGGCGTCGTCGTCACCGAGGGCAACTACCTTGCGCTCGAGACGCGCGGCTGGGGTGCAGTGCGAGAGCGGATCGACCTCCTCATCCACATCGATGTGCCTGAGGAGGAGCTCGTGGTGCGGCTCATCAACCGGCACGAGGACTTCGGCAGAAACGCCCTCGACGCCGGTCACTGGGTGCGCACAGTGGACCTGCCCAACGCCCGCCTCATCGCCACAAGCGTCCACCGCTGCGACGAGGTGTGGCGCGAGCCCGAGGACGAGCCCGACTCCGACGACGGCGCTGATGACGAGCTCGAGTACGCCTCGGCAGGTCCGCACCAGCGTCGACGCTCCCGGGGCTCACAGACGCACGTCACGTTCGACAGGGTTGCTCCGGGGCCTCAGCACTCGAGCACTCGGGACGTCAGGTGCGTCTGTACGGTGGACTGAGACGGCGATGTTTCACTCCTCGGACTATTGTCGCCGAGCGTATCCCCGCTGATGCTCCACCGATGATCCGAGGCATCCCATGACAGCCCCTACTGGCACCGACACCGCACCGCGTTCCGAGGAGCCGACCGCGGTTGCGGCCACCGGCGTCGAGGCATCCGCCGACGCCGCCTCCGACAAGAGGCAGGACCGCAGCGCCCGCATCGCGGTGACGGTCTTCCCGCTCATCATGTTCGGCGCCTTCCTCGCCGCCTTCTTCTCGCCCTCCACCTTCGTGCCACTGGCCGGCTACATGACGCCGCTGCTGGCCATCACGATGCTGGGGATGGGATGACCCTGTCCATCCCGGACTTCACGATGATCGCTCGTCACCCGAAACCTGTCATTCTGGGCGTGCTCAGCCAGTATGCGGTCATGCCGCTGGTGGGTTGGAGCGTGGCGAACCTGCTGCCACTGTCCCCCGAGCTCAAAGTGGGCATCATCCTCATCGGCTGCGTACCCGGCGGGACGACGTCGAACGTGGTCAGCTACCTGGCCAAGGGCAACACTGCGCTATCGGTATCGATGACCGCGTTCTCCACGATGCTCGCACCCATCATCACCCCGCTGCTGACCCTGTGGCTGGCCGGAACCTACATGCAGGTACCGGCCGGGTCGATGGCGCTGTCGATCGTGCAGATCGTGCTGCTGCCGGTGGGGGCGGGCCTGGCCTGCAATGTCTTCTTCCACAAGCAGGTGGCCCGGATCCAGCCGGCGATGCCGTGGGTCTCAGTCGTGGCCATCGCTGCGGTGGTGGCAGCGGTAGCCTCCAAGAGCCAGCCACTCATCGCCACTGCTGGGCCCCTCATGTTCGCCGCAATCGCTCTGGAGAACGCGACCGGTTACGCCCTGGGCTACGCCGTGGCGCGAGCCTTCGGAGTCTCGCGGGCCGACCGGCGCACGATCGGCATCGAGGTGGGCCTGCAGAACGCGGGGCTCGGTTCGACCCTCGCCCTGCAGTACCTGAGCGCGGCGGTGGCTGCGCCCTGCGCCGTGGCGACCTTCTGGCACACGATCACCGGCTCCCTGCTGGCGATGTACTGGCGCCTGCGCGGGTTCCCGGCCGGGGAGGACCCGCACGCCACCGTGCGCGAGCTGCGTCGTCGTGCCGAGGCGTCGTCACCTACGGGACGCTGACGACGCCATGTGAAGCAACATCTCGGTATGTCCTGAGCAGGGAGTTGATGTGAGCAGCCGATCAACACCAACCCTAATGGAGCACTGGCGCTTCTGGACCCGATGACCTACCCTTGAAGTGCTCAGGGCAGTAGCCCTGTGAAGTAGACCCGGCAGCCTTCCGGACGGTGGGCGAGCCGGGTTTTGCGCGTCATCTAGACAATGGAACGATCTTGAGATCTAGGCTAGAGAGTTTATCCCGCCAGGGTCCTCCCTTATTCCAGCACCAACTGATGGCGTCCGGCAGCCACAGTAAAGGCTCCTGATGAGCGCGGAGATGGTCGTATGTACCGCTCCAACCAGACCCAAGAGCCTCCCTCAGGACTCTCCGGTCGGAATCACAAACCGAATCATTCTGCTCAAGGACTAGTTGTTGACACTTCCCATCTCGCAACACCTCAGCCAAGGCTTGCAAGCATATTGAACGAGCTTCCCGACACTTCTCTTCAACCTTGTAAAGTTCGGCCTTGATCGGCATTTCTATAATATCTGACATCACAGCATTACGCACTTCCGGCCGCTCTTTGGTGAAGTGGATGGAGCGCTGCCCCGAGCGCAGATGCTTACGAAGTAAAGCCTTGATCTTGTGAACATCACAAGGTTGTGCATAAACAGCTGTGATTGAGTATCCCTTAACCTCAGATTCGTCAACGAACACCCGATACGGCCGATTCTCATTCCAGTCGTTCACACCAGAAATCCTTGACCCACAACTATGTTTCCTCACAGCATGCAGGAGACGCAGCCCTCGACCTCGGTACCGGTCAGGGCGGCCTGACGCAGGCGGATGTAGTAGAGGGTCTTGATGCCCTTGCGCCACGCGTAGATCTGGGCGCGGTTGACATCGCGGGTGGTGGCCGTGTCCGGGAAGAACAGCGTGAGGCTCAGCCCCTGGTCCACGTGCTGGGTGGCCGCGGCGTAGGTGTCGATGATCTTCTCGGGGCCGATCTCGTAGGCGTCCTGGTAGTACTCCAGGTTGTCATTCGTCATGAAGGGCGCCGGGTAGTAGACGCGGCCGATCTTGCCCTCCTTGCGGATCTCCACCTTGGCCACGATCGGGTGGATCGAGGATGTTGAGTTGTTGATGTAGGAGATCGAGCCGGTGGGCGGCACGGCCTGCAGGTTGCGGTTGTACAGGCCGCCCTCCTTGATCTTGGCGGCCAGCTCGGCCCAGTCCTCACGGGTGGGCACGTGCACGCTGGAGGCGGCGAAGATCTCTTTGACGCGCTCGGTGACCGGCACGAAGTCCTGGGTCACGTACTTCTCGAAGAACTCGCCGGAGGCGTAGGTCGAGTCCTCGAAACCCACGAAGCTCTCATCGCGCTCCACGGCCAGCTCATTCGACGCCGTCAGGGCGGCGAACAGGACGCTGGCGAAGTAGACGTTGGTGAAGTCCAGGCCCTCCTCGGAGCCGTAGTGGATGCGCTCGCGCGCCAGGAAGCCGTGGAGGTTCATCTGCCCCAGACCGATGGCGTGCGACTCGTGGTTGCCGCGGTCGATGGAGGGAACGCTGGGCAGGTGGGTCTGGTCGCTGACAGCGGTCAGGCCCCGCACGGCAGTGCGGATCGTGCGGGCGAAGTCTGGGGAGTCCATCGTCTTGGCGATGTTGAGGCTGCCCAGGTTGCAGGAGATGTCCTTGCCCACGTGGGCGAAGGTGAGGTCCTCGTTGAGCTCGCTGGGCTCGGAGACCTGAAGGATCTCGGAGCACAGGTTGGACATGACAACCTTGCCCTTGATGGGGTTGGCCCTATTGACCGTGTCCTCGAACATGACGTACGGGTAGCCGGACTCGAACTGGATCTCTGCCAGGGTCTGGAAAAAGGTGCGGGCGTTGATCTTCTTCTTCTTGATGCGCCCGTCGTCCACCATCTCGCGGTACTTCTCGGTGACGTTGATGTCCGCGAACGGCATACCGTAGACGCGCTCGACGTCGTAGGGGCTGAAGAGGTACATGTCCTCGTTGTTGCGGGCCAGCTCGAAGGTGATGTCCGGGATGACGACGCCCAGCGAGAGGGTCTTGATGCGGATCTTCTCGTCGGCGTTCTCACGCTTGGTGTCCAGGAAACGCATGATGTCGGGGTGGTGGGCGTGCAGGTACACGGCCCCAGCGCCCTGACGGGCCCCGAGCTGGTTGGCGTAGGAGAAGGAGTCCTCCAGCAGCTTCATGACGGGAATGACGCCGCTGGACTGGTTCTCGATGCGCTTGATGGGGGCGCCCATCTCCCGCAGGTTGCTCAGCAGGAGGGCCACTCCCCCACCGCGCTTGGACAGCTGGAGGGCGGAGTTGATGCCGCGGGCGATCGACTCCATATTGTCCTCGATACGCACCAGGAAGCAGGAGACGGGCTCGCCGCGCTGAGCCTTGCCCTCGTTGAGGAAGGTGGGGGTGGCCGGCTGGAAGCGGCGGACATCATCTCGTCGATGAGGTCGAGGGCCAGCTGCTCATCGCCGTCGGCCAGGGTGAGGGCCACCATGGTGACGCGGTCCTCGAAGCGCTCCAGGTATCGCTTCCCGTCGAAGGTCTTGAGCGTGTAGGACGTGTGGTACTTGAAGGCACCCAGGAAGGTCTCGAAGCGGAACTTGTGGGCGTAGGCGGCCTTGAAGGCGGTCTTGACGAACTCCGGGGAGTACTTATCCAGGATGTGGCCCTCGTAGTAGCCCTCCTCGACCAGGTACTCGAGCTTCTCCTCCAGGTCGTGGAAGAAGACCGTGTTCTGGTTGACGTGCTGAAGGAAGTACTGCCGAGCCGCCTCATGATCGGCGTCGAACTGAATCCTGCCGTTCGCGTCGTAGAGGTTCAGCTTCGCGTTGAGCGCGTGGTAGTCCAGATCCGGGGAGGACACGGTCTCTGAGCCGGTGTCCGTCAGCGTGTCTGCCAAAAGTCTTCCAATCCTTCTTTGACGCGTGCGACGTCCGTGGGGGTGCCGAGCAGCTCGTAGCGGTACAGGAACGGCACCCCAGCTTGCTGGCGATGATGTCACCCGCCAGGCAGTAGGCCTGGCCGAAGTTGGTGTTGCCCGAGGCGATGACGCCCCGGCACAGAGCCCGGTTGTCCGGGTTGTTGAGGAAGGCGATGACCTGCTTGGGCACCGCCCCCTTGACGGAGCCGCCGCCGTAGGTGGGCACGACCAGGACGTACTCCTTGTCCACGGTCAACGGCGGGTCCGTCCGCCTTAAGGGGATGCGCGCCGTCGGGAAGCCGAGCTTGCCCACGAATCGGTGCGTGTTCTCCGAGGTGGAGGAGAAGTAGACCAGCAGAGGCCCGCTACTCACGGCGCGCCCCGCGGTCTCAGACCGCGACGGACTCGACGGCGAGCGCGAGGGTCTTGATCTTGTCCGGACGGAAGCCGGACCAGTGGTCCTCCCCGGCGACGACGACAGGGGCCTGGGCGTATCCCAGGGACTTGACCTGCTCGAGGGCCTGAGCGTCCAGGGAAATGTCAACCGTCTCGTAGGACAGACCGGCCTTGTCCATGGCGCGGTAGGTGGCCGTGCACTGAACGCAGTTGGGCTTGCTGTAGATGGTGATCGCCATGGCCGTCTCTTCCTCAGGGTCCGGTAGCGGTGACTGCGGCCCGTCCCCGGGCAGGGACTGAGCCGGCGGCACCACACGCTTGTCATTCGCGGGAGGCCAGAACGGCCCCGCGGAGCAAGACACTACCCCTTGGGGTAGGCCCGGTCCACCACCCCAAGATGCTGTGTCTGACGTGGTCCTGTGCACACCACCCCTCCCTTCTGTGGAAAACGCTCACCGAGTTGTGGACGGCAAGTGGAGAGGGCTGACAGCCACCCTGATGGCGACGCCGCACCCCGGCTCCACGATCCGCAGAACGATGGTCTTACACGGGTGTGACATCTATTCGGAGCCCTTAGCCACAGGGATGCTCGATGTCCACCGGCGATCTACCCCCACCCCTGGGGACGGAGAGGAGAAATTCATCTCCGCAGACGTACCCGCTCGGCGTGTCGCCACTCCCAGCAAAACCAACAGCCAACAATCAGAAAGCGGAGGTGGTTGAAGATGTTTCTTTCAAGCATCCACCACCAGCGACACCGCACCCCTGAGGACGCAAGACGCACACACGAACACCTGAGAAGCGACGGACAGGCGCGGCGAGAGTACGCAGTCTCACACCGAAGGAGGGGCTTCCGCTCTAGCAATTTTCGTAAGGGTCGATTTATCGTTATCGTTATGGGATTGTAATAATCTGGTTCCCAACCCATCTCCCCAAGGACTCCACATGCAGCAGGTGTTGCAAGAACTACCGCGGACGCTGGCCTACATCGGCGCTGACCTGATCGCCCTCACCATTCTGGTCGGGGCGCTTTACATCCCGCGCCATGGTCGTCGTGACCTCGTGGCCGCCTACATCGGCGTCAACGTCGGTGTCCTGGCTGTCACCCTGCTGCTGTCGACGAGTGACAACGTCGGCGCAGGCCTGGGACTGGGGCTCTTCGGTGTTCTGTCCATCATCCGCCTGCGCTCCTCCTCCCTGGCCCAGGGAGAGGTGGCCTACTTCTTCGCGGCCCTGGCTCTCGGCCTGCTCGGCGGTATCGAGAGCCACATCATCATCGTGGCCATCCTCATGGCCCTCATCCTCGCTTCACTGTGGGTTGGCGACCACCCCGCCCTCATGCGCCGCAACCGCAACCAGACCGTCACAATCGACCGAGCCATCAGCGACGAGGACGAGCTCGTCGGCGAGCTCGAGGACCTGCTCGGCGCCACGGTGCGCAACGTCGACCTCAAGAGCCTGGACCTGGTCAACGACACCACCATCGTCGAGGTGCACTACCGGCTGCATCGTCGGTCTCGCAAGGCAAAGCCATCAGCACGCCTCGAGGCCGATAACGCGCAACAGATCCCGCAACAGCTTCAGGATGCCACCCCACAGGGCCCTCACCTCATCCAGGACACTCCGCGTCAGGATCCCGTGCAGGTCCACCCCACCGCGCAGCAGGTCTGGCCCGAGCCCCCTCGCATGACAGCGCCGCATCAGCGGCCACCGCCCCGCCCCGGTACGACTGGATCACCGGGAACCGGAGTCAGCACGCCTCCCAGCAGCGCGCCCGAGTCCACAACCCCACCGCCACCCATGGTGCACCCCCACTACAACTGAGCACCGGTTCCACCACCTCAGCACCACGACGTCGGCGCCGCACAACCACTGCACCGTCGTCTGACCACCACTGTCTCTCCAGCACCGCCCGCCCCAGCTGAAACCCCCGATCCCGGAAAGGACTGCACCGTGCCGAACACCGACGGCATCGACACGATCACCCTCGCCGAGCTCAACTCCGAAGCCAGCCTCCTGACCCGCATCGACCGCAAGTACCTGGTGCCCCCCGGCGCCACCCAGGAGGTCGTCAACCATCTCGCCCCGCGAGCGCAGGTCCTCCAGATCGACGGCCTGCGCCACTTCCGCTACGCCTCGACCTACTTCGACACTCCCGGTCTGGACGCCTACTTCCTGGCCGCCCGCAAGCGTCGTCGGCGCTACAAGATCCGTACCCGCACCTACCTGGACTCCGGCCTGTGCTTCCTGGAGGTCAAGACCAACGGGTCGCGTGAGGCGACCGTCAAGGACCGCTTCGAGTACGACCCCGACGACGCCGACCGCATCACACCCGACGGCCGCCTGTTCGTCATCGAGCACCTGGTGGAGTCCTCCACCTGCTCCCTGGACGAGGCGAGCACCATCGCCCAGGCCCTCGTGCCGGTCATGGACTCCACCTACAGCCGCACCACCCTGCACCTGCCCCACGATGAGGCCCGAGCCACCTTCGACACCGAGCTCACCTGGGACCTGTTCGACCCCGACGGACGGCGTCTCAAGACGGGCGTGTCAGTGGGCCACCTCAACGTCGTCGAGACGAAGAACCCGTCCACGGCCTCCCCCACGGACCGGCTCCTGTGGCGCCGAGGCCACCGGCCGGCCCGCATCTCGAAGTACGCCACCGGCATGGCTCTGCTGTACGCCAACCTGCCCACCAACCGGTGGAACCGCACCATCAAGCGGGACCTGGGGCGCTACTGGCGTCAGGTCCCGCTGCGCCAGATGGCGGCCTGAACAGCAGCCATCCACTCACCCACAGTCTCGCCCTCTCACCAGCGCCTCCGGACGTCACGGGCCCCGCCCGCCCCGGAGGCGCTGTTCGTCGCTTCACACCGGCGGCCGCACAAGTCATGCCTCACCCTTGCCGCTTTCACAGCCGGCTCATGGAATGCGCCCCTTGACTGTCATTCACCGGACGGAGCCACGTCACACGGCGCGCCCAGAGCACCTGCTCGGTCTTCAGACGCCCACCTCGGCAGGCCCCACCCCCGGTCCGAATGACCCGACAGGAGCCTCCCGATGAGCCTGACCACCCTGACCTACATCGCCGCCGACCTGATCGCCCTCGCCGTCCTGGTCGGCGCGCTCTACGCCCCCCGCCACTCGCGCAAGGACCTCATGGCGGCCTACATCGGCGTCAACGTCGGCGTCCTGGCCGTCACCCTGCTGCTGTCGACGGCGAGCGTCGCAGCCGGCCTGGGACTGGGGCTCTTCGGCGTTCTGTCCATCATCCGCCTGCGCTCCACCGAGCTGGCCCAGCACGAGGTCGCCTACTTCTTCGCGGCCCTGGCCCTGGGCCTGCTCGGCGGGATCCAGACCGCACCGATCGCGATGGTGGCCGCCCTCATGGGCACCGTCGTCGCCGCCCTGTGGGTCGGTGACCACCCCGCGCTCATGCGCCGCAACCGTCACCAGGTGATCGTCCTCGACCACGCCATCACCAACGAGACCGCCCTCATCGCCCACCTGGAGCGCACTCTGGGCGGGCAGGTCCGCTCGGTCGAGGTCCAGCGCCTCGACCTGGTCAACGACACCACCATCGTCGACGTCCGCTTCCGGGTGCCTCGCGAGACTCCCGCCGAGCTGGAGGCCCAGGCCACCCGAGCCTTTCAGGACTCCCGGTTCTCCGACGACGTCATCCCCTCCTCGAGTCCGGTGACCGAGCCGGTCGGCGCGCCTGCTGCCCCAGCCTCCCGGTCCTGGGCCGGAACACGCCTGAGCGCCGTGCAGACCGGCGCCCACGCCGACCAGGCGGACGCCCAGCCCGCCACCATCACGCCGACCGCCCAGTACGTCGCCCGCTCCGCCGGACAGCAGAGCGTCGCCGCACGCTGAGATCAGAGGACTGCGAGAACGAGATGACACGACCGACTGCCATGCCTCTGAGCACGAAGCACCTGACCACAACCACCCTCGCCGAGCTCAACAACGCCGCCGGCCTGCTGACCCGCGTGGACCGCAAGTACCTGGTTCCGCTGACCTGCGCACAGAACCTCGTGGACGGCCTCGCACCCCACGCCCGGGTCCTGGCCATCGACGAACGGCGCCGCTTCTCCTACACCTCGACCTACTTCGACACCCCGGGGCTGGAGGCCTTCATGTTCGCGGCCCGCAAGCGGCGTCGACGCTTCAAGGTGCGCACCCGCACCTACCTGGACTCCGGCCTGTGCTTCCTGGAGGTCAAGACCTGCGGCGCGCGCGGCTCCACCGTCAAGCGGCGCATGGGCTACCACGCCGACGACGCCTCGCGCCTCACCGGACCGGGACGCGCCTTCGTGGCGGCCTGCCTGGCGGGCACGGGGTGACTGGGTCGGCCGCGGCGCGCGAGGTCGCAGCAGCACTACGGCCGGTGCTGACGACTACCTACGAGCGCACGACCCTGCACCTGCCGCGCGCCGAGGCCCGAGCCACCATCGACACGGCCCTGACCTGGCGGCGCCTGGGTCCGGCGGCCCCCGCGGGGAGCTCCGCCGGGGCCGTCGCCGGAACTCCCGTGAGCCCGCAGGCGCTGCGCCCGGCCCACCTGGCCGCGGCCATCAACGAGGGCGAACCGGTGTCGGTGGCGGATATCGCCGTCGTCGAGACGAAGAACCCAGCCACACCATCACCCGCGGACCGCGCCCTGTGGGAGGCCGGATACCGCCCCACCCGCATCTCGAAGTACGCCACCGGCATGGCGCTGCTCCACCCCGAGCTGCCCGCCAACAGGTGGTACCGGACCCTGACCCACGAGCTCGCCGGCCTGTTCGGCACCGACCGCTCCAGCCTCGAGTGCCTCAACGCCGCCTGAACGCTGCACCCAGACCACCCACGATCCGACACCGGACCCGAGAAGAAGAGGCCCAGAAACCATGAAGACCACCAAGACGATGACGACCAAGCCCCTCAACCGACTCCGCCGTCGCGCGACCGGAGCCGTCGCGTTCCTGGCCGCGATCGCCCTGGCGGCCGGCTGCTCGACCTCCTCGGCCTCCAGCAACACCAGCGCCTCCAGCTCGAGCGAGTCGAACACGACGTGGACGACGATCTCCTCATCCGTGGCCACGGCATCAACCGGCGCGAGCGTCTCCGACATCCTGGGCGCCAACGCCTCGGTGGAGGACGCCTCCAGCTCCGAGGACGATGCCGGGACCACGGACACCTCGTCGGCCACCACGATCACGCTGTCGGGCTCATCGGCCTCGGCCAGCGGGTCGGCGTCGGGCAACGTGAAGGTCGACGGCGGGACTGTCACCATCAGCGGCGGCGGCACCTACGTCATCAGCGGCGAGCTCAGCAACGGGCGGATCGTCGTCAACGCCCCCAAGGCCGACGTGCGCCTGGTCCTCAAGGGCGCGAGCATCACGAGCTCGGACGGACCGGCCATCGACATCCAGGACGCCGGCAACGCGATCGTGGTCCTGGCCAAGGACTCCAAGAACACGCTGACCGACGGCGCGAGCTACGCCTCGGGGCAGGAGGCCACCGCGGCCCTGTTCTCCTCCGACACCCTCACCGTCACCGGGACCGGCCAACTGGACGTGACCGGCTCCTACAAGGACGGCATCTCCTCCAAGAACGGCCTCATCATCACCGGGAGCACCACCATCAAGGTCAAGGCCGCCGACGACGGCCTGCGCGGCAAAGGACTACCTGGTGGTGGAGTCCGGGACGCTGACGGTTGAGGCCGGCGGCGACGCCCTGAAGTCCAGTGAGGGCGACGATGAGACGAAGGGCTTCATCTCCCTGGGTAAGGCGAGCATCACGCTGACCTCCTCCGACGACGCGATCGCCGCGACCACGGACGTCACCGTCAAGGACACGACCCTGACGATCACGGCCGGCGGCGGGCAGGCTAACGTCACCGTTGAGGAGCAGGCACCGCCCGGGCAGGAGTCGACGGCGGAGTCCACAACGCCCTCACCCAAGGGCATCAACGCCGGGGTGAGCTACACGCAGGACTCCGGGACGGTCACCGTCAACGCGGCCGACGAGGGGTTGCAGGCTCCGTTCATCAACGTGGCCGGCGGGGAGCTGTCCATCGCGGCCGGCGACGACGGCATCAACGCCTCCAACGGCGACCACGTCATCGAGGGGCACGAGAACGCCGACTCCGAGTCCGACGACGGCTCGGTGCTCACGATCAGCGGCGGCGAGGTGGAGGTCTCCTACGCCTCCTCCGACGGTATCGACTCCAACGGCTCGGCCTACGTCAAGGGCGGGATCGTGGTGGTCTCGGGGCAGGCCGGTGCGATGGACGGCGCGGTGGACGCCAACGGTGAGAGCCAGCTGGTGGGGGTGACGGGCTCGCCGTCGGTGAGTGGGGGACACGCTCACCGTCAAGGACTCCTCCGGGTCCCAGGTGGCCTCGGTCAAGGTCGACTTCACGGCCGAGGCGATCACGGTGCTGGGGGCTCACCGAGGGCCAGCAGTACACGGTGGCGACGTCGTCGGGCGGCTCGGCCACGGGGACGGCCTCGGTGCTGTCATCCGGCATGGGTGGCCCCATGGATGGTGGTCAGGGCGGTCAGCCCGGCGGCGGACAGGGCCAGCAGCCCAACGGCCAGCAGTCCGGCAACCAGAGCAACCAGAACAGCCAGTCGAGCAGTCAGTCCAGCACCGCCCAGAGCAGTTGACCCGAGAAGAGAATCAACGGGTGGGGGCCGCAGCATTGCGCTGCGGCCCCCACCCGTTAGCACCACTCTCACCAACCAGTAAAGCAATACGTTCGACTCAAACGCCCACTTTCTCATGGACTGCTCCCTACAATACAAACGTGCTGAAGGATCCATGGACACCCCTCTAGCGTCTGCTGTTATGTTTTTGATCATCGGCTGGACCGTAAGACAACTACGAGCAAAACTTGTGTCAATCGCCAAGGTTCGCAAGAAAAACTACTCGAACCCATTGAAGAATATTTCCAGGACAAGGGAGTTATCGAGCAAACATTTATGCTGTCAACTACCGGATTCCTGACCACGTGGATCGCAATGCATCCAAACTGGACTTTCTGGAAGTTCATTACCCAGTCTCCCGAAAGCCCGAAGAACGCAATGTTAGGAGCCACTTCAATAATCGCACTGTTGACCTTCGTCACTGCGAGCATGGCGAGCGCAGCAAAGGAGCAGGCCGATAGCCGAGTTTACCTACGAAAATCCATCGCGACCTACGCTTTCTCCGAGTCTTTGGTAAGCAGACTCCTTTCTACTCCAGAGTTCTCTATATTCACACTGATTGTATTCATAGTCCCTTTTTGTAATAAATTCAATCACAGTACGTGATATCGTACAGGTCGGCATCAGCCCTCATCTTTTTGCAACATCCTTGTGGAGCTCCTGTTTCAGCATTGTTAGTATCACGCTCATAGTTACTCTATTAACACTGCTCAGAGCCTCTATGGATCGACTTCTTCAACCTTCCGATGCGGAGCGGAGGATCAGAGAAGCGCTGCGATACCGATCTGCCAGCGAGGTTCAACGACATTTCTCACTCCTTCGCGGATTCTTTGAAGACACGGGTATTTCTGTTCGATACCGGATTCACTATCACTTACAAGAAGCAAAGTCCCTGCCTAACGAACAACAGAAAGATTACATTCGCAGCGCATTTAATGGATGGGACCTAGTGGCATCTCTCAGCAACCGAATCAAATCAATTAATCGAGCGCTTGCAATCAAGCATATCCTACCTCAGCAACACGCACTGCCCTGGCAAGTTTTCCGGAAAATCATGAGAAACTACTGTTTGTATTCATTAAGTATAGTACAATCGGTAATGCAGTCAAGAAGTACCGAGATGATTAAAGAGCTAAGCAGTCCCGAACTTCCCATTTCTCTTCGATCCACGCTCACTGACACCTTAATGAACGAGGCAGTTTTTCTGTCGACGGCAGTCTCAAGAATGCACAGAGAGGAACATGATCTCTTACTAGAATCGAAGTTACTGTTGACTGAAGATAAACTTCCGCGCCCAGTTTCTATGAGTCCTCAGGAATTTGCTGCTTCGTATTCCACGGAGCCGAATACAACAGAGCACGCCAAGGTCTTCGAAGTACTGACTGCCACCACATTCCAAGATCTCGCACACTTGATTCGCAAGCGAGTTGGCTTAACTGACAGCGACTCGTCTACAGAGTACGTCAAAAGAGTCATTACTAGGGCAGATAGCATCTCAGATGCTGCAACCCGCCTATATTCCCTCAAAGAGGTAATAGGAGCGACTATATACGCTTCTGTTTCCAACTTTACTCAAGGCACCCGATTATCACTCCGCATTCTTAATGAGATTGGCGAAGGACTCAAAAAATCCGCATCACAATTTACTGACAATGCTGTCGAAGATAGTCAAAATGAGATAGTTCCCCCAAATCTCAAACGAATAATCCTGGATAATGTGCGCAACACATTCTCCTCATATCCATATATGTGTGCAGAAGTATATAGTGAATTATTGACAATGATTCCCGACAGTGACGTGCGTCCGACTTTTTTTACATTACCTGACGTTTAACGCTTATCAGGGGATCAGGCTAGATCTGGATATCTTGTCATCTTTCGATATACGTTTAACAGTTCCATTTTATTACTCACTCTCTGCGAGAATCCCAGCAGATCGCTATCCTCGGTACTTTAAGCGCTACCTTTACTCTGGCATGACAGGATTAAACTCGAAAGGCGTTAACTGGCTATTCGGTATCCTGGAGACGGAAGTCGACTGCCGCCTTTATTCCAAGTACTTAAAACTGCGCCATAACAACGGACTGCAAACGGAGTTCGACACGGTTTTTACTGTGGAGAATCATGGCAGGGTGACGATTTCAATCCTGTCCCACCGGTGTACGTACAGGACGCTACTCCAGATATCGAAGACCACCAATTGGCGCGTCTACGCGAAGAAGTTGACCGAGCCGCAGGAGTTCTCGATAGTCTTGGAAAAAATACAGAGGCGGATAAGTTGCGGTATTCTTTTGGCGTTCCCACACCGGAGGATATCGGACGCAGTGACGCCCTAAGGAATCGAGGACGCACCTTAGCCCTCCCAACTACGCACCTCGCGGGTACAGCCCGCGCATCCTAAGGTGCTTCCTCGGCACCCCGGCGTACCACTGTCCCTGTGGTCGCCTCTATTTTCTGCAGAGCGACCTATTTTCAGCACTCCACGACGTTGACGGCCAGGCCGCCGCGGGAGGTCTCCTTGTACTTGGCGAGCATGTCCTCGCCGGTCTGGCGCATCGTCTCAATGACGGTGTCGAGGCTGACGGCGTGCCGGCCCTCGCCCCACAGGGCCATGCGGGCGGCATTGATGGCCTTGACGGCGGCCACCGCGTTGCGCTCGATGCAGGGGATCTGGACGAGCCCGCCCACGGGGTCGCAGGTGAGCCCCAGGTTGTGCTCCATGGCGATCTCGGCGGCGTTCTCCACCTGCGCGGGCGTCCCGCCCAGGGCCTCAGCCAGGCCGGCAGCTGCCATCGAGGAGGCCGAGCCGACCTCGCCCTGGCAACCCACCTCGGCCCCAGCGATCGAGGCGTTGGTCTTGATGAGCCCACCCACGGCGGTGGCGGCCAGCAGGAAGCGGCGGGCGCCGTCGTCGTCGGCCCCGGGGATGAAAGCGCTCGTAGTAGGCCAGGACCGCCGGGACGATGCCAGCCGCGCCGTTGGTGGGGGCGGTGACGACGCGGCGCCCGGCGGCGTTCTCCTCGTTGACCGCGAGCGCGAACAGGTCCACCCAGTCCATGCCGCGCAGGGGGTCGGCCATGGTGAAGGCGGCGGCCGGACCAGTCGACTGGGCACGCAGCCGCTCGTGAAGGGCCTTGGCGCGGCGGCGCACCCCGAGCCCGCCGGGCAGGATGCCCTCGGCACTCATGCCGGCCTCGATGCAGGCTCGCATCGTGGTGCGCAGGCGGTCCAGGTAGGCCATGACCTCCTCCCGGCTGCGGGCGGAGAGCTCGTTGGCCAGGACGACGTCGGACACGCTCAGGCCCTCGCGCTCGCAGATCGCCAGCATCGCGGCCGACGTGGTGAAGGGGAAAGGGCGCGGGGGTGGCGTGGGCCTGAGTGGCAGAGGCGGTCGCCAGGGCCTGGATCGACGGCGATCCGGGAGCACCGACGTCCTCCATGACGAAGCCGCCGCCCACGGAGTAGTAGGTGCGGCGCAGGATCTCGGCGCCGCTGGCGCAGTAGGCGGTCAGGGTCATGCCGTTGACGTGGTAGGGCAGGACCCGCCCGGGCAGGAAGTGGATGTCGGCACTCGGGCTGAAGGGGACGGGGCCGACGCCGTCGACCACCAGCTCGCCGGCGGCCTCGACCTCCTCCATGAGGGACTCGCACACGACGGCTGGGACGGTCTCGGGCTCGTAGCCGGCCAGGCCCATGACGGCGGCGCGGTCGGTGGCGTGCCCGCGTCCGGTGGCGCCGAGCGAGCCGTAGAGCTCGACGGTGACGCGGGTGGGCTGAGGGAGACCGGCACCGACGGCCCAGGAGTCGCACTCGCCGTCGGACGCCCCCGTGCCGCCTGGGCGGACCGCCTCGGCCAGCTCCCGGCTGAAGGCGCGCCCGGCCCGCATGGGGCCCACGGTGTGGGAGGAGGAGGGGCCGATGCCGATGCGCATGAGGTCAAAGACGCTCAGCGGGCGGGGTGCCTGCTCCACGTCGATCGCCCCGGCGAGGAGCGCGGCGGGCGTGGCCGAGTCCAGGGCCGTGGAGATGAGGGCGGTCTCCGGAGCGAGAGCCGACACGCCGGCGGCAGCGGGGCTCGCCGAGTCGGCAGGGCCGGCGACGACGGAGGTCTGTGTGAAGATGGAGAGTCCACGGCTGGTCACATCCCCATGATGCATGCCCGGTACCCGGGCTCCCAAGTTTCGACGAGCTCGCGCCGATTCGCCGTCAGTCGGTGGGGCGCACCAGCCACCAGGCGGCGTAGGGCGGCACGGGCACTCGCCCGTCCCCGGCCCCCTCCAGTGAGGTTGACCCGAAGGGGACCGTGTCGGTCAGGACGTCGGTGGCCCCCATGACCCCGAGCCTGGGCGAGCTGGTCGGCGGCCACCGAGCGCCACTGCGGCGTCACGTTGTACACGCCCACGAAGCTGCCGCGCGGGTGGTCGCGGTAGGTCACCAGTACCCCAGGGTCGTCAACGTCCTGCACCTGGGTGCGCACGACGGCGTCGAGCTGGGGCAGGCCGGCGCGCACCTGCGCCATGTGCGCCAGGTCGGTGAAGACGCGCCCTTCGACGGTGGAGCGGTCGTGCCGGTTGGCCATCCGGGCCTCGTCGAGGCGGGGCCGCCCGGCCCAACGCGAGTCGGCCTCGTGACCGGGCTCGGTGTCCCAGTTGGGGTCGTTGGGCTGGGCGAGCTCGTCCCCGCTCCACAGGACGGGGATGCCGCCCCACCCGTAGAGGATGGCGTGGGCCATGCGCAGGGCGTGGATCCGTTCCTCGCGCCAGGTCCACAGCGACTCGACCTCGTGCTCGGGGGTCGCGTCGGTGACACCCTCCCAGGCCTCGGCGGCGGCCTCGATCCCGATGAGCGAGGCCGCCGTTCCAGCGATGCGCCGGTCCCCGGTGGCCGGGTTGTGCTGAAAGACCAGGCCCGCGGCGTCGGAGGTGGGGTACTCGCCGCTGTACCAGTCGGCGAGGAAGGCCCGGTGGTCGTAACCGCCAAGACCCACGGCGGCCGCGTCGTCGTCGTCGATGGCCCAGCCGATGTCGTCGTGGCAACGCAGGTAGGGTGATCCAGGTGGCTGTGGACGGCTCGGTGGGCAGGGTTCTGGAGCGCCTCGACGGCCAGCGTCGTGTCGCGCGCGGCGAGCATGGACCAGATCTGGACCATGAGGGAGTTGTGGTAGGCCAGGTCGGAGACCTTGCCGGTGTACTTGCCCTGGCCGAGGTACTGGAGGAGCTCGGTGGGGGCCACGATCGCCTCGGCCTTGAGGTCGACGGCGGGGCAGGCGATGCGGGTCAGTGCGCGCAGGACCTCGGTGATGGCGTGGACCTCGGGCTGGCCCTGGCAGTCGGTGCCCTTGCGCTTGATGGTGAAGGCGATGGCGTCCAGGCGCAGCACCTCGACGCCGCGGTTGGCCAGGTCCAGGACGATGCCGGCGAACTCGGCCATGACGTGGGGGTTGCGCCAGTTGAGGTCCCACTGGAAGGAGTTGAAGGTGGTCCACACCCAGCCGTTGACGTCGTCGTCCCAGGTGAAGTTGCCGGGGGCGAAGTCGGGGAAGACCTCCGGCAGGGTGCGCTCGTAGGCGTCGGGCTCGGTGCGGTCGGGGAAGATGAGGAAGTAGTCGCGGTAGCGCTGCTCACCGGCGCGCGCCCGTACCGCCCACTCGTGCTCGGCAGCCACGTGATTGAGGACGAGGTCCACCACGAGCGAGATGCCCTCGGCGCGCAGCTCGCCGGCCAGGTGCTCGAGGTCGTCCATGGTGCCCAGGTCGGGGCGCACGGTGCGGTAGTCGGCCACCGCGTAGCCGCCGTCGGAGTCGCCAGGGCGCGGGGTGAGCAGGGGCATGAGGTGGAGGTAGGTGACGCCCAGCTCGCGCAGGTAGTCGATGCGGTCCTCCACGCCGCGCAGGGTGCCGGCGAAACGCTCGGTATAGGCGGCGTATCCGACACGGCCGGGGTGCTGGGCCCAGGCGGGGTCGAGGGTGCGGGCCAGGTCCAGACGGCACAGCTCATGCTCGCGCTCGACGTAGGCCCGGGCGGCCATGGCCAGCAGATTGAGCGCCTCCTCCTCGGCGGCGGTGCCGTAGAGGGTGGTGAGCCCATCGAGGAGGTCGGGTACCAGGCCTCCACGCGCGTAAGAAAGACGTCGCGTTCGGCGGCCTCAAGCGGGTCCAGGATGTGGAAGACGATGTCATCGAGGGATGGCGGGAGGGAAGTGGCGGCGCTCATAGATCTATGGTCCCCGATTCAACGCCGCTGCGGTACTGATTTGCTCACCGTCCCACCAGCGGGATCGATCGTGGACGGGGAGGCCCACCGGTGGGAACATTCTCGATCAGGCAGGGACACCGTGGCTCCGCGAGCGCTGGAACGTCAGGATCCGACGGCGTCGTAGGACTCGCGGTGGGCCAGGATCCGGGCGGAATTGGCCTCGATCCAGGTGCGCAGCGCGTCGATGGGCGCCTGGAGGCTGCGGCCCAGGTCGGTCAGCTCATAGTCGACGCGCGGCGGCACGCCCGACAGCTGGGTGCGTGTCACCAGGCCGTCGCGCTCCATGGATCGCAGCGTCTGGGTGAGCACCTTGGGCGTCACCCCGCCGACTCGCGCACGCAGCTCCCCGAAACGGCTCGGCCCGTCGGCCAAGACCGCCACCACCAGCGGCGTCCAGCGGTCGACGACATGGCGCAGCACCGTACGCGACGGGCAGGCCGGCGAGAGGATGTCGAAGTCGAAGACCGCGGCCTCGCCGCCGAGGCTCGCAGCCGTGCTGCTGCGCTCGGCGGCGTCGGTCCGCACCGAGACCCCCGACCCACCCGTGACCGGCACCGCCTGCTCTGCCACCAGCCCCACTTCCTGTGACACGACGCACTCCCTTAGTTACTTTGAGGTACTCAGTATCTCGATCATACCATCAAGTCATCGCGAAGCACCGAACACGTCGCCTCACGTACCAGCCACACCCCACCCGCTCAGGAGGAAGTCATGAAGATCGCCATCATTGGAGGAACCGGAATGGTCGGCGCTGCCACCGTCGCCGAGGCCGCCGGCCGTGGGCACGAGGTCGTCTCCGCCTCGCGCTCGGGCCGTCACGCTGAGGGCGCCGCGCAGGACGTCACCCTCACCCTGGCCGACACGCAGGCCGTCGTGGACCTCGTCAACGACTCCGACGCCACCGTCATCGCGGTCTCCGCCGGCCGCGGGGAGTCCGCCCAGCCCGTCATCGACGCCCACCGGGCCCTCATCGCGGCCGCCCCCACCGGTCGGCTCATCGTCGTCGGTGGCGCCGGCTCCCTGCTCACGCCCGACGGCACCCGCCTGGTGGACACCCCCGGATTCCCCGAGGAGTACAAGGCCGAGGCCCAGGCCTTCGCCGAGATCCTCGACCTCTACCGCGAGGCCGGCAGCGCTCTGAGCTGGACCCTGCTCTCCCCCGCGCCGGAGTTCACCGACAAGCCGCGCACCGGCACCTACACCGAGGGCGACGACCAGCCCGCGGGCAGCAAGATCTCCGTGGCCGACTTCGCCGTCGCCCTGGTGGACGAGGTCGAGAAGGACGGCCACCGCGGCCACCGCTGGACCATCGCCAACGCCTGAGCCCGCGGCCACTCACAGCACGCCCACCGAGCCGGGCCGGTTCCATGCGACCGGCCCGGCTTGGCTCGTGTGCCCCGGCCGGTGCAGGCTTGACCCATGACTGCCATCGCCCTGACCATCGCCGGCTCCGAGGCCTCGGGCGGCGCCGGCGCCCAGACCGACCTCAAGACCTTCCACACCCTCGGAGTCTTCGGCTGCACGGCCCTGACCTGCATCGTCTCCATGGACCCCAAGGACGGGTGGAACCACCGCTTCGTGCCGGTGGACCCCGGTGTCATCGCCGACCAGATCGAGACCTGCGCCGCCGTCCACTCCCGCGTCGACGCCGTCAAGATCGGCATGCTGGGGACGGCACCCACCATCGACGTCGTCGAGCAGGCCCTGGAGACCTACAGCTTCCCCACCGTGGTGCTCGACCCGGTCCTCATCTGCAAGGGCCAGGAGTTCGGGGGCGCCCTCGAGGTGGACAACGCCCTGCGGACCAAGATCCTGCCGCGCGCCACGATGACCACCCCGAATCTCTTCGAGGCCGCCACGCTGGCGGGCATGGAGGAGATCACCACGGTCGAGCAGCTCAAGGACGCCGCCAAGCGCATCCACGACCAGGGAGTCCCCAATGTCCTGGCCAAGGCCGGCCCGTCGCTGGGCACCGGCACCGCCCTGGACGTCTTCTACGACGGCACCACCCTGGAGGTCCTCGAGGTCGAGGCCGTGGGCACCGAGCGCGTCCACGGCGCCGGCTGCACCCTGGCCGCCGCGGTCACCGCAGAACTCGCCAAGGGCGCCGATCCGCTTGAGGCCGCGATCACCGCCAAGGAGATCGTCTCCTCCTCCATCCGGCACGGGCTGCGCGGCAACATGCCCTTCCTCTACGTCTACCAGGGCGAGTACCGGCAGGCCTGAGGCCCCACCACCGAGGTTCCCTCGGCTGCTCCCCGACTTCCGCTTCACCACCCGCCGCCGACGGTCTCCAGCCCCGTCGGCAGCGGATGCGCGTCATACACGCCCAGATCTGTCACTCTGGGCGACTTTTCAAGTGGACTGCCGCGACCTTGGGCACCCCTACATGACCCTGACCTGCGTAGATACCCCAGGCCCACCAGCGCGAAGCAGCACCGACGCACCTAAAAGTCGCCATTCGTGACAGATCGACCTGAGTGAACCAGCACGCCAGCCCAGTAGATAGACGATCTAGTAACTAGGTAGACTATGAACCATGGACTCATCAGCAGCTCGCCTCCTGCGCGGATTTCCTGGAACCCTGTCTACTCTCACTGCTGGCCGAGCACGCCGACTACGGCCTGTCCCTGGCGCAGCGGCTCGCCGTCGCCGGGCTGGACGAGGTGCCCGGCGGCACGCTCTACCCGGCCCTCATGCGCCTGGAGAAGCGCGGCCTCGTCGCGGTCTCCTGGCGCCCTCCACCTCCGGACCCGCCCGCAAGTACTACGAGCTGACCGATGCCGGGCACACAGAGCTCGCCGCGCGACGGGCCGAGTGGCGAACCTTCTCCACGGCGGTCGGTGCTCTCATCGAGGGCCGGAAGGTACGCACGGAGGCCCCCTCATGAGCCGGCCCGAGCAAGCCAGGGACCCGGTACCGGACACGACGGCCGACTGGTACCGAAGCTTCGATGCGGAGCTCGCCTCCCACGGCCTGCCGACCTCCGAGGTCGAGCGCACGGCCGCCTCAACCCGGGCCGAGGCCGAGGCAGCCGGAGTGATACCCGGCGACCTGTACGGTCCGGCGGTCCTCTACGCGCGCGAGGTCGCCTCTGCGCTGCGGGACTACCAGGCTGACGTGCCCGCGCCCACCGTGGCCGCTCCCGTCGTCCTGCGCCTGAGGGACGTCTCCGCGCGCCGAGGCAGGCGCACGGTCCTGTCCGGCATCAACCTCACCATCCGCCGGGGCGAGGTCGTCGCCGTCGTCGGAGCCAACGGCGCCGGCAAGTCGACCCTGCTTCAGCTCTGCGCAGGCCTGCTGCGCGCAAGCGGTGGGAGCATCGAGAGGACGCCGAACTTCGGCTACGCGCCTCAGCTCGACTCCTTGGCGCCACTGTTGACGGTGGACGAGCACCTCCGGCTCTTCGGGGTCGGCACGCGGGATCCGGCAAGGCCGCTCCGTCTCGACGGGACACCGCCTCCTCACCCGTCTGGGCTGGACCGCTCGCGGAGACCAGACCGCCGGGACGCTCTCGGGCGGGACCCAGCAGAAGCTCAACGTCGCTCTCGCCCAGCTCGACGCACCCGATCTGCTCCTGCTGGATGAGCCCTACCAGGGCCTGGACGCCCCTGGCCTACGAGGACCTGTGGGCCCTCATCTCAGCCTGGCGAGCCTCGGGCGCAGGCGTCCTGCTGGTCACCCACCTGCTGCGTGACGTCGACCTGGTCGACCGCGTCGTCGAGCTGCCGGCCCCGCAGGAGGACGCAGGCCGGACAACCCACCGAATGCCCCGACGGGAACGGCGAAAGGAGTCCCGCATGAGCACGCCGCCTGACCAGTCCACACCGCAGACCGAGTGGGACCACGCCGAGGACGCCCGGTTCCAGTCGACGGCCGCGACCACGGGCCTGGTCGCGCTCATCACCCTGCGTGAACTCGCCCGACGGCGCGGCGCCCTCGCGCTGGCGACCCTGCTGCCGCTGACCTTTCTACCTGGTGCGCCTAGAGACGCACTGGACCGCCATCCGGCTCCCTGTCGATCGGCCTGGGCTGGGCGACGGCAACGCTGGCGCTGTTCACAGGTCTCGTCCCTGCTCAGTGGACCGCCGCCTCGCCGTCAGTGGGGCTCCACCCGCGACCCCTGCTGCTGGGTCGCTACCTCGCGGTGCTTGGGCTCGGGTGGATCATCGGCCTGCTCTACAGCGGCCTCGTCCTGGCCACGATCGGCGACGAGCTCACCCACCCGAGTGCGGTGCCGGTCATGCTGCTGCTGACCGCCACCGTGGCCACTCCCCTGGGCTCCCTGGCGGCTGCCCTGGTTCCACGGGACCTGGAGGGGCTCTTCTGCTGCTGTCGGTCATGGCGGTGCAGGTGCTGGTGGATCCCTTCCGAGGGCTGGACCCGTGTCCCTGCCGCTGTGGTCAACCCGGGAGCTGGCGAGCGTCGTCGTGAGAACCTGGGGTCCGACACGGCCGACTACTTACGCCGGGGCCTGGAGCATGGCGCCGCCATGGCCGTCCTGCTGACGGCGGCGAGCTGGGCCTGAGGCGTCCTGCGCCTGCGCACGGTCCGCCTCCCGGCCCCGCCCCCTGCCGAACCGGCCTACTCGTAGGCGGGCTCAGGGGTGACGTCGCGCGCCATGTTGGCGAAGCGCGACACGTGCCCCTGGAAGGCCACCGGGATGGTGCGGGTCTGCCCGTTACGGTGCTTGGCCACGATGATGTCGGCCTCGCCCGGGCGCTCCTCGTTGTTGTAGTACTCCGGGCGGTGCAGCAGGATGATGATGTCCGCGTCCTGCTCCAGGGAGCCGGATTCGCGCAGGTCGCTCATCTGGGGCTTGTTACCAGTGCGCTGCTCAGGACCGCGGTTGAGCTGGGCGACGGCGATCACCGGGATCTCCAGCTCCTTGGCCAGCAGCTTGAGGGACCGGGAGAACTCGGAGACCTCCTGCTGACGCGACTCGACCCGCTTGCCCGAGCTCATGAGCTGGAGGTAGTCGATGACCATGAGCCCCAGGTTGTGCTGCTGCTTCATGCGCAGCGCCTTGGAGCGGATCTCCGGCATGGTGAGGTTGGGCGAGTCGTCGATGAACAGCGGCGCGTTGGAGACGGGGTTGTAGGCCACGGCGACGTCGGTCCAGTCCCGGTCCTCCATCTGGCGAGAACCGCGCAGCTTGTTCATGTCCACGCTGGACTCGGCGGCCAGGATGCGCATCATGAGCTCCATGCGCCCCATCTCCAGGGAGAAGTAGCAGCTGGTGATGCCGTGGTGGATCGAGGCCGAGCGGCGAAGTCCACGGCGAGCGTGGACTTACCCATGGCGGGGCGCGCGCCACGATGATCATCTGTCCGGGGTGGAGCCCGCCGGTGAGCTCATCGAGCTCGATGAAGTCGGTGGGCACTCCGGTCAGCGCCCCGTTCTCGCGGTTCTGGGCGGCCTCGATCTCAAGGTTGGCCTCCCCCAGGAGCTCGGAGACGGCGACGTAGTCCTCCTTCTCCCCCTCGTGATGGGCCACCGAGTAGACCTCGGCCTCGGCCAGCGTGACAAGCTCAGCGATGTCGCCGGCGTCGGTGGAGTACCCCAGCTGGGTGATACGGGTGCCGGCCTGGACCAGGCCGCGCATGAGCGCCTTGTCCTTGACGATGCGGGCGTAGTAGCCGGCGTTGGCGGCCGTGGGCACGGTGGCCATGAGGGAGGCCAGGTAGGGCGCGCCACCGATGCGCTCGAGCTCACCGCGCCGGGAGAGCTCATCGGCCACGATCAGCGGGTCGGCTGGGCTCGGAACGGTTGTAGACCTCGACGATCGCGTCGAAGATCGACTCGTGGGCCGAGCGGTAGAACTCCGGACCACGCAAGACGTCGATGACGTCGGTGATGGCCTCCTTGCTCAGGAGCATGCCGCCCAGCGTGGCCATCTCGGCCTCGAGGTCCTGAGGCGGGAGACGGTCGAAGGCGGCGCTATCGGTGCGGACGCTTCCGCCGTCGGCGCCCCCATCCGGGCCGGCCTGAGCGCCCATGCCGTTGTCCATCCGGCCACCTTCCGCACTATCACACCGGCTGGCACCGGCCCGTCCTAGCGCTCCCGACGACGTCGTGCCCCGCCAGGAAGACGCTCGCCCGCATAGAGCGCGCGCGTGACGATAACGCCATCGGGCAGGCCCCGCAAACTCTCAAGTTCACCCGCCTTGGGGATATCGGCATCGTCGCTGTGGGAAGACCCCCAGAGCCTGGGGACAGAGGTGGGCAGGCTGTGGATACGGATGTGCACACTGGAGGCGACTCTCCCACAGGCAGGCGACTTTTCGTTGAGATACCAGGAATCTGAGGGTTCAGGCTTCCTATAGGTTCTTCCCACGACATCACAATGTGATCTGTGGACAAGTGGGTAAACCTGTGGACAAACATCATCTTCGACTTGAGGTCCGCACCGTTTGTGACTCCCCTACAGGGTGGTCCGTTCCAGTTATCCCCAACCCCGGCATCTCGGCCGAACATCGGCTTCATCAGGCATATCCTCAGCAAGTATTCAGCCTTCTAGTACTTTCCTTGGACTCGAATAGTTGTGCAATCCCCCAGGACAATCCCGGCGATCCGTAGCCTTGGTCACGCCCACGGCCCACCCCTGCGACCTCATCCTCAACCTCATCCTCAACCTGGTCGAGAGGACCACCCCGAGCAGTCTCCCTCCGCGCCCGGAGCCTGCACTCGGCGCCTACCCTCGAGCGCTCCGCAGTGGCGGCCACGCGCTCCTCCCCTTCCCATGCGATCCCGTCCGACGACTGCCGACGGCTGATGCTCCGGCGCGGAACCCTGGTCCACAATGGGGGCCGTGCCCGACACCAGTCACCCCGCCTCCAGCAGCCTCAACCGTCAGGTCCTGTTCCTGGCCGTGCCCGCCCTGGGGGCACTCATCGCGGAGCCGCTCTTCGTCCTGGCGGACTCGGCGATGGTCGGACACCTTGGCGCGGTGAGCCTGGCGGGCCTGTCCCTGGCCTCAACGATCCTGACGACGACGGTGGGCCTGTTCGTCTTCCTGGCCTACGCCACCACGGCGACGACGGCACGGCTGTTCGGGGCCGGACGGCGCTCCGAGGGCCTGCGGGCCGGCGTCGACGGCATGTGGCTGGCGCTCCTGCTGGGGCTGGGGGCGGGCGCCTTCCTGGGGCTGACCGCCCCTGGCTGACCGCGGCGATGGGCGCCAACGGCGCGGTGGCTCAGGCGGCCGTCGCCTACCTGCGCGCCTCCTGCCCGGGACTGCCCGGCATGTTCGTCGTCCTGGCGGCCACCGGCGTGCTGCGCGGCCTGCTGGATACGCGCACGCCCTTCGTCGTAGCCACTGGCGGGGCGGTCTTCAACGTCGTCGTCAACGCGATCCTGCTCTACGGCGTCGGGATGGGGATCGCGGGCTCGGGCGCCGGCACCGCGATCGCGCAGACGGCCATGGCGCTGGCGCTGGCCACTCCGATCACCCGGGCGGCCCGGGCGGCCGGCGTGGGACTGCTCCCCCACCGCCAGGGTCTGCGGGCCTCCCTGGGCAGTGGGACGCCCCTGCTCATCCGTTCACTGAGCCTGCGGGTGGCGATCCTGGCGACCGTGTGGGCGGCGACCGCGCTCGGGGAGGTGTCGCTGGCCGCGCATCAGGTGGTCAACGCCCTGTGGACCTTCGCGGCCTTCGCCCTGGATGCGCTGGCCGTGGCGGCGCAGGCTCTCATCGGCACCGCCCTGGGACAGGCCCAGAGGGCGGATACGGACTCCGCCGAGCCAGACGCTGAGGCCCTCACCGAGGAGGAGGCGGGGGCTGCTGCGGCGACCGCCGGCTGGTCCATTGACGAGCTCCTGAAGCGCATGCTGGCCTGGGGCGCCGGGACGGGTGTCCTCATCGGGCTGCTCATGGCGGTGGGCGCTGCCTGGTTGCCCTGCGCCTTCACCTCCGATGCGGGCGTCATCGCGGCCGCCACCCCGACGCTCCTGGTCGCGGCGAGCGCTGCAGCCACTCGCCGGCGTCGTCTTCCTGCTCGACGGCGTGCTCATGGGCGCCGGCGACGGCCGCTACCTGGCCCGGGCGGGTCTGGTGACGCTGGTGCCTTATGTGCCGCTTGCGCTGCTGATCGGGGGCGGCGTGCTGCCGGGGGCTGACGGGGCGACGTCGGGCCTGGTACTGCTGTGGCTCGCCTTCGCCTGGGTCTTCGCGGCCGCCCGCGGCGCCACCACCTACCTGCGCTCACGCGGCACCGCCTGGCGCCACTGACCTACCCCTCGCCGACCGGCCCTTCCCCGCGCTGTCGTGCTTTACGCCTCGAGGTCGAGGGTTAAGGCTACGACCTCGCGACCTACCCTACGATCCGGACCGCCGGCACGAGGCCGTCACCCCGTAGCTCAGCGCTGTCCGTTCCCTGCTGCATCCACAGGGCTCCGATGCTGCGGTGGCCACCTCTCCCACCCGCCCATCACGCTTGCGACATGGAGCCCTATCCCGAACCGCCTCAGCTGCCGCCCGTTGTCGCGTCCGCTGGCCCACCGGCCGCCATGCACAACCCCGTCAGGCTCCTTCGTGGTGTCTATGGGGATATCGGCGTTCAGGACCTGCCCCGTTGGGAGGCCGGCGCGCGCCTCAGTCTGGCTCGTTGCGCGGCCGCCTGCCTTCAGGTCAAGTCCGCGCGTTGCCTGAGCCACGAGTCGGCCGCACTCGTTCACGGTCTGTGGTTGCGGGAGAGTGAGCCGGATGTCAGCGTCGTCGTCCCCTCAAGTCCGCACCATCCCCACCAGGAGCTCCCCTCCCACCGGGAGCGCAGCGCCTCGCGTACCTGCGCCGGCGACACCTGACGCTGCCGCAGAAGGACATCACCACCGTCTCGGGCCTGCCTGTGAGCACCTTGGGACGGACCGCGGTCGACTGCGCCTTTGACCTTCCCGCCCACGACTCGGTGTGCGTGGTCGAGTCGGCGCTTCGCGCTATCGCCCGTCCATCGCGATACCAGTACGCGCAGTCGAGCCGCCGAGTCGAGGCTGCCCGGCATCAGCTCCAAGCCGCCATCGCGGCGCAGGGCCCGCGTGCCGGGGCCCGGCGCGCACGTGCCGTCGTCGCCATAGCCTCGGCCTTCACCGAATCACCGGGAGAGTCACTGCTGCACTGGTTGGTGCGCGCCCTGGGCCTGCCGGCTCCGCGCATTCAGATGGCGATCACGGATGTCCACCACTCCCGCCTCTACTTCCCCGATGAGGCATGGCCGGAATACCGGGTACTGGCGGAGTTCGACGGGCGGATCAAGTACAGGACCCCGGAGGACCTGTGGCAGGAGAAGCAGCGCCAGGACGCCCTCACGCGCATGGGCTGGCGCATCGAGCGCTTCATCTGGGCGGACTTCACGCATCTCGACGTGCTGCGCGACCGGATCCTGGCTCTCTTCCCCGCCACCGTCGCCCGCAGCGCGCGCCCCGTGGCAGACCTGTGGAGATGACCGCCGGCTCCCGACCGCGCTGTCGTGCCTTATGCCTCGAGGTCGAGGGTTAAGGGTACGACCTCGCGACCTACCCTACGATCCGGACCGCCGGCACGACCCAGCACGACCCTGTACGACCCCGGACAACGCCGTCGGGCCGGAGTCCCCGTATGGAGGACCCGGCCCGACGGCGGAAGGATGCCCGGTGGCGCTCAGCGCGCGGGGACGACGTTGACCTCGAGGGGGGCCACGACGTCGGCGTGCAGGCGCACGGAGGCGCTGTGGCGGCCGGTCGACTTGATCGGCGGCACGACCTGGATCTTGCGACGGTCGACGGCGGGGCCACCGGCAGCCTTGACGGCCTCGGCCAGGGTCGCGGTGGTCACGGCACCGAAGAGGCGGCCGTTGTCACCGGCGGTGGCGGCGACGGTCACGACGTTCTCCTGCAGCCAGGCGCGCGCGGTCTGGGCGTGCTCGAGGGACTCGATGGAGCGCTTGCGGCGAGCCTCGGCCATCTGGTCGATCTGGCGCTGGGCGCCCTTGGTCCACGGGGTGGCCAGCTTGCGGGGCAGGAGGTAGTTACGGGCGTAGCCGTCCTTGACCTCCACGACCTCGCCGGCGGAGCCGAGGTGGGAGACGTCGTGCGTGAGGATGAGCTTGGTGGTCATTGCGCGTGCCTCCGATCAGCGAGCCGAGCTCGAGTAGGGCAGCAGAGCCATCTCGCGGGCGTTCTTCACGGCCTTGGCGATCTTGCGCTGCTCCTGGACGGAGACGCCGGTGACGCGACGGGCGCGGATCTTGCCGCGGTCGGAGATGAACTTCCGCAGCGTGGCGGTGTCCTTGTAGTCGATGGTGCCGACCTTGATGGCCTTGACGGGGCTGACCTTCTTCTTCGGCTTGCGAAGTTGGGGCTTCGCCATGGTGGTACTCCTTGGTCTGAGCGCCTGGGCGCTCTACGAGATGAAAAAGTGTTGTGGTTTAAGGGAACGGGTCGACGACGTCGCGGCTTTAGAACGGGGGCTCGTCACCGAAGGAGGTGGAGCCGCCCGTGGCCCACGGGTCGTCCGCGGCGCCGCCGGCAGGGGCGTTGTACCCGGACTGGCCCTGGCCGCCGAAGCCGCCACCGCCGTTGTAGCCGCCCTGCTGGGGACCGCCCTGGTTGTATCCGCCCTGGTTCTGGTTGCCGAAGCCGCCGCCCTGGGGACCGCCCTGACCTCCGCCGAAGCCTCCCTGGCCGCCCCCGCGGGGCTGGCGGGTGACCTGGGCCTTGGCGTAGCGCAGAGAGGGCCGATCTCATCGACCTGCATCTCCACCACCGTGCGGTTCTCGCCCTCACGGGTGGTGAAGGAGCGCTGGACCAGACGGCCCTGGACGATGACGCGCGTGCCCTTGGTCAGCGACTCGGCCACGTTCTCCGCGGCGTCGCGCCAGATCGAGCAGCGCATGAACAGGGTCTCCCCGTCCTTCCACTCGCCGGCCTGGCGGTCGAAGGTGCGCGGCGTGGAGGCGACCGTGAAGGAGGCCACCGCTGCCCCGGAGGGCGTGAAGCGCATCTCGGGGTCCGCGGTGAGGTTCCCGACGATGGTGATGATGGTGTCTCCGGCCATGGCGTTGTCTCCGTTCCCGGTAGTGGCTCAGGCCTCGGGACGCAGCAGCTTGGTGCGCAGAACGGTCTCGTTGAGACCGAGCTGACGGTCGAGCTCCTGGGCGATCTCGGGCGTGGTGGTCATGTCCACGACGGCGTAGAAGCCCTCGGACTTCTTCTTGATGTCGTAGGCCAGCCGGCGCTTGCCCCAGACGTCGACCTTGTCCACGGTGCCCCCGTTGCTGGGAACGACCTGCAGCAGCTTCTCGAGCGTCGCGTTGGCGGTGCGCTCGTCCGTCTCGGGGTCGAGGATGATCGTGATCTCGTAGTGACGCATGCTTGGTACCCACCTCCTCTGGTCTGTGGCGGTCACGGTCCTTCCGTGACAGGAGGGTGATGCGTGCGGCGCACCATCCGGCGGAAACAGGTTCATCCGCCCGACGACGCAGCCAGTTCGCCACATTACCGGACAACCGGGCGGCCCTGAAAGCCGAGACGGTGGGCCGACGACGTGCCATGCAACACGTCGTCGGCCCACCGTCAGGCACCCTATCGGCAAGCGGGTGCTCATCCGCCGTGGACTAGTGGGCGCTAGCCGACGCCGCCGTTACCGCCACCTTGGTTTCCACCGTTGCCGCCTTGCGCCGCCCTGGTTTCCGCCGTTGCCGCCGTTACCGCCACCTTGGTTTCCACCGTTGCCGCCTTGGCCGCCGCCCTGGTTTCCACCGTTGCCGCCGTTACCGCCACCTTGGTTTCCACCGTTGCCGCCTTGGCCGCCGCCCTGGTTTCCGCCATTGCCGCCGGTATCGCCCCCTGGTTTCCGTCATCGCCGCCAGCAGAGTCACCTGTGGCCTCAGGTACCTTGGTCTGCTGCCGCTCAGGCTGCGGCGTACCCTGCTGAGTCGCCTCGGGTGTGGGCGCGGCGGTGGGAGCCTGAGTCGCCTCCGGTTGGCCGGTGGGGGTCGCCGTCGCCTCCTCCTCCGGCTCGCCAGTGGGGTTGGCGGTCTCAGGAACCGTTCCGCCACGAGTGGCCGGGATGTCGGCCGGCTCCGGGAAGTCCTCGACCTCGAGACCCTCGTGGGCGACCTTCATGTAGTTGATGAAGATGTCGGCGGGGTAGGTCGAGCCAGTGATCTCCTCGTAGTCGCCCCAGGGCTCGATCGACTCCTCGGAGCCGTCAGTACCCGTCTGGTAGAGGGTCACCGCGGTGACCACCTGCGGCGTGAAGCCCACGAACTGGGCGGACTTGTTGTCCGACGACGATCCAGTCTTGGCGGCGACCGGGCGATCCATCTGGGCGGCCACCTTGTCCGCACTGCCGTTAGGACCGGAGACGACCTGCTGGAGGGCGTAGGTCGTGTCCGCCATGACGTCCTCTTCGAACTCCCGATGACCAGCGGTGTCCGCCTTGTAACGGTCCGTGCCATCGGGGTTCTTCAAGGAAGCCACGATGTGGGTGTCACGCCTGATGCCCTGCGCGGCGAAGGTGGAGTAGGCCGAGGCGATATCGATCGTGTGCGGCGAGGCCGACCCGAGGACGTTCTGGACGAAGTCCCGCTGCTCCGGGGTCTTTCAGCCCCTCGGTCTGCTCCGGGTAGCCGGCGCGGTTCGCCACCTTCGCCGTGACCCCCTCCTCGATGTCGTCGGCATTCGTGAGTTCCTGATTGAGCTGAAGGTAGGGAGTGTTGAGCGACTGCTCCGTGGCCTGGGTCAGGCTGGCCCACTTCAATGAGACGTTCTTGAAGTTCTGGAACTCGTGCCCCTCAATGGTCATTGGCGAGGTAGCCGGATAACCACTGCCCAAGGACCACCCGTTCTCCAGGGCCGCCACCAAAGCGAAGGGCTTGAAGGTGGAGCCGGCCTGGGCGATAGCGTCAGTAGAGGTGTTGACCTGGCTGGTCAGATAGTCCTCGCCCCCGTAGAGCGCCAGCAGTCCCCCCGTCTTGGGATCGATGGACACCAGCGCCTTGCGCAGGTTGGGTGAGGCTCCCGGAGGCAGGGAGTTGACCGCGTTGACGGCGGCCTCCTGGTCCTTCGGATTGATCGTGGTGATGATCTTGAAACCACCCGTATCGACCTGTTCGGGCGTGAGCTTGGCCTTGCTCTGCAGCTCGGTGCGCACCATCTGGAGCAGGTAGCCGTTGGTTCCGGCGTAGACCTGCTTGGTCTGGGACTCTTGAGTCTTCGGCATGCCCGCCTGCTTGGCGGTGTTGTACTGCTCGGAGGTGATGTATCCGTCGTCGGCCATGAACTGCAGGACTCGACCCCACCGCTCCTGGGCCTTCTCCGGGTTCTCGGCCGGGTCCCAGGCGCTGGGCGATGGCAGGATTCCCGCTAGAAGCGCGGCCTCAGACGGGCTGAGGTCCTTGGCGGGCTTGCCGAAGAAGGACTTCGAGGCAGCCTCGATACCGTAGGCACCGCGGCCGAAGTAGACCGTGTTGAGGTAGTCCCCCAGAATCGCCTTCTTGGGCTTCTCCCGGTCGATCTTGATGGCCATGATGGCCTGCTTGAACTTGCCGCTGTAGGAGCTCGTCGTGTCGACGTAGTAGTTCTTCACGTACTGCTGCGTCAGCGTTGAGGCTCCCTGGGTGTCGCCTCCGCGCAGGTTGTTCACCAGAGCACGGGCGATGCCCTTGGGATCGACTCCCTTGTTGGAGTAGAAGGTGCGGTCCTCGGAGGCCACGACCGAGTTGCCCACGTAGTCCGGCAGGGTGGAGGCGTCCACGGACTCACGATTGATCTCGGCGAACTTACCCATCTCCGTCGAGCCGTCGGCGTAGTACACCGTGCTGCTCTGCGCGAGTGCGAACTCGCTGGGCTTGGGGAACCTTGATCGTGTTGTAGGCCCACATGAAGGCGCCCGACCATGCTGAGCACCCCCAGCAGGAAGGTGCCCAGCACGAACCGCCAGCTGGGGATCCAGCGATGGATCTTGCCCTTGCCGGCGCGAGGGTAGTTGAAGAAACGGCGCTTGCGCCCCGAGGCGGCGTCCTGAGATCGCTCGGCCTTCGAGGGCCTGCGTCCCTTTCCGGACTTCTTGCCAGGCCCCGAGGCCTTGCCCTGGACCTGCCGACCGGCGCTGACCCTCTGGGACAGCTTCTTGCCGACGGGGCGGCTGGGTCCGCCCCAGTTCGTGCCTTCTGCCACGCGCTCCTCGTTTCGGTTGACTGTCATAGAAGGTGACTGGATACCGCGTCGGCGCGGGGGATAACGCTCCGGTTGCGGTCAGGACTCCATCATGACCGATATTGGCGGCCGATGCCGACTCGGGTATCAGTCACAGTCCTGTATGACTGTCGACGGCGATCGGACGCGATCGCTGCGGACAAGCCGCATCGGGCATCGACTGCGGACCAGTATGGGGGAACAGAGGGGAGTGGCGGTAGCGATGCAGGCCTGGGAACCCGCCATGGAGGCCGCCACCGAACGTTATCTTAACTCCACCTGATTGGCCCTGACCAGCGCGCTCATGCGCTTTGCGAACCGTAAACATTTCGCGGCAAAACCAGAATGTGAGTTCGCGCCCAGACAGCACCACCGTCCGATGTCATCGGATGCTACCGATCGGGACAATAGTCCCGCACAATGAATGAGACACTGGACACAGCACTGACAACCTGTCAGTTCCTCACCCCAGCTCCTCGGTCTGCCCGAGGAGCTCCGGCTCCCGTCCGCCCTGCTCATGAGGGAGTTCCACCGTGGACGCCAGTTCAGCCCTCCAGACCCTCAGCATCATCCTTCAAGTCGGCATCATCCTCACCTGCCTCATCGTCGGGGCGAAGAAGGGCGGGATCGCCCTCGGCCTCATTGCAGGAATCGGCCTACTGGTTCTCGTCTTCGGCTTCCGTCTGGAGCCGGGCGAGGCTCCGGTCGATGTCATCCTCACCATCCTGGCCGTCATCGGGTGCGCAGCCACTCTCCAGCAGTCCGGCGGACTGGACGTCATGATGCAGATGGCCGAACGAGTCCTGCGTCGACATCCCGAGCAGATCACCATTCTCGGCCCATGCGTCACCTGGCTCCTCACCGTGCTGTGCGGGACCGGGCACGTCGTCTACACGATGCTTCCGATCATTGCGGACATCGCCATCAAGAAGGACATCCGGCCCGAGCGTCCCCATGGCCGCCTCCTCAGTCGCCGCCCAGATGGGGATCACCGCCTCACCGGTCTCCGTGCCACGGTCTCCGTGGTCTCCATCATCGCCAAGAACACCGACCGGCACTGGTCGGTCCTCCAGATCCTGGCGATCTCCATCCCGGCGTCCCTGTGCGGAGTACTCCTGGCCGCCCCTGTGGTCGATGCGCCGCGGCAAGGACCTGGACCAGGACGAGGAGTACCAGAAGCGCCTGGAGGATCCGGAGTTCCGCGCCGCCGTCCACTCCAGCTCCGAGACCCTTATCGGGAAGGTGTTCTCACCCGAGGCCTACCGGGCCACCGGGATCTTTCTGGCCGCCATCATCGCCGTCGTCGTCCTGGGCGCCTTCGATGTACTGCGTCCCGAGTTCCCCACCGGCGACAACGGCAAGCTGGAGCACCTGAGCATGAACCTCGTCATTCAGATGGTCATGCTCGCCGCCGGGGCACTCATCCTGCTGACCTGCAAGGTGCAGGCCGGCAAGATCGCCTCCACCGCCGTGTTCAAAGCCGGAGCCACCGCCATGTTCTCCATCTTCGGGGTCGCCTGGATGACCGAGACGGTCGTCCACGCACACCTGGAGGACCTGGAGCACGGACTGGCCGGCGTGCTGGCGAACCACGTATGGATGTACGCCATCGTCTTGTTCATCATCGGCAAGCTGGTGAACTCTCAGGCGGCCGGCCTGCTCATCGTCGCCCCGATGGCCCTGTCACTCGGGGTGAGTCCGGTCGTCGTCGTCGGGTTCATCGGCGCCTCCTACGGGTACTTCATCCTGCCCACATACCCCTCGGATCTCGCGGCGATCGGCTTCGATCCCACCGGCACCACCCACATCGGCAAGTACGTCATCAACCACTCCTTCCTGGTCCCCGGGCTCATCGGAGTCGTCACCTCCTGCCTCGTGGGCTCCGGACTGGCCCAGCTGCTCCTGTCATGAGCCCGGTCTCCTGCCGGCCGGGGAGGGTGGGTGAGGTACGACCGGTAGGCAGGTGCGACGTCAACCACACTGCTCAAGCCGTCCTTCTGGGCAGAACGTAACAGGAGCGTGTCGTCTGGTCTGTCTAGGCTCGTACCATGACACCTACAGACGCGGCCACTACTTCCGCCATCGCCCTGCGTTTGGAGCTGCTGGGGCTCTCCGTCCCGGCACCGGTCAAGCAGAGTGAGGCGGACCGTCTCATGTCCCCGATCCTGGCGCGCCAGCGCGAGCTCTCCCGCCGGTTGGCCCACCGCCCCTGTGCCGCTGACCAGCGCATCCAGACCTTCCTCGACTCCTACCTGGAGGGCGCGGTCGCCACCCCGAAGCTGCCCCGCTCGACCTTCGTCCTGGACCAGCCCGGCCTGGCGCGGGCCCTGTCCCTGCCGGCGGACTCCACCAGCTTCACCTCCGACTACGTCGAGAGCTACCAGGTGCTCGGCGGTGTTCTGCACAATCCCCGCAACGACCGCCGTACCACTGCCGGCGTCTTCCACGTCGCCGAGGGCGGCCTGCCGATCCCCGATGACAAGATCGCCGTCCCACGCGACGTCTTCGCCCGCCTGCTGGCCCACGCCGTCGAGGCCCCCGAGGACCTGCTGACCCTGCCGTGGGCCTCCACGCAGGACGAGCCGGCCCGCTGCTTCGTGTCCCTGCTGCTGCGCCCCGTCGTCGTGCCCGAGGTCCCCGGCTTCTCCGCCGAGCGCTCCATGGAGATCCGCTTCATCGCCCCCGGCGGCCTGGTCTCCAACCTGGACTTCGTCGAGGGCATCTTCGGCAACGGCGGCGACCCCTACCTGCCGGAGAACGACTCCTCCCTGGCCCCGGAGTCCTGGACCGGCCACACCGGCTGCGTCATTCTCGCCCCGCACCTGACCACCCTGACCAAGAAGGAGCTGGGCCTGCCCTCCTGGGAGGAGGCCACCGAGCGCCAGCGCCGCGATGGCCAGTGCTGGAAGGACGAGGCCGAGCTCTACAACGGCGGCAAGGCCTTCAAGTGCGTGGCCCGCGACGAGCGCGGCGTCATCGTCACCATCATCGCGGACAACTACTTCGGCTACTGCAAGAAGGAGGTCAAGACCCAGATCGGGTACTCGGCCAACCTCTTCGGCTGCGTGGAGGAGGAGCACGCCGGCGGCGCCGTCGCCTACCCGCGCTACAACCTGAGCCAGGAGTACACCGACACCCACACGCCCGAGGGCCTGACCCTCGAGCACGTCGTCGAGCGCAACCCCGGCCGCTTTGAGCGGCGCGAGGACGGCTCCGCCGTCGCCATCGACGACCCAACCGTGGTCCTGGTTCCCGCCGGCGCCCACTACTCAATGCGCAGCCAGACGATCACCTGGACCGGCCCCGACGGTCAGGAGGCCTCGATCCCGCTGCTGGTGAGCAACACCTACGTGGCCCCCAACGGCTACCGGGTCCACGCCAAGCACCGCGAGGGCGACGCCACCCAGTGGCACCTGGTGGGCACCGCCCCCTGGTCCACGCAGGCCCACAAGCCGGCCACCGTCTCCGGCGGCGGCAAGTCGGAGATCTCCAAGTCCCTCCTGGACGCCTTCGTCTTCGGTGAGGCCTACGTCGGCGACGTCGACGAGGACTTCGACACCGTCCAGAGCATCCTCGACGGCAACTACGCCGACCGCTTCGTCGACCCGGCCAACAAGAGCGACAACCACCGCTCGATCCTCTCCGAGCGCCGCTCGCTGGGAAGCGTCATCAGCTGCTGACGCCGTCGTCGATGTACACCGACGAGTACAACGCCTTCCTGGAGTCGATCCCGGCCCACATCAAGGAGCTCATCTTCACCGTCAAGCGCTTCTACCAGCCCAGCTGGGGCCAGGACTGGCGCAGCCACTTCTCCGTGGGCATCATCAACGGCCGCAAGGGCAACTCCCTGCGCCTGGACGGTGAGGTCATCAAGGTCAACATGCTGCGCGTGGGCTTCGAGGACGACGGCGCCTGGCGCCTGCTGTCCCTGCGTCCCGGACTTCTCCCCGCCGCCAAGGTCCAGACCGAGGACGACATCACCTCCTCGATCGTGGTCCCCGGCGGCCTGATCTCCACCCCGGACTCGGAGCTGTCGCGCAAGTTCGTCACCAACTGCGAGTCCCTGCTCTTCCAGCGGCCCGACGACGCGATCGTGCGCGGCTACGACAAGCAGACCGAGTCGGACATGTCGGATGCGCAGGCGGACCTGTTCATCTCGAACTTCCAGCCGCTCACGCCCGCCGACGCCCGGGCGATGGCCGCCGACGCCCCCGGCCTGTCCCGCTTCACCCAGCCCATGCAGGACCTCGTGGCGCGTGCCGCCGCCCTGCCCGAGGCCGAGGATCCCACCGAGGAGACCTACTGGGTCTCCACGGCCAACCCGCGCCTGGTCAACGGGGCCCCCACCAAGAACCCCCGTTACCTCCAGGTGCGCCCCGACATCGCCAACCCGAAGGATGTGGCGCTGGCGGACCTCACCAACCACCTCTTCCGCGACGTGCCGCTGACCGAGCCGCTGCGCCACAGCGTCGACGTCGTCGCCGCCGGGCGCCGCAACAACCCACCCGAGGACGGGGTTCCGCCGCTGTGCGCCTACAACCCGCTGCACTACATGGAGCTGCCGGAGCTGTTCATGGAGTTCATCTCCTCCATGACCGGCAAGTCCCCCTCGACGACGGGCGCCGGCAGCGAGGGGCGCTGACCAAGTCGCCCGTTCAACGCGCTGCCCGCGATCTACGACCTCAACGCGGCCCTGCTGTCCCTACGCCCTCAGTGGCTACGACGGCTGGCTGTCCTCGGCCGGCTACATCGGTCCCGAAGGTCCAGGTGGCCCACGACATCTCGCTGCTCATCCCGGAGATCTTCTCCCGCATGAGCGCTGAGGAGCGAGACGCCCACAACCTCATCGAGGACGGCTACCTCGAGCGCATCGAGGACTTCGAGTACAAGGGCCGCACCGTTCAGGCCTCGCGCCTGGGCTACCGCATGAACCAGGCCTTCGCCTCGACCTTCTTCGGACGGATCTTCCTTCACCCGGACGTCGTCTTCACCGAGGAGATGCTGCGTCCCGAGCTGCAGGACGAGGAGGTCTTCGCCGACTCGGTGGACATCATCGTCACCACCCACAAGGTGGTGGCCGAGCACTACCGGGCCGACGGCTCCATCGAGTGGGCCGTGCCGCCGCTGCGGGCCCTGCTGGAGATCATGATCGACGGCACCTCCCGCGAGGGCTGGGACCTGACGAGTCCGGAGTTCCGCGCCCTGTTCGAGCGCGAGAACATCCTGAGCTCGTCGTGGTACGCGGAGCGTCTGGACGCCAAGGTCGCCCGCGACTCCCACCAGGCCCAACAGGCCATCGAGGACCTCACCCGCTTCTACACCGCGGAGAACAACGAGGAGGTCATCGATCGCCTGGGCATCGAGGGCCGCCTGGCCGAGGCTCGCGCCTGGCTGGACAAGGTCAGCTCTCCGGCCTACCGCGAGCACCTCGTGGGCACGCTCGGCCTCCAGCCCTCACTGGCCTGAGGCCGACGCTCCCCCGCTGAGAGGGAGCTTCCACGCGTGGGGGGACAGGATTCCTGTCCCCCCACCGCCGCCCAGTCCTCCAACTCACCCCGCAGCGGCTACTTACCCTCGATCCCGAGACCTTCGGGCTGCTGCTCGAGTCATCGTGCGTCCACGATCTGCGGGTCTACGGCGGAGCGCTGGGAGGAAGCATCTTCCACACGGCAACGGGTCGCGACCACTCTCAGGCGGTCGCGACCCGTGAGCCCTGAGGGGCGTCAGCCGACGTCGGCGTTTCCGGAGAGGTGCCAGGTGGCGTTGGCCCAGGGGAAGACGTACTGCATGAGGACGTAGACGACCCCGGCGATGAGGATTAGTGCCTCGATAGCCCTGAGCCAGGCCGGCCCGGGCAGGTGGCGCCAGATGAAGCCGTACATCAGTTGACCCCCGGATCATTGAGCACAGAGGCCGGCCTTCCCTCGGCGCGGTCCATCCAGTACTCGAACTTCGCGTGAACGATCCAACGCTGGTCGTTACCGAACTCGCCGGCGGTCGAGCCGTGACAGGTGGTCAAGGTAATGTACCGCTCGGTTGGTTGCGCGTCGGGCTGGTTCGGAACCGGGGCGATGACCGATACCTGTTCGGGCTGGACGATCTCATGGCCGGTCACCCGGAACACGTACCAGGTTTTGGCGGTGGAGACGACGATCTCATCGCCCTCCTGGAGCAGGTCGATGCGACGGAAGGAGTTGCCATACGTGCGGCGGTGTCCGGCGATCGAGAAATTGCCGAGCTCCCCGAGCTGCTGGGTTTCGGGGTAGTGGCCCGCAGCCGCCTGGTCCAGGACGTCGGAGCCGGTGCCCTCGAGGATGGGCATGTTGTTGTTGGTGACGCCGTACCACTTGGGAACGACGAGCATCCCGATGGTCTCGCCGTAGCCGACCTTCTCCACCGCAGGAGGAGCGTCATAGTGCTTGGTGCCTTCGGTCTTCGGGGACTCGACCTGCTTCTCGTGGAACTGGGTCGCAACGGCCTGGGCACTTGCGTTGGCGTCGATACCGGTCCACCACAGCTGCCAGACGAGGAACAGCGCGACGACGAGGCCGGCGGTGATGAGCAGCTCACCGATCCCGGTCAAGGTGCCATTGAAGATTCGTACAGCACGGCTCTGACCGGGTGCGCGATGTCGCACAAGCCCTCCTCCAGCCATCGCCCCTCCTCAAGATCGAGACATCATCGGGATTAGCCGCCAGTCTATGGTGACAGACCCCGCTCGTGACCAGCCGGGAGTGGTGGACGTATCACAGAGCACACCGTGAGGAAGCTTCACCGCATGTCCTAGGCTAGGCCCGGATGTATTGCGGTGGCCTCACACCACCAGCCCCAACCAGTAAGGAGACCCAGGGTGGCCTTGGAGAAGAAGTCCACTAAGGACGACGCCGACAAGAGCTCGGAGAAGGTCTCGAAGAAGAGCGCCAGCAAGAACACCGAGAAGAGCACCGACACGGTTAAGAAGTCCACGAAGAAGGACGAGGACGCGAAGAAGAGCTCGTCGTCGAAGAAGAAGCACCCTGAGCGCTCCGGCAACCCCGCCAAGGCGGCCAAGGCTCTTGAGGAGGAGTCGCGCGCCGCGGCGAACCGGGTCTCCCGAACACCCACCAAGGTCAAGGACACCGCCTCACCGCGTTGGTACGCCCCCACAATGGTGACGCTCATGGTCATCGGGCTGCTGTGGGTGGTCACCACCTACCTGTTCAACGGTCAGTACCCGCTGCCGTACTTCACCAAGCACCACGCCACCGACTGGCTGCTCAACGGCAACCTCTACATCGGCTTCCTCATCATGATGTCGGGCTTCCTCGGCCTGCTGCGCTGGAAGTAGCGCTCCGAGCGCTCCACGCCGCTCAACAGACGGAGCCTCAAGGCCCCCGAGCTGGTGCTCGGGGGCCTTCGCATACGCATTCGCGCCCCAGGGGGTGCGGACTCCACAGACGTCCTGTGGATCAGTGGACAGCCTCGTCCCCACAACCCACCCCGACTTTCCCCATGTGTGGACACACCTGTGGATAACTACACGTTTGTGTTTCCACATCTGTGTCCCCAGGTGTGGATGGATGACAACGCTGTTCTTTCAAGGGTGTCATTCGGGTCCTTGGCACTCTGCAGACGTCTCAGGCGATGAGGGCCCGTACGACGTTGAGCCCTATGAGCAACGCCAGGACCGCTGTGGTTCCAGCAATCCCCACGGACTGCCGCTTCCCGCGGGGGGCCCAGGCGTAGATCGCCGCAACGATTCCCCCGACGATGAGCCCGCCAAGGTGCCCTTGCCAGGAGATGTTGGCACCGAGGAAGGAGACAACGCCGTTGATCACCAGCAGCGCCACAATGCCTGAGGTGTCTCGCCCGAAGCGCCGCTGCACCACGAACATGGTGGAGAACAGGCCGAAGACCGCACCGGAGGCGCCAACCGTCAGAGTGATCCAAGCCTTGGTGTCCGGCCAGGAGAGCCAGTAGATCGCCGTCGAGCCACCCAGGGCACTGAGCAGGTAGACGGCGGTGAAGCGCCACCGTCCCAGCACCGGCTCAAGAGCACCGCCCAGTACCCACAGCGCCCACATGTTGAAGCCGAGGTGCATGTAGTTCGCGTGAAGGAACGCGGTCGTCAGGAACCGCCAGGGCTCAGAGGCTGCTGCTGCCGGGAAGAAGCCCAGCATGACATCCAGGTCCTTGTCACCTTGACCGGGGACGAGGACCTGGAGGACGTAGACAACGACACACAGGCCGATGAGCACCTTGGTGATGATGGTGGTGCTGGACACAGCGGCACCGCCCAGCAGCGTGCGCGCCTGGCGCCGACCGGCCTGCGACCGGCGTGCACAGTCCACGCAGTGCACACCCACGGTGCTGGGAACCTGACAGGTGGGGCAGGTGGGCCGTTCGCAGCGCTGGCAACGCACGTAGGCCACCGTGTCCGGGTGCCGGGGGCACACCGGCGGCGCCTGTTGGCTGAACGAGTTCGTTGAGGTCATCGGGTACTCCTGTGTGGCGGTGAGAACAGAGCTCGGTATGCGGTGACGAGTACAACGACGCCGCCGGGACGCGGGTCCCGGCGGCGTCACAGGGGCGAATCACACCTGACGCTGGTGACTCAGCCTATTTCGGGCGATGTGGCTACTCGGTGACCTCCACCGAGGTGATGATGACGTCCTGGACAGGACGGTCACGCGGGTCGGTCTCAACGGCGGAGATCGCGTCGACGACGGCGCGGGAGGCCTCGTCGGTGACGGCACCGAAGATCGTGTGCTTGCCCTGAAGCCACTCGGTAGGCGCGGTGGTGATGAAGAACTGCGAGCCGTTGGTGCCCTTGCCCAGGCGGCGGCCGGCATTGGCCATGGCCAGGACGTAGGGAGCGGCAAAGGTCAACGAGGCATCGATCTCGTCATCGAAGACATAGCCGGGACCGCCGGTGCCGGTGCCCAGCGGGTCGCCGCCCTGGATCATGAAACCGGGGATGACGCGGTGGAAGATGACGTTGTCGTACAGGGGCGCGTGGGACTCTTCCCCGGTGCGAGGATCCGTCCAGGCCTTCTGACCAGTGGCCAGTCCCACGAAGTTGGAGACGGTCTCAGGTGCCTGCTCGGGGTAGAGCTCCAGGCGGATATCGCCGAGGTTGGTGTGAAGAGTCGCTTCCATAGGTGCCATGGTGGCACGCTCCCGCTCCTCTCGGCATGAACCCTGAGCGGTGTGCGGCACTGTTCACCCCAGGCAAAACGTCTGGACATCTTGTAGGCCCAATGGCCCGAGGGTGCGACCATTAGTGCACGTTGCACAACGACCGTCACTATCCGTATCCGACCTGGGAGGCAACCATGTCCTGCCTGACGAAGACATGCTGCGACAAGAAGCTCGACACTACTCATCTGCGCAAGGAGGCTGCCGCCTTCGCCGGGTCCGTCGTCGATCAGGCCGAGCGGGCCGCTCTGTGGGCGGCCCCGCACGTGAGCAAGGCCGCCGAGGAGGTGGGCCCGCAGGGCCAGGACGCACAGGAGCGTCTGGAGCCGGTGGTCCACGAGGCTCGCCATCGGGTTGTCGAGGACTACATTCCGCGTGCGCAGCGCGCCGCCGTGGCTGCCCAGGCCGCTGCGGGTAAGGACGGTACCCTGACAGAGCGCGCCCAGCGCGTGGCTGTTGCCGCAAAAGTCCGCCGCATTGGAGGTTCCCGTGAAGAAGCAGAAGAAGCACCGCGTGCTCAAGACCCTGGGTTGGCTCGCCGTCGCCGGCGCAGCGCCGCCGGCGCCTACGTCGTGTGGCGTCGTAGCCAGCCGGTCGAGGACCCGTGGGCCGAGGAGTACTGGGCCGACTCCACCGAGGAGGAGGGCGGCTACGGCATCAGCCCCGAGGACGCTCAGGCCTGACGACCACTCAGATCCGTCGACGACGGCGCCGTACCGGTTCCCGACCGGGCGGCGCCGTCGTCGTTCCGTCTTCGGCACGATGTTCACCCACCCCTGCCGGACACCCTCGGTAGGCTGTGACTATGAGCGCACTGTCCGTTCCCGCCAGCGCCCTGACCCGTGGAACCAATGGGGAGGAGGTGCTCATCCCCCAGCTGGGGCTGGGGACCTACAAGGTTCCCGATGACGAGGCCGAGCGCGTCGTCCACGACGCCCTGGAGGTGGGTTACCGACACATCGACACCGCCCAGATGTACGGCAACGAAGCGGGTGTGGGACGGGCGCTCGCTGCCTGCGATCTGCCGCGCCGGGACCTGTTCATCACTTCCAAGCTCAACAATCCCAACCATCGGCGCGACGACGCGCTGCGCAGCTTCGATGCCACCATGAAGGCGCTGAGGCTGGAGGTCCTCGACCTGTTCCTCGTCCACTGGCCCTTGGCGGACTCCGCGGGAATCGATCTGGTGGACACCTGGCACACCATGATCGAGATCCTTCACAGCGGGCGGGTGCGAGCCATCGGGGTCTCCAACTACCAGCCCGAGCACCTGCATCGGATCGTGGAGGCCACAGGTGTGGTTCCGGCAGTCAACCAGATCGAGCTTCACCCCTGGTTGATCCAGTCCGAGCTGCGCTCCGTGCACGCACAGATGGGCATCGCCACGCAGTCCTGGTCGCCGCTGGGGCGGGGCGGGCTGCTGACAGAGCCGACGATCGTGGAGATCGCCGAGGCCCTGGGGACGAGCCCGGCCCAGGTCATCATCCGCTGGCACCTGCAGAACGGTCTCGTCGTGATCCCCAAGTCGACCCATCGCGAGCGTATGGCCGCCAACGCCGACGTCTTCGGTATCACGCTCGACGACGCCCAGATGGCGGCTCTGAACGCCCTGGACCAGGGCCGGCGCACCGGGCTCCCACCCCGATCAGATTCAGGTCTGAGCGAGGCAGCCCCGGATATCGGCGCCGAACCGCCGGTCAGGGCCGGTGGCGGTGGACGCGGAAGCCCGGCCCGATGTCACCAGCGGGAATCAGCTCGGCCAGGGCGGCCGGTTCGGACAGGGAGCGCGCCGCGACGAAACCGGTGATGGTGTCGACGCCCGCGTCGAAGAGCACGGGGTTGAGCGGCGTCGAAGGACCAACGAGGACGGTGTGCGCGTGGTGGGAGAGCTCGATGAGCCTGGGCGCGGTCTTGTTGACGAAGCTCGACGAGGAGATGAAGACGACGTCGCACTCGGGCAGGACGTACTCGCAGGCACTGTCCGGCCAGTCACCGGGCTGAAGGTTGCGCTCGAGGCAGATGTACTCCCCGGCGCTCGCCAGGGCGGCCTCGGCGAAGGGGAAGTGACCGATGACCGCGACCTTCTTGCCGACGATCATCTCCCGGTAGGGGTCGAAGACCTGGCGCCAGGTGGTTCCCTCCCCAGTGGGCTCGAACCCGTTGGCGGTGGCCGTCTCCTCACGGGAGTACCAGGAGTTGATGGCGGCCTGTCCGATACTGGCCTCGGCGAGGTTCCAGGACTTCACCAGGGCAGCGACATCGCGCAGCGGGCGGTCCTCCAGCGGGCCCTCCGCAAGAGCCGGGCGGCTGCGGACATCCATGGTCCAGGCCGCGCCGACACCGCCGGCGGAGTTGAGAACACGGCTCCAACGGGGCCCCTGGCCCGCCGCCCGCACAACGACGTCGCCGGGCAGTCCGTCAAGAAGCGCGTCGTAGATCTCCCAGGGCTGTGACATGACCTCATCCTCCTGCACCACTTAGTAACTGAGCCTCACCTATCCTAAGCAGTCCCGTCCGACGATGCAGTCCTTCGAGTCCGGCCGTCTCACGATCCTCACGACATCGTGTCAGCAACGACAAACCCTCACCGGATTCTTCTTGTGGAAACCACGTGCTTGCCTGCGTCGAGAGATCACCGAAGAATTACTTTCTGACCGATGACGTAGATATGTAGATATACTGATGACACTCAACCGTAATATTGATTGCTGTTGAGTTGCAGGGATCTTGGCCGGAGTCTCTCTGGAATTCCCTGATGCTACCGTGTCAAGGCCCATGCCCCTAAGACTGAGGTACCGCTTCATGCTTCGCCGACTTTTTGTCCGCTCACGCCGGAGGGAACTGACGTCATCACGTCAACCAGCACACCAGTCTTGTCAGAGACTGAGGAGTGGTGCCGCTATCTCGGCGCTGGCTCTGATAGCTGCCGCACTGGGAACGACGACGCTTCCGGTCCCTCCAGCCGAGGCCACTTACGGCAACCCTGCCGGAGGGTATGGTCGATTCACCCCCGTCATCGACTGGATCGACTGGACTGAGATGACCGGCACAAGAACGGAGAACTCGACACGAATTCTTCCCGATGGGGCCACGGGCGTCACCTGGTCCACCCCGACCCAGGTTTCTAGCGACATGTGGCGTACAAGCCGATGCACGATCTCCAACGTCATCACTACAAAAGCGGGGAGAAGAGAACCCAGACTGACCACACACGAAGGAATCGAGGTCGAATACAATACAGGAAACTGGAAGGGTGACGGGCTGGCGCGTCTCTACAATGACGGGTCGAATTACAGAAACGGCGTTGCCAAAAGGCAACAACTTCCGTTCGAATATGTTAATTGGCATCAGTAATCTTCAAGATTCCTCCACCCATCAGTTCCAGGTGGAATGTAAAGCCTACCTTGTCAACTCATCCACCAGACCTGCTAAGAACCAGATCGACACTCTCCCCAACAAGATTGAAATCCCCATGGAGGGAATGGTTTTTGCCGATGCCGAGGCCTCCAACTGGCAAGGACCCGGTGGTCAGAAAGAATACATCGGCGTCTCTCCCACCCCTTACGACACCAACCGCGATATCTCCTACCGTCTACTAGAAACCGCTCAACCGGAATCAGGATGCAGCACCAACTCCTGGGGCGGGATCATTAGGATGTCGACTCCCGTGGGCACCCGTAACGGTATTAAACTGCGCCCGGATGGAGGCGAGTGCAGCACTCAAGTCAATAGAGGTTACGGTCCATCATCGGTGATGATGATCAGCAATATGCAGAGCGGTTTTGTTGAGGTACATGGTGGCGGTAAGAGCGCCGTGGCCCTCGGAGTCGTCTCCTACATCGACTACGGCGACGCACCACAGAGCTACGGCACCGCCGGGAGCGTTTTCCAGCCAGGCTGGACCGGCGGAAAGCTGTCCGGATACGACGCAAGCGACATCTCTTCTCAGTCCCCACCGATTGAGGCCGAGAGCGGGACTTGGTTCAACCTCTCACAGGCAGCCAAAGAGCAGCGCCTCGCTACGGCCGGTCCCGCTGTGACGCGTTTGGGCGGGCTGACCGATAACGACGAAAAAATCGTCCACAGCGCGGACGCCGGCGCAGATGACATCACCGGCGTTGATGACGAGGACGCTCTCCCTAGCAATTGGGACCAAGTTATCTGGACCGACATCGGCAAGAAGTGGAGCCAGGAGATCACCTGCTCGGGCCGGAACACCAAGATCGCCGGCTGGATCGACTGGAACCGTGACGGCTCTTTCAGCTCCACCGAGCGCTCTGCGGTGACCTCCTGCTCCGACCAAGGCACCGCCACTTTGACCTGGACCGTCCCCCAGGACGCCAAGCGAAGCACCTTGACCGGCAACGGCGCAGCCACCTTCATGCGCCTGCGCATCACCGGCCCGTCGGCCAACGGTAAGGCGGCGGAGGATCCGAAGCCCACCGGTATCGCACTCAACGGTGAGGTCGAGGACCACCAGGTACAGGTCCAACTGCCTAACCTGACCATGGTCAAACAGGTGGACAACACCGCGGCCGGATCCCTGGGCCTGTCCGCCAATGACTGGACGCTCACCGCCTCTCCCAAGAGTGGTAAAAGCGGCCTCCGGAGCCGGCGGCTTCGACGCCGCCTACCTGCCCCAGGGCAAGACGGTTCTGTCCGAGTCCTCGTCGTCGCCCAAGTCCGCCGGGTACAAGGCCACCGTCACCTGCACACCGCACCCGAACTCCGATCTCCGGACTCCGGCGTCGACCATCGACACCGCCTCGAAGACCCTGGATCTCGCCATCGGCGAGTGGATGCAGTGCACAATGGTCAACACGGCACTGCCGGGGCAGGTCGTCTGGAGCAAGGTCGACGAGGCCGGCAACCCCTGGCAGGGGCCGTCTTCACGCTGGCCTCGGCATCACTGAACGGCGGCCAGAAGGAGGTGGCCGACTGCGTCGTCACCGGCGGCAAGGCCACGTGCCCCAACGACTCGACGGACCAAGACCCTCGTGCCGGGTTCTTCAGGGTCTCCGGGCTGACCTGGGGCGAGTACTCCCTCACCGAGACCCAGGCGCCGACCGGCTACCACATCTCCGGGACAACACTGACCAAGACCCTGGACGGATCGGCACCCGCCGCCGGCAAGGACGACAAGACCCCCACTCTCAACCTCGGGCAGATCACCAACACCCGGATCAAGGGATCGGCCACCTGGACCAAGACCGACGAGCGGGGCAACGCCATCAAGGGAGCCCAGTGGTCACTGACCCCTCTCGACTCCAACGGCAGGCCCCTACCCGACCAGACCCGCACCATCACCGACTGCACAGGCACCTGCGCCCAGGGCGGTCTGGACACCGATACGAACCCCGGCGCCTTCAAGCTGGCGGACTTGGACCACGGCTCCTACCAGCTCATTGAGACCAAAGCGCCGACCGGCTACGTCCTCGACGCCACGCCCTCGCACCATCACCGTCTCCACTCAGGGCCAGGTCGTGGCGCTGGGCAACATCTCCAACCGCAAGTCGGCGGTCCCCGCCATCCCCCTCACCGGCGGAAGCGCCGCCACCACCTACCTCATCGCCGGAGGGGTTCTGCTGGGAATCACGGCGCTGGCCGTACTCGTCCAGGCCCGGCACCGCCGTCGCGCCCGGGACTCGTGAGCCGAACGGACTGCCGGGGCGTACCCGATGGGCCGCAGGCACCTAGTGTCTGCGGCCCATCCGCATGAATCCTTAAACCGGACTTCTCACAGGAGTGGCAGGAGGATGTCGGTAACCGCGTGGGCGGGCGGGGTGGTCGCCGGATCGGTGAGGTACTCCTCGACGATCGGATGGTCTCGCGGCTCCTCGCCCGAGCTCGGCAGCCACTGACCGTAGAGCCACAGGTAGGCGGCATGCATCGAGGAGTAGGGGCCGACGTAATGCATGATCGCGTACCGTCCGGCCGGCACTGTCCTCTCGACGAGGTCGTGGGGGATCGTCGTGCCGGGATCGACGACGATTCCAGCCGCTGAGCGCAGATCGGCTCGGGGAACGGCGTCAGGATCGTCCTCATAGACGGCGACCATCGGGCTCCCGGCTCCCATACGGTCTCTGACTCGGCTGAATGCCCGGCCGATATCCATATACGCCCCACGATGCTCGGATACGGCGAGTCGGTAGCCGAACCGCGCCTCCACACGCACCGGCCACTCCGGAGTCTCTCTCGCCGACGACGTCGAGCCAGAACCGCTGCTCATCACCGGCGAGCCGGGCGATGCCGGGAACTCGCCGGTGCGGAATCGGCCTGGGGTCGTCCCGTAGGAGCGGAGGAAGGATCGGCTGAAGACCTCGGTGCCGGTGAATCCGGCTTCCCGGGCGATTCGTTCCACCGGCCACGAGGTCCCGGTGAGCATGGCTGCCGCCCGCTCCAGGCGGAGACGGCGCACGGTCTGAGCGGCCGTCTCCCCGCGCACCGCTCGGTAGATGCGGTGCCAGTGATACGCGGAGAAGCCCGAGACGTGCGCGAGGATCTCCAGGCTGAGGTCGTCGTCGAGATGGGCGTAGATGTAGTCGGTGACGGCGTCGAGGTGGCGCTGATACTGCTCGGCCCTCATGCGTCCGACAGGACACCGATGGACAGGTGGGTCGAGCCGTCCGGCCCGTAGTACTCGTAGTCGGCGCGGTAGTCACGGGCCAGATCGGCACGTTCCCAGACGCCCACCCACGCCTGGTAGACACTCTCGGGACGGGCGTCGGCCACCGTGACGATCTCGTGAGTAGAGGCCGGGACCGTCACAGTCACCTGGCCCGGAGGAACCGGACCCCCGACCTCAGTGCGCCTGCCGATGACGAGGGTGTAGACGCCGTCGACATCGTCGCCGGGAGTCTCGTAGTCGGTGTAGACAGCGTAGATACCAGAGCCGGCACCCTGTTCCCCGGATTCGAGGATTCCGGCGTCGGCGGCCGCCCGCCAGTGGGGAGGAATGGTGCGGGCCGCCTCACGGTTCGATGTCCGAAGAGGCAGTCCGACGACGTCGAAGGAGTCGATCGTTTCTCTCATGCGCACCATGATGCTCGCATGGCTCCCGGACCTCACCGACGATTCTTGCGGACTTGGGGGCCGTCAGTCCTGAACGTGGGCCAGGACGATCTTGCCGGTGGTCATTCCCACGCGCACCGCGGCGACGGCCTGCGCGGCGTCCTGGATCGGGACCCGGTCGGTGACGTGGACACTGAGCTCTCCGGAGGCCACGAGCTCCACCGCACGCCTCAGGTGGCGTCCGACGAGCGCCGGATTCACCCGGCTGAACGCCCCGAGGTTGAAGCCGATGAGACCGATGCCCCGCAGCCACAGCGACGTGGTGCTCACCTGCTGATCCTCCGCCTGGGAGGCGTCCCCCAACGCCAGGAGCCGTCCTCCCGTGCGCAGCAGGTCGAGGCTGCGCAGTCTGGCCGGGCCGGCCACCGGGTCGGCGATGACGTCGAACTGGGCGGGTTCGGCGTCGGCGAGGTCCTCGGTCAGCCAGGCCTCGTCATAGCCCAGGTCCAGGATCTCCTGGCGCTTGGCCTCGCTGCGGGTGATGCCGACGATGCGACTCGCTCCGAGCAGCCGGGCCACCTGACCCATCTGCGAACCGAGGCCGCCGGCGGCGGCATGGACCAGCACGCTCTCACCACGACGCAGGTGGGCGATCTCCTCCAGGGCGACGAGCGCCGTCGTCGAGTTGGCGGGAACAGCGGCGGCCAGGACCGGGTCCAGGCCCGCGGGCAGAGGCGTCACGAGCTCGGCGGGAGCCACAGCGACCTGCCCGTAGCCACCACCCCCGGTGATGGTCAGGGCGACGACGGCGTCCCCGACCCGGTAGCCATCCACCCCGTCGCCGAGGGCGCGAACACGGCCGCTCATCTCCAACCCGGGGGTCCAGGGCAGGTCGATGGGCACGAAGCCCTCGGCGAAGAGTGCCTCGACGTAGCCGACGCCGGCATGGTCCACATCCACCGCGATCTGGCCCGGCCCGGGCTCGGGAGTGGGGGCGTCCTGGTAGCGCAGTCCGGACGCGGGGCCGTCGAAGCTGACGATCTGCATGGCCTTCATGTGCAACACCTTTCTGTATCAGTCATCAACACCGTATCAGATATCTGATACTGGACAAGGGGCGGCCCACCGATCGACGGCTGCCAGCAACCAGGTGAGCACCATCAGGAGCCATAACAGGACCAGGAATGTCCAAATCGGTGACAAAGGCGTGGATCGTCGCCGTCGAGACGGAGTGAAACCGCATGATTCCAAGGTTCTCGTTCATACGGTCTGGAGGCCTTCGGTCCTTTGTCACCGATTTGGACATCACCGTGCCAATTTCCCCGAGAACCCGGCGTTGCCAACCCCATCCGCAGCCCAGACGCAGCGACACATCCAAAGGTTGAGAAGATGTGATGCCCCGCCTCACTCGCATGATCGTTACGGATCCGGGGCCGAGGATCCCGCTACCTGCTGGTCGCTACTCGGCGCTGAGGTCGTCCCGCAGGACGGCGGTGACCCGCCCGAGCATCTCGGTGAGCTGCTCGCGCTCCTTGACAGTGAAGGCCTCGGCCATGCGTTGCTCGATGTCTCGCGCGGCTTCATCGGCACGGAGCAACAGGGTCTCACCCTCGGGCGTCAGTGAGGCGATGAGGACCTTGGCATGGTCGGAGGAGGGGTGTCGGGTGACGAGTCGCTTCTGCTCCAGCTTGGCGATGACGGTGGCCATTGTCTGCGGGGTGACCGCGGCGGCCCTGGCCAGCTGGGCCGAGGACTGCTCGGGCACGTAGTACAGGGAGAGCATGGCGGCGTACTGGGCCACCGTGAGGCCGAAGCTCCTCAGGGCCTCCGTCTTAGCGGCCATCATGGCCTGCTCCGCCGCCTTGATGTGCAGGCCCAGGCGCAGCCCGGTGTCCTCGGCGAGCTCGCGACGCCCTCGCCTCGGGGGCGGAATATCTACGATGCGGCTCACGGTGCTCATCCTAGGAGGACTCATCATCGGGGAAGAAGATCTCCTCGATGGTCAGGCCGAAGACGCGCGCGATGGTGAAGGCCAGGGGCAGGGAGGGGTCGTAGCGCCCGGCCTCCAGGGCGTTGACCGTCTGGCGGGAGACACCCAGCTCCTCGGCGAGCCGGGCCTGAGTCCAGCTGCGCTGGGCGCGCAGCACCTTGAGATCATTCCTCACCGGTACCGCCAGGTGGACCACAGCATCCCGGCACCGAAGAAGAAGGCCCATATGGCGCTGACCCATATGAGACTGGCATGGGGCGCCCCCACCTCCTCCATGAAGCCGTATGCCATCGAGACGATCACCGTTCCTGCTGCGGAGATGACGAGCGCATCCAGCATCTTGCGCGCCTGCATCTCGTCCAGCTCCTGCGACAATCTCATCATGGCCCACGCGCACGGCGACGCCAACCATGGGAAGCAGCACGACGGCGAAGCGCCACGGGTTGTCTTCCAGGATCGCGCCCACCGCAGGCCGGCCAGAACCCCGACGGAGTAGAGAACAGCACCGACGCCGAATCGGATGGAGTAGGCGATACCCGCCTTACGCTCAATGGTCATGACTGCCTTCCGTCGATGGAGACAATGAAGCGGATCGATTGCCAGTCATCAGCCGGGTCAACCGTGGCCACAACCAGAACTATAAAGTGACCTTGTCATTCAGTCAAGTTCGCTTTCCTACTCGACAGCGTTCACCAGCCCGCTGTTTCGTCACCAGATACGCACTGCCTAGCGCCGTGCCAGCAACGACCGGAAAGGCAGGGATCACCCATCGATGAGGACGCACCTCGACCCCATGGGCTCGCAACGTCCGTTTCGCGAAGATCCAGAAGGGAAGGACGACCGGCAACGCCGTCGCCGATCCCGGGGTGTAGCGCCGGGCAAGGGCCGCTGCGGCCAGGTGACTGAAGGTGTGCATGCCGTAGCCGTAGAGCACCGCCTGATAGAAGGACGAGCGTCCACGGGTGCGGTAGCCCTCGATCGAGGCGGCTGCCATGAGAACACCCATCAGGCCGATCCCGAGACGGACGTGCTCACGCGAGCAGCCATGGCGCCGAATGTTCTCGGGCAGAAAGGGAATCGTGTCAAAGACCGGGTGCGTCCAGCCGGGCATCGTGGCCAGCTCCTCGAGGTCGTGAGCCAACCACGAGAAGAACAGGCCCCCGGTCGCCAGCGAAACGGAATCCATGTCATCACCTCCGGTTTCGATACCGATAGTTGCGCTACCAAGAGTAGCGCTTCCCTGTCAGCTCTGCCAGACTTCCCGTCAAGGAGAAGTGCAGATGAGTAGTCCCTCCGGAGAGAACCGCACAGGTGGACGCGGCGGACGTCCTCGAGACACCACTGTCGACCAGCGGATCCTTCATGCCACCACGTCTTTGCTCGCCCAGAAGGGATTTCGGGGTCTGCGGGTTGATGATGTCGCCCGCAGCGCCGGTGTCCCGAAGTCGACGATCTACCGGCGATGGCCCTCGCTGACGGATCTCGCCGTCGCCGCCGTCGATGACGCCCTGGGGGACCGGGAAACCGTTATCAGCGACGATCCACTCGATGACCTGGCCCAGATCGTCGTCCGTACACACACGCTGCTCATCAGCTCACCCCTGGCCGGCTCCCTGCCGCAGCTGGCCCTCGACCTCGTCAACCGTCCCGAGACCGCCCGTCTTTACCGGGAACGAGTGATCAGCCCCTGCGCGACGCCGCGATCGATGCCGTCCAGCGGGCTATCGAGCAAGCCTCCTGGGAAGGGCCGGACGCGGAGATGAGCGTGGACATGATGATCGGAACTGGCCTGTACCGGCACAACTACCTGGGGCATGTGCCAACACTGGAGGAGGCCTTCGCGATAGCCGACACCGTTGCGGGTCGTCAGCTCCTCGTCCCGATTCTTCTCCGAAACGACAGCGCTAAACATGTTCCCCGAGACCAACCATTACCAATGGGTTGGTCTCGGGAAAGGAGAATATGAGGAAAGTAGGTGGTGGAGCCAACGGGACTCGAACCCGTAACCCCCTGCTTGCAAAAGCAGGTGCGCTACCAGTGCGCCATGGCCCTTTCGGGAGCGATCGTCTGATCGCGTCGGTTCTCAATCGACGGGATCAGTGACCTCAGCCCATGCGGCCCGCTCCATGCGAGCAGCCTCGAACCTGAGCCACGCGGTATAACCGGCTACGGCCAGGGAACGAAAAGACCGCGGCTGATACGACTGCACGGTTCCTCGCGAAACCTCCTCATCGTCTCACCGCGGACGGTGGGCCTAGCTGGACTCGAACCAGCGACCTCATCCCTTATCAGGGATGCGCTCTAACCAACTGAGCTATAGGCCCTTGCGACCGGAGAAGATTAACCTACCCGGCTACGGGAGACCAAATCCGATCACTCGTCCGCAAGCGTGAGATGGATCCCACCAACAAGGGTGGCGGTGATATTGTAAAGAAAGGCGCCCAGCGTGGTCAGAGCCGTCACGAGCACCATGTCCACCACGGCGATGATCGTGGAGACGGCCAGGGCTCGTGGCAGCTCCAGGTAGGCCACGATCGCGGAGAAGGTGTTGGAGCGCTCGCCGGCCACCGTCTTGACCAGGTCCTCGATGGTGGAGAAGACGTGCATGGCGTCCAGCATGAACCACACGACGGCCGTGGCCACGATGAGCATGATGCCGCCGGCGAAGCTGAGCAGGAAGCTCGCCTTCATCACCGACCACGGGTCCACCCGGGTCAGAGCCAGGCGCACGCGGCGCGGCCCGGCGATGGTCTTCTTGCTCTTCTTGCTCTTACCGCCCGACGCGCTGCCAGAGGCATCCGCGCCACCCACGATGGATGCGGCACCTGCGGACTGCCCTCCGTCAGGGGACATGGAAACCGGCTGGCTCATGCTTCGACCTCACTCTCGTTGTCTTCCAACGCTACCGTGTCAGCCACTGAGTCTGCAGGAGAGTCGCCAGTCTCACCTTCCGGGGTCACGTCGGTCCTCACCTCGGCGGTGGAGCCCGCCGAGTCGGCGCTCGAGCGCTATCGGCGGCGTCGACCGCCTCCTCCATGTCCCGTTCGGTGCTGCGGGCCACCGCGATGATGCGGTCTCCGGCGTCGGGCTTGGCGAAAGTCACGCCCTGCGTGGTTCGTCCCGTGCGCGAGACCTCGACGACGGCGGAGCGGACCACCTGCCCGAGGCCATGATGCACAGCACCTCGTCACCGGAGTCGGTCACCAGCGCGCCCACGAGGTTGCCTCGAGCCTCCACGAGGTTGGCGACCTTGACGCCCAGTCCGCCGCGGCCCTTGACGGGATAGTCGACGACGTTGGTGCGCTTGGCGTAGCCGCCCTCGGTGACGACGAACAGGTCGGCGTCCTGCCAGGAGGGGTCGACGACGTCCATGGCCAGCAGGTAGTCGCCGGGGCGGAAGCGCATCCCGGTCACACCGCTGGTGGCCCGGCCCGTGGGGCGCAGGGTGTCGTCATCGGCGTGGAAGCGCAGCGACTGCCCTCCGTGGGAGACCAGGAGAAGGTCCTGGCCCTTGCTCAGAAGCCTGGCGGAGACGAGCTCGTCGTAGTTGCCGTCCTCGTCCTGGCGCAGGTTGATCGCGATGACGCCACCGGAGCGGTTGGAGTTGTACTCGCTCAGGCGCGTCTTCTTCACCAGGCCACGGCGGGTGGCCAGGACCAGGAAGTCGGCCTGGTCGTAGTCCTGAAGCTCCATGACCTGGGCGATCTCCTCGCCCGGGCTGGAAGGCCAGGAGATTGGCCACGTGCTGGCCCTTGAGTCGCGCCCGCCCTCGGGCAGCTCATAGCCCTTGGCCCGGTAGACACGGCCGTAGTTGGTGAAGAACAGCAGCCAGCGGTGAGTCGTCGTGACGAAGAAGTGGTCGACGACGTCGTCCTCACGCAGCGTGGCGCCGCGGATCCCCTTGCCGCCGCGGTGCTGGGAGCGGTAGGAGTCGGTGCGGGTGCGCTTGGCATAGCCGGAGCGGGTGATGGTGACGACCACGTCCTCCTCGGGGATGAGGTCCTCCATGCTCATCTCGCCGTCGAAGGGCACGATCCGGGTGCGGCGCTCGTCCCCGTACTTCTCAACGATCTCAGCGAGCTCGTCGGAGACGATGCCCCGCTGACGCTCCGGGGAGGCGATGATCTCGCGCAGGTCCTTGACCCGGGCCCGCAGCTCCTCGGACTCCTGCTGGATCTTGAGGCGTTCCAGGGCGGCCAGGCGTCGCAGCTGGAGGGAGAGGATCGCCTCGGCCTGGGCCTCATCGACGTCCAGCAGCCCCATGAGGCCGGTGCGGGCCTCCTCGGTGGTCGGAGAGCGCCGGATGAGGGCGATGACCGCGTCGAGGGCATCGATCGCCTTGAGCAGGCCCTCGAGGATGTGGAGGCGCTCCTCGGCCTTGCGCAGGCGGAAGCGCGAGCGGCGCACGATGACGTCGATCTGGTGGGTGACCCAGTGACGCACGAACCCGTCCAGGCTCAGGGTGCGAGGCACTCCGTCGACCAGGGCGAGCATGTTGGCCGGGAAGTTGTCCTGGAGCTGGGTGCGCTTGTAGAGGTTGTTGAGGACCACCTTGGCGACGGCGTCGCGCTTGAGGACGATGACGAGCCGCTGACCGGTGCGTCCGGAGGTCTCGTCGCGGATGTCGGCGATACCGGTGACCTGGCCGTCGCGCACGAGCTGGGCGATCTTGTCCGCCAGGTTGTCGGGGTTGACCTGGTAGGGCAGCTCGGTGACCACGAGGCACTGGCGTCCCTGGATCTCCTCGACGTTGACCACGGCCCGCTGGGTGATGGAGCCGCGGCCCGTGCGGTAGGCGTCCTCAATGCCCCGCCGGCCCAGGATAGTGGCACCGGTGGGGAAGTCGGGTCCGGGGATCCGCTCGATGAGGGCGTCGAGAAGCTCCTCGCGCGAGGCGTCGGGGTGCTCGAGGTACCACTGGGCGCCGCGGGCGATCTCGCGCAGGTTGTGCGGCGGGATGCGGGTGGCCATGCCGACGGCGATGCCCTCGGAGCCGTTGACCAGGAGGTTGGGGAAGCGGGCCGGCAGAATGACCGGCTCCTGGTTCTTGCCGTCGTAGTTGTCCTGGAAATCGACGCTGTCCTCGTCGATGTCCCGGAGCATCTCCATGGCCAGGGGCGCCATCTTGCACTCGGTGTACCGGGGGGCGGCGGGCCCCAGGTTGCCGGGCGTGCCGAAGTTCCCCTGACCGGCCACCAGCGGGTAGCGCATCGACCACCACTGGACCAGGCGGGCCAGGGCGTCGTAGATGGCGCTGTCTCCGTGGGGGTGGTAGTTACCCATCACCTCACCGACGACGCGGGAGGACTTGGAGAAGGAGGCAGTGGGGCGGTAGCCGCCGTCGTACATGGCGTACAGGACACGGCGGTGGACCGGCTTGAGCCCGTCACGCACGTCCGGCAGGGCTCGGCCCACGATGACGCTCATCGCGTAGTCGAGGTAGGAGCGCTGCATCTCCATCTGGAGGTCGACCGGCTGGATGCGCTCGGAGGTGACGACGTCCGTCTGCCCCTCGTCGCCGGTGATCTCTTCAACTTCGTCGCTCACAGGATTCCTTCGTGTTCAGAGGATGTCGCCGGAAACAGGCCGGCGGTTCACGTACGGGTCGCGACCATTCAGATGTCCAGGAAGCGGACGTCGGAGGCGTTGCGCTGGATGAAGGAGCGCCGCTGCTCGACGTCGTCGCCCATGAGGATCGCGAAGGTCTCGTCGGCGTCGGCGGCCTCATCGAGCGTGACCTGCTTGAGGATGCGGGTCGTGGGGTCCATCGTGGTCTCCCACAGCTCGTGGTCGTTCATCTCGCCCAGACCCTTGTAGCGCTGGATCCCTCCGTCCTTGGGCAGACGGTGGCCCTTCTCCTGGCCGGCGGCCAGCAGCTTGTCACGCTCGGCGTCGGAGTATGCGAACTCGTGCTCGGCGTTGGACCACTTGAGCCGGTAGAGCGGCGGCATGGCGATGTAGGTGTGGCCGTGCTCGATGAGCGGACGCATGTAACGGAACAGGAGGGTCAGCAGGAGGGTGGCGATGTGCTGGCCGTCGACGTCGGCGTCGGCCATGATGACGATCTTGCCGTAGCGCAGCTTGGTGATGTCGAAGTCCTCGCCGATGCCGGTGCCGAAGGCGGTGATGAGGCTGCGGATCGTGTCGGAGGACAGGGCCCGGTCCAGGCGCGCCTTCTCCACGTTGAGGATCTTGCCGCGGATCGGCATGATCGCCTGGTGCTCGGGGTCGCGGCCGCCGACGGCGGAGCCACCGGCCGAGTCACCCTCGACGATGAAGATCTCAGAGTCCGCGGCGTTCTTCGAGGAACAGTCTCGCAGCTTGCCGGGCATGGAGGCGGACTCCAGGACGCCCTTACGACGGGTGGCCTCGCGGGCCTTGCGGGCAGCCAGGCGCGCGGCGGCGGCCTGGGATGCCTTGGTGATGATGGCGCGGGCGTCGCTCGGGGTGGGAGTCCAGCCAGTCACCCGAGCTGCCCGTAGACGGTCTGCTGAACGAAGGTGCGGGCCTCGGTGTTGCCGAGCTTGGTCTTGGTCTGGCCCTCGAACTGCGGCTCGGAGAGCTTGACGGAGATGACGGCCGTCAGACCCTCACGGATGTCGTCACCGGTGAGGTTGTCGTCGCGCTCCTTGAGCAGGCCCTTGTCCCGGGCGTACTTGTTGACCAGTGTGGTCAGCGCCGTGCGGAAGCCCTCCTCGTGGGTGCCGCCCTCGGTGGTGTTGATCGTGTTGGCGTAGGTGTGGACCGACTCGGAGTAGGAGCTGGTCCACTGCATCGCGATCTCGAGGCTGATGGAGTGGGTCTCACCCAGGGTCTGCTCGGCCTCGAAGTCGATGATCTCGGGGTGGACGAGCTCGGCCTTCTTGGACTTGTTGAGGAAGGCGACGTAGTCACGCAAGCCGTGCTCGTAGCAGTAGGAGTCGGTGCGGAAGCCGACCTCGGGGGCGTCGGGGGCGGAGTCGTCACCAGTGATCTCGTCCCCGGCGTCCTGGACGCCGACGCGCTCGTCGGTCAGGGTGATGCGCAGGCCCTTGTTGAGGAAGGCCATCTGCTGGAACCGACGCCGCAGCGTCTCGTAGTCGAAGTCGACCGTCTCGAAGATGCTCGGGTCCGGGTAGAAGGTCTGGGTGGTGCCGGTGGACTCGGTGGACTCACCCTTGACGAGCTCGGTGATGGGGCGGCCGCCGTCGGCGAAGGACATGCGCCATACGAATCCCTGGCGGCGGACCTCGGTGTCCACCCGAGTGGACAGGGCGTTGACCACGGAGATGCCCACGCCGTGCAGACCGCCGGAGACCGCGTAGCCGCCGCCGCCGAACTTGCCTCCGGCGTGCAGGATCGTCATGACGACCTCGACGGTGGGCCGGTGCTCGGTGGGGTGCTCATCGACCGGGATGCCGCGCCCGTTGTCGCTGACGCGCACGCCGCCGTCGGCCAGGATGGTGATCTCGATGTGGTCGCAGTATCCGGCCAGGGCCTCGTCGACGGAGTTGTCGACAACCTCGTAGACGAGGTGGTGCAGGCCGCGCTCACCGGTGGAACCGATGTACATACCGGGGCGCTTCCGGACCGCTTCGAGCCCTTCGAGGACGGTGATGTCCGAGGCTCCGTAATCATGATTCACAGTGGCGTCCTGGTCAGACACGTGTCAGTTGCTCCTCAATCTGTGCGCATCGGGACCTCAGTGGTCCGATGTCTCCGTCCGAGCCCTTCACGCGACGATCCTGAGGAGGATCATGCGCACACGTAGGTGGGTACATCAGGACGGTCCTGGGCGCACCTGGGCGGTTTCACCGCATTCTAGCGTAGATGGATACTCAACCCGCTATGCTGAGGGTCGCTGAGAGCGTGCCCGTGGTCACCTCTGTTACGTGCAGGTCACCGAACCGTGCAGTGTCTCGTGTCCGTCCCAGATCTTTCCGACGACGACGCCCGGCGACTGGTGCACTGGAGATGGTACCGCTAGCCGTATGTATCGCGCGGTCCGCGGGTTCCTCGCAGGCCGACGCCCCGACGCTTCCAGGACGGGCCGGCCGGTCCCAGGATCCGCAGCTCCACACCATCACCGGTGCTGATGCCCCCCGCCTGGCGTCCTCCGGGACCCGAGCGCAGGGCCTCAATGATCCGGGCCTCGATGGTCGGCTGAAGGAGCCGCAGCTGCTGGGCCCAGCTCGACGACGAGGCACGCAGGGTGATGCGACCGGCCTCGAAGGACTCGATGGTGCAGTGCTCGGCGATCTGATCGCCCACAATGGCCTGCCACCGGGCGACGACGCCGGCCACCGCGAGCTTTCCGGCCCAACCGTTGTCGGCCACCATACGGCGCAGCTCCCGCTGACCAGTGCGGGGGTCGAAGGGGTGGGGCCGGGCCGGTCTCGACCGCGTGCCAGCCCGGGGCCGCGATCGGCCGGGTCATCCGGGTTCTGTCCCAGTGCCCGGGCCAGCTCACGACGCTGGTCCCAGGGCGCCGTCTGCTCCGCACCACCGACCCCGTTGGAACCACCGGCCGGCTCACGCAGTCTGCGGGCCGGAACCCGGCTGTCTCCCTTCTCCCAGGCCTGAGCCCGCTGCCGGGTCAGTGCACGCTGAGCCAGCACGTCGGGCAAGGGGCCGGGGGCCGTTCCGATCCCCGACCGGATCCACCGTCCGCGCCAGTGGATCCTTCACCCTGTGGGCCGGAGGCGCTCAGCCACGGGCGACCTCGCCGTCGGCCACCCGGTACCGAGCACCGGCGAGCTCGTCGGGGACGTCGTCGTCGACGGCCGCGGTCAGCAGGACCTGCTGGGCCCCGGCGACCATGCGGGCTAGGGCGCGTCGGCGTTGCTCGTCAAGGGAGGCGAAGACGTCATCGAGGATGAGGACGGGCTCGCCGTCCCCACCGTAGGCGTCGACGTCGGTGCGCAGCATGTCGTAGGAGGCCAGGCGCAGCGCCAGGGCCAGGGACCACTGCTCACCATGCGAGGCGAATCCGCGGGCGGGCAGACCGGTGATGAACAGAGACAGGTCGTCGCGGTGCGCCCCGACGAGGTTCGCGCCGCGGTCGATCTCTCGGGCGTGGAGCTCGCCCATGGCGCTCTCCAGGCGTGTGGTGACGGCGGTCTCGTCCAGAAGCGTCTCCTCACCGGCGAGCCAGGCCGCCTCGTCATGAGGATCGGGTTCCGGGATCCCCTCGTGAGTCAACAGGCTCGAACGGTAGGCGAGCTGGGCGCGCGAACGCTCCCCGGAGCTGCCCGAGACGGTCTCGTAGGCGGCGGCCACCCAGGGGCGCAGACGCCGCATGACATCGACCCGGGCAGCAATGAGCCGGGCGGCCGCAGTGGCGAGCTGGGCGTCCCAGACCTCCAGGGTGGAGAGCATGGAGGCGGTCGATGAGCGGGCGGCGCGCGGACTTCAGAAGGCTGGCGCGCTGGGCGAGGATCTTGTCGTGCTCGTTGCGCACCCCGGCCAGGCTTGGACGCAGGGTGACCACGAGGTCGTCGAGGAACGCTCGGCGCCCCCCCGGCTCTGCGCGCACCAGGGACAGATCCTCCGGAGCGAAGACGACAGCGCGCAGCACTCCGAGCAGGTCCCGGGGCCGGCAGCTGCCCCGGTTAAGGCGGGCCCGATTCGCCTTGCCGGCGATGATCTCGATCTCCAGGACACTGGGTCTCTCACCGTGGACGGTCCGGGCGCGGACAACGGCGCCGGCCGGCTGGCTCTGTCCCGGCACCGCGCGTCGCACCAGGGCGGTGTCGGCCCCGATCCGGTGGGAGGAGAGCGTGGCCAGGTAGACGATCGCCTCGATCAGGTTGGTCTTGCCCTGCCCGTTGGAGCCGACGAAGGCGCTGGGACCGGGCTCCAAGGACAGAACGAGGTTGTGGTAGGAGCGGAAGTCGTCCAGGGAGAGGTCAGAGACGTACATGCACCGTTGAGTCTCAGGCTCCGAAGCGGATCGGCATGAGCAGGTAGCGGAAGGTGGAGTCCTCGGTGCCTCCGATGGAGTCCATGCCCGTGAGCACCGCCGGCTTGGAGGCGTGAGTGAAGTCCAGTCGGACGTAGGGCTGATTGAGTGCGCCCAGGCCGTCAAGGAGGTATCCGGGGTTGAAAGCGGTGGAGATGTCGTCACCCTCGAGATGGGCGACGAGCTGCTCGGTGGCCTGGGCGTCGTCGCCCTGTCCGGCGTCGAGCTCCAGGTTGCCCTGGGTGAAGGACATGTGGATGGGGGTGGAACGGTCGGCGACGAGGCTGACGCGGCGCACGGCCGCCATGAGCTCGTCGGTACCCACGGTGGCGTGGATCGAGGTGGACTCCGGGAAGAGCCGGCGCACCGGCGGGTAGTCGCCGTCGGTGAGCAGAGAGGTGGTGCGCCTGCCGCCGGCCTCGAAGCCGATGAGGCTGGAGGCGGTCGACTCGCTGCTGAGCGCCACCGTCACATCACCCGAGGAGGTCAGGGACTTGGCGACGTCTGACAGGGTACGGGCCTTGAGCAGCGCGGTGGTGGACAGCTCGGTGTTGGCCGGCGACCAGGTCAGCTCCCGCATGGCCAGGCGGTAGCGGTCGGTGGCCATGAGTACCAGGGAGCTGCCCTTGACCTCCATCTGGACGCTGGTGAGCAGGGGCAGGGTGTCGTCGCGGGAGGCCGCGATGGAGACCTGGGCGACGGCGCGGGCCAGGTCGTGGGCATCGATCGTTCCGGCGACGGCGGGCATGACGGGCAGTGCCGGGTAGTCGTCGGCAGCCATCGCGGCCAGGGAGAAACGGGCCGAGCCGCAGGAGACGGCCACCTTGTTGCCGTCGACCTCCAGGTCGACGGGCTTGTTCGGCAGGGCCTTGGCGATATCGGCCAGAAGTCTTCCGGAGACGAGGACGACGCCATCCTCCTCGACATCGGCGGCCACCTCGCAGTGCGCTGAGACCTCGTAGTCGAAGGAGGCCAGGATCAGGCTGGAGCCCTTGGCCTCCAGCCTCACTCCGGCCAGTACCGGCACCGGTGGGCGGGCGGGCACGGACCGTGCAGTCCAGGTGACGGCTTCGGCGAGGATGTCTCGGTCAACCCTGAGCTTCACGGTAGGTGCCTCCGTCAATCGTGGTAGGTCGGTCAATGGGGCGTCGTGGCGCCAATGAGCCGAGCAGCAAACATTCGTGCCGGCAGGTCACCGGCAGGTCGTCATACAGGAACCGCGTTGCTCGCAGCGCAGTCCTGGGTCGAGAGTGTAGACGGTAGACCGTGGCAATCGCTTCCGTCACCAGCGATCACCCATCCTCATCCCATGAGTCTCCCTGAATGACAATGCCGTCGGGGTCCGAACCGGTCCCGTTGGCCGATCGTGCTTCGCGATTCCTGTCATCTTGGTTTGTAGGTGTAGTAGCACGTGTGGATGCTGGGGATAACAGGGTCTTTCCTTGCTGTCACGCCAATGCTGCTGGGGAACGACACGTGGGTGGTTCTGGTGAGCCCTCGAGGGCATCAGTGGAGAGAGTGAATGACAAGGATGTCATTCCACAGTGAGGGTGCTCGACCTCCACAGCGACACGCTCGCTCCTCCACGTGCCGTCCTCAGCACCGTCCACAGCAGCGTTGGATGCGGTCGGGTACAGGTGCTCGAAGGCGTGGTGGGTCTGGCGGGAGCGCCGCAAGGAACGAGCGGCGCGGATGGTAGCCGAGAGCGCGTGTACCCGACCGCTCGTGCGACGACGTCGTTGGGGACGGTGCGTCGTCAGGTCAGGAGGGTGACTGGGCGGCCTGCTTGATGCGGCTGGTCAGCTCGGTGACCTGATTGAAGGTGGAGCGCCGCTCGGCCATGAGGGTGCGGATCTTCTTGTCGGCGCTCATCACCGTGGTGTGGTCGCGCCCGCCGAACTCCCGGCCGATCTTGGGCAGGGACAGATCGGTGAGCTCACGGCACAGGTACATGGCGATGTGGCGGGCCGAGACCATCGTGCGTGAACGGTTGGCCGAGCACAGGTCGTCGATGGTGATGCCGAAGTAGTCGGCGGTCTGCCCCATGATGAGGGAGGTGGTGATCTCCTGGCCCTCGGGATCGGAGATGATGTCCTTGAGCACCATTTCCGCGAGGGTCTGGTCGACCGGCTGCTTGTTGAGTGAGGCGAAGGCCGTGACGCGGATGAGCGCGCCCTCGAGCTCGCGGATATTGGTGGTGATGCGCGAGGCGATGTACTCCAGGACGTCGAAGGGCAGGTCGAGGGCCCTCGGCGGTGCCCTTGCGGGAGAGGATCGCGATGCGGGTCTCCAGGTCCGGGGGCTGGACATCGGCCAGCAGGCCCCACTCGAAGCGGGAGCGCAGGCGTTCGTCGAGTCCTCCCAGGGCCTTGGGCGGCTGGTCGGAGGTGAGAACGACCTGCTTGCCTGATGAGTGCAGGGAGTTGAAGGTGTGGAAGAACTCCTCGAGGGTTGACTCCTTGCCCTGAAGGAACTGGATGTCGTCAACCAGAAGAATATCGACTTCCCGATAGCGGCGCTTGAACCCCTCCATGCGCCCGTCATCCTGGTTTCCGTCGCGTACGCAGGCGATGAAGTCGGAGACGAAGACCTCGGAGTTGACGTACTTGACGCGGATTCCGGGGTTGAGTGTCTGGGGAGTAGTGGCCGATGGCGTGCAGCAGGTGGGTCTTGCCCAGTCCGGAGCCTCCGTAGATGAACAGGGGGTTGTAGGCCCTCGCCGGGGCCTCGGCGACCGCCAGGGCCGTGGCGTGGGCGAACCTGTTGGACGAGCCGGTGACATAGGTGTCGAAGGTGTAGCGCGGATTGAGTTGGGAGACGTCATTGGCCGCCGTCGGAGTGAGCAGTCCGCTTGCGCTCTGCGGGCCGGCGGTTCCGGGGCTGTAGGCGCCGGGGAAATCCCGACATGGCCGGCAGTGAGCCCGACGTCGGTGAGGAGGCCGAGGCGGCGGAGGCCTGCGACCGGGGTGCCGGCGAAGGAGCGGAGGCCGAGTGGGTCGGCGGTTCCCCGATCGACTGACCGTAGGCGGGCACAGCGGAGCCATCAGTGGGGGCGGGACCGGCTGGTGCGAGTGGGGCCGAGACTGAGGATGACCCCGACAGTGAATGTGACGGTGAAGGTGATGGTGAGACGGTGGCCAGGTTGACGGGCTCTGGAGCCACGGGAGGCATGGGTGCTCGCGAGACCTCCGAGGAGGTGTCGACCGTGACCTCGATGGGCATGGGCCGTCCCCAGACCTGGGTGACGGCGGCACTGATAGGACCGCGTGCCTGCTCGACGATGTCCTTGGCGAAGGCCGATCCGACGACGAGAACGAGAGTGCCATCGACGTCGATGAGATGAGTCATGCGAATCATGGACATCTTGCCCTGGCCCAGCTCCCCGGAGCTGGAGAGCACCTCGAGGGCTGAGAGCCATTTGGTGTTGGCGGCGTCGGGCACGACGGACTCCTGATCGGCATGGATGATGAACCCGGTGAGGACAACCCGACCGGTGTCGGCCAGGACACTGCGTCGATGATGACAGGGATCTGTGGACCTGGCGAACCGGACGGTCTTGACCGGGCGTCCCATCATGCTGTTTCTCCACAGCCTTGTCCACATCTGGGGACAAGGAGAGCAATGACTCACAGGTCCTATTCAGGATAAACTCTGGAATTACTAGGATTGTCAGGTCCGGATCACGCGGCACAAGGTTGCCGAATGACAGATGTGTAGGCAATTGCGGGCTTGATGAGAAGATGCCCACAGGTCGGCGAGTTATTCACATATCCGCAAGGCTGTGGACAGCCTGCTTCCCACAACGGTGGACATGGGTGTGCCCGACTGTGGAAGACGTGTGGACGAGGTGTGGAGACGTCATCGGTCACAGTCGGCTGTATCCGTTTGACCGGCAAGAGGGCCAAACGTAGGCTGTTGCAGACGTTCGCGCGGAGTCAGGTCCCGAACCATGGGGCAGCCGCACGAGCGACAGTGCCGCGAACCTCGTGATGCACTGTTCCGATCACCTCAAGCAGGAGTTAAGCCCGTGAGCAAGCGGACCTATCAGCCGAACAACCGTCGTCGTGCCAAGGTGCACGGCTTCCGTAAGCGCATGTCCACCCGCGCAGGTCGCGCTGTCCTCGCTTCGCGACGCCGCAAGGGTCGCGCTCGTCTCGCCGCCTGAGGTGCTCGGCGCGGCGCATCGGTTGGCGCGGGGTGAGGACTTCACCTCCGCGATCCGTCGAGGTACGCGTTGCGGGAACCGCAGGCTGGTCGTTCACTACCACGCCGGCGGGAGAGGGATGATTCCCTCGGCCTCGTCGGCGTCGTCGTGCCCCCGAAGCAGATCAGGCCGCTGGCAACGCACCGCAACCGGGTCAAGCGTCGTGTGAGAGCTCTGATGGCGCAGCGGATCGGTGCGCTCGAGCCGGGTGCCCGTGTCGTCGTTCGCGGACTGGCGGGTGCCGACGGTGCCGACAGCAGCATCCTGGGGAAGGATCTGGATCGGCTCCTGACCCGGTGCCGCGAGCGTCAGGCACAGGGGTCGCGGCGGTGAACCGCGCGGAATGGTGATGAGTGAGCGATGAGTGGATGGTTGACGCGAGCCCTTCTGGCTCCAGTGCGTCTCTATCAGCGCTTCATCTCTCCGGCGCTGCCGGCGTCGTGCCGGTACTACCCCACCTGTTCCGCCTACGCCGTTACCGCGGTGGAGGTGCACGGTCCGGTCAAGGGCACGCTGCTGGCCATCTGGCGTCTGCTGCGATGCAACCCATTGACCCCCGGTGGAGTCGACCATGTTCCAGACAAGGGACGCTGGCGCTACCACCATCCCCATGATGTTCCGAGGTTCAGGGTTGAGGAATCCTGACCGTTCCTCTCAGCCGGCCGGCGTCATTCCGGCCGCGCGCTGAGCCCGCACTGATACCGGTTCCCCACGAGAGCCCTTATACAAGGAGTACGGATGGACACGTTGCTATGGCCCCTCAAGGTGGCTGTGGCCTGGGTCATGGTCACGATCCACAAGGGCCCTGATCCTCGTCGGATTCCCCGACGGGCCGGGGATTGCCTGGGTGCTGTCCATCATCGGTCTGACGATCGTGGTGCGGCTGCTCATCATGCCGCTCTTCGTCAAGCAGATCCGCGCGTCTCGTGGAATGCAGCTCCTTCAGCCGGAGATGCAAGCGCTCCAGGCCAAGTACAAGGGCAAGAAGGATCCCTGAGTCGCGCCAGCGCATGAACGAAGAGATGATGGCGCTCTACCGCAAGCACGGGACCAATCCCATGGCCTCCTGCTTGCCGATCCTGGTGCAGATGCCGATCTTCTTCGCCTTGTTCCGGGTTCTGGCTTCACTGGGCGCCGTCGCAGGCGGAAGTTACGGCCGCCCCTCGATCGGACCGCTCACCCAGGAGCTGGCCAAGCAGGTCCAGGCCTCCAGCGTCTTCGGCGCGAGCCTGTCCTCGTCCTTCATGAGCAGCACCGACACGCAGGTCAAGATCGTCACGGTGGCGATGATCGTCATCATGTCGGTGACGCAGTGGTACACCATGGCGCAGCTGTCGATGAAGAACATGTCGGCGGAGTCCCTCAACTCCGACAACCCCATGATCCGCTCCCAGCGGATGATGATGTACGTGATGCCGGTGATCTTCGCCGTCTCCGGTGTCAACTTCCAGATCGGTGTGCTCGTCTACTGGGTCGTCTCCAACCTGTGGACCATGGGCCAGCAGTTCTTCACCATCCGCAACATGCCGGCGCCTGGAAGTGAGGCGGAGAAGAAGTACCGCGCCCGGATCAATGCCAAGCGCGCCCGCAAGGGCCTGCCCTCCCTGGAGGAGGAGGAGCGAGCCGAGGCGGTCGCCAAGGCTGAGGCCGAGGGGCGCACCGGTGGTCAGCGGGTGCAGCCGGTGCGTAAGAACCGGCAGAAGAAGTCCGGCGGCCAGGACGAGTCCCGCAGTGGCGTCGGTGGTCCCTCCGACGCCGACCAGGATGCTGGCGAGGACGAGAATGACTCCGACGGATCTGCGTCCTCCAAGAGTGGTGGCCTCAGCGATGAGGAGATCGCTCGACGTCGTTACGAGCGCCGCGCCCGTCAGCGCCGTGAGGCGGCGGCCCGACGCAAGGCTCAGGCCAAGAAGAAGCGCAACCGCTGAAACGTGTTCAGCGGTGAGACAACCCGGTTCCCATGACAGATACGGATGACATGATGAGTGAGCAGCACAGCAACGACTCCTCCCGCCAGCCCGCAGGTCAGCCTGTGAGCAACACCGTCTCGCGCCTCGAGGAGGAGGGCGAGATCGGTGCCGACTACCTCGAGGAGCTTCTCGACATCGCCGACCTGGGCGGCGACATTGACATCGACATTGACCACGGGCGCGCCTCGATTGCCGTGCTTGCCTCCGAGGAGGGTGACGAGCGCGAGCTCGACGACCTCGTCGGACGCAACGGGGAGGTCCTCGAGGCGGTTCAGGAGCTGACCCGTCTCGCGGTCCAGGCGCGCACAGGCAACCGTTCGCGGCTCATGCTGGACATCAACGGCTACCGCGCGGATCGTCGAACCGAGCTGACCAAGGTCGCCCAGGAGGCCGTCACCAAGGTGCTCACCACCGGCGAGTCCGTCAGCCTGGAGCCGATGAACCCCTTCGAGCGCAAGGTGTGCCACGACGTCGTCGCCTCGGCCGGTCTGATCTCGGAGTCAGAGGGTGCCGAGCCGCACCGCTACGTCGTGGTCCTGCCGGCCGATGAGGTGGAGGACGAGGAAGTCGATGACGCTCGATGACACTGAAGAGATCGGTGCTGAGCCCGTCGGCGAGCAGGCTTGAGTATGAGTGAGGAGCAGCGGGCCCAGGTGGAGGAGCCGACGCCGGAGATGCGGGAGATCTTCGGGGTCTCCTTCTCCGCCGCGGAGCACTTCGCGCAGATGCTCGCTGAGGAGGGTGAGCTGCGCGGCCTGGTGGGGCCGCGTGAGCTTCCCCGTCTGTGGAGCCGGCACATTGTCAACTCGGCTGCCGTGGTCCCCTTCCTGCCGGCTCGGGGAAGCGTGGCCGACGTCGGCTCCGGGGCCGGTTTTCCCGGTATCGTCGTCGCTCTGCTGCGTCCTGATCTTGATGTCACGCTCATTGAGACGATGGAGCGCCGCACCCAGTGGCTCTCCGACGTTGTTGAGGAACTGGATCTGGACAACGTCACCATCACGAGGGCTCGGGCCGAGGAGATCAAGGACCGCTATGACGTGGTCACGGCTCGCGCGGTGGCGAACCTGTCCAAGCTCGTACGGCTGACCGCGCCGTTGCTCCGTCCGGGGGGTGCTCTGCTCGCACTCAAGGGCATGCGGGCGCAGGACGAGGTCGATGACGCCAAGTACGTGATTAAAAAGGCAAAGTTATCAGTTGCTGTAGTTCACGAGGTTGTTACTCCCGGCGACGAAACGACGGCCGTCGTTGAGATTCGCCGCCCGAAGAACCGGTGAGATACGGCGCGCGTTCGGTGTAACGCGTGAGGATCGGCCTGCTCGCGTAGACTCGTAACTGCCCGACTGGCTCGGGCCGTTGGGTCGCCGTCCGAGGAGAAGCAGGTTTGTCCGGATCGTCTATCTTCGATCAGCTCCAGGCCGAGCACCTCGCTCTAGACGAGGTAGCGGGTGGAGAGTTTCCACGTCCCGAGCGAACTCGTGTCATCGCGGTCGCCAACCAGAAGGGCGGCGTCGGAAAGACATCGACCGCAGTCAATCTTGCCGCAGCACTGGCTGAGGGCGGGTTGCACGTGCTACTCATCGACGCCGACTCTCAGGGCAACGCCTCGACGGCGTTGGGGGTGGAGCACGAGGACAGTGCCTCCATCTACGATGTCCTTGTTGATGGGATGTCCATCAAGGATGTGGTCGCCAAAACTCGTTTCTGCGAGACCCTGTGGTGTGTGCCGGCGACGATCGATGTGGCCGCCGTCGAGATTGAGCTCATCTCGACGGCCGAGCGGGAATCGCGTCTGCGGCGTGCGTTGGTGGACTACCTGGTTTCACGTGAAACCGACGGGCAACCGGCCCTCGACTACGTCATCATCGACTGCCCACCGAGCCTTGGCATCATGACGATCAACGCCTTCGTTGCAGCCGACGAGGTCCTCATTCCGATGCAGGCGGAGTACTACGCTCTTGAGGGCTTGGCACTTCTGACACGCTCTATCGATCGAATCGCCCGCATTCACAATCCTGGGCTGGGCGTATCCATGATCGTGCTGACCATGTTCGACGGGCGCACCACCTTGGCGCGCGAGGTGGAGTCCGAAGTTCGTTCCTATTTCCCTGATGCAACGTTGGACACCAAGGTCCCACGTTCAATCCGTGTTGCTGAAGCCCCTCCTTCGGCGCTCCCTGTGGTGTTCTGGGACCCCCGGTCCACCGGCGCAATTGCGTATAAGAAACTGGCTCGTGAGGTCGCTCTGCGGGGCGCTCCCCGAAATGAAGGCGAGGAAGCCCTAATGGCTCAGAAACGGCGCGGACTCGGTCGGGGTCTGCAGGCGCTGATTCCCGAGGCGCAGAAGGAGAAGGTATCTGCATCTCGTCCCTCCGATGTTTTCTTTCCTGAGTCGAAGAAGGACGATGCACATGAGGAAAACACTCCCTCCCACGCCGAAGCCGAGCATGCTGCGCCGGAGCCCGAGCCGACAGCGGAATCGCGGAGTACCCGAGATCTGACCGCCGCCCTCTTGGCCCCTCTCAGCGGAAGCGGGGATCAAAGAGCCGTTCAACGCGTTCGACGACATCCCGCAGAACGGCGGAGAAGGACGCTCAGGAAAACACCGGTTTCACGTGAAACCACGCCGGCTTCGGCTACGACGACGCAGACGACCGAGAAGAAGACTGGCAAGAAGGCCGTCAAGAAGACTGAGAAGGCTTCGACGACCGCCTCGACCAAGCGAGCTCACGCGGCCGGTCAGGCAACTCGCAAGCGTGCACAGAAGAAGACCGCGGAAGCGACATCCAGTGCGGTTGAGGCTTCGACGCAGGACGATGAGACCGCGCTCAATCATGCTGCTGTAGAGCCGGCTCCGGAGACGGTCTCAGTTTCAGAGAAACTCAGTTGTTTCACGTGAAACGGAGGACAAGCAGTTATCAGAGGTTGTTGATCAGCCGTCTTCCTCTGAGACCGACCACGAAGTATCGGCCGGGCTTGAGGCTGATGGTGAGTCCGATGCCGGCGATGACCCAGCGGGACGCTGATGCTTCTGATCTGGTTCCCTGTTCCTGGGAGCTCGTTTTGCTGAGATTCCGGTGAACTTGATCCATCCCAATCCTCGCCAACCTCGCCAGGTCTTCGACGAAGAGGACATCTCGGAGCTGGCGGCTTCGATCGCGGAAGTGGGACTGCTGCAGCCCATCGTGGTGCGGCAGGTGCCGACCGCTCCGGGAGAGGATCCGCGTTATGAGCTCATCATGGGTGAGCGTCGTCTGCGTGCTTCTAAGGAAGCCGGCCTGGAGACGATTCCGGCTGTCGTTCGGGATACCGACGACGTCGACCTTTTGCGTGACGCCCTGCTGGAGAACCTGCACCGAGTACAGCTGAATCCACTCGAAGAGGCTGCGGCGTACCAGCAGTTGCTGGAGGACTTCCAGTGCACGCACGCGGAGCTGTCCGAACGGATCGCTCGGTCACGCTCGCAGATCTCGAATACGCTGCGCCTCATGAAGCTTCCTCCGCTGGTGCAGCGGAGGCTGGCCGCCAATGTCATTTCGGCGGGTCACGCCCGCGCACTGCTGGGACTCCCGAATGCTGCTGAAATGGAGCGGCTCGCCCAGCGGGTTGTGGCCGAGGGGCTGTCAGTTCGGGCAACGGAAGAGCTCGTTGCTCTTCACGAGGAAGCGGACTCGGGATCGGATCAGCCGAAGGTGCTGCGGGCCCGCAGTACGCCTCTCCCGGCGCTTTCGACGCGTCTTTCCGACGCCTTTGATACGCGCGTCAAGGTGACACGTGGAGCGAAGAAGGGGCGTATCACTATCGAGTTCGCAGGGGACGAGGATCTCGCGCGTATCGTCGGCGCGTTGGCACCAGGTACGTCCCTCGATGAGGAGTAGAACCTCGTCGGAGGTGAGATACGACGGTGGGGCCGAGGCTGAATATGCCTCGGCCCCACTTCTGTATCCACTGAGACATACGATGCCGGTATGCGGTCCAAGCCGGTGTGGAAAGGATGAGCCTTAGTTTCACGTGAAACAAGGGACGGGATGGTGTTACAGGAACCAGCACACTTGTGAAGGACTGCGGCAAGCGGCACACGGGCCGGTGCTCTGGACGTGAACAAGTAGGTTCGTAGGCAGTGCGTCGCAGAGCCCCTCCCTGGGGGAGTGCCGACGGATGATGGCTGTGGCATCCGTCCTGTTCCCGTATGGCGTACGGTGCGGTGAAAGAAGATGGCACGGTTTCACGTGAAACCGCTCCCCTAGCGAAGCGTGAGCTCCTGCCGTGCTGGAGAAGACTTCTGGGAAGTGGATGCGTGAGGCAGTCTGCACAGCTGTAGTGAGCCCTCAAGAGTCCTCCCCACGTTGAAACTTGAGTGGATACCCACGAGGAGAAAGCGCTCGCTGCATTCGGTGAGCTCGCTGCCGGTGCGTCCTGTAGGAACGGTGAATGAAATCGATGATGGGGAGCGTCGACTTGGTCAACTCGGTGAGTAACGAGCAGAGGGGTGCGCGTATCGCGGAAGCGTTGAGATCCTCGCAGTATGTGCGCGCCCAGAGCCTGCTTGTATCGAGCGCTGCATTCACTTTGGGACGGTTTCACGTGAAACAGTGATGAGGCATGGGCCTGTCGGGTAGCGGTCTTTGGAACGTAGCTCGCCCAGTTCGTCGAGACGCGGCAGTATTTGTTGCTCCGCCGGCCACGGGAAGGCCGATCGGTGAGCCCGGTTTCACGTGAAACCGAGAAACGAAAACGTGGCGATCGCATCGTATCTGCACCTCTGACTGGAGGAGTCCGTGCACATATGCGGAGTAGTGCGGTCGACTGCCGGGAATGACGCAGCGATGAGTGTTTGCTGGAAACTCCTCTCCGAGGGCGGGCTGACATGCCTGAACGACAGAGCCAGCCGAACCTCCTACGCAAGCCTGTCTCGCTGGTGATCGTATGCTGTCTGCGGCATCCGGTATGGTGCTGCGTTCGTAGCGCCTCAGCAACGTGCTTCCAATTGGATGTGGAGAGCAGATCGGTTTCACGTGAAACAGTGGCTGACTCGCGAGACGGCACTCCAAGGTAGTGACCTCTACTCCTTTCATCGTCAGTGCGGCGCTGAAGGCGTTCATACAGCAACGAACGAAGATGCAGCGTTCGTCGAAGAGGGCTGTTCGCAGAAGAAGGCCTGCCGGTCGCGAGTCGACGTATCGAAGTCATATTTTCAGCCCAAGCCTGCGTCAGTGGATGACGTACGGACCGCCACGATGTTGGCTGGCTACATGAGGGAACCTCACATGTCGAGGCTTCGCCGAACTTCCTCCGTCGTTTGATGGCTTCGGCAGACCGATTGCGGTTTCACGTGAAACGCAGACCTGACTAGCGGAGCGCGAACCTGGGACTGGCTTGTTTTGCGCTTTGTTCATTGAATGCCGGTTTCACGTGAAACGAGAACAGGCTCGTTGAATATGGTTCCCGGTGGTTGGTGCCGGCGGGGAGGTTCTTGCATGCGCTGATGTTTCGATCTGGGTATACGGTTGGGGCCGAGGCAGCGGTTGCGGGCTTGACGTGCTTCCTCTCCTCGAGAGTAGGGAGAGAAGCTGAGATGGGGTCGAGGATTCTCTTGCTCTTCTGGCTCCAGTCTTGCGGGAGCACCAGCGCAGTATCGGTGCTCGCAGCGTGCTCAGTACCGGTGCCCGCGGCAACGATGTGAGTCTTATCGAACGAGATGAGAGTTTCGGTTTCACGTGAAACGCCTTGCTAACCGAGTGTGTCCGCGAGCAGGAGAAGACGAAAGGGGGAAGGAGCGCGTGAACTCCGCGTATGTCGACTGCATGGTTCGATAAGGAGCCCCCTCTCTCGGAACGAGGATTCAAACCGCGAAGCATCTATGGACACATATCCCTCTTCGGGCTGCCCGAAAGAATCGTATGACATGGTGTTGTCTGAGCCTCGTTTCCACGTTGGCTTGCGCAAGGCGTCCAGGGCGGTTTCACGTGAAACCAGATCGGGTGTCTCGTGAACGGGGCATTGTCAGTCGTGGTTGAAGGAACCTGCTACCCCGGGTCGAGGCGGTGCTAACCACTGTCGGGACATATCCGGCGTACGGTGCTCACTTGAGGCTCTTGTATTCTTAAGAGCTATGGGGCTTGGAACTGAACACGGCTTTAGTAGCGTCGAAGGTAACGGGCGTCGTTGGTGGTGAGGCGCCAGTACAGTAGAGCGTTGTTCGCTCCGTCATCTCGCTCGGGCACGGGACTGATACCGCTCTGCCGATCGAAGTGGGGAGTGCCACTGTTTCTCGTGAAATAGATCCCGAAACCGTGGAGGGGCTGTGTGGCGAAACGGCTACTGCGACTCCGACCGTCGGCTCGGTATCGAACTGAGCATGGGGACGATGATCCTGAAACCGGCCTCGTCCAGGTGCGATTCCATGATGGTCGATCGTTCGGTGGCGAGGAAACGCATGAGGACATCCCCTAGGTGCGAGAACAGCTCGGTGGGTGACGAGTTGGATATCACCGTGGTTTGTGATCCACTGGGCGATGCCGCCTGGCTTCGTATCGTTCGTGGAAAGACCTGTTTCGCCCCGATGGGCAAACCCGCATTCGCGCGGTTTCACGTGAAACCAGATCTGCGGTCCCGTCGATAATTCGCACCGGCATCGTTTGCATGAGTGAGTCTCTTACCCGGTGGTAGAGCTAGCCGTTTCTTGGCAACCATGCCCGGTCCGTCAATTCCTTAAGAACTGGTTTCGTCTCCCGGGGAGGGGGTCTAGGCACGATGTCGGAACTCTGTAGGGAGGAGTATGAGGGCCTTCGTTGGTGCGCTGGAGCGGATGCAAGCGGAGGCAGGTACATCCTCTTGCTCGCGCCTCACGTACCGCATAGGTGCCGTTCATACTCCGTTACCCGAATTCGATGAGTGACCCGGTTTCACGTGAAACAAGGGAATGGGTCCGAGATCAGCAGTGAAAGTGTCTCCGGGGCGAACCAGTGCCCGGTGGTGTTCGTCCTGCAGGCGACTTACTGTCCACTCCCCTGGGAGGGGATGATCACGGACGCTCCATGCGGAGCCGCGTGATTCGTTGTCTTGACGCTGTTTCACGTGAAACACGGAGAGGCAGGACCGTTTCAGTGATTGCTCGGTGAGCGATGTCAGTTCCGTCCTCGAGTTAGTGACCGATTCACAACGATGCGCCGCACGAACCGTTCGGGGCGTGCTCCTCGATCGTGGCGTCGTGCTTGGCGATGCACTTCCTACATACGACGGTGGCTCCACTCTGATTGAGTGGAGCCACCGTTTCACGTGAAACCAGGAGCTACGGGTGCACAAGTGGATTTCGCACGAGAGCGTCGTACAGCTCCTCCAAAGAGCCCTCTGCCTTGGCCGCAATTGGTAGTAGCGACGTCTCAGTCATTCCTGGAATGACGTTCACGTCGATGAACCAGGGCGTCCCCTCCTCGTCGAGGATGAGGTCGGTTCGAGAGAGATTCCCGAGCCCGAGCGTCGTGTGGACGGTGATGGCGGTGGTCTTGACCATGTCGATGACCGAGTCATCCAAGCGCGCGGGTACGAAATACTCTGAGCGGCCTGGGTTGTACCGGGCATCGAAAGTCGTACTGTCCTTCGGTCACCACCTCGACGGGAGGGAGTGCACGTGGCCCCTCTCCCTGTATCGACGACGGACACAGCAAGTTCTGTCCCGGGAACGTAACGTTCAATGAGGGCCCGCTCGTCGTAGGCAAAACAGGCCACCATCGCCGACCGTAACTCGTCCGCCGTCGAAGCGTAGGACACGCCGAGTCCGGAGCCGCCCTGATGAGGCTTCACCACAACGGAAGACCCAGATGACCGGCGACGACGGTCAGGACGTCCTGCGCCCCTGAGTTGACTGAAGTAGGAATGTGGAAGCGTCAACGAATCAGGAGTAATCACTCCTCCGGTGCGAACGCTCGCCTTTAGCGGTGGGTTTGAAGGAGGCTCGCTGACAGCCGTCGGAATGGGTCCCCACATATGGCAGGTCCAGCGCAATGAGCATGTTCTGCAACCCTCCGTCCTCTCCTGGGCCACCGTGGACCAGTGGCCATACGACGTCGGGGCCGAAGGTCTTGAGCGATCCGATGGTACGTGCGTCGATGTCCAGGACCAGGACGGTGTGCCCGAGGTGCTTAAGGACCTGGGCGACGCGATGCCCGGAGCGCAGCGAGATGTCGCGTTCGTGGCTCAGACCGCCGGCGAGGACAGCGATACGGAGTGGAGACTGGTTCATCGTCAACCTCAGATCTGGTCGGGTGCGGGCGCGTGGACGCCTTCGGACGGACGGGGACTATGGGTGGGACCGAATAGATCCAGCAGTTCGAGATCGCGGGTGACAACGCCGGAGAGTCGTCGCACGCCTTCGCGGATCTCAGGAGGTTCGGGGTAGCAGAAGGACAGCCGCAGATGGTCCTGTCCGGCCCTTCCACCGGCGTAGAAGGCAGTCCCGGATACGTAGGCGACCAGGTTGGTGACCGCGCGCGGAAGCATGTCCTTCGCATCGAGTCCCTCGGGCAGGTGCACCCACACGTAGAAACCGCCCTCGGGGATGTTCCAGTGGCACATCGGCAGGAACTCCTCCAGCGCTGCCACCATGGTGTCGCGCCGTCCCCGGTACATGGCTTGGAAGTCCACGATCTGCTGTTTCCAGTCGAACTGGTCCAGGTACATGGAGATCGAGAACTGGCCGACCGACGACGGGCACAGAATGGCCGCCTCTGAGGCCAGCTTCATCTTCTCCCGAACGGCCGGTGGGGCCACCGCCCAGCCCACGCGGTACCCGGGCGCGAAGATCTTGGAGAAGGAGCCGAGGTAGACGACGTCGTCGGGTGCGAGAGTCTTGAGGGCCGTGTAGGTCTGTCCCTCGAAGCCCAGCAGCCCGTAGGGGTTGTCCTCCACGATAAGGATGTGGTGGCGCCGGCAGATCTCGATGACCTGTGGACGGCGCTCCTCCGTGAGCGTCACCCCGGCAGGGTTGTGGAAGTTGGGCAGGCAGTAGAAGAACTTGATGCGGCGCCCCTCGCGCTCGAGGCGGACGATCATCTCCTCCAGGGCCTCAGGGACAACGCCATCGGCGTCAATGGGCACCTGCTGTACATCGGCCTGGTACGTCGCGAAGATCGACAGGGATCCGACGTACGTGGGCGCCTCGGTCAGGACGACGTCGCCGGGATCGACGAAGAGCTCGGTGACGATGTCGACGGCCTGCTGGGAGCCAGTCGTGATGATGACGTCCTCCGGATCGGCTTGGATGCCCTCGAGGGCCATGACCTCGGTGATCTGCTCCCGCAGTCGTGGTAGCCCCTGGCCGTTTCCATACTGCAGCGCCTTGCCGCCGTCCTTGCGGATCATCTGCGCCGTTGCCTCCGCCAGCCGCTCCAGTGGGAGGTCCTTGAGATTGGGCATTCCGCCCGCCAGCGAGACCACTTCCGGTCGTGAGGCGACGGCGAACAGTGAGCGAGTCTCTGAGGCGCGCAGACCGTGAGCTCGTGCAGCGTAGCTGTCCAGCCACGGATCGAGTCGGTTGCCCTTCACCTGGTTACTGCTCTGACTCACCTTCGGTCCTTCCTTGGTCGCCGCTGCTGCGTCCGTGGATCCAAGTCTGCCACGCCGCACCGGTGGGAAGGACATGGTGAGGTCAGGAGTAATCCGCGGTGTTTCACGTGAAACACGGAACTGCTTTTCGGAGCGGAACGAGACGGGTCGGTACCAGCAGATGCGCCGCGCATCATGGGCACGATGCGCGGCGCGGCGAGAGACGCTCATCCGACTCCGGATGGGCGTCGATCAGGATGGTCAGGGCTCGTTTCCTCGATGAGGTGGCGCAAAGGGGCCTCCTCATTGTCGATCGTCTCCACCTTCTGGGGTTGGGCGAGCAGATCGGCGATGACAGCGGGTGTCTCCGGCTCCGTCCCGAGCGCCTCGGCCACGGTCTGCGGGAACTTCGCGGCCTTGGCCGTCTCCATGACGAGGGTTGGGAATCCTGGCTCCATGGTGCGTAGAGCCACCGTGACGCCGTCGGCGGTATGAGGGTCGATGAGCCGGCCAGAGCGCTCCTTGACGGAGCGGATGGCCTCCAGGCGGTCGGCGTGCGACGACGTCCCGGCCACGAAGCCGAAGTCCTCTCCCAGGCGCGGGAGCTGATCGCGCAGATCGAGAGTGCCGGTGGACTCCAGCTCCGCCCAGCGCTGCACGAAGGCCTCCGGCCCCAGCAGGGCCCAGATGAAGCGCTCCAGGTTCGAGGCCTTCGAGATGTCCATCGACGGGCTGGAGGTAGCCAAGGTGTCAGCCGCCGAGCGAGGTCGGTAGATGCCCGTGGTGAAGAACTCCTCGAGGACGTTGTTCTCGTTGGTGGCCAGGATGAGACGGCGGATCGGCACCCCCATGGACCGGGCCAGGAACCCGGCGTAGATGTTGCCGAAGTTGCCCGAGGGAACGCACACGTCGACGCGGTAGCCGGCTCGCGTCCCCTCCTCCACCGCGTCGGTGACCCGCAGCCAGGACCACACGTAGTAGACGGCCTGCGCGGCGATCCGGCCGATGTTGATGGAGTTGACGGCACCCAGGTGGTGGGCCGCCTTGAAAGTCAGCGTCATTGCTCAGGGCCTTGACCAGTGCCTGGCAGTCGTCGAAGACACCGCGCACCGCGATGTTGTGGATATTGGCGTCCTGGAGGGTGTACATCTGCGCCCGCTGCACCGGGCTCATGCGACCGGCCGGCGAGAGCATGAAGACGCTGACGCCTTCCTGTCCTCGGAAGGCGTGCTCGGCCGCTGAACCGGTGTCGCCCGAGGTGGCCCCCAGGATGTTGAGGACCTTGCCCTGCTTGGCCAGCACGTAGGGAATCGCCTGCCCCAGGAACTGCATGGCCAGGTCCTTGAAAGCCATGGTCGGCCCCTCGGACAGGCCCACGAGGACCAGGCCGTCGGCGACGTCGTCGAGCCCGGTCACCGGAACGACCGGCTGCGGGAAGCGGGACTCGCCGTAGGCCGCCCGGGTCAGAGCCGCCAGGTCCTCACGGGGAATGTCAGTGGCGAACAGGCCGATGACCTCGGTGGCCAGTTCCGCGTAGTTGAGGGATCTCCAGGTCTCGAGCTGCTCCGGGGTGAGAGCGGGCAGCCGCTCCGGTACCGCCAAGCCGCCGTCGGGTGCCAGACCCGCCAGGAGAACGTCCATGAACCCGGCGGGTGCCATCTGTCCGCGGGTGGAGATGTACTGAGTGTGCTGCATGTGCCGCCTTCTTGCCGTGTCGCATGCCATGATGCCACTGCGATTCCTGAGCGATTCTACGGGGCCGTGGCCCATGGTGACAGACGAGCTCAACCGGGTGCGGCAAGTCATCAGACAACTCGTGGACGACGCCGGTCCCCATCCACCACTCCGTGAGAGACGGTGGATGGGACCGGCGTCGTAGCAGCTGGTACCGGTTGGCGGAAGTCCGGGCTCAGGCCAGGACCTTCTCCACCTCTGCCTTGAAGGACGCCTTCGGACGGGAGCCGCTGAACTGGTGGAAGACCTCGCCGTCGCGCACGACCGCGAAGGTCGGGATGGAGCGCACGCCGTAGGAACGGGCCGTGGCTGGGTTGGCGTCCACATCCACCTTGACGAACTTGACCTTGTCACCGAAGTCGGCGGCGACCTCGTCCACGATCGGCGCCATCTGGCGGCAGGGGCCGCACCACTCGGCCCAGAAGTCGATGACGACGGGAACCTCGGACTTGAGGACCTCCGCCTCGAAGGTGGCGTCGGTGACGGCGAGTGCCTCGGACATGGTTTTTCTCCTCGAACGTTGTGGGTGGGTGAGTCGGGACAGCGCAGATCCTCCGACGACGTCGGAGCCTGCCTTTCGCTGAGCTGAGAGGCCGGATCAGGCCTGCAGGGTGGTCAGGTAGTGCTCGGCGTCCAGAGCGGCACGGCAACCCGAACCGGCTGCCGTAATGGCCTGCTGGTAGGTGGGATCGGCGACGTCACCGCAGGCGAAGACCCCGGGGATGCGGGTGCGCTGCGAGGGGACCTCGACCTTGATGTAGCCGGCCTCGTCGAGCTCGAGGACATCGGCGACGAGCTCGCTGCGCGGCACCTGGCCGATGGCGACGAACAGACCCGTGGCCTCGATCTGGCGGCGCTCCCCGGTGACGGTGTCCTCCAGGGTGACGCCGGTCAGGGAGTCCTCGCCGTGAAGCTCAACGACGCGCGAGTTCCAGGCGAAGGAGATCTTCGGGTCCTGCTGGGCGCGCTTGGCCATGACAGCCGAGGCGCGCAGCTCGTCGCGGCGGTGCACCACCGTGACGGAGCGGGCGAAACGGGTCAGGAAGGTGGCCTCCTCCATGGCCGAGTCCCCACCGCCGACGACGATGATGTCCTGGTCCTTGAAGAAGAACCCGTCGCAGGTGGCGCAGTAGGACACGCCGTGCCCGGAGAGGCGCTCCTCCCCATCGATGCCCAGATGCCGGTACTCCGAGCCGGTGGAGATGATGACCGTACGGGCCTCGTAGACGTCGTCGGAGGTGGTGATGCGCTTGACGTCGCCCTCCAGCTCAAGGGCGGTGACGTCCTCGTAGCGGATCTCCGCGCCGAAACGCTCAGCCTGCTCCTGCATCTGGTTCATGAGCTCGGGGCCCATGATCCCTCGATGAAACCGGGGTAGTTCTCCACCTCGGTCGTGTTCATCAGGGCGCCGCCCGCGGTCACCGAGCCGGCCAGGATGACCGGGTTGAGCTGGGCGCGGGCCGCGTAGATGGCGGCCGTGTAGCCGGCGGGGCCGGAGCCGACGATGACGACGTCGTGAATCATGACTCTCCTGACGAATGAGCGATGGACGCGGTGCGCGATCACCCAGTGCAACTAGTGATCAATGAAACTATGTTCCCTCGCCACAGCTTATTTGACTGTGACCTCTGTCATGGTGGCCTTGTAGGGGTACTCGCCGGGCTCACTGTTCTTGGGAAGCTGCATCACCCTGATGACGATGGTGTCGACCTCTTGGGGATTGTCGACCTTGAGGGTGGTGCTCCCCGCGACGAAGGGGCCTTGGGCGAGAACCGTGCCGCCTCCCGCGTTGTTGATGTCCGTGGCACGGACCTCGACCTGCCCGCCCTCGTTGGTGCCCTGCATGTCGATCTCCGAGACCTTGGCGCGGCTCTTGAGCTTGATCTCGATGTCGATCGGCTGGCTCAGCTCCGGACTGCTGGTGTTGTGGGAGAACCAGGGACGGCTGGTGTCGCCGTCACTGAGGTACTGCTGGTTGTTGGCCGCCTGCGAGCTCGGGTTGTTGACCACGTTCACGCCGGCGATCTCGGGCTTGGCCGCAGGCGTCTCAGTGGCGGGAGCCTGCTGCTGTCCACCCCGCCACCGGCGTTGTGCGCGGTGGCTGAGGGAACCGTGTCCGCGGCCGCTTGATCCTTGTCCGCGAAGGGGATACCGATCGTCTGGTAGACGATGTAGCTGGCCGCAGCCAGGGAGACGATGACGATGAGGACGAGCGTCACCAGGATGGAGCTGGTGGTGCGCTTCTCCTGACGAGCGACCGCGGGATCGATCTCCTCCTCCTCGTCATCGTCCTCGAAGGCCGGGAAGCTGCCGGTGAAGGGCTCGGTCGGAACCGGCGCGGGCCCGGGGACGGTCTCGGAGGCGGTTGACAGGACGTTCGGGATCGGGTTCGTCGGCCCGGTGACCTGGACGTAGGTCTCCTCGGCGGCAGGCTCCGGAACTGGTGCGGACTCGCGCGGAGCCGCAGGCGGTGCGGCTGCTTCCTCGGTGGTGGAGCTCTGCTCCACAGGCGCAGGGGCTGCCGGTGCCTGACCGGGCTGAGTCGGCGGTGTCGATGGGGGCGCCGACTGCACCGCTGACGGGGCGACCGTCGCGCCCTTGCCGGCACCACTGCGCCGCAGCCGGTCCAGGACCCCTCGGGCTGCGTTGGCGACGCCGGCGCCGGCAGCGCTGACGGCGGCGACCGTTGCGCCCGCATTGGCCCCGGCAGACCCGCTTCCGGTGCTGCCGGCGGCCGATGACGGACGCTGCGACGTCGGCATCGGCGTCGAGCTGGACTCGCGGTAGCCGACCACCTGGTCCCAGCTTTCCCAGTGAGCGCGCCACCTCGGCCGCGGAGACGGGGGCTGGCTGCTCCAGGTGCGTTCGCACAGCTCGTCCAGAACCGGGTCGATGCCCGGCACAAGCGTGGAGGGCTTGACCGGAACGCCGCCCAGACGTGGTGCGGAGGGGATGCCGGGGCGCTTTCCCGGCCACCGCCCGGTCAGGCCGTAGTAGAGGATCTCCACCAGAGCGCGGGCGTCTGCGCGGTCGGCGGCCGAGGGGTCGTGACCGGCTACCCGGCTCTCCAGGTCCAGTGCGGCCGCCTCGATACCCAGGCCGCTGACCTTGATCGTGCCGTCGGGAAGAACGCGGATGGACTCGGGCGACAGGTTCAGATGGTGCAGACCCTGCGGGCGCCGGCGTCGAGCGCCTGCGCGGTCTCGCCGATGATGGCGCGCGCCTGTGCCGGGGGCATGCCCCGCGAGACCAGGGAGGAGAAGGTGCGTCCGGTCAGCGGCTCAGTGACGATGACGGAGGGCTCGGCGCGCTCGACGTCGTAGACCTGCTGAAGGCGCTGGTCCTCGACCAGCACAGCGCGGCTGGCGGACTCCAGGACGTTGTCACGGTGAAGCGTCGCGTCGGTGAGAACCAGGATCGTGACTCTCGATCCAGGATCGTGTCAACGCCACGGTGCCTGACAATGCGCGGCAGCGTGGTGGACAGCGTACCCAGGAGTCCGTAGCGACCACTGCCGATCGGCGTCGCCTCCGACATGCGTCTCCTTCCTTGGAGATGGTTGTCCATCTGAACCAGTTGAACCCATCGTAACTGTCTGAGGGCTCCAAACCGGGGTGATGTGGCTCTGTGGGCAGAGGCGTGGGGCGGGTAGGGGGCGGACTGCCCTGTGGGCCACCCGGGGAAGGCGGGATGCTCGCGGGAAGTGAGGGAGGGATACCCCGGGAGTGTTGGCTGGGACGTGCCCCGTGGTCCAGGAGCGATGAGAGGCGTCAGCCGCATAGTCGGCGCGTGTAGGGGGTGGTGGTGCCGCTGCCTGCGAGGGCGCTGGGGGCGCGGGCGCGAGCGGGTAGACGGGCTGTCCGTCCTGGGCGTAGCCCGTGGGCGTCTGTGCGGGCCGGCCTCCGGCACTCCGCTGCCCCATTTGACCCGGCTGATCCCCAGGAGTCGGTCTGCGCCTGCGGGGCGGGGCGGGGCGGACGGGAGGCATGAGTGCCGCCGGCGGTGTAGCCAACAGCACCATGAGCGGCCTGATGAGCGGCCGGTCCCGATGGCATGGCCGACGGGCCGGAAGCCGACTGAGGCGGTGGCGGTGGTGCTGGCGTCTGAACGGCATCCATCTGAGCGGTTGCCGTCGTCGTCGGCTCCGGCGGCGACAGCCAGCTCGCGATCGCCAGAACCACTCTCCCGAGGCCGCCGGGCAGGCGACGACCGATGGTGGACAGGATCCGTGAGAAGGGCCGGAAGGCGACGGCGATCTCCTCGATTCTGACGACGCGCCCCATGAGCAGGTAGACCAGTGACATGACCGTCGCCACGATGCAGATGTGCCCGAAGGCCGCGAGCATCTTGGTCAGGGAGGAGTCGGCGTCGACGTTGCCCAGGATCAGGTTGAGGACGACCCCGGCGATGACGGCGGGTGCCACCGCGATGACCAGACGCAGGTGGGTGGTGATGATCTTGCGTCCGTCGAGGCTGGGCAGGTGGGAGCGCAGCATGGGGATGACGACCAGGCAGCCTCCGATCTGGCTGAGTGTGTTGGCCGCGCCGGCCCAGGCCATCCAGTGGTTGGCCGGGGCCATGAAGTAGGCCATGACGCACAGGACGACCGGGACGACTCCGACGACGACGTCGGCCAGGAGCAGCCGCTTGGTGTCCGAGTAGGCCAGCATGACTCGCTGGGTCCCGAACCAGATGCCCTGAGGGACGATGCCCAGCGCCAGAGCGATGAGCATGGGGGCGCTGGCCTGGGCCTCGGGAAGGGTGATCGAGGGAGTGAAGAGCTGGAGGGCCGGGACGGCCAGCACGCAGATGCCCGCGGTGGCCAGGACGGTGAACACGCCCGCCGAGCGCAGTCCCAGGGAGAGGTCCTCACGCACGCCGGCGGCGTCCCCGGCCGCGGCCTTCTCACTCATGCGGGTGAACAGGGCGGTGATGATGGAGGTGACCACCAGGGACTGCGGCAGCATGTAGATGAGGTAGCCGTTGAGCCACATGGTGGTCGAGGGCACGATGACGTCCGCGTACTCGGGCTGCTCGGAGGCCGTCACCGCGTAGGAGCCCAGGTTGGAGGTGATCCAGTTGCTCAGGCTGGCCACGCCCACTCCGGCCAGCGCCCACAGGGCCACCTTGACGGTCTTGCCCAGGCCCAGGCCCCGCACCCCGAAGATGATGCGCGGCCGGAAGCCGGAGCGCACCAGGGGGATGTAGAGGACCAAGGCCTGAACGGCGATACCCAGGGTCGTTGTCGCCCCGATAAGCGTGATCCGAGGAACGTCCCAGACCTCAGGCCCTTGGCCTGTGGTGTACCGGCCGTAGATATGAAGGTAGGCCAGGATCGAGGCGATCGAGATGATGTTGTTGAGCACCGGGGACCACATGTAGGGCCCGAAGCTCGAGCGCGCGTTGAGCACCTGACCCCAGAGCGCGTACAGGCCGTAGAAGAAGACCTGCGGCATGAACCAGAACGCGAAGGCGAAGGACAGCATCTGCCACTGCCCCTGGGCCAGGGAGCTGGCATTGATGGCGAAGATGAGGGGCGCGGCCGCGGTCGCGATGCAGGTGACCACCAGCATGAGAGTGGCCGCAGCGGTCAGGAGACGGTTGACGACCTCCTCGCCGTTGCGTCGTCGCAGCGCCTGGACGATCTGCGGCACCAGGATGGCGTTGAGGATGCCGCCGATCATCATGTTGTACAGGTACGTGGGCAGGTTGTTGGCCGTGTTGAAGGCGTCGGCGGCCCCGGACCCGGTGGCGCCGAGCGCCATGACGATGAGGGCGTTGCGCACCATGCCCAGGACGCGGGAGACCAGCGTCCCGGAGGCCATGATCGCCGAGGATCGCGCCAGGGAGGCCTGACTGCGTCCCTGGGAGGAGGAGCGCTTGGCTCGTGAGTGTCTGATCATGCTCATGCCGTCTCCTGTGCAGCCGGGGTCACCGCTGTGCGGCGGCCTCGTCTTACTGTCCTCACGGTACCGATCACCACGATGGAGACCAGGACGCCGACGATGACACCGGTGCCCCGGCTCTCCCAGTCGGCGCGGACTCTCATGTTGACGGTGGTGGGGGTGCCCACGGTGGTGCCGTCCGCGGCGAGGACCTGCACCGTCAGGCCGACGTCGCCGGAGCCGACGGCCTGGATCGGTACCGTGACCTTGGCCTGCTGGTGGGCGGGGACGGTCACGGTGGTGGTGCGTGGGACCTGAAGGCGCTTGTTGTCCGAGGTCAGGTAGACCTGGACGGTGACGTCCTGGGCCAGGGAGGAGGTGATCCGCACCGGCAGCTGCGCCTCGGAGCTGATGAGGTTGATGGTCGACGACGGTACCGCGGCCAGCGAGGAGGTGACTCGGTTCCGGCCGCCTCGGCAGCCGGGAACCTGCGCCCTGCAGGTCGCTGGTTTGGCCCGCCAGGTCGCCGAGGAGACGACGGCCTCGAGGTCGGTGTACTCGCCCAGCAGCGCAGCCGGGTCGGAGAGCACCGATGCGACTGACTGGAGCCTGCTGGCCGTGCCGCCCGCGGCCGCAAGGGTCGCCGCGGTCAGCTCGTTGTCGTCGGTCACGTTGTCGTCCGATGGCTCGGAGCGCTCGATCCCCGAGGTCCCCGCTTCGACGGCCTCGACCTCGGCCCGGGCGCGTTCCTCAAGGCCGCTCAGGGACTGGGACTGAGTCCAGGAGGTTGAGCGCAGGGCGGCCACGCGCGCCTTTCAGGGCGGACGGGTCCGCGGTGGAGGCGGCCTGGCGGGGCATCGCCACAACGATGTCGCGTTCCAGCCCCGGGGCCTGACGGGTCAGGATCGCGCTGTTGCCGCGCAACAGCTGGCGGGTGTCGAGCTCCGCGGCCTGAGTGGTCTGGCTGGATGAGGAGGCCTGCCGCGACTGGTCGGAGGCGCCGTCCTGGGACGCCCTCATCGGATGTGTCATCGGATGTCTTGCTGGATGGCTCGCCGGCGAGTGCCTCTGACAGGGACTGCTCGGGGATCAGCACCGCGCGATCGCCGAGGGCGCCGAGCCCGGAGGGCGTGTAGGTGAGCTCGTCGGTCACGGGCAGGGAGTCGGGTGAGGTGATGATGGTGGAGGTTGATTGCGGCAGCGTATTGACCGTGGCGGAGTCCATGACGCTGGAGGCCAGCCAGCTCATCGACGCCGGCGCCCCGGCCTTGACGATGGCCGACTCCTGGGTGCGTTGCGTGGCGGTCTCGATCAGATCCGCCCGCTGCAGGTGCGCCAGTGCGGCGGTGTCGGAGTCTCCCCACGGCAGGGCCACCAGGCTGCCGGTGCCGATGGCCCGCATGAGGGCGGCGGAGAGCTGGGCGACGTCGTTGGAGGTCTTGCCGCCTGACGATGGTGCGGTGGCGCTCGCCGATGGTGAGGCCGTACTGGGTGAGGACGGCGTCGGGGATGAGGACTCGCCGCTGGTGCCGATGGGGTCGGCGGAAGCCGAGGGACTCGCGCTGGACGACCCTGGACGAGTCGTCGCCCTGAGGCGTCTGAGGGTTCCGTCCGGCGTCGAGGGCTGGGAGTGGCCGTTGCGGGCGGCCTTCTCCAGGTCGGCCGATGTGACGCCGAGGGCCCTCGACCAGTGCGGGGTCGACCGCCATGACGACGTTGTCGCCGGCCATGCCCAGCAGACCGAGGACCCGGCTGTGGACACTGGTGAGGGTCTTGCGCGCTGCGAGGTGTGCGGACCGGCGAGAACGGCCATCTCCTCCACGGAGGCGGTGACCGGGATGAACGTGGTCAGGCGCACGGGTGTGACGGAGGCACCGCTCTCCCAGACGAGAATGCTGCGGTCCTGAGCCACCGAGGTGCCTTGAGACTCCAGCGTGACGGCGATGCCGCGCGGCCCCCACCGGTCGGCGCTGGTCAGCGGCAGCTCGTCGGCAGGAACGGTGATGGAGAACTGGGTGGTCTCACCGGGCTGGAGGTCGCGGCCCAGCGGGATCGTGACCGGGTCCGACAGCCCTGACTCGTCGGTTCCGGTCAACCACTTGGTCAGGCTCTCACTTGTGACGTCGGTGGATCGCTGCACCCTGGTCACCAGATCCACCCCGGAGACGGCCTGGCCGGTTCCGTTGGCGATGGTTCCGGTCAGGGTCAGGTCCTGGTCGCTGTGCAGCACCTCGGGGGTCATGGTGTCGATGCTCAGGGTCACCTGCTTGGCGGCCGCCTCGGTGTTCTGGATCGAGGCGCCGGTGGTCCTCGCGCTCATCGACGCCGAGGCGGGCAGTGCAGAGGGGACCGTCGTCGCGGACGGTCCGGCCGGGGCCACCGGCGCAATCTCGGCTGAGAGTGTGCCAGGGGTCGGTTCCGCCTGGGCCGTCGGCAGGGCGATCAGCGGCCACGTGACCAGCCCCGCAAGGCCCAGCAGGGCGGCAAAGGTCACCATCGCCCTGCTCCGCAGCCGGGAGCCCAGCGTGGTGACCACCTTCGCGCACAGGTCGGTGGCGCTGGTCATCCATCCCCCACCAGGATGTCCCAGGCCGCGGCGACGATACGACGCTCGTTGGGGTAGGCCAGGCGGTGGGAGACGTCCTCGAGGGCGACCCACTCGACGTCCTCGGCCTCATGGTCCGGGTCGTTCTCCGTGGTCAGGGTGCCGCTGACCGCTTCCAGCAGAAAGTGGTGCACCACCTTGTGGACGCGGTGCTCGTGACCGGCGAACCAGTAGTCGATGGTCGCCAGGTGCCGAAGAACACGGCCGGTGATCCCGGTCTCCTCCATGATCTCGCGGACCGCGGCCTGCTCGGGGGTCTCGGTACCCTCCAGGTGCCCCTTGGGCAGGCACCACTCCAGCCGGCCTCCGCGGTTGCGTCGGGCGATGACCGCTGTGAAGGCCTGACCGTTCTGAACGTCGACGACCAGGCCGCCGGCACTGGTCTCGTTGACGATCGGTAAAGCGCGCGCACTCGCCCGATGTGCCGGGTTTTCCGGCGCGGGGCGTGCGAGTGCGTGGCGAGGGCATAGGGACACTCTAGGGCGTCCAGGCCGCAGGATGTCTCTGGCCGAGTACGTCGTCGCACACAACTGCGCCGCCGGAGGGCAGCGGTGCCTGTACGTGCGAGTACGCGCGAGAGGGTCCTCACGGCGAGACCGATGGCGTCGTCGACGACGGCGCGCCGGTCAGGGTTCATGGCGAGGCTTGGGCCGATGACTGCTCACCCGCTCCCGCCGATCCCGTCAATCCTACGGACGCCTCCGCTGAGAACCGAGGCCTGACGCCCAAGGCCCGTCAGGCGCTTGAGGGCCTGCCCCCGGCTCTGGCGGCCCTGGGGCACGCCTTCGTGCGCGCCGGGCACGAGATCGCCCTGGTCGGCGGACCGGTGCGGGACGCCTTCCTCGGCGCCGCCCCCCACGACCTGGACCTGACCACCTCGGCGCGCCCCGAGCAGACCGAGAAGATCCTGGCCGCCTGGGGTGAGACCACCTGGGACGTGGGCCGGGCCTTCGGCACCATCGGCGCGCGCAAGGGCTCCACCATCGTGGAGGTGACCACCTACCGCAGCGAGGCCTACGAGGTCGGCTCCCGCAAGCCCCAGGTCACCTACGGAGACACCCTCACCGGGGACCTCACCCGCCGCGACTTCACCGTCAACGCCATGGCGCTGCGCCTGCCCGACCTCGAGCTCGTCGACCCCTGCGGCGGCCTGTCCGACCCTGGCCGCCGGTGTCCTGCGCACCCCGGTCAGCGCCGAGCAGTCCTTCGACGACGACCCCCTGCGCATCATGCGGGCCGCCCGCTTCGCAGCCCAGCTCGGCTTCGATGTCGAGATGGACGTCATGACCGCCATGGAGGAGATGGCCTCCCGCCTGGAGATCGTCTCCGCAGAGCGCGTGCGCGCCGAGCTCGAGCGGCTGCTCATCAGCCCCTGGCCCCGGCGCGGACTGGAGCTGCTGGTCCACACCGGCGTGGCCGACGTCGTCCTGCCCGAGCTGAGCGCCCTGCGCGAGACCGTGGACGAGCACAAGCGCCACAAGGATGTCTACGAGCACACCCTGACCGTCCTCGACCAGGCTATCGACCTGGAGACCGGGCCCGACGGGCCCGTCCCCGGTCCCGATCTGGTCCTGCGCCTGGCCGCGATCCTCCACGACATCGGCAAGCCCGCCACCCGTCGCTTCCTGCCCGACGGCACCGTCACCTTCCACGGCCACGACCACGTCGGTGCCCGAATGACGGCCAAGCGCCTGCGGGCGCTGCGCTTCGACAAGCAGACCATCAAGGACGTCTCCCGGCTGGTCGAGCTCCACCTGCGCTTCCACGGCTACGCCGACGCCGCCTGGTCGGACTCGGCCGTGCGCCGCTACGCCACCGACGCCGGTCCCCTTCTGGAGCGCCTTCACCGGCTCACCCGGGCCGACGTCACCACCCGCAACCGCCGCAAGGCCGCCATGCTGGACCACGCCTACGACGATCTCGAGGAGCGCATCGAGGCCCTGCGTGCCGCCGAGGAGCTGGCCGCCATCCGCCCGGACCTCGACGGCGGCCAGATCATGGCCGAGCTCGGCGTGGCCCCCGGACCGATCGTCGGCGAGGCCTACCGTTTCCTCATGGACCTGCGTATGGAGAAGGGACCGATCGGCGAGGACCTGGCTCGCCAGGCGCTGCGATCCTGGTGGGCGGCCCGCCAGAAGAGCTGAGGGCGGGAGAATGCTTGAATCGTCAAGGGAATTGCGGGTCGGCGTCGTCGGCATCGGGGCCCGCTGCTACCTGGCCGCGCTCGCGGACTCCTCGCCCGTTCCGGCCCGGCTCGTCGCCGCGGCCGACACCGCCCCCGACGCCGCCGAGCGTGCCGAGCGGCTCCTGCCCGAGGGGGTGGTGGTCGTGGGCGACCACCGCGACCTGCTGGAGTGCGGGCTCGACGCCGTCGTCCTGACCACCCCCGATGACACGCATGAGGAGCTGGCCTGCTTCTTCCTTGAGGCCGGTATCCCGGTCTACCTGGAGAAGCCCCTGGCCATCACCATCGAGAGCGCCGACCGCATCCTGGCCACGGCCCGGCGCACCGGCACCCGGCTATACGTGGGCCACAACATGCGCCACATGGAGGTGGTGCGGCTGCTGAAGTCGATCATCGACTCCGGGCGGATCGGGGAGCTCAAGGCCATCTGGTGCCGCCACTTCGTGGGCAACGGCGGTGACTACTACTTCCGCGACTGGCACGCCGAGCGCCGCCACGTCACCGGCCTGCTGCTGCAGAAGGCCGCCCACGACATCGACGTCATGAGCTGGTTGGCCGCCTCCGAGCCGGCCCGCGTCGTCGGCATGGGCGGGCTCATGGTCTACGGCCAGGCCGGGCGCCGGGAGCCGGGAATGAGCGTTGGCACCGTCATGCAGGACTGGTTCAGCCTCGATCACTGGCCGGCCGATGAGGTGAGCGACCTCAACCCCGTCATCGACGTCGAGGACCACTCCATGCTCATGATGACCATGCGCAACGGGGTCATGACCTCCTACCAGCAGTGCCACTTCACCCCCGACTACTGGCGCAGCTACACGGTCATCGGCACCCGCGGCCGGGCCGAGAACCTCGGCGACAGCGCCGGCGACGTCGTCAAGGTGTGGACCGAGCGCACGGAGCACTACAGCGAGTGCGCCACGCAGGAGTACGTCATCGCCGAGGAGGGCACCGGGCACGACAGCGCCGACCAGCTCGCCATCGATGAGTTCCTGCGCTTCGTGCGCGACGGCGGGGTCACCGACGCCTCACCGGTCTCCGCCCGGGAGGCGGTCGCCGCCGGGGTGCTGGCCACCCGGTCCCTGCGCTCGGGGTCCGTCCCCTACGACGTGCCCGAGCTCGACGCGGACCTGGCGGCCTACTTCCATCGTGGCCAGCGGGGCCCTGGACTCATCGACATTTTTCTTCATAGATGACGCGGCTCCGCGTCATCTATGAAGAAAAATGTCGGTTTGGACGGTCGGCACCACGTACAGTGCGAGCCGGGCGGGGCCGGGGTCTCACGAGGACCTCGCCCGTAGGCGGACAGGCAGGATTCGAGGAGAGCGCATGATTCACCACATCACCCTGACCGGGCGCAGCATCGCCCCTGGCCTGCGACGGCACGGTGACCACCCAGCACGGGGCCGGTGGCGCCACCGGCGCGGTCTACGTCGAGGCCTCCCACCTGACCCTCCTGCACGATATGCGCGACGGCGAGTTCTACCGCACCGGCCAGAACTCCTGGTCGCCGTCAGCTGGCGCCGCCTGAGCGAGGCGCCGATGCGTATCGCCGATGAGCAGCGCCGTCAGACCGCCGACGACGACCCCTGGGACGATACCGTCCGCCACCACTCCGCCTGGATGGCGGTTCTGGAGGACTCCGCCGGGGCGCTGCTCGTGGGCTGCCTGGACGGGCGCACGCCGCGGGTGCGCGCCGACACCGCGGTCCTGGAGGCATTCACCGAGTCTGGCGACCCGGCGCGCTGGGTGATCCTGCCCGGCCCGGCCACCGCCGTCATGGCCCGCTACGCGCGCGAGCTCGGCGAGAGCCTGGGCAGCCGGGCCATTGAGCCGCAGAGCGTGTGGTGCTCCTGGTACTCCTACTACGAGGGCATCTCGCAGGAGGCCCTCGAGCGCGAGATCCCGCAGGTCGCCGAGCTGGGCTTCTCCACGCTTCAGATCGACGACGGCTGGGAGGTCGCGGTCGGCGACTGGGAGGCCGGCGAGAGCTTCGGCGACGGCATGGAGGCCGCCGCGACCCGGATCCGCGAGGCCGGCATGCAGCCGGGCCTGTGGGTGGCGCCCTTCATCGCCCTGCCCGGCTCCCGGGCGGTGCGCGACTACCCGGAGATGTTCGTCCACAACGCCGACGGTGGACTGGCCGTGGCCGGCTCCAACTGGGGCGGCAGCTACTACGCGCTGGACACGACCCACCCCACCGCCCAGACCTACGTGCGCAAGCTCATCGCCAAGATCGTCCACCGGTGGGGCTTCAGCTACCCTCAAGCTCGACTTCATCAACGCCGCCGCCATCCCCGGCTACCGGCACCGCCAGATCGACCGGGAGGAGGCCTACCGCACCAGGGCTGCGCCTCGTGCGCGACACCGCCGGCGACGAGACCTTCCTCCTGGGGTCCGGGGCGCTCATCATGCCCTCCATTGGGCTGCTCGACGCGGTGAGGGTAGGGGCCGGACGTGGCCCCCATGTGGGAGAACTACGCCTCCGACGACCTCTCCGACGCCAAGGCCTACAACGCCCCTGCACGCCGGCATCAACCGGCTCTGGCTGGGCCGGGTCATCGGGGTCGACCCCGACGTCGTCTTCTTCCGCCACCGCCGCAACCTCCTGGATGACACCCAGATGCAGTGGCTGCGCGATGTCGCCGAGGCCAGCCGCTACCGGTGCCTGTCGGACCAGATGACCTGGCTCGACGACGAGGAGAAGGAGGCCGTGCGCGCCTACCTGGCCGCCGAGGACGAGCCCCTGGAGATCCTGGGCCGCTACCGCTTCAGCCTGGGCGAGCGCGAGATCGACCTCACCGAGGCCATCGAGGGCAAGGCGTCGGCCTACCCGCTGTGAGGCGGGGCTGAGCCCCGGCTGGCTGGAGTCGGTTGAAGCCAGGTGGATCGCTTGATCGACTGTTTGGTCGCCTCTTCATGATCTGTTTGGTCTGTGTGTGCGCATCGCTCGCTTGAGGCTTCGCAAGTCAACTCCATCGCCATCACTGGAGATACCGGT